>Ga0187861_10003795_pt1 | contig 13116 bp, 7 predicted proteins | sample June2016WEW_10_1_3_FD_132986 | JGI IMG/M metagenome (GOLD analysis project Ga0187861, IMG submission 132986) | Peatland microbial communities from SPRUCE experiment site at the Marcell Experimental Forest, Minnesota, USA - June2016WEW_10_100 | ecosystem: Environmental > Terrestrial > Soil >...
GCCAACGCGCTCCAGCAGCTCAAACGCTTCCGCAACGAGCTCTGCACGTTCAATGACGACATCCAGGGCACCGCGGCGGTCGCCTTGGCGGGCATCTACGCCGCGCTGCGCATTACCGGCCAGCGGCTGCGCGACCAGCGCATCGTCAATGCCGGCGCCGGCGCTTCCGCCCAGGGAATCTGCGACTTGTGTGTTGCGGCTTTGGTGGAGGACGGTCTCGGCGAGCCCGAGGCGCGGGGGCGGATCTGGACCGTTGACAGCCATGGACTGGTGACCCGCGCGCGGCAGAACCTCGAGGATTTCAAGGCTGCCTACGCGCGCCCGGCCGACGAACTCGCCGGCTACAAGTGCTGCGACCGCTCAGCCATCACTCTCGAGGATACGGTGCTGAATGCCAGGCCGACCATCCTTATCGGCAATTCGGCGACGCCCGGCCTGTTCACCGAGAACGTCATCAAGCTCATGGCCGGCCACAACGCGCACCCCGTCATCTTCGCCATGTCCAACCCCGACTCGAAGTGCGAGTGCAAGCCGGCCGACGCGATCGCCTGGTCCGAGGGTCGTGCCATCGTCGCCAGCGGCAGCCCCTTTGCACCGGTCAGGTATGCTGACCGGACCATCCGTATCGGCCAATGCAACAATGCGTTCATATTCCCGGGTGTCGGCTTGGGGATTGTGGCCGGCCATTGCCGGCGCGTGACGGACGCCATGTTCCTCGACTCCGCCAAAGCCCTCGCTGCGCTCGTGGCCGAGAGCGACCTGAAAAGCGGGTCCGTCTACCCTCAGCTCACGCGCATCCGCGAAGTCTCACATGCCATAGCCTGCACGGTCATCCGACGCGCGGTGGCCGAAGGCCACGCCGAGCCGGCGATGGCGCAGAATGTCGAAGAACGTGTCGCGCAGGCGATGTGGTTCCCGGAGTACCTGCCGATCAGGTGCGAGTGACTTAAGGACTTCTTTGACCAGTTTGGCCCGCTACCACCGGTAATACCGGAACGGGTCGTCCTCTGCCACCGGTTGCTGCACGTACCAGTTGGGCGCCGCGGCCGCCGCGGCCGGTTGCGCGGGATCCCCGGCGAATGCAGCCGCGGTTGCGAACGGCGCGCCGAGGTTGCTCAGCAGCCGCGAGACGAGGAAGCTGTTGCGCCGGAATGTCGTCCGCACGTATGGCTTCTTGGCATAGTCGAACATCCACGGCGCAGCTTGGCACAGAACGATCATTCCACGGCCTTTTCTGATAACGCGGAGAGCTTCGTTGCCATTACTGCCGGTCGGCTCGAAAGCGGGCAGTTCCAGCAACGTGCGCCAGTGCAGCTCGGCGTTCGAGATTCCCAGCAGCGCAGGGTCGTCCAGGCGCTCCGCCAGGGAGGGCACTGTCGGCGCCACCTTCATCTTGAGTTCGCCGGGAAGGAGCGCGCTGAGGTCGGAATCGCTCAGCCCCAGACAGAGGACGTTGAGGCCCTTCTCGACGGCGGCCGTTACGGGGAGCGCCTGGGGCTTGGGGCCGAGCACCAGGAACGCCGTCTCATCCAGCGCTTGGGCCGCGAGCGGCTCGAAGCGCACCTGCATGTCCCTCAGGAGCTTGGCGCCTTCATCTCCGCCGGCGTACAGGACCTTGCGCGGGCGCGCCGGCGCGGCCCCGTCCAGGTATCTGCACAGATTGGGGAGCAGCTTCTGCGCGGCGGGTTCCTTCTCCGTGCGGCCGGTGAGATCGAGCTGGCAGAAGATAACCCGGCCATTGCCCTCCACGTATTCCAGCAACGGCGAGTATTGGAGGTCGAAGCTGCAGTCCAGGATGGGCAGGAAGTCGCCGCGCTCGGGCTTTTCGATGAGGATCGTCGCAACGTTGCCCTGGTTGCCGCAGCGCCACACGCGCGTGTTGGGAAAGCCGCACCATTTCCATTTCGGGTCGCCCATCTCCACGTCGTCAACGGCCAGGTACGGCGGCACCAGCGTTGCCGCGCCGCGCCAGTCATGCAGGTTGGCCTCAGAGAGGCCGTCCAACGCCGGGTGCATGGGCGCCCGCGCGAACGCCAACCGCTCGCCGTGGATGTTGATGCGGAACCCGAAGCGCCGGGTCAGGACCTCCTCGTCCTGCTCCAGGATCAGCACCTTCAGCCCGCCTGCGACGCCGCGCAGGATGGGGACCGCGCCCTCCGGTGCGAGCGCCTGCCGGCCGACGATCAGCACTCCGTACTCCTTGAGATCGCTGTCGGCCTGGACGCGCTGGTACTTGATGCCGGACTCATCCAACAGGTCCTTCATTGTGTCTTTGGGGTCATAGAGCGCGGCGGCGCGCACGAGCCGTGTCTGTTCCGTGGCGGGCAGGACGTCAATCGTGAAGCTGTCGTCCTGGCGCCCCGCCGGGCCGAAGTCAAAGCTCGCGGCGAGCTTGTGCTCGCCTGGCTTCAGCTCACGCGGGAGCGCGATGGATATGGGGATCAGCTCTTTCTCGCCGGCCTTCACAGTGACGTTGCCCGAGCGCTGGTCGCCGACCCGTACCGCAGCCGTCTCGGCTGCAGGCAGGCGGGACGCCTGCGGTACGGCCTCCAGCGCGCACGTCCACTTGCAGGTGATTTCGCGCCGCGAGTCGTTGAGCACGGCCAATTGCTTCTCGATTTTCTCGCCAGGCTGGAAGTTGTGGCCTTTCTCGGTGAAACGCTTGGGGCCGCCGCCGATGTAGCCCAGCAGCGGCTGGTTCCAGCGCGCGAACGAACGGCCCAACGGCGTCAGCTCGAAGTTCTCCGGATCGAAGGCGTGAATCTCCTGCCCGCCTGGCAGCAGCGTGTCCGGGAAAATCCCGGGCCGCTGCAGGTCTGTGAGCGAGTTCGGGACGCTCTTGGACTCCGTGGCCGGCGCGCGGACGCGGCGCCAGATGCCCTCCTGGTCCCAAGGCAGCATTGCCGAGGCCCCCCAGGTGCGGTGGGAGCGCCAGTTGTCGTCGCAAAAGAGCGCCTGGATCTGGAGGTAATTCTCCTCCTGCTTCTGCAGGTGCTTGATCAGCGTGGACCAGTGGAACGGCTTGCCGGCCGCGAAGAGCGCCTCCTCGTGGCGCAGGCTCTCGATCTTCGTGGGGGTCATGCGATAGGCCGGCTGCCCGAGATATGCCGCTGCAAACTCCGAATCCCAGACCTGCTGAAACGCCTCGCAGCGCCAGATGAACTGCGGGCCGCGGTAGCTCGACCAGGACGAGATGTGCGGCAGGCCCCACTCGACGAAGAACACCGGCTTGACCCCCACCGTCGCCCAGTGCTCCAGCCAGTCGCTGCGCTCCTGCCTGGGCGCCCAGTTCAGGTAGCAGTTGATCGTGTAGACGTCCGCGAGATTGCCGGATTGATGATGGTACACGGGCCGCGTCGGGTCGAGCGCCTTGGCGATGCCGGCGGCGATCTGCGCCTGGCCTCTGTTCTTCGCGTAATGGCTGCTCGCGGGGAAGTTGGGCGCGTACAGGCCGTCAATCTTCACGGGGTTCTGGTCGCCGAAGTAGCCCGTCGCGTTGTGGTTCATGCAGAACATGACGATGCTGGGGTGGTTCTGGACCCTCCGGATCAGGTACTCGCAGAGCTGCCGGTAACGCTCCTGTTGCTTCGGATCGTCCATCTTCCAGTTGAAGTCCTTGCAGTGCGGCAGCGCGAAGGACGCACACAGCCCCAGGCGGTCCGTCGCCTGGAAGAGCGCGTCCATGTACCCGACATCTCCCGGAGCGAAGCTGTAGTTGGACGTGATCAGCGAGTTGAACCCCAGCGCCTTCAACTGCCGGCAGGTGCTCTCGCATGCCGGCAGGCAGGACTTGTCCGCCGCGCTGCTGATGCTCGTCGTGAAGAGCGCACGCAGGTGCAGCGGCTTCCCATTGAGGTAGAAGGTGCGGCCGTCAACCCAGAACTCGCGAAAGCCAAACGCGGCCGGCAGGGATTCATCCAGGACCTTTCCGTCCGCGTCGCAAAGCGTCAGCACGGCCTCGTACATGTTCTCCGGCGCGTCGAGGTCCCACGGCCTGGCGTCTTTCCAGCTTGCGGAGAACGCGTACCGGCCCTGCTGAAGCTGCGCCGCGTCGAACGGCTCGGAGTCGAACTCCTTGGCGGCGTTTCCCTTGTCGAGAACGCGGGCCTTCAGCCTGTGTTTTCCGGCGCCGACTGTCACTTGTGTGTCGAATGTGATCTTGTTCTCGCGAGTGGACGTGACGACGTGGACGTCGCCGAGCACGTTCTCGCGCGGTTCGCTGACAAGAAAGACGTCGCCGGTGAGTCCCTTCAGGGTGACGTGCGCTTGCGTTGCGACAACGCGCTCGGGGGCTGAGAAAGACGTGCTCTCCTTCTCCAGCGGGCGCGCCGTCAACAGCACGGCCAGCATCTGCGTCTTCCCGGGTTGAACCGCGGCGCTCAGGTCCAGCCGCCCGCCGGGGAACCACACCTCGCCGGCCTGCTTCCCGTCCACGAACACCCGCGCGTGCGTCTGGACCAGACGCAAGTCCACGAGGATGCGCCGCCCCGTCCAACTGGCGGGCGCCTCGATCTCCCGCTTGTACCAGGCTTGCTCCAGGGACGCGGTCTTCACTTTCTCCTCGACAAGGTCCGAGACCCAGAGTGTCTGCGCGTCGCCGTTCCATCCGTACGGCCAGATCCCGGGCACTTTGAACCAGCCCCAACCCTCGCGCTCGCCGGGGACGTTCTCCGTGCTGGTCTCGAGCACCGGCCGGAAGCGCCACAACCCGTTGATGCAGATCTGCTCGCGCGTCGCGGAACTTGCTTTCTGAGCCTGCGCCATGTTCCAGGGTTCGCCCGCGCCCTCGGGAAGCGGCAGGTCCTCCTTGGCTTGCGAGCGCAACCGCAGCACGGATAGCTGTATGGCGTCGAACTCCGCCGTGCCTGAATCCCCGAGCATGGAGCAGCCCAGGGTGAATGTCGCCGCCCCCGCGGGCACGGGCAAGACGCGGTCGTAGACGACCCAGTCGGTAGTCCCGACCGCGTGGGGACTGTTGGGCCAGGGGTCCAGGTGCTTGTTCGCGGCATCGCGGAACTCCAGCGCCAGGCGCGCGTCCATCCAGCCCTCTTTTCCCAGCACGACGCCGGTCACGCGCATGCGGACCGACAGCTTCAGCTTGGCGATGTCCGGCGCGAGCTTTACCGTTTGACTCAACACGGAGCCCTTTTCGACACGCACCCATGTCTTGCCATTCTCCTTCAGCACGGCGGGCTTCCCGCCTGCCGCCCACCCGGCTGGCAGCCCCTTATCGTTTAGAGCGGTGAAGGAACCATTGGCAATCAGCGGTTCTGCCGCCGGCGCTGCTCCAGCGATGAGCAACCCCAGGAGACCGGCCAGGAGCGGGTACTGACAGGATTTAGTCTTCTGCATGATGTGCCCCCTTGCGTTCAGGACGCGGTGTGCTGTGCGGGTTTGGCGTGAGTATACCCCGGCTGCAATCACCGTCACGCGCAGAATCCGCCCCGGGAGCGGCCGGATTTCGAATTTGGAGTTTGTTGTTGCATAATATGCGATGCCATCGTATATTATATTCATGTGGATCGCACGCGACATCGAACCCCGTTTGCAGCGCTCAGCCCGAACGCGCCCGGTCGTGGTGTTGACTGGTGCGCGCCAGACGGGGAAGACCTCCACCTTGCGGCGGCTTTTCCCGAAGCACGGATTTGTATCCCTGGATCTGCCCACTGAGGCGGAACAAGCCGAGAAAGAACCCGCAGCTTTCCTCCGCCGCCATCCCGAGCCCTTGGTCGTTGACGAAGTACAATACGCGCCCGGATTGTTCCGGCACCTTAAAGCCGCGGTGGACGCCAACCGCAACCGCTATGGACAATACCTGTTGACGGGTTCGCAGAAGTTTACGCTGATGAAGGGCACAGCGGAATCGCTGGCAGGGCGGGCGGACATTGTGGAACTTGAGACGCTGTCGCTGGCTGAGATTCATGGCGCGCTGCCCAGAACAAGCACGGAGACCGCTGTCGTACAGGGAGGGTTTCCGGAGTTGTACGCCAACCCGGAGATTGACCGCGGCGCATTCCACCACTCCTATCTGGCCACGTATCTGGAGCGCGATGTGCGCTCGCTGGCGAACGTCGGGAGCCTGCGGGACTTTGAGCGTTTTCTCCGCGCCTGCGCCTTGCGCACCGCCAACTTGCTGAACAAAGCCGACCTTGCGCGCGACGTGGGCATTGCGCCTTCTACCGCCAATCAGTGGCTGTCCATACTGGAGGTCTCTGGGCAACTGGTCCTGCTGGAGCCGTGGTTCGCCAACCGTACCAAGTCCCTCGTCAAAAGCCCCAAACTCTACCTGGCCGACACGGGACTGCTGTGCGCGTTGCTGAATATCCGCTCGGCGGAGGCCCTGAGCCAGTCGCCGTTGGCGGGCGCCGTTTGGGAGACATTCGTTTTCGCCCAGTTGCGGCATCGCGAACGGTGCGCGGGACGCGCCGGCAGCCTGCACTTTTGGCGCGACCAGGCGCACGAGGTGGATTTTATGGTCGAGGCTGACGGACGGCTGGAACTCTTCGAAGCGAAGTGGGCCGAACTGCCCTCGGCTGCCGACGCCGCGAACCTGCTCTTCGTACGGGAGGTGGTGGGCAAGTCCCGCATCGCCGGCGGCGCGATCATCTGCCGCGCCCCCAACGCTTTTCCCCTGCCGAGCGGCTCCAGGGCGATACCCGTTACGGAGCTTGCTTAGCCGGGAACAAGAAGAAACAGACCACAGCAAGATTGCCTGGCTTGTAGTTGCAGTGGTCTGTCCCTTCTACTCGCAGTGGTCTGTCCCTTCTACCTCCTTCTCCTCAGCTAGTGTTTCACGGCGGGTGCTGTGGCGCTGCCGCGGGCGCTGATAGTGTACAAGGTTCCCACTATCATCTCAGTACTACTATTGGTGCCTTTTGACTTGGATTTCCCAGACATTTGCGTTGCCACCCAGGCCTGAACGTTGCCGAACTGGACCGATACCAGCGCCTGTTCGGTAAAGGAACTGTTGGCAGCCTCGATGTAGGACCGTTGGCAGAGGATGTTGTCGGTGGGTTTGGCATCAATAATCACGTCATGGGACTGCGGGATCTTTCGCGAGACCGTGATGAGAAGCGTCTTCTTCTTTGCGTTCCACTTCAGGGCAACGCTCCCGTATTCCACATAGTGCGGAGTATTGGTAACGCTTATGTCCATCACGTCAACAAACGTAGCGCTGCCTTTGGCCAAGTCCAGTTTTCCCCGGATCTTCCCAATGCCAGTGGACGGCGCCGCGCCGAGGGTGGAATTGAACAGATAGTCCCCCAACCCCACCACGACTTTCGTGTCCTTTCCGAGGGCGGAGAAATCGAGGGATTCGAGCGACACCGTCAGGGACGCGTTGAGCGCAGTCTTCTGTGCGATGCCAACTCCGCCATCGGAATCGTGTACGACGGCCGTAGAGTAGGCATCGCTGAGCTTCGCACTTATGCTGGCATTGTTGGAAGGCGGCGCCGCGATGGTGATTGCCAAGTCTACCGTGATGGAACCGGCCGAATTAGCCGCTGTCACCTTTCCGCTGTATTGCTGCGGGCCTTGTGGCATGCCCTTGATGATCTGATTCGGATTTTCATACTTGCTCGGGAAGGCATTGAGCCCATTTCGGATCTCGGGAGTAATGGTGAATTTCGGCGTAGGGCCGCTGCTGACGGGCAAAGGGAAAAACAGATATGACCCGGCCTGCCCTGTGATCGAGATGGGCGTGACCGCCAGTGGCGCGCCGGACCCGATATTGACGGCAAGCGTCTTAGTGTCGGTTCCCACGGAATTTGTCGCGGTCAGCGTTACGTTCGTCTGCCCTGCGGCGGTGGGCGTTCCGCCGATGTAAGTGCCGTCGAAGGAGAGCCCCGGAGGAAGCCCTTGGACGGAAAACGTGATTGGTACGCTCCCCGTGGCCGATAGGGCGTACTGGGCAACTGCGGAACCTGCCGTCCCGACCATCATCAACGGCGTGTTGGCAATGACCGGCGCGCCGGCGCCATTGGCGATGGTCAGATGAAGGTCCAGTTGATTGACGGAAGCGAAGGCGCCGAACGCCACAGGCGGCTGTGTAACAGTGACGTGCACCACGAATTGCCCTCCAACCGTGGGCGTGCCCGTAATCTCCCCGGTCCTTGTGTCTGCGGTCAGCCCTGGCGGCAGCGGCTGGAAACTGAAGTCGCTGGCGTTCAAGGCGCCTGTCTGGAAGCTGAACGGCACGCCCACTGTGCCCGTGGCAGTCGTGGGGCCATAGAGTTGAAGCGAATCCGTATAGTCGTATCCGTCCAAACTGTCCTCAGTCCCGTCGGGATTCGTGACGGTCACGGTGACGATCCCGCCGCTGGCAAAGGCCGGTGCAATGCACGTTATGGTTGAGGCGTTCTTTATGGTGACATTTGCCGCAGCCGCCGCGCCAAAGGTGACTGTTGCGCCGCTGGCGAAATTACTGCCGGTAATGGTCACGGCGGTTCCGCCCGCAGTGGGGCCGCCGGGCGGGGATAAGGCAGTGAGGAGAAGCGGCGCAGAGGGGGCTGGAACTGCAGGGTCGAAAATCTCTGCGCTGGCGAGAATGCCTCCGCCGCCGCCACTTCCGCCTGCAACCAGGACCTTCCCGTTGTTGAGGAGCGTTGCAGAGGATGACCGGGGAGTGTTCATAGGCCAAGTCGTCGTCCATTTTCCCGTGCCAGGGTCATAGATTTCGACGCTGGCGCGATCGACGATGACCTGGTCGCTGGACGATCCCGCCTGGCCCCCTGCGACCATCGCACGCCCGTCGTTCAGCAAGACGATTCCTGCCCACCGTGCTGCCGCCAGGCTGCCGGTCGCGCTCCAGGTTCCAGCAGCCGGATCATAAATCTCAGCGTTGGCCGTCACACCGCCTTCAGCGTTACCACCCCCTGCGGCCAGCACCCGGCCATCCTGGAGAAGGGCCAAGGCAGCGCTCCCGGCCGCCGCCCTGCTTCCCGTACCGCCCCACGATCCTGTTGCCGGATCGTAAATCTCGGCAGTCGCAAGATAATTGCCGTTGGAACTCATGCCCCCTGCAACGAGGACTTTCCCGTTCTTGAGTAACACGGCGGGTGCGCTGCGCGCCGTCGCCAGGCTTCCCGTGGCGCTCCATTTTCCCGAGGCCGGATCGTAGATTTCGGCGCTTGCCTGGTACGCATTGAAACTGTTCCCCATTCCGCCCAGCGCCAACACGCGGCCATCCCCTAACAGGACTAGAGAACAGGAGCGTGCCGCAGCCATGCTTCCCGTGGCGCTCCACGTCCCTGTTGCGGGATCGAAGACCTCAGCGCTGGCGACCATATTAGTGCCATCATATCCTCCTGCCACCAGGACGCGGCCATCGCTGAGCAGCACAGCCGCGCCGGCCCGTGGGGTAGCCATACTTCCCGTGGCGCTCCACGTTCCAGTTGCCGGATCGTAGATTTCGGCTGTCGCAAGAGGACTGAAGTCGGATCCGGTGCCCCCTGCCACGAGAACCTTCCCGTTCTTGAGCAGAATAGCGGGTCCGCTGCGCGCCGTCGGCATGCTGCCCGTGTAGCTCCAGGCAGTCGCGGCGCAGACCTCGCCGCTAGCGAGTAATGCCACAACAAGGCAAGGCAGACCAACGCGATGCCGGAGAGCTTTGGCCGGTGGTCTCAACAAAAACAGTCTCATGTTATTCCTCCCCCGAAAATTATGGATGCAACAACGAATATAATTGAACACAAGGAATTGTCCACTACGATTTCAACAAAGTCTCCGGGACAGTGACACATCTCTCCTGCGGCCTATTATTGGCTGCGGCACTGTCCCCTGTTGCCCCGATGGCTAAAGCTTGTCGTCTAGCGCAGGCTCAACATCGGGGGCCTTGGCCAGAACGGCTTTGCAGTCTCCGGGACAGTGACGCATCTGTTCTGCTGGCCTGCGTCAATTGCGCCAGTACCTGGAACTTCTGGCCCTGGAACTTCCTGCAACTCTGCCTTGCGCCGTTGTTTAGCGCCGTTCCTGGGGAACGCAAGAGCAGGTTGTGGGAATTGCCCCTGACGCAGTGCAAGCTGTGCGTTTGCCTTGGACAAGACGATAGGCTGGGCACTGTCCGCAGACGAATCTCCTGGGAAAACGGGGACAGGGCACTCTAGAGATCGGGTGCTCTGTACCGGATTTTACACGAGGGCATTGAACTGTTCGACAGATACCCCGAGGTCGTTGATGATGGCGCGCAGAGCGCCAATCGGAATATCGCCGCGCGAGTGGAAGGCAATAGTCGTGCTCCGCCCATCTGGATGTTTGTAGCGGCTATGCGAACCGGAACCGGACGTGTGGACATGAATGAACCCGAGCCCAAGCACGACCCTCTCGACTTCCCGCGGACGCGAGGGCCGCGGCCTCAGCGAACGACCACCTCCCTGGTTTCCACTTCTTGAGGTACGGGTTCTCCTTCCGCGAGCATGGACTCCACGACGCACCGGGCTGCGTCAGCCACATTCTTCAGAGCTTGTCTTCTGGTTCTTCCCCAACTGTGGCACCCAGGCAACGCAGGCACGCTGGCATTGTATGCGCCGGGCGACTCCGGGTCGGCAGTGATGACAGCGGTAAACTTCATGGCTCCTCCCCTTCTTTCTGCAGCCATCGTACCAGGAAAATCGTGGACGGGGCACTTCATCTTGACGGGCTTGCAGTCACTCGCCGACTTTCCGAAGAACCGCGTCTGCCAAAGCTTGGGTGATGTAGACGCCGTTCGCCTGGAGGGCCTCCAAGAAAGGCCGCAGTGCGTCAATCATGCCGCACTCTTTCGCCCGGCGAAGCAGCCCCAGGGTGCCCATGCACCTGATGTTCATGCGTTCGGCTATGCGCCGCGCCCGTGCATCGTCCACCAAGAACAGGCAGCCTGGCAAGGACTGCGCCAAGGCAATCGCCTCAGCTTCGCCGCGGCCCAACAAGATCCTCAAGGCGCCGGCTGCCTGTTGGTCTGGCTCTTCCTGAATGATCCATGACGCTGCCATTACCGCGGCCGCCCCTGGCAATTCCGCGTTCGCAGTCACCTCGCTCCAGACGGCTGGCGGCACTATGGTCTTCCGGGTGAGCCGGTGAAGCAATTCCAGTTGCCCTATGCGGGCCAAGCCGATGAGAGGGCCGCTGTCAACGGCTGCCAACGGCTCAATCATGCAATTCGTCCTGAATCTGGTCGTCGTCCAGGTTTATCACAGCGATCTTGAGACGTGCGAGTTCGTCCATGAAGCGGATCTTGTTTAATCCGGCGATCTCCGCAGCTTTGCCCACGGACACCCTTCTCAGTTCAAAGAGCTTCACGGCAAGCAGCAATCTCAATTCTTCTTCCAGGGATTCGCGTGACTTGCCGGAGGAGACCAGCAGGTCTTCGCTGTATGGAATGGTCAACTCTCTCATGCGCAGGCTCTCCTAAACCAGCCGACAATATCATAGCACGTTCAGAGTTCCAGCGACAGGGGGCAATTTCAACCGGGAAAACGGGGGGTGCACCCACCTGCTGGCCGCACGCCCAGCCGCGACTTGAATGTCAAGACCACTTGTGGTACACCCAGCCTTCGGAGCGAGGGGAGAACACAGATGACTAATCGGGAACTCTTTCAACAGATCATGTCCTACGGCCAGTTCGACCGCATGCCGGTGACGCACTGGACCGGCTGGACGGAGACGATGGACCGCTGGTACGGCGAAGGGTTGCCGCGCGGCGTGGACGCGAACTCGTTCTTCGGCACGCGCCCCATGTGGTGCGGTTTCGGCGTCCACCTGGGCCTGCTGCCGGCCTTTACTGAGGAAACGATCGAGGAGACACCTGAGTACCGCATCTTTCGCGCCTCAGACGGCGTGGTCCAGCAGGCTTGGCGGGGCAAGAGCAGCATCCCCCATTATATCGGCTTTACGCTCAAGACCGCCGCGGATTGGCCTGAATACAAGAAGCGCCTGCAGCCTGATCGGCTGCGCATTCCGTCCGAATTGGACGGGCAGATCGGTAACGCCAAGTATTCAGGCCTGCCCATAACCGTCAGCACCGCCAGCATGATGGGGGTGATCCGGAATTGGATGGGCGTGGAGAACATGTCCTACCTCATGTACGACGACCCGGACTGCTATGCAGACATGGTCAACACGCTGGCGGATTTGACGTGCTGGGGCCTGGACCAGGTGCTGCCGCGGGCCAAGGCGCTGGGCGTCGTCCCGGACATGGGCTTTGGCTGGGAGGACATCTGCGGCAAAAGCGGCCCGCTGGTGAGTCCTCCCATCTTCGAGCGTTGTGTGGCCGCGGGCTACCGCAAGATGCGTGACAAGCTCGAATCCCACGGCGTCAAGCTGCTCGGCATTGACACCGACGGCTACGTCGAGCCGCTGCTGGGGAACTGGCTGCGGGCCGGAGTCAACGTGCAGTTCCCGATAGAAGTCGGATCGTGGAAGGCGGACGGGATGAAGTACCGCCGGCAGTATGGCCGCGAATTGCGCATCGTCGGCCACTTCAACAAGCTGACCCTGGAACAATCCCAGGCCGCCGTCCTGGCGGAATTCGAGCGCCTCAAGCCGCTCCTGCGTGACGGCGGTTTCATGATGCTGCCCGACCACCTGATCACGCCGGGCGTGAGCCTGGACATGTACCGCTGGTTCCTTGACCAGATGCGGGCGCTGAGGATTCATTCCTAAAATCGGTGACAGACCACTCGAACTTGGGGTGTTTGGCGGGTGCATGCGCATGGCCTTGCACAACAGTCACTCTCCCCAGCCACCCGCCTCGTACTGAATGGCCATAAAATTATTTATCTAGTTTCCTGCACGCTACTTATGTGTTCACTAGCAATTCTCATGCCATTGGCTCAAACCATGCTTTCGCAGCGCCAGCCGTATTGTAATAGTAGCAGAAGGTGCTTGGCAGCACCGCGGTTCGTGTTTGCTCTTCCCTTGATGAGGAGGAGCTGATTGAAAGCAAAGGAGACCCAAAGCCATGTACGGTCCCTCACAGTTGCGCATTATCGGCATGGAACTTGCCCGTTCAGGCTGGTGCGTTGGCCCCGCCTTGCACGCCCTGCACTCCAACTACGAGTCCTTCCGCAGTCTCAGCGAAAGCACCCTCCGCAAACTGCTCAAGGACCGGCATTTCGACCCGCTCATTGCGGCGCAGATGGA
>Ga0187861_10003797_pt1 | contig 13116 bp, 10 predicted proteins | sample June2016WEW_10_1_3_FD_132986 | JGI IMG/M metagenome (GOLD analysis project Ga0187861, IMG submission 132986) | Peatland microbial communities from SPRUCE experiment site at the Marcell Experimental Forest, Minnesota, USA - June2016WEW_10_100 | ecosystem: Environmental > Terrestrial > Soil >...
GTGGGCAGCCGTACCGCGGGCGTCCCGCCCGCCTTCGTCAGTGCAGGCGAGACGCCTGCGGTACGTTCGGTCACCTTCTTGCAGAACTCCTGTGCGTCATCCCATGAAGCCGTTTCGACGGGCAACTTGGCGCCTTTGAAGTCGCTGGGATTCGTGCCCATGACCTGCTGGTACTGCTCCTGCGTTGTCAAGAACTTCGCCATGTAGAACGGCGTCGTCAGCGTGACCTCATGCGCCGGCTTTTCCTCCTCGTCTGAACTCTGGTAGCGGGCCAAGGCCGCCCCGTACTCCACCTGGGCCTGCGACAGCGTCTTCGTTGAAAACCACCAATGCATCCCGCCCAGGACGCACAGGCTGGCAGCGAATGCCATCGCCATGAACCGCCGCAGCGAATACTGGAACCTGGTCTTCTTCCGAATAGCCCGCACAATAGCGAAGCCAATGAGCACCAGCAGAATCCCGCCGCCTGCGGCCAGGACGGCCTTGCCTAAAACGATCTTCTTGTGCAAACCGTCCTCATCCACAGGCTGCGGTTCCGGCGTGCCCATGATGAACTTCCCCGCCGGGATCAACAGCAGTTCCAGATTCACGCCGTTGCCCAGGTCGAGCGCCTTTGCAGGCGGCAGGTTTGTGCGCTCGGCGTAGTGCTCAACCGCTTCGTGGCCGTCCCAGAGAGGAAACGGTTGCGCGTCTGCGCCACAGGCCAACGCGCAGGTCAGAAAGAGAGAGGCCCAAGTGCAATACATGACGGCATTGTACCGCGGTTTTTGCAGGGCGCAGGGGCAAACGCCGTAGCGCAGGCTTCCAGCCTGCTGTATCGCCGACTTCCAGTCGGCAGGGCCTGCATTGCTGTGAGCGTCCAGAGGATCTAGGGATGTTCTGCGGGCTGGAAGCCCGCGACACAGCAGACTGGAAGTCTGCGCTACAATCAGCGACATGCACCCCAGGCTGCTGTTGTTTTGGCCCTCCCCTTGCGTGAGGGGCAGAGGGAGGGTAAGAACATCCAATGGAAACAGTGGACACAACAACTATGGCACGTTCCAAGTCATCCGCGGCAGCATCCCGGCGCGAGCACCAGGCGCGAGCACCGGCAGTGCTGGAGAGCAGCAGCCTGGCCGCGCCACGCTCCCCTCCTGGCTCACCACTTCAGGCCGGCACCGACCCTGAACCGGAAGTGGATTTCAACATCCTGCGCCATGAGCCCCTGGTGAGCGAGTATCAGGACCAGACCTACCTCTACGCCCTGCCGCGCGGTCCGCGCTCGATCCATGCGACCTACGAAGTGGGTTCCGCCGCGCGTGCGCATTTCGAGCAGAGCCTTGGGCCGCGCTTCTTCGAGAACCACTACCTCGTCATGCGGGTGCGCCGGATTGACAACAACCAGAGCTGGGAGGTCGAGGACTTTCTGGATGAAAAGACCAACTACTGGCTGACTGTGGCCCCCAATGCCGAATACGAACTGGAGCTGGGTTACCGGCACAAGGGCACACGGAACTTCCATCACGCGGCCGCCTCCAACCGGGTGCGCACGCAACCGGAGGCCGAAACCCACGGCGAAAGCCAGAACGAATGGCGCGCCATCCAGGTCCAGGGCTACAGCCGCGAGGTCCCCGTCCGCACCGAAGAATGGCGCTGGAACATGTATGAATACTGGAAGAAAGGCAAGCTGGAGCGGCCCGAGGAGCAAGGCTGCTGGGCCTTGGTTCTGCACATGCACTTGCCTTTCGTCAAGCATCTGGAAGCCGCGGTGGCGCTGGAAGAGCAGTGGCTCTTCGAGGCCCTGACCAGTTGCTACACGCAACTGCTCAACGTCTTCTGGAACCTGGACCAGGCCAAAATTGACTTCCGCGTGGCCGTCGCGATCTCTCCGCCGCTCATCAGCATGCTTTCCGACCCTTGCCTGCAAGAGCGTTACCGCACGCACTTGAAAGAATTGCTGGCGCTGGCGGAAATGGAACTGCGCAATCAGCGGGGCAGCGTTTTCCAGGCCACCATCGAATCCATCCTGGGCCGCCTCCACGCCGCGCGCAAAGTGTTCGACGCCTACGGCGGGAATATCCTGAACGGCTTCCGCGACTACCAGAACCTCGAAAAACTGGAGATCCTCATTTGCCCGGGCACGCACCCGATCCTGCCCTTTTACATGCACTACCCGGAACTCGTGCGCGGGCACATCCAGTTGGCCTGCCGCCAGTATCAGCGCGTCTTCGGACGCTGGCCGCGCGGCGCCTGGCTGCCCGAGAACGCTTTCGTTCCCGGCTTGGACCAGTTCCTGGCCGCCGAGGGGCTCAAGTGGACGCTGGTCAATTCCACGGGCTTGACGCGCGGCAACACGCGCGTCTGGTTCAACACCGCGCGCCCGGTCATCACGCCTGGCAACCTGGCGGTCTTCGGCATAGACGAAGACACGCGCGCCCAGGTGTGGAGCCGCGAAGCCGGCTACCCCGGCGACGCCCGCTATAAAGAATGGTATCGCGACGTCGGCCAAGACGCCGCTTGGGACTATCTGCCAGAATACTGGCGCGCCTGCGGGGTGCGCCGCAATACAGGGCTGAAGTACTACCGCGTCACCGGCAATAAGACGCACTTGCACGAGAAACAACCCTATTGCCCGGATTGGGCCTGGCAGGCCGTGGCGGAACAGGCCGGGCAGTTCGTCTGCCATCGCGGCGCGCAGGCCCACAGCCAGCGCAGCAAACACGGCGTCAAGCCCATTACCGTCTCGGCGTACGATGCCGAACTCTTCGGCCACTGGTGGGAGGAAGGGCCGGCCTGGATCGAGATGGTCTTCCGCAAGCTGGCGTACGATCAGGCCGTGGTGCGGCCTGTCACACCGGGGGAGTTCCTCGCGGAGCAGCCCCGGCACCAGTTGCTCATGCCCGGCATGTCCACCTGGGGCAACAAGGCCACCTTTGAAACCTGGCTCGACGGCCGGCAGTTCCGTCCCAATGCCTGGGTGTACCGCCATCTCTTTCGCATCGGCGAACAGATGATCCGGCTGGCGAGCGAGCGGCGCGAGGCGCAGGGCCTGGAACGCCGCGCCTTGAACCAGGCCGCGCGCGAGATGATGCTCGCCCAGGCCAGCGACTGGACCTTCTTGATCTCGATGGACTCCTCCGCCCGCTATGCCGAGCTGCGTCTCGTCAAGCACATTGACCGCGCCAAGGAACTGCTGCGGCAGGTCGAGCGGCGCGAGATCAACGCCCATTATCTGAAGACCCTGGAGACCAACGACACGCTCTTGGGGGAGGACATGGATTTCAGGGTGTTCTGCAAGGGGTAGGGGAAAAGCGCCTCACCGCCGCATTTCCGGCGCGTAATCCGGGATGAGTTCGTGGTTATATGCGCCCGTATCCATGAGCACGAAGCCAATGAACAGGAAGACAAAGAGCAAAGCAGTGCACAAGACGACGAAGTTAATAGGCCGCTCGTAAAGCATGTGCATGAAGAAGAGCAGCACCAGGACCGCCTTGACCGTCGCAATCCCCAGCGCAATCCAGACGTTCATTGCGCCCAGATCAATCCGGCTGGCCACGACGGTGGCGGCAGTCAGGCCCAGCAGCGCCGCCCACACCGCCAGCAACCACACCAGCGGCAGGTGGCGTTCGCCGTCTTGAGCATGGGGTTCGGGAATCGGGACAGCAGGAGTGCTCATCGCCTAATCCTCAGCGCACCAGGTAAAGCAGCGGGAACAGGTAAATCCAGATGATGTCCACGAAATGCCAGTACAGTCCCACGAGATCAACCGGCGCGTAATAGGCGCTGCTGAACTCGCCGCGCCGCGCGCGCCGCAGGATCCAGATAATCACGCCCAGGCCCGCCAGAACGTGCAGCCCGTGCAGGCCCGTCATCACGAAGTAGATGCCGAAGAAAATGTGCGTGTAGCCCGGCAGCTTCGCGGGCTCCCCGGCGCTGTCCTGCGGCTGAAAAGCGGCCAAGCCCGCGGGAGGTTTACCAGGCTCAGGGCCGGTCCAGGCGTCGCTCTTCTTCTCCGGCTGTAGCGCAGGCGTCCCCGCCTGCTTTGCTTGTGGTGCAGGCGTCCCCGCCTGCGCATCCGCGCCTGCATGTCCCAGCTCAGGCTTGAAGTTCACTCCTGGCAGAAGATGGTGTTTCCATTTGTCGTGGTACTCGATCCCCTTTACGCCCATGAAGCACAGGCCCAGGAACACGGTCAGGCCGAGCATGGCCTGGAGTCCGCGCTGCTGGTTGCAGTGCGCGCAGTGGACGGCCCAGGCCATGGTCAGGGAGCTGCATATAAGCACCAGGGTATTGAGCGCGCCGAGTTTCCAGTTAAGGAACTGCGCCGCGCGCACGAAGACCTCGGGGTGGTTGTGCCGGTAGACTGCATAAACACAGAACAGGCCGCTGAACATCAGGATTTCCGTGGCCAGAAAGAGCCACATGCCGAGCTTGCCGGTCTGGAACTGCTGGCGCGGAGTATCGAACTGATGCGCCAGGAATGGCAGCCTGTGCTCGCCCGAGGGCCGGTCCGTTTCCGAAGTTGCCTGCATTTCCTAGTCCACCTCATTCACCACAGAGACACAGAGGCACAGAGAACAGATTTTGGGGATCCGAAACAATCGCCATTCCCATCTTTGCCTCCGCGGTGGCTGTTCAATCCACAATCCGAAATCGAGAATCAAGAATCCTTCTCTGTGTCTCTGTGTCTCTGTGGTGGATGTTCTGAGTTAGTTCCCTTGTCTGCGGTCCGCACGTAGCCGCCGCTGGCCGCATCGTACTCCAGGCCGCTGAAGTCGTAGGGATCGCCGGCCACAGGAGGCCGTTCAAAATTCTCCGTGGGCGGCGGCGAAGGGCATTGCCATTCCAGCGTGGCCGCGCCCCAGGGATTGGCCGGCGCGCGCCGCCCGCGAAACAGGGAGTGCAGCAGGCAGCCCGCGGCAATGAACAGGCCCGTGGCCAGCAGGAAGGAACCGATTGTGGATTCAACGTGATAGAACCGGAACTGCGGCAGGTAATTGTAGGTCCTTCGCGGCACGCCCTTGGTGCCCAGAATGAACTGCGGGAAGAACGTCAGGTTGAAACCCGCGAACACGATGAGACTCGCCAGCCGCCCCCAGAACTCGTTGTACATCCGGCCGAACATCTTCGGCCACCAGTAATGGATCGCCCCCAGCGTGGCGAAGACGCTGCCGCCCATGATGACGTAATGGAAATGCGCCACCACGAAGTACGTGTCGTGGACGTGCAGGTCCACGGGCAGCGTGGCCAGGAACAGGCCCGTCAGCCCGCCAATGCCGAACTGGAAGATGAAGGCCAGCGCGTAGCACATCGGCGCTTCCAGGCCGATGGACCCTTTGTACAGCGTCGCCAGCCAGTTGAAGACCTTGACCGCCGAAGGAATGGCCACGACGAAGCTCAGCAGGCTGAACAGCATCCCCGCCACTATGGATTGCCCGCTGGTGAACATGTGGTGGCCCCAGACCAGGAAGCCGATCAGCGCGATGGCCACCGAACTGCAGGCGATGAAGTGGTACCCGAAGATGTGCTTGCGGCTGAAGACCGAGATCAGCTCGCTGACCACGCCCATCGCCGGGAGGATCATGATGTACACGGCCGGGTGCGAGTAGAACCAGAAGAAGTGCTGGAACAACACCGGGTCGCCGCCCAGCCCGCTATCGAAAATCCCCACTCCGAACGACCGCTCCACCATCAGCAGGAGCAGCGTGATGCCCAGCACCGGCGTGGCCAGGACCTGGATGAGCGACGTGCCGTAAATCCCCCACAGGAAGAGCGGCATCTTGAACCAGGTCATCTCCGGGGGGCGCAGCATGTGGATCGTGGCGATGAAATTGAGGCCCGTCAGAATCGAGCTCAGGCCAATGATGAACACGCCGACGATCATGGGAATCACGCCCGCGGTCGCGGTGGTGGTGCTGTATGGCGTGTAGAACGTCCAGCCCGTATCCACGCCGCCCACCGCAATGGCCAGGACCGCCAGCGCCGCGCCCGTCATGTACAGATACCAGCTCAGCAGATTCAAGCGCGGGAAGGCCAGGTCCTTGGCGCCGAGCATCAAGGGCAGCACGAAATTGCCGAAAATGCCGGGCAGGCCGGGGATGATGAACAGGAAAATCATGATCGCGCCGTGCAGCGTGAAGAATTGGTTATAGACGTTGGCGCCTCCAATGTCCTTGTGCGGCCATAGAAGAACGGTTCGCATGATCAGGGCCAGCAAACCGCCCGCAAAAAACGCCGAGAGCACCGACATCATGTACAAGAGCGCGATGCGCTTGTGGTCCAGCGTGAGCAGCCACGACCTCAGCCCCTGCGGCTCCGACAGATAACTCTTGGCGGAGGGTTCCGGGACGCCGGCGTAAGCCGCTGGGCTTGCGCGCGCTTCACTTTGCATCCTGGCCTCCCTTTTGTGGCGCAAGCGTCCCCGCTTGCGCTTGTGGCGTAGGCGTCTCCGCCTGCGGTTGTGGTGCAGGCGTCCCCGCTTGCGGTTTGGCCTGAGGTTGCGCGCCCTCGGGATGGTAGTGGCTGCTGAGAGACTTGATGAACTCGATCAACTCGCCGATCTCCTTGTCCGTTATGCGGCCCCGGAACGTAGGCATCTCGTTCCTGAAGCCTGCCACGATTTTCGCGCCGGGATCCAGGATGGACTCGCGGATATAGTCCTCATCCGCCAGCACGCGCGAGCCGTTATCAAGCGGTGTTTCGGCGCCGTACACGTCCTTGAACGTCGGGCCTATGCCCGCCCGCCCGTCCGTGGTGTGGCACTGGGCGCAGCCGAACTTGCCTATGTACAGGCGCCGCCCGCGTTCCGCCGGCGTGAGCGCGCCCAGCGTTTTCTCCTTTGCAGCCTTCAGCCAGCGGTCGAAGTCCGCGCGGTCCGGGTGGACGATGCAAACCGAGCGCATCTCCGAGTGCCTCGTGCCGCAGTACACCGAACACTGCACCATATATTCACCCGGCTCGGTGGCCGTGAACCACATCGTGTTGTAGCGGCCGGGCACAGCGTCCATCTTCAGCCGGAACGCAGGAATGAAGAAACCGTGGATCACGTCCGCCGAGGAAAGCACCAACCTGACCGGCTCGTTCGGCGGCACGTGCAGCTCAGCGGGCTCCTCGTCGCTGGCGGGCCACGCTTCGTAGCCTGTCTGCGGGTAAGTGTACGACCAGCGCCATTTCTGGCCCTGGACCTGGATCTCCAGAGCGTTTGCCGGGGCGGTGCGCAAGTCCAGATACGTCCTCAGCCCGAAATAGAACATCACCAGGACCAGCGCGATGGGGATGCCCGTCCAGATCGTTTCCAGGAGCAGACTGTGGCTCGGGCTGGGTTCGGGCCCCGCGCCTGCGCGCCGCCGGTAGCGCACCACAAACACGATCATCAACGTGGTAATGAGAACAAAGAAGAACAGCGAGATATAGAACACCAGAAAGAACAGCCAGTCAATCTGCTGTGCCGACGTGGAGGCCTGGCGCTGGAACCAGAATCCTTCGCCTCCCTGCGCGGCCAGAAGCCGATAGATGGGGAGCAGACCGCTCACTGCTTCAGCTCTCCTTCCGCGCCTTCTTTCCGCCGCGCGCGGTGCAGCCACGCCAGGCCGAGCAATATGGCGGCGACTGTCAGGATTCCGGTGATGCGCATGAGCTTCAGCGCCGAAAGCGAGTACTTGCCCTTCGCCGGGTCATACTGGTAGCAGAACAACGCCAGCTCATCGCTGGCCGTGCCGATCTTGCCCTGTCCGGCCTCGATCAGCGCCAGCCGCAGCGTCCGCGGCTCGAACGTCACGCCTTTCAGATACTGTGACAGCCGTCCCGCCGGCGTGCAGACGTAGAGCGACGCGGGGTGCGCATACATCTTGTCGCGTTCAACCCACTTGTAGCCGAAACCGATTGTCTCCGCCAGCCTGGCGATGCTGGCCTTTTCGCCGGTCAGGAAATGCACGCCCGTTCCCGCGCCGGGCCGCTCGTAGGCTTCGAGGAAGGATTCCTTCTTGCGCGCGGCCAGGCCGGGACCCTCCAGAGGATCGAAGCTGACGATAACGCATTCGTAATCCTTGCCCGGCGTCAATGAAACCTCCTTCATCGCGTCTACCATCCCGTTCAGCAGCGGCGTACAGAGCATCGGGCATTGGAAATAGACCAGCACCATCAGCACCGGACGGTTCTGGCCGAAGTAAGCGCCGAGCGTAACCTTCTTTCGCGCCTCGTCCACGAATTCCAGGCCCAAAGGCAACTGCGCATCGAGATGCTCAACCAGCTCGACTCCTTCAAACTCGCTGGGCAACGGCTCCTTGCGCCCGCCCTCTGCGGCCCCGCCTGCCCAGGCGCACACAGCCAGCAGCCACAGGGCGCATGCGCAGTACAGCGGCCGTCCGAGCCGCGCGCGTAAGCAAGCGGTCCGCTCCCTCACGGTCGCGGCTCTGAATGGTAAGGGGTTTATGCGGCGCTGTACTAATCCCAACTTCGTGCCTTTCACGGTCCACCCTCTTTCCCGCTCTCTTGCACCAGCAGCTCGATCGCGCGCTCTATCGGGATAGCGACGCTCTTTTTCTGCGCGTCCACCCAGCGGTAGCTATGAAGCTGGCCGTATTGTTGGGCTTCCACTTGCCGCAACTGCAGCGGCGCCTCCGTCCCCAGCTTGGCCTCCGTCTCAGCGCGTTCCAGGCGGTAGTACAGCGCCTCGAAGCCAATGATCAGCAAGAAGAACGCCAGCGCCGTCAAGATGCCGGTGACAGCCAGCTTCGGAGCATCAACATCGTTGCCAGACATCTACACGCTCCTCTTTCACCACAGAGACACAGAGACACAGAGAAGGACAAAAACTGGAGGTTTCACCATGTTTCGACAATCCAAAATCCAAAATCCTTTCTCTGTGTTCTCTGTGTCCTCTGTGGCTAATCAGTAGTTCTCCAACGTCAACGACTCCGCCAACTGCGGGTCTTTCACGGGAAGCAACGCCCGTCCGCCGCTGAACGCCAGCGCCCCCGCCAGGTAAATTCCGCCCAGCCCCACCAGGCATCCGGCATCGCTGAGACGCGGCGCCAGCGCCTGCGACTGCCATTCCGGGAATACCAGCCAGTAAAGGTCCACATAATGCAGCGCCAGCAGCCACACGCACCAGAAGCCCAGGGCCAGCTTGCGGCGCTTGATGTCCCGCGAAAGTAACGCGGCAAAAGGAATCAGCCAGTGCCCGAACAGGAGCACGAGGCTGGCGTAATTCCATGCGCCGGCTTCCGGGCCGGCACGCTTCATGAGCCAGACGGTTTCTTCCGGCAGGTCCGCGTACCAGATCAGCATGTATTGCGAGTAGGCGATGTAGGACCAGAAGAAGACGAAAGCGAAGAGCATTTTGCCCATGTCGTGATAGTGCTCAGCAGTCACCGCCCGCTTCAGCCGCCCCTGGGACTGCAAGGCCAGCACTGCCAGGGGCAACAGGGCGTAGAAGCCCACGGCGCAACCGGAGAAGAAATACACGCCGTAGATGGACGATTGCCAGGGCGCGTTGAGCGACATCAAGAAGTCCAGGCCGCCAAAGGCCACGCTGAAGGCATACAGCAACATGGCCAAGCCGCTCCAATAGCGGCTGCGCAAGGTCAGCCGCGCGTCGCCCGATTCGTCCTGCGCTACCGAGCGCCGCCAGAAGGACAGCGCCAGGCCGGCCCAGATCACGAAGTACAGCGCGCACCGTGCCAGGAGAAAATCCCGGCTCAGGAAAGCTACTGTGGCTGCAGGAAGAGAACCAGCGGGGACAGACAGCCAATTTCCAAACGGCCGGAAATTGGTGTCAGTCCCCGCTGCCACGGCCAAAGGCACGAAAAGCACGGCTATGAGAAGAAGGTTCGCGGCGAAGATCTCCGCCACACGCAGCACCACCACGCTCCAGGTTGCACGCACCAGATGGTGCAGCAGCACGAAGAACAGCGCGCCCAATGACAAGGTCAGCCAGAAGCAAAACGCCACGTAATACGACTGCCAGAAGCGAGCCGCCCCGCCTGTGCTCCCGGATGCCGCGAGCCAACTCCCGCCGACAAGGCCGGCGCCCAGGATGAGTCCGCCCAAGGCCAGGCCGTAGCGGGCCGCGGGCGGCAGCCTGCATTCCGCGTCGTCCGGTGCCCAGTCTCTTTCCACGGCTCCGCTCATCTCACTTCCTCGACGTACCGCGGGCGTCCCGCCCGCCTTTGAGCATGAGCGAACAGAGGCGACAGGGAAGGCGGGCGAGACGCCCGCGGTACACTCGGCCCGCTCATTTCAATTCCTCACGCTTCTCCATTGGCACGTCTTCCAGCCTGGCGTTCTGGCTGCGCTGCAAGGCGCGAATGTACATCACGATGGCCCAACGGTCCTCGATGCTGAGCTTTGAGCCATAAGGCGGCATGGTGCGCACGCCGTTGCTGATGGTGTTGAAGAGACTGCCGTGAGCCGTGTTGCGCAGCTTGTCGTCGTGATAGGAGACCGGCGCGACCCATTGCGCTTGTTCTTGAGCAGCCAGCTCAGCAGCCCGCACCGCCACCATGCCGTTGCCGTAGCCCGCCAGCCCGTGGCAAGGCGCGCAGTAAATGTCGAAACGCTCCTGCCCGCGCAGCAGCCGCTCCTTCGTTACGGCCAGAGGGAAGCGCGTGACGTACTGGCCGTTCTCCGTGCCGCGGCTTAAGCGTGTGTCTTCATTCAGTTCGCCGCGCGCGATCGTGCCGTCCACCGGCAAGCGCATGGCCCGCCCGTCGGCGAAGAGCGGGTTCTCCGCTTGCGCGCGGAACTTGGGCTGGTGGCCCATGTCCTGGACTATGGCGATGCGCGTCGCGGGGCCGGTCCGCCCGCGCGAGAGCGCGATGAGGAAGAAAGGCACGAGGCCCAAGAGGCCCAAGAGCACGGCGGTACACGCAAGCCAGCGCAGCATCGCCTCAGTCCTCCACCCGTTCCACGGCCAGCGCGCCCCGCGCGCGCAGCAGCGCCTCAGCCTGCCCGGCGTCAAATCTTGGGTCCGCCGCTTCGATTGCAATGAAGAAACGGTCGTCAGTCACGCGCCGGAAACGCGGCCGCTTGAAGAGCGCATGGTACAACTGCGGCAGTCCGTTCAGCCCCAGCATCCCTAGCACCGCGGCCCCAGCGGCGAAGAGTATCGTCAGCTCGAAGACCACGGGGATGTTCGCGGGCAGGCTGAAGTACGGCTTGCCGCTCACCAGCAGCGGATAGTCGCTGGTGTTGCAGAACCATTGCAGCCCCAAGCCGGTGCAAGCGCCGGCCAGCCCCGCCGCGAACACGAACCAAGCCAACCGCGTGGGCCGGATGCCCATAGCCTTGTCCAAGCCGTGTACGGCGTAAGGCGTGTGCGCGTCCCACTTGGTGAACCCCGCATCCCGCACCGCCGCCGCCGCCTGGAGCAGCGCTTGCGGCGTCGCGAACTCGGCGAGAATCCCAGCTTGAGGCTTGAGGCTTGAGGCTTGAGGAGCGGCGGGCGCCTCGCCAGCCGGCGGATTCCGGGGACACGATCCCGATTTCCAAACAGCCGGAAATCGGGTCATGTCCCCGGAATCCGGCAGCAGCGGCTTGATCTCCCCCATCGCCAGCATGGGCAGGTAGCGGCAGAAGAGCAGGAAGAAGGTGAAGAACAGCCCAAAGCTGCCCATGAACGTCAGGATCTCAACCCACGTCGGCGAATAATAGCCCCAGCTTGACGGCAGGTAATCCGCGGACAACGAACCGGCGATGATCACGAAGCGCTCAAACCACATGCCCACGTTCACCAGCACGCCCACGGCAAAAAGCGCCCACGGGTTCCTGCGGCACCACCGTATCCAGAACAGTTGCGGGACCACCACATTGCAGACGGTCATGGTCCAATAAGCCCAGGCGTAATCGCCGCGCGCGCGATACAGGAACACAAAGCCCTCATAAGGATCGCCGCAGTACCAGCCGTGGAGCAATTCGATGGCGTAAGCGAAGCCCACGATCAGCCCCGTGGCCAGGAGCAGTTTGGCCACGGCCTCCAGGTGGCGCGGCGTGACGAAATCCTTCAGGCCGAAGAACTGCCGCGCCGGGACCAGCAGCGTGAGCACCATCGCCAGCCCGCTGAAGATCGCGCCCGCGACAAAATACGGCGGGAAGATCGTCGAATGCCAGCCCCGCACGTTGGCCACCGCAAAATCAAAGCTCACCACCGAGTGTACGCTCAAGACCAGCGGCGTCGCCAACCCCGCCAGCAGCAGGTACGCCCGCTCGTAGACGTGCCAGTGCCGGTTTGAGCCGCGCCAGCCCAGGGCAAAGACACCGTACAGGATTTGCCGCAGCCGCCCCCGCGCGCGGTCGCGCAAGCTGGCCAGGTCCGGCAGCATGCCCACGTACCAGAACAGCAGCGAAACCGTGAAATAGGTGCTGACCGCGAACATGTCCCACAGCAGCGGGCTGCGGAACTGCGGCCACACGCCCATCTGGTTCGGATACGGCGCCAGCCAGTATTCCAACCACGGCCGGCCGACGTGAATGGCCGGGAAAATGCCCGCGCACATCACCGCAAAAATCGTCATGGCTTCCGCAAAACGGTTCACGCTGGTGCGCCAGCGCTGGCGGCATAGAAACAGGATCGCGCTGATCAGCGTCCCCGCGTGGCCGATGCCGATCCAGAAGACGAAGTTGGTGATGTCCCAGCCCCACGCCCCAGGCACCCGCAGCCCCCAGACGCCCACGCCCGTCCAGAAAAGATAGGCCACCATCAACCCCAGAATGCCTAGGAACGACACGGAAATACCGAACGCGATATACCAGGCCCGCGGCGGCCGGGGGCGCTCGACGATCCCGCAGATCGTGGCTGTCACGGACGATAACCCGTGCCCGCCCTCTATCCACTGCTCCTGAGGCACGCTCAAGTGCCAGGCCCTCCGCCGTTGTAGGACAGGCTTCCAGCCTGTCCCCACCAAGAACAGGACAGGCAAGATGCCTGTCCCCACCAAGAACAGGACAGGCAAGATGCCTGTCCTACAAGCTCGATTATGCTCCTCCGCTTCCGTCGTTCCAGATTCTCGCCAGGTAGCGTGTTCGCGGCTGCGTGTTGAGCTGCTCAAGCAGGCTGTATGCCCGCGGGCTGGCCGCCAGTTTCGCCACGCGGCTGTTGGGGTCGTTCAAGTCACCGAAGACAATCGCCTCCGCCGGGCA
>Ga0187861_10003805_pt1 | contig 13096 bp, 11 predicted proteins | sample June2016WEW_10_1_3_FD_132986 | JGI IMG/M metagenome (GOLD analysis project Ga0187861, IMG submission 132986) | Peatland microbial communities from SPRUCE experiment site at the Marcell Experimental Forest, Minnesota, USA - June2016WEW_10_100 | ecosystem: Environmental > Terrestrial > Soil >...
CCCGACCAGGAAAGCCCCAGCCGCAGTCTCGCCACGGTTCTGGATGGTAACGTCAAAAGAAGCACTGATTCCAGGGACCGGTTCCGTCACAACGACGCTGGGAATCACCAGATCCACGCCCTGGGCGAACACCGTGACACGCTGGAACAGGTCGTTGTTCAACTTGTTGCTCTCAACGATGGCGTTGTCGGGATCAACCGCGATGGCCAGCGTGTAATCGCCGGGCGAGGGATACAGGGCCGTAAGTGTGACATCCGTAAAGTTGCCGGCGTCCAATGACGACACGACCGAAGTGACCGCAGCCGCGCCGGCACTGGAACTGGGAGGAGTGGTCTGGTCCAGGTACAAAGCCACAAGGAAATTGTTGGCCGGCGCCACACCGGCGTTCCCAACTTTTACCGTAACGGTAAAAGGCACGCCCGCGACCAGTGGTTGAGTAGCGCCGGTGCTGAGTTGCAGGCTGACTGGCAGGAGGTCCGGCAGCAGAGTTACCTGCGGACTCCCGCCAGGGGTCTTGCCGGTCGAAAGCGAGATCGCAGTCTGCCACGGCACGTTCTCCGGGATAATAGTATCCGCGGTGCTTTCCATCCGCTCGTAGATGTCAACCACGAGTTCCCGGTCGTCGTCATCGGCATTGCCGAGAGTCTGGTCCGGCCCGGCGCCCGCGATTATCTGAACGCCCGTGCCGCCCGTGTCCATGATGGCGTTGATATTATCGTTGGCATCCGTGTGGGAGTTGCCGAGCCCGTGGCCAATTTCATGCGCTGCTATATTGCCCAGGACCAAGGCCACCGCATCTATCTTCTTGTAATTGCGGGCTAACCGGAGAGTGTTGACGGAGTCGGGGTCGCCCGGCATGTCGCTCAGCAAGTCCAGCAGGACCAGACCGGTATCCTGGGGATCGAAGTTCCCGGGATCAATGGAAGAGCTGATCCCAAGTGTGCCGATTCCGACTTGGTCCTGGCTTCCGCCGATGACGCAGCGCGCCACAAACGGCTGGCCGAAGTTATTGACGTTGTCCTTGCTGTTATGGAACACAATATCGTAATGCCCGGGCACCTTGTCCGTGGGCCGGTCGCCGTTCAGCGCGGCCTGGCGCAGCACGTCATACTTGTGCTGGATGACCGCCATGGTTTTGTCTATCAACGCGCCTTCGTCGCTGGCCTGCAGGCCCCACGCCGTAAGGAACTGATTCATAGGCGTCACCGCGGCCACGGCCGTCCCTTCCCCAAACAACTCCATAGGGTTGATGGTTGGGCCGGTGAAGTCCACGAAGACCATTTGCTTCACAAAAAGATCCTGCGTCTCCAGGTACGGCCTGCGCAACACGAGCTGCATCTGGTATGAGCCGCCGCTCGCGTTCTGAAACGAGGAGACCACGATGTTGTAGGTGCCGTCCACAGGCACGACGTAACTGAACGCGGCATCCAGGGACTTCAGCGGATCCTGCGGCTCCGGCAGCGGAGAGACAGTCGGGTAGTACATATAGAACTTGTTCATGTCGTCGTTGTCCATCAGGATAGCCCCGTTGGCGTCCGTGAGGGTGAGATACGAATCGAAGCTGCTGTTCATTGCCGCGCCGAAAATGTCGCCCGTGTGCAGAGTGAGCTGGTAAAAGTCCCCGCCGTTGGCAGGAACAAACGTGCCGCTGACGATATAGTCATTGTCGTCCACACCCAGGGGAACCGGGAAGGACGTGGCCAGCGTGTTGTTGGGCGTGGTTGCCGCTATACCCGTGAGCCTGGGGCGGACCGCAGAGGCCTTCCGCGGATGAGACGGCAACGTGCAGAACCGGCGTCCCCCGGGCGGGTATAGGTCCCCGGCTGCCGGCCGCGGGCCGGGCGCATCCACTGCGAACAGCTCGACGCCTCCGCAGAGCGCCGTGGCCAGGATTAGCGCCCAAGCAACCCTGTTATGAATCTCACTCATGATGCAGCCCCTTTGCTGTCTGAACAGCCGAACAGGCTCTAAGCTGTCCCCTTCAGTCTAGCGCCCTTCCTCAGAAAGGCAAGACACGCTCACCAAAAAAACGCCCGTAGTTCTTGGCCCTCTCCCCACAGGGGAGAGGGTGAACAGATACAAACGCCCGAACCACCAACCCCCTTGACCATTTGTGCTTCTTGTCGTATCCTGGATTACGACGAAACTGAGGAAGCAAAGCTTGATTCCCCAAGCCTAATGCCTAATGCCTCTTTTTGACACACACAAGATAGGGCAACGCTGAACATGGAATACACTCTTGATCATATCCTCTTGGGCGTCTTGTACGTTCTCGCTGGGGCCGCCGCACTGGTGTTCTGCCTTTTTCTGGGCGTGGGTCTTGTGCGTCTTGCCACGGCGCCACGGATCGCGGGGGAGATCCTGGCCGACCTGCAAGCCATTCGGGAACGCGACCCCGCGGCCGAAAGCCTGCTCGCCCGTATGTGCTATCCCGGCTGGTGCGCGCTGGTGGTCCATCGCCTGGTCGCCCACCCGTTGTATCTGTGGCGCTTGCGCACCCTGGCCAGGCTGTTCAACTTTCTGGCGCGCTTCCTCACCGGCGCTGACATCCACCCCGGAGCCCAGTTCGGAAGCGGGATCTTCATTGACCACGCACACGGCGTGGTGGTGGGGGAGACAGCCATCGTCGGCAACAACGTCACAATCCTCCACCAAGTGACCCTGGGGGGCACGGGCAAGGAAACCGGCAAGCGCCACCCCACCATCCAGGACGGGGTCTTGCTGAGCGCCGGCTGCAAGGTCTTGGGCAACATCGTGGTCGGCGCCAACTCCAAGATCGGCGCCGGTTCAGTGGTAGTCCATACCGTGCCGCCGGAGTCCACCGTGGTGGGCGTGCCGGGCAGGGTGGTCGCCGGCGGCGGGCACACCGTGCCGGCCCGGCAGTTGGACCAGACCAGCCTGCCCGATCCCCTCGTGGAAAGGCTGCTCGAATTTCAGGAAGAGCTGCGTCGTCTGAAAGAAGATCAGAGCGCCAGGCTGCGGCAACCCGTCCGCCCGGCTGAGGTGGTCAAGGGGCCCCGGGCTTACCCGGGCGATATTCTCGCGGAGATCGTGGCCCACACGCGCGACGAAGTCGCAGCCGACAAGGCGGCCCTGCCGCTGGGGCGCTTGCGGGAGAAGGAAAGCCTGCGGCCCCCGCCGCGCAGTCTTGCCAACGCTCTGAAAGGCCCCGGGCTGGCGCTGATCGCGGAGCTCAAGAAAGCCAGCCCCTCCGCAGGGCTGCTGCGGGCCGACTTCGACCTGGCCGCCATCGCCCGGACCTATGAACAGTCTCACGCCGCGGCGCTGTCCGTGCTCACTAATGCCAGGTATTTCCAGGGCTCTCTGGACCACCTCGCCGCCGTCCGCGCGGCCGTCAAACTGCCGCTCTTGCGCAAGGACTTCATCGTGGACGAGTATCAGATCGTCCAGGCGGAACGGTACGGGGCTGACGCCGTGCTGCTGATCGTGGCCTGCCTGGAATACACCCAGTTGCGTGACTTCCGTGAGCTCGCGGAAGGCGAAGGCCTGGACGCGCTCGTGGAGGTCCACAACGAAGAGGAACTGGAACTGGCACTCAAGAGCAGCGCGCGGCTCATCGGCATCAACAACCGCAACCTGAAAACGCTGGAGACGGACCTGGAGACCACCTTCCGCCTGGCCGCCAGGCTGCCGCGCCGGGACCGCAATGGCGTCCTGCTGGTCAGCGAATCCGGCATCCGCGGCCCCCAGGACACGGAGCGCCTCCTCAGCGCGGGGATTGACGCCGTCCTGATCGGGGAAACGTTCATGCGCGCGCCCGACATCGCCCAGAAGGTGCGCGAGGTCATGGGCGGGCACGACTACAGCATTTGATTTTCGATTTTCGATTGCCGATTTGCGATTTAACAACACTGGAGAGGGACGCGCCAACCATGACGGATGAAAAATCGAGAATCGAAAATCGAAGATCGAAAATCCTGTACCTGGATCCTTTTTCCGGCATCGCAGGCGACATGCTCCTCGGGGCTTTGCTGGACCTGGGCCTGGACCTGGCGCGCCTGCAGCAGGAACTCGACAAGCTGAAACTGGCCGGCTGCCGCATTGGCGCCCGGCGGGTGGCGCGGGGCGCGATAAGCGCCATCAAGTTCGACCTTGAGGGCCGGCACGAGCACGAAAAGGAACATGAACACGGCCATGAGCATGAACACCCGCACCGCCATGAGCACCGCAGTTGGGCGGACATAAAGGCGCTCATCGAAAGCTCGGACCTCGGCGGCCCAGTGAAATCCCGCAGTATCCGCGTCTTTGCCAAGCTGGCTGAGGCCGAAGGGAAAATCCACGGCCGGGCGCCCGAGGAGGTGCTTTTCCACGAGGTCGGCGCGCTCGACAGCATCGTGGACATCGTGGGCGCCTGCGCTGCGCTGGAACTCCTGGGCATTGACGAAATCCGCTGCGGGCCGGTGGCTCTCGGCTCCGGCACGGTCAGGTGCGCCCACGGCCTCCTGCCTGTGCCCGCGCCCGCCACGGCGGAACTCATGCAAGGCCTGCCCGTGCGCGCCTCGCCCATTGAAGCGGAACTGACGACGCCGACCGGCGCGGCGCTGGTCGCGGCCCTCGCCACAAGCTTCGGTCCCATGCCGGACATGACTATCGCAAAGGTCGCCTACGGCGCCGGAACGCGCGAACAGCCAGCCCTGCCCAACGTCCTGCGTGTTTTTCTCGGCACGCTCGCAGCACCGGGTGTGGAAACGGACAGCCCGGCTACAAGCGATTCGGTCCTCGAAATCCGCACCAACCTCGACGACGTCTCCGCGGAGGTGCTCGGATATCTCGCCGAGAAGCTGCTGGCCCTCGGCACTCTGGACGTCTTTTTCACGCCCATCCAGATGAAGAAAGGCCGCCCCGCCACGCTGCTGACGGTGCTGGCTGAACCGCACCAGCTTGAGGCCGTCGCGGCCACGCTGTTCACAGAGTGCGGCACCTTCGGGCTGCGCTACCAGACCCAGAGCCGCTTCAAACTGGCCCGCCGCCACGTGACGGTCCGCACCGCGTTCGGCGACGTGCGCGTGAAGCTCGGCGAATGGCAGGGCCAGGTTGTGGGCGTGCATCCGGAGTTCGAGGATTGCCGCGCGCGCGCCGAAGAGAAAGGCGTGCCGCTGCGGGCGGTGATGGAGGCGGCGCGGGCGGCGTGCGAACAAGAGAGAGGCGGCTGACATGGACCCAGTGCGCCCTGGCGGGACTGGCTTGCCGCCCTCCGACGATACCAAAGAAGTCGCCGGGCCGGATCGTCTCGGGGAACTCGACGGGTGGCGCTGGTTGGAAACCCCCGAGCCTGGTTCTGAGAATTATACCACAGCTCGCGACCGGGTGATCCATGCGTGGCCCACGGTCGCGCTGATTCTGATCTTCGCCCTGGCGATCCCTGTCACGCGAATGTTCATGCGAAAATATCGGAACATGGGCATCCCCTACCCTTGGCTGCCCGGTACGAAACAAGTAGTCTTGGACATCGGCCAGAACCCAGAGCTCTACATGGTCGCAGGCTTCGCCCTCCTTCTTTTTTACGTGGCGTGGATCAGCAAAGCGGGTTGGCGCATATGCGCCTGGAATTTCCTGATTTGCGTATGGATCGCATTCGCGCTCATCATGATAGTGTTAGGCTTGGTCGAGCCGTTGCATCTCGTCTGTCCTGGGTCGCCCTGAATCGAGTGGCTCAGGAATACTTGAGAGTCGGCGCGTTCTGTTGTATTCTATCAACAGAAAGACGAATACACGGTTGGAGATTGGGAGTGTCCAAAGACATCAACGTGCGGCTTGGCGAGGACGCTGAAATCAGAAGCAACCGCGAACTCAACCGCAGCCTGAAGAGGGGCCTTGAGGACGCGAAGCGGAAGAGGGGATCAATCATGGCAACTAACCCCTTTGTCGCTGCCCTGGGGCAGCCTCGTTCTCAGAACAGCAAGTACGATGAGGCGCTTGGCAGGCTGCGTCAATTCTGCGAGGCGATTAAGCTTTATGGGAGGCCCGCATTGGAATGCAGGCTTGAGCCAGGGGCAAACACCAATTATGGACTTGAATACAAGGTCGTAGTGGTAACACCATCATACACCTACCCTTTGCTTCGGGCGTACGTTCCTTTTGATGGCATCCCAATCAAACTCAATCTGAACGACGAGCAGTTGCACGAATGCCAGGACACCACAGAGTTAGACAATAAGCTGGTTGAGTTTCTCAAGCGCCAGACAACACGGGATGTGCTTGACCAACTTAGGGTGCTCAGGGTGCCTCAAGCGGTCCCCTAAGCCGGCTTGTTCAGACCGGCCATAAGCGGGTAAAGAAACTGGCCGAAGAGCGCCAAGATGAGCACCTGCCCTTCTGGGGTCACATGAACCCCAGCATTGACGCCTGCAACTTGCCGTCCGCGGTCATCATCTCCTTGGTCCAGAGCGGTTCAAAGACCAGCTTGACGTTGACGGCGCTGATGCCCGGCAAATTGCGCAGGGTTTCGTGGACCTGCTCCTGGAACATATAGCCCAGCGGGCAGTGCGGCGAGGTCAGCGTCAACTCGACATCCACGACGCCGTCGTGCTCCTCGATCTTGTAGACCAACCCCAGGTCCACGATGTTGATCGGGATTTCGGGATCGTAGACTTCCTTGAGCGCTTCGCGCAACTCATCAAGGCTGGGCTTCTTCCCCGGCGCCGGCGGTGCGGGCGCGGCCTGCTGAGGCGGCGAAACCGGCGCGGTGGCCGGGGCCGCAATAGAAGACGGCGCCGGGCTGGCCGCCGGGGCCGGCTGGTTGGCCGCTGGGGGGACCGTGGGGCTGGGCTGCTGGTCGTTCATCCGCGCACCTCAATGCTCTGCTTCGTTCGTGGCGCAGCTTTCTTCCGTGCTCGCCGGGCCGCTCTTGCCGGCCTGATATTCGAGGATGCCGTTCTTGAGCGTGGTCCAGGGCAGCGTGGCGCACTTCACGCGCACGGAGAACTTGCGCACCCCTTCCAGCGCTTCCAGGTCCGGCAATTCCTCGGGCACTTCGAACGGGGCTTCGTTGCGCATCATGGCTTTGAAATGGTCGCTGGCCTGGCCGGCGTCGTCCAGCGTTTTGCCCTTGACGGCTTCCGTCATCAACGAGCAGCTTGCGATGCAGATCGCGCAGCCTTTGCCGTCGAAAGTGACGCGCTCCAGCTTGCCGTCAGCGGCGAGCTTGCCATAGACGGTTACGCGGTCGCCGCAAACGGGGTTGTTGCCCTTGGTGACGATCTGCGCGCCTTCGATGACGCCCTTGTTGTGCGGGCGGCGATAGTGCTCGAAGATCACGTCACGATAGAGCTGGTCGAGGCCCTGTTCCTCGTGATGAGTCCTGGCACCATGGACATTATCAGCCTGCGAACCACTGCTCCCCGTCACCGTGAATCTCCCTTTCGTCTCTTCGGACTCCTTAGTTGGTACACCTGCCTTTGCCAATCCCAAATCCAAAATCCCCTCACGCCGCATCGAACCAACTCCGCACCTTCTCCAGCCCCGCCACCAGTGCGTCCACGTCGTGCGGGGTCGAGTACAGGTAAATGCTCATGCGCGCGGTGGCCGCGGCGCCGAGCCATTCCATCAGCGGTTGCGCGCAGTGATGCCCGGCGCGGATGGCCACGGCGGCCTCGCGGTCCAGAATGTGCGCGATGTCGTGCGCGTGAATGTCCTCGAACTCGAAGGAGATCAGTCCGGAGCGGATTTCCACGTCTCGCGGGCCGTGAATCTTCAGGCCCTTGAGGCCCTCCATTCGTTTCAAGGCGTAGCGCAGCACTTCCTTCTCGTGCAGGCGAATATCGGCCATGCCGATGCCTTCCAGATAGTCCACCGCGGCGGACAAGCCGGCCGTCTCAGCGATCGGCGGCGTGCCGGCCTCGAAGCGCCGCGGCGGTTCCTTGTAGGTCGAGGAATCAATGCGCACCTCCTCGATCATCTCCCCGCCGCCGAGGAAAGCGTTCATCTTGCAGAGCAGTTCATAGCGCCCGTAGAGACAGCCCAGGCCCGTCGGCCCGCACATTTTGTGCGCCGAGAAAGCGTAGAAATCCGCGCCCAGTTGGCACACGTCCACAGGCAGGTGCGGCACGGCCTGGCAGCCGTCCACTACGAATACGGCGCCGGCGGCGTGCACCTTGGCGCCGATGCGCCCAATGGGATTGAGAGTGCCCAGCACGTTCGAGACGTGAGTCAGCGCCACCAGCTTGACCTTGCCGCCGGACAGGAAACGGTCCAGGTCCTCCAGCTTGAGCGTCCCGTCCGGGTTCAGGCCCACGGCGCGGATGACGCAGCCTTTCTCTTTGGCCAGCATGTGCCAGGGCACCAGGTTGCTGTGGTGCTCCATCAGGCTGACCACGATCTCGTCGCCGGCCTTGAGGAACTTGCGTCCGTAGCCGTGGGCCACCAGGTTGAGGGCCTCCGTGGCGTTCTTGGTCCAGACGATCTCGTCGGAACTCTTGGCTTTGATGAACCTGGCGACCTTCGCGCGGGCGCCTTCGTATATTTCGGTGGCGCGCTCCGCCAGCACGTGCAGGCCGCGGTGGACGTTGGCGTTGGAGTGCTCATAGTACTGATTCATGGCCGCGATGACCTGGCGCGGCTTCTGCGAGGTGGCTGCCGAATCGAGATAGACCAGCGGCTTGCCGTCAATCTCCTGCATCAGGATCGGGAAGTCTTGCTGCAGGACGTGCACGTCCAAGCGGCAGATCTTGCACAACTCACACTGCTCGCCCCGCGCAGTCTGGGCCAGGGTGGCCACCAGCGCGGACAGGCCATGGTTGTCGCTATGCATGGTTTCACAACTCCACTTCAATGACGCCGTCAACTTCGCGCACCGCGTAAACCCTCACCGGCCGGACCGCGGGCAGCGTCAGCGCCTTGCCGCTCTCCAGGTCAAAACGGGATCCGTGCGAGGGACATTCCACGACACAGCGGCAGCCCTCTGCGTAGGCAGCGCCTTCGGCCAAGGAAGCCTCCTCATGTGAGCAGGTGTCGTCAACAGCCTGGTACTTGCCGTTGACGTTGAAGACGGCGATCTTCCTGCCTTCCAGCATCACCTGCTTGCCCTGGCCAGGCTGCAAATCCGCCTTCGCCAGCGCTCTGACAAATCCCATCGGGCCGCTCTCCCCTTCTCAACCGCCAAGACTCCAGTAACCGTGGTATGGACACGTATGGACACGTATGGACACAGATGGACAGAAATGTTGTGTGCTGAGCTCCTTTGTCCTATCGGTGTTCATCTGCGTTCGTCTGTGGTCCCAATTTCTCCTCAATCCGCCGCCGCAGGACCTCAATCACGGACTCGAACGCAAAACGTTGAATCACCTCCTCAAAAAAACCGTCGAGGACCAGCCGCTTGGCCACATCTCTCGGCAGGCCGCGCGACATGAGATAGAAGAGCATGTCGGGGTCAATTTGTCCAGCGGTGGCGCCGTGCGAGCAGCGCACGTCATTGGCCTGGATTTCAAGGCCGGGAATCGTGTCCATGCGCGCGTCGCCGCTGAGCAGGAGCGTGCGGTCCTTCAGGTAGGCATCGGTCTTCTGCGCCTGCGGTTCCAGCCGGATCATGCCGCGGTACACGCCGCGCGCGCGGCCGTCCAGCGCGCCTTTGAAGAGCAGGTCCGAATTGCATTCCGGCGCCACGTGGTGCTGCAAAGTATCGAGATGAATCTGCTGGGCGCCCGTGCCGCAGTACAGCCCGGCAAGATTGGCCTGCGCGCGCGGCGCCAGCATCGTGGTGGAGAGCAGGACCTTCTCCAGCCGCGCGCCCAGGTGCGCGCTGACCAAAGTGAGCTTGCTTTCGGCATACTGCCGCACCCGGTGCGCCCCGATGTAGACCGCTTCCGGCCCGGCCGCTTGCAGCAAGATGTAGCGCAAGCTCGCCCCCTGGCCGAGGAAGACCTCCGTCTGCGGGCAGCACAAGCCGCGCTGTGCGGGCCGCGGGGAGTTGTAGACCTCCAGCAGCGTGGCCGCCGCGCCTTCTTCGAGAACCACCAGGTTGTGCGGGAAGATCCCGTCCGCCCCGTCCCGCGTGTTGAACTGTGCGCGGAAGGGCAACTCGACTTCCACGCCTTGAGGCACGTGGCAGACGCAGCCGGAGTCCCACAGCGCCTGATTCAGAGCCTGGAACTTCCGGCCGTCGCCCGGGGTGCCGGTGTCGCCCGCTGCGGACGCTTCCGCGCTCCAGTAGCGTTGCAGCACCTCTGGGATGGCGGTCCAGGCCTGCTGCGCCGTGCCCCAGAAGACCTGCCGCGCGCGCGCTGCGGCGGAGGGCGTGCTCAACTCCAGCAAGCCTTCGGCCGGCGCGCGCACAACGGCAGCCCCAAGGTCCAGCCCGGACAAGTCCACGCGGCGCCAGACTTCGTCCCGCCGCCCCGGCATGGGCAGGGCCTGGTATTGGGCCAGCGCTTTCAGGCGGCGGTCAGTGATGAAGCCCGGTTCGCCGGCCTCGGTGGCGCGGGCCGTGAGGGCTTCGGAAGTCAAGGGGGATGCGGTATTGTCAGTGCTCAACATGATTGTTCATTCCTCAGCCCACCGCCCCTTCCATCTCCAGCTCAATCAGCCGGTTCAGCTCCACGGCGTACTCCATCGGCAGTTCCTTGACCAGCGGCTCGATGAAGCCCGTGACGATCATCTTGGCTGCTTCGTCCTCGGTCAGGCCACGCGACATCAGGTAGAAGAGTTGCTCTTCGCTGATCTTGCTCACCGACGCCTCGTGCTCGACGCTGACCTTCTCCGCCTCCAGCTCGATGTACGGATACGTATCGCTGCGGCTCTGCTCGTCGAGCAGCAGGGCATCGCAGACCACGCGGCTGCGGCAGTCGTCCGCACCGGGCAGCACCTTGCACAAGCCGCGGTAACTGGTCCGCCCGCCGTTGCGGCTGATGGACTTGCTGGTGATGGTCGAGGAGGTGTGCGGGGCGCAGTGGACGACCTTGGCGCCCGCGTCCTGGTGCTGGCCCGCGCCGGCGAAGGCCACGGACAGAATCTCGCCCCGCGCGCCCGGTTCCATCATGTACACGGCAGGGTACTTCATGGTCAGCTTGCTGCCGATGTTGCCGTCCACCCATTCCATGGTCGCGTCCGCATAAGCCACCGCGCGCTTGGTCACCAGGTTGTAAACGTTATTGGACCAGTTCTGGATGGTCGTGTAGCGGCAGCGCGCCCCGCGCTTGACGATGATCTCCACCACCGCCGAGTGCAGCGAATCGGAGCTGTAGATCGGCGCCGTGCAGCCCTCCACGTAATGCACGAAGGCGTCTTCCTCGACGATGATCAGGGTGCGCTCGAACTGCCCCATGTTCTTGGCGTTGATGCGGAAGTAGGCTTGCAGCGGGATGTCCACCTTGACGCCCTTGGGCACATAGATGAACGAGCCGCCCGACCAGACCGCGCTGTTCAAGGCGGCGAACTTGTTGTCGCCGGCGGGAATGATCGTGCCGAAGTACTGCTTGACCAGATCGGGATGGTGCAGCACCGCGTCCTCGGGCGCGAGGAAGAGGACGCCCAGGGATTCCCACTTGCTCTTCAGATTGTGATACACGACCTCCGAGTCGTACTGCGCGCCGACGCCGCCGAGGAACTTGCGTTCGTCCTCGGGGATGCCGAGCTTGTCGTAGGTGTGCTTGATCTCCTCGGGCACCATGTCCCAGTTGCTGTATTTGGCGTCGGTCGGCCGGAGGTAGTACGTGATGGTGTCGAAGTTGATATGGGATATGTCTCCTCCCCAGTTGGGCATGGGCTTCTTGAGGTAAACATCGAGCGCGCGCAGGCGGTAATCGCGCATCCACGCCGGCTCGTTCTTCTGCTCGCTGATCTCTTCGACGGTTTCGCGGCTGAGGCCCACCTTCGTGCGGAAGGTGTGCTTCTCGTCCTCATGGAAACCGAACTTGTACTCGCTGCCGATTTCCGCCGCCACACTGACTGCATTCTCGTTCACGCTTCTCTCCCCGCTCCCTCACCCCTATTACGCGCTCTTCTTCGCGTACGTGTTCCTGATGTAGTCAAAACCCTTCGCCTCCAACTCGTCCACCAATTCCGGGCCCATCGAAACCACGATCCTGCCGTCCATGAGCAGATGCACATGGCTGGGCTTGATGTAGTTGAGCAGCCGCTTGTAGTGCGTGATGACCAGCATGCCCATGTTGTGTTCCTGCGCCAGCCGCGCGGCGCCTTCGCCGATAGTCTGTAATTTGTCGAGGTCCAGGCCCGAGTCGGTTTCGTCCATGATTGCCAGGGAGGGCTGGAGCAGCGCCATTTGCAGCACTTCCATCTGCTTCTTCTCCCCGCCGGAGAAGCCGTCGTTGAGGTAACGGGTGGCCAGCGCGGGGTCAATCTTCAGGCTCTTCATCGCCGCCATCAATTTCTTCTGGAAAGCGATGACTGAGAATCCGCTGCTCTGCCCTCCCGTCTTGTCCGTGGCCGGTGCGGCCCCGCCATGAAAGCGCGCCTGGTAGGCCGTGCGCAGGAAGTTCGCCACCGAAACGCCCGGCACCCCTATGGGCGCCTGGAAGGCCAGGAAGATGCCTTTGCGCGCCCGCTCGTCGGGTGCCATAGCCAGCAGGTCTTCGCCGCCGAAAGTAACCTTGCCCTGAGTGACCGTGTAGTTGGGGTGTCCGACGATGGCGTAGGCCAGCGTGCTCTTGCCGGAGCCGTTCTGCCCCAGCAGCACGTGGACCTCGCCACGGTTCATCGAGAACGTCACGCCCTTCAAGATGGGCTCCTTGGCCACCTTGACATGCAGATCCTCTACGGCCAAGAGCGGTTCACTCATCTGACACTCCTTTTCCCTTTCCCTTGTAACTGGCCACTAGCCACTAGCCAGTAATCACTTGTCACTTGTCGCCTGGACGGCAGCCGTCCTGGATTCGGGGGTCAGCCACGCGGCATGCGCGCCGCTCTGCGCCACTATGTCTTGCAGAGAAACCTGCTGCAACACTTCGTGCATGCGCCGCTCCGCCTCGGCAAAAGCACTTCTGATCAGGCACTTGGCGCCGAGACCGCACGGCTTGGCCGGCGCGTTGCAATCATAAAGCGGAGAACTGCCTTCGAAGACGGCCACGATGTCGCGCAGCGTGATCTGGGTCATTGGCCGCCCCAAGGCATAGCCGCCCTTCGC
>Ga0187861_10003806_pt1 | contig 13092 bp, 15 predicted proteins | sample June2016WEW_10_1_3_FD_132986 | JGI IMG/M metagenome (GOLD analysis project Ga0187861, IMG submission 132986) | Peatland microbial communities from SPRUCE experiment site at the Marcell Experimental Forest, Minnesota, USA - June2016WEW_10_100 | ecosystem: Environmental > Terrestrial > Soil >...
ACTGCTTCTGGAAGAGCTGTTCGCGGCGCGCGCCTTCGCCTTTCAGTTTGGCGACCTCGGCCGCCAGGTCTTCAATCGGAGGAGGCTTTACCGGCGCCGTGTGCGCGATCACCGCGCGCGTCTCGGAGTCGACCTTGAGAATCGCCTGGCAGCACGGACATTCGACCTCGAACATAGCTTTAGCCATAGAACCATCGTAATCGAGATCGCCGCCAACGGCGCTACCGGTAGTCTGAAAGTCTGAAATGTGCGTTGATGAAAGGAAGATCGGTGGCTTATGGCGCGGCCGGCGGCGGGGGTGGGACCGCCGCGGCCTGGACTGGAAATCTCATGAACTTGAGCAGATCCGAATAGTGCATCTCGATAGTCCTGTCCGTGGTCTGATTCAGTCTCCTCGCTCCGCCCGGCAGAACCTGTCCGTCGCGCTTCAGGAACGAAACGTTTACCATCTGTTTCCCACTGTCTTTCGCGGCTTGAACGGCTGGCACGTAATCTTGATCGCCAGAGACTATGATCCCGACATCGTAAATACTGCGAAACTCTAACAGATCAGTGGCCAGTTTGACATCGACCGCCTTCTCGCGTCCCAACTGCTGCGTGAAGAGATTGTAGGTGATCGCCCCTGCACGGCGGAACTCAATCGCATCGAATCGGTTTGTTATTCCATCCTGAAATGCCTTCCACCCATCGAACCGATTCTTCATTCGCCTTTCCCGCGTGATGAGATCCAGTAGTTTCTGATGTGCCCAGCCTTCCCTTTGGGCAGGCGCCAGTGCTGCCAAATCCTGAACGCACTTTTTGTCTTGGGCCAGAACTCGCTGGAGTTTCACGGCATCGGAACTGAGGCGGGCCAGTCCCCAAGGCCAAAAGTCAATGTGCTCCACGACGTACCAGTAGGCCCGAAGCCGGCTTATTGCCCCAGCCAGTTGAACCAGCGCATCGAAGAATCCTGTCCAGTCGGTCCTCTTAGGAAGGTAGTCTGCGGGGTCGAATTCCTGTTTGAAGAGTTCCACCAGGGAGTGACGCAGGTTCTCGCCGTCAACGAAGATGCACGCTGAACCCGCAGTCATGAAAGAAAAGGGGGGCACGCAACCCCCCTTGCTTGGTCCCTCCAGGCACGCAGCCCAGAGGAAATCGAATACCAACACCTTTATACGCCACGGTATGGCGTAGTGTCAACCGCACCCGGCGTGCAAGATATTGGAAATCCGCCTGCCGGTCCCACGCTCCCCGGCGCTAGCGCTGCGGCGGCGGTGCAGGCGTCGCCGGGATTGGGCTGGGCGGCCGCGATACCACTCCCTGGAACGCTTCTTCCAGCGAAATGTTGTTGTTGTAGAGCGTCTGGCCCGTGGCGCGGTCCACCTCCACCTTGGCCTTGGCATACGCGCTCATGGCGGTCACTTCGTTGGACTCGGCGGTCACCAGGTCGCGTTGGGTCAGGATGACGTTGTAAGTGGTGGAGGCGCCTACCGCCAGTTTCTTCTGCTCCGCATCCACCGTCTGCTGCTGCAGGATGCGCTGCTTGATGGCCGACTGGTATTGCGCCCGCCCCTGCTGCAACCCGATCTGCGCGTTCTGCACGTCCACGCGCACCTGGTTTTCGAGACGCTGCAAACCGAGCTGCTGCTGGCGCAAGACCAGCGCGCCATTGATCATGTCGGCCTGCGCGGCGCGATTCCGCAATGTAATGTTCAAATTGAGACCGATCGAGTAAGTGGGAAAGTTGCGCGCGAAAAGCTGCGACAGCACCGTGCCATAGCCGCCTATGAAAAAGGCATTGCCGCCAGCCGTCGGGCCCAGCTCGCCGGCCAGCGCATTGTTGGTGAGCTGCCCCACCACATCCAGGGTCGGCAGCAGCTCGCTCTTGGTCCCCCGGATGGCGATCTCCTGGTTGTGAAGCAGAATGCGAAGCTGCGCCAGCTCCGGCCGCGCCGATTCCGCCAGGGCCATCATGTCCTGGATGGGCGCTATCGCTTCCACTTCCGGAATCTGAATGCGGTCCGTTAGGATGATATGAGCGCTGGCCACCGCGGGACTCAGCACACCCGTCCTGCTGAGCGCATTCTTGAGAATCGTCTCCTGCTGCAGCACCTGGGTCTCGGCCACCGTCACGGCCTGCTGCCCGGCGGCGATTTCCGCTTCCGCCCGCACGATCTCGATGGGCGCCAGGGTGCCCACCGCAACCTGCTTCTGATTGTCTTCGAGCAGCCTCTCGGTGGCAGCCAGCGCATCGCGCTGCACGCGCACGTTTTCGTTGTAGCTCACCAGGTCCCAGTACAGATCCTTGATGGCCGAAACCGTGGTGATCACCTGGGCCTTGAAGACCAGGTCGGAAACTTCCCGATTGTTCTTGGCGATGCGGATCTGGCGGTTGTTCACCGCGGGGCCGAACCCCTGCAGCAGGTGCTGGGTCACCGTGAGTGAGACAGCGGAGGTGGTGGCGGGGTTGAATTGAGCGCGTGAGCTGTTGCTGTTCACGTTGCTGTTGGTGAGACCCAGGCTCACCAGTGTGCCGCTCAGCAGATTCTGCTGGACGGCCACGGACGAAGTGTCCACGTGCTGGATCAGCGCGGCCGTGCCCGAGACGAACGAGCTGCTTTGGGGCGCGGTGTTGTGCGCAAAACCAAGAGCCCCGGTCAGCATGGGATCCAGGTTCGGCGGGGCGTTCCCGATCTGCGTGGAGCCGGCAACGACATACGTCTGAAGGCCGCTGGACGGCGCAGCGCCCGCGACGCTGGCAGGGGGGGCGAACACGCTGGTGGAGACGGGCGTGGCGTATCCGCCCGCGCGCGCGCGCAATACGTAGTTATCCGCTACCTGCGGCCCGTAGCGCTGAAGTTCGAGATCTATGTTGTTCTCCAGCGCCAGCGCCACGGTATCCTGCAGCGAAAGATACAGGTTGCCGCCGCGCAATAACGATTCGAGCCGCGTCGAGTTGCTCAGGTTGACGGGACTCGGCAGCTTCGGCCGGTAAGGCCCGGTGATCGAACCCAGAAAACCATGGCTCCCCGTGGACACAGGTTGCGGATGGTTGTTCTGGTCCGGCGGGGCGCTCCCCTGTCCCGGCTGATCGGCGGCCACGCCGGCCCAGGGGGCCAGCATCAATAGAGTGCACAGCAAAGCGAGATAAGATCTTGTACGGTCCATGAGTATTTCCTGGAAAATTCGGCGCTGGACACACGCGTCCCAAGGCGCGGGGTGCGGGGTGCCCTTTGGGCCCGGCCCTGCGCCGCGTGGACGCTGCTGTCTGTCACCGAATTTGGCGGTCGCGGCAGGAATCAGTGGTCCTTCTTAAATTCAATGGTATAGTAGGCGTCTGTGACGCCGCAAGCTGAGTCCGTCCTCGAGCTGTTCCGGTCCACCGGCGCATACCTCGAAGGCCACTTCCGCCTCACCAGCGGCCTGCACAGCGCCCAGTACCTGCAATGCGCGCTGGTGCTGCAACATCCGGCCGCCGCGGAACGGCTCGGGCGGTCGCTGGCCCAGGAACTCCGCACCCTGGCGCCCGGAAGAATCGATCTGGTCGCCTCCCCCGCCTTGGGCGGCCTCATCATCGGCCACGAGGTGGCGCGCGCGCTCGGAGCGCGCTTTCTCTTCACCGAACGCGATGCCGCAACCGCCAGGATGACGCTGCGCCGGGGATTCACCGTGGCGCCCGGCGAGACGGCCGTGGTGGTGGAAGACGTGATCACCACCGGCGGCAGCACCGCGGACGTCATTGGCGTTCTGCGCGCGGCCGGCGGCCAGGTCTTGGCTGCCGGCTCCATCGTCGATCGCAGCGGCGGCCATGCCGATGTGGGCGTGCCGCGCGTGGCGCTGGCCACCCTCCGGATGGCGGCCCATCATCTCCAGGAGTGCCCCCTGTGCGCGCGCGGCATTCCGCTCGCCAAGCCCGGGTCGCGTCCCGCATGATGCGCCGCATCAAGATCAAGCTGGCCTACGATGGCGGCGCGTTTCATGGATGGCAGGTCCAGCCTGGCCTGCCTACCATTCAAGGAAGCCTCCAGCAGATCCTCTCGGCGATGGAAGGCCGCCCGGTGCCTGTGGCCGGCTCGGGCCGCACCGACGCCGGAGCGCACGCCCTCGCACAGGTGGCCGCCTTCACCATCGCCAACCCCATCCCGCTCTTCAACCTGCGGCGCGCCCTCAACCGGCTCCTGCCGCCCGCCATCCGCGTGCTCTCGGCCGAAGAGGTTCCGAGCGATTTCCATCCGCGCTTCGATGCCCAGGCCAAGACTTATGAGTACCGCATCCTGCGCGATGAGGTCTGTAGCCCTTTCGAGTGGCCCTACGTGCACCATTACCCTTATCCGCTGGATGAGGAGCGCATGAGCCGGTTGGCCGCGGTTTTTAATGGCGAGCACGATTTCACGCCCTTCGCCGCGTCCGACGACCGGGACTCCGAGGGAAAAACCAAGGTGCGAACGGTGTTCTCCTCCGCCCTGGAACGGCGCGGCCCGCGGCTCATCTATGGCATCCGAGGCAGCGGATTCCTGAAGCACATGGTGCGTAACATCGTGGGCACGCTGATTGAAGCGGGCAAGGGCAACATTGCGGATTTGAGCGTGCTGCCCGCGGAATCCGGGCCGACGGCGCCGGCCAAGGGACTATTCCTGCTGAGCGTCGAGTACTGAGGCCATGCCGGTGGGTTTGTCGTCCGCTACAATGGAATCAATGCGGTTCTGTCTGTGTCTCCTGATGCTCGCCGCGGGCTCCGCGTTCGCCGCCGATTTGCACCCCGGCGAGACGTTGCGCGGCAAGCTGGTGCTGCGCGACGCCGCCCCGCCCGCTCTGGAAACGGCCGGGCACCAGCTCGTGACCCTCGATGGAGACGAGCCTACCCGCAAGGTCCTCGCCGATCGGCGGCTGAACGGCTTTGAGGTGGAGGCCAAAGGCCGCTTCACCGCCCCGGATCGCTTCCTGATCGACCCGATTCACACCCGCGGTTTGCTCGTCCGGCAGGATGGTAAGCTCAGGATGGTCACCTATTGGTGCGACACATGTTCCATTCGCTCGTTCACTCCCGGACCCTGCGTGTGCTGCCAGCGGGAAACCACGCTGGACCTGCGCGACCCGGACGAAAAGTGAAGCTTGCCGCGCTCGTGCTGCTCTTCCCCCTCATTACGCAGGCTGCCAACTACTCCGCCCGGAAAATGGTGCTCGACGGCGTCGAAGTGGTGCAGCTCGCCGACGCCGCCCGCCACCTCGAGGTGTCGATCGCCGTCTCGGTCGGCAACATGGCCTATGCGATGAACGCCGGCGGGAAAAGCGTTCTCTTCTCTCCCTACCACAGCCCCGCCGAGTTCAAGGCGAAGCCCACGTTCTGCGGCATTCCATTTCTGGCCCCGTGGGCCAACCGCATCGAAACGGATGCGTATTGGCTGAGTGGCAGGAAGTATCTGCTGAACCCCGACCTCGGCAATGTGCGCCCGGACAGAAATAAACTGGCCATGCATGGGTTTCTCACCTATTCGCCGGCCTGGACCCTGGTCTCGGTAAGTGCGGACAAGCGCTCGGCCTCCGCCACCAGCCGGCTGGAGTTCTGGAAGCACCCCGAGATGATGGCGCAGTTCCCCTTCGCCCACACCATCACTATGACCTACCGGCTGGCGAACGGCGCGCTGGAAGTCGAGACCACCCTCCAGAATCTGTCCTCCGAGCCGATGCCCGTGGCTATCGGCTATCACCCCTACTTCAACGTGCACGATGCCCCGCGCGATCAATGGAAGGTGCACCTCGCCGCGCGCGACCACCTCGTGCTGACCAATCTGCTCGTCCCTACCGGCGAGCGCAAGCCGGTGGAGTTTGCCGACCCCCTTCCCCTGCAGGGCGTGCAGCTTGACGACGTCTTCAGCAACCTGGTCCGCGGACCGGACGGCCGCGCCCAGTTTTGGGTCGAGGGTCGGAAGGAGAGGATCACGGTCACCTACGGGCCGAAGTATGCGGTGGCCGTGGTGTATGCGCCGCCGGGGCGCGAGTTCATCTGCTTTGAGCCTATGGCGGCCATTACCAACGCCTTCAGCCTGGCCCACGCCGGAGTCTACAAGGAGTTGCAAAGTATTCCCCCCGGCGGCCAGTGGAAAGAGAGCTTCTGGGTCACGCCCACGGGGTTCTGAGCTTCTGACCGTAAAGTCATAGTACCCCCGTGCGGTACCTCGGCAGTACAAATCGTGGCAAATGGCACTAGCTTGAGATCGAGCGCCATGCGATAACAGGCCTATGAGCTACCACTATCTGGAGCTGTGCTGCGGTTGTGGAGAGCCTCCCGATCGGATCGACGAGGTCGGGTTTACCGACGAACACGAGCTCGTGATCCACTGGTGGTGTCTACGGTGTAGAAAGGTGGTTTACGTTTCCAAGTCCCTTAGCGATTGCTGGCGGGACTGCCCGAGGCCGGATGTAGGGAAGGAAGAGGCGGAATTCGCTTGTCAATCTGACGACGCGCGGTTCCTGCAAAGTATCGGCGTCAGATTCCCCGACGACAACCCGTGACGCCCGCGTCCGCAGCCGGGCGTCACCGGAAATTCTCCACTAGCATCAGGTTCGTCTGGCTCTGGTCCACTCGCGGATACAGAATGTGCTTCCCGTCCGGTGAGACCGAAAAGGACATCGCCTGAAAGAAGTCCGGGTTGTTCATGCGGAACACCACTTCGTTCCTGCGCGTCGTGAAATCGTAGAACGAAACCTCCATGGCGCGCATGCTGCGGGCAAATTCCAGGTAGTAGACCCCTTTCTTGGCGGGCTGAATGACGACCCACAGCAAGTCGTGCTCCGGAATGATGGCTTCCTCCTCCGCGCCGCCGTCCGCGGGGACGCGCCAGATGGTGCGCCGGTTGCGGTAGTACACGTACTTGCCGTCCACGGACTCCTCCGGCGAGCCGCTGCCGGGCATATTCGTGAGCTGCCGCGGGCTGCCGCCGTTCGCGTCGGCCTTCCAGATCTGGCCGCGCAATTGGAAATAGATCGACTTCCCATCGTGCGACCAGGAAGCGCCGCCGCCGCCCAACAGCCGCACTCGATAGGGCTTGTCGGGTCTGCCGCCCGCGGCCGGCATGGTGTAGACCTCGGCGCCGCGATCGGCGCGCGCCTCGAAGAGCAACAAGCGCCCATCCGGCGACCAGCGCACGCGGCTCAAGCGCGGCCCCTTGAGGCTGGTGCGCTGAACGCGATTGCCGCCCTCGGCGTCGCTCACCCAAATCTCATCCGCGCCGGTCTGGTCGGAGACGTTCGCGATTCTCTTGCCATCGGGCGAGTACGCCGGCGCCGTCTCGCGGCCGAAGGAGCGAATGATGGAGCGCCCCTCCGTATCCGGCGCGCCCAGCGCGGCCCGCCAGATGGCCGAAACCGATGGGCTGTCGGTGTACGCCAGGTGGCGGCCCTGGGGCGCTATAGCGGGATAGTGCGCCTGCCCCGTGGCCATGGCGATCTCGCGCGGGCTACCGCCCCCATACGCCGCCAGGCGCCACAGCCGCCACCCGCTCGCGCGATTGGCGGCGTAGACCACCTCCTGCCCGTCCGGCGTCCACGCGATTCCATGGATGGCGCGGTCGTCGAAGGTGAGCCGGCGCAGGTTGCCGCCCGCCAGGTCGCACAGGTAAATGTCGGCGCTGTCCGGGCCGGTCCCTCGCACGAACGCCAGGGTGTTGCCGTCGGGCGAAACCGCGGGGGTGGAATCGCCTTCCGAGCCTTCCGGGGGCGCGGTAATCCGCCGCACCGCGCCGTCCGCCAGCGAAACCAGCGCGATGGCGGGCAATTGCTTTTCGCCCGTCTCCACCACGGCCAGCGATTTCCCATCCCGGGTCCACGACACCGCGGGCATTGGCTGCCCCGCATCGGCGGAAGCCCCGCCGAACTCCGCCAGCGTGCGCTCCGCGCCTCCGTCCGAGGGGATCGCGATGTATTCCGTGCGCCCTTCCCCAATTCGCAGAAAGGCCAGCCTGGCGCCATCCGGCGACCATGCCGGGCCGATGTCGCTTCGCTCGCCGTTGGTCAATTGCAAGGGGGCGCCGCCCGGCAAGGCCCGCACAAACAAATGAAATGTCTCCCCTTTGGACGCGCCGCGCGCGCTGTACGCCACGCGCTTGCCGTCCGCCGAAAATGCCGGGTAGGCGCTGGCGCCGGCGTCGCTCGAAAACGCCACGCGCTTCTGCTCCGCCTGCGGCCCCCTGGCCAGCCGTCCCAAAAGGGTCACCACCACGCCCACCGAACACAGGGCCAGCGCCAGCAAAACCGCTGGACGGCGAAAGAACGCGCCTGACGACATAGATCTCCTGTATTATCCGATACGCGCGCGCCCGGGTAAACGTTCCGGCGTTGCGCCCGCCTCCGTGCATCTGAGACACTGGCGTTTCATGTCTTTGAAGCCCCTCCTGGCGCTCCTGGTCTTTGCCCCCCTCGCACCGCCGCAGAGCCTGCCTGCCAGGGAGACGCTGTCCTACACCGTCGAGTGGCGGCTGATCACGGCCGGGAAGGTCAAGCTCGAGTGGACCTCCGAGCAGCGGCCCCCCGCCGGGGCGCAAGTCCATCTGCGCGTGGAATCGGTCGGGTTGGTGTCCAGGTTTTTCAAAGTGGAGGACGATTACAGCGCCAGCCTCAACTCCGCTCTGTGCGGGCAATCTGTGCAGATGACCTCGCTCGAGGGCAGCCGGCAGCGCGAAACCAGGGTTACCTTCGATTCCACCAGCCGCAAGGCCAGTTACCTCGAACGCGACCGCGTGAAGAATGCCGTCATCGCGACGCACGACATCGATATCCCGCCGTGCGTGCACGATGTCGGCGGAGGCTTTTACTTTCTGCGCACCTTGAACCTCGACCCCGGCCAGAGCATCGAGGTGCCGGTCAGCGATGGGAAAAAGAGCGTCACGGCGAAGGTGGAGGCGCAACAGCGCGAGGACGTCAAGACGCCCGCGGGCACGTTCAAGACCATCCGCCACGAAATCTACCTCTTCAACAACGTGCTCTACCGCCGCCCGGCGCATCTCTACATCTGGCTCACCGACGACCGGCGCAAACTCCCCGTGCGGGTGCAGGTGCGCATGCAGTTCGCCATCGGCACCATCACCTTGCTGCTGGAAAAGGCCGAGTGAGGGGGTTGTGGCGGCGCCGAACGCGGTTTGACGGCTCCCCAGGACGAGCGTAGATTAGGTTTATAGGCTTATGGCGGCGCAACTCTCTTCGATCACCCTCGACCAGCCGGCACTGGAGCGGCTCTGCCGCCGCCATCACATCGTCCGCCTGTCTCTGTTTGGCTCTGCTGTGCGGGGAGAACTGCGCGCGCAGAGTGACCTCGACTTCCTCGTTGAGTATGAAGCCGGACATCGTCCCGGCCTGGTGGCGTTGCAGCAAATCGAGGATGAGCTCTCCGAGTTATGCGGCGGACGCCAGCCGGACCTTGTCAATCCCAAGTACCTGAATCCCCGTCTCAGGGAGCGAATCCTGGCTGAAGCCCAGCTACAGTATGCGGAAGGATGATCTCGTCTTTGTCGGGCACATGCTGGACACGGCCCGCAAGGCCCTTGGCCTCGTCAGGGGTAAGTCGCGCGAGGACTTCGACCGGGATGAAGCGCTCGGCTTGGCGTTGACGCACCTGCTTCAGGTGATCGGTGAGGCCGCACGACGGGTGAGCACGAGCTTCACGGAGCAGCACCCTGAGATTCCCTGGCGGGCAATTGTCGGCATGCGCCACAGGGTTGTTCATGACTACCTGCACGTGGATGAAGATGTCGTGTGGGACGTGGTCACCGGCGACCTCGAGACCCTTGTAGCCGGTCTTTCAAAGCTGCTTTCCGAGTAGCGAAGGAGCACGCGCTTGGCCTTAGTCGCCGGCCAGTTGCTCACTGAGCACCCGAAACGACACGCTCAGCGCCGAACGAGGAAGCTCACCGTGCGTGATCCGGTCGGCGATCACCTCGATGGCCAATTACTCGGTGTTGCTGATGGCTTCCTCACGGGTGGATCCGTACGTCATCACGCCCGGCAACTCAAGAGCTTCGGCGATCCACCTGCCGTCGTCTTCGCGGTCGAGCTCAATTGAAAGATCCACGCTCCCAGTATAGCCCGAACAGTCCGGCGGGGTCCGCTCGGCGGTAGTGGCTGAAATGTGCGTTGACCGGCGGATTGATCGGTGAGGGGCACGGGTACGCCCTTGCAGTGGAATGTGCTCTGTGCCACAATGGGCGCGAGTACGATCATGGCGACCGAAACGACGCCACCCGCTCCAGCGTCGGTGGAACCAAGAAAACCGAGTTGCGATCCGAAGGCGCTATACGGCATGTTTACGACTGTTCTGTCCGAGATTCGCCAGAACAGGAATCGGCCCCTCTTTGTGTTGGTGGCCGACTACATTGATGGGGACACTCTGGACGATGTGTTCAGTTGGAGAAAAGAACTCCGGGAGGTCGGGCAGGGGGAATCTTTCGACGTGCTGGTTCATTCTCCAGGAGGACAGCTCACCGCTTGCTTCATGATTGCACGCCTGCTCTGTCGGTTCACGGGCAGGTGGGAGGCGCTGGTGCCCCAGATCGCTGGCAGCGGGGCAACTATGATCTGCTTGGGTTCATCGAATATCGTGATGTCCGAAATATCACAACTCGGGCCACTTGATCCACAGGTTGCGAGCAAGAAACGCGAGAAGTTCTTTGCGACTGAGCGACAATCACCCCTAGAGGCGTTCGAGGCCCTTCGATATCTGAGGGAATTCGCCGTAGCCTCCCTTGATGCGCTAATGGAAGTCTTAACCGATAGGGGAATTGCCCCCCAGAAGGCGCTCGAAACGTCTGTGGAAATTGCCACGAACCTTGTAAAGCCCGTTCTTGAGAAGATTGACCCATATGATCTAGGGGCCTTTTCTTTGGACAACAAATTGGCCATCAACTACTGCAAGGAGGTGGCTCGACCGCCTGATCCGAACAGGAAAACACAGCGAAAGGCATTCTATAAATCGCTTGTTGAAGATTATCCGGTCCATGAGTTTGCCATCGATTTCGGGGAAGCACAGGCCATAAACCTCGCCGTCAGCCAACCTCCAGTAGACTTGGAAGTCGTCTTTGACAAGTTCCGCGTGATCGCTTCAAAAATCAAATCCTACGTTGGCCTAGTTCCTGCGCCCCCGGACGGAGGATCGCAATGAAAGAATCAAACACAAACCCGCGAGAACCGGAAGTAAAACCGGTTCCGAAAGACCTGACAACGATTCTTAGGAACTCAGATGAGAGAATCAGGGTAATTTTTGAGAGGCGGCGTGATCCCGTTCACGCAATGCAGAGGCTAGAGGATACGGACAAAGCGATCGCCTAAACCTATCCCCTCGCGCTTTTTGGCCGCGTACTGCCTGTGGTTCGCGTTCTACAATTTCTGCCGGATTCACCAAACGTTGCGCGTCACGCCCGCCATGGAAGCCGGGATCACAGACCACGTTTGGGATCTGGCGGAACTGCTAGAGGCGTGATAGGATTGCTGCTGAATGAAGCCACTGTTCACGATTCATGCTGGGGAGTTTGTTGTCGGAGAATTCATAGAGGGAAACTTTTCGGGTGTGAACCTGTGGGTTCCAACTCGTGATACCGGCATCGATCTTCTGGTTACGGATTCAAGGAATGAAAAGACGGTTTCCCTCCAAGTCAAGTTCTCGCGGGATTATAGCGCCAAGCATATACCTCCTGTCTCTCAAAAACCGTTAAGGGCTTGCGGCTGGTGGGCGCTCAACCGTCAGAAACTTGCCACCTCCAAGGCCGATCATTGGGTGTTCGTTCTGATGGGCTTCGAGCATCGGACCACGGACTTCATTGTCATCAAGCCGTCTGAACTGTTAGCGAGGCTCGACAACATCCACGGAAAGGCAAAGACCATTCAGAGCTACCTGTGGGTGACTGAGGAGAAGCGCTGTTGGGAGACCCGTGGTTTGAATCGGCCGGAAGAATTGGCAATCGCTAAGGGCGAGTACGCACATGAAGTTCGGGATTTCACCCGGTATCTCAATGACTGGACCCCCATCAAGGCCCTCAATGGTTGATGCTGTCTGATGTCAGGGGTTGCGGCTGGTTGCGTAGAACTCTACCGGAGAGATAGATATACTGCCCCTCAATCGGATACCCAATAGTCGCTGATAGGACCAAGCGCCCGTCATCGTTCCAAAGGTGTGTGCTACATCTTCACGTAGCGTAAGCGTAAAGTACCTCCACCCATTCTCATAGGGATCACCCACTCGACCTATCGTCCACTCGTTTACCCCGTCATCGTAAGGTCTCGGCTGGGAAGATCTAGGAACATAGGCTATCCACACATCTCTTGTTTGGTGATCGCTCGACACGACCTCTATGTGTACGTACACTACCGATGAATCCGAGCACTGTGCAAGATACCTAAGCTCTTCGCAATCTGAAGGGCATGATTTATAATCCATGGCGAATCTCTGTTCTACCTTGATTCGCAGGCCACCGGGGATATCTTCCGTCCCCGAAAAATCGGGGAAGCAAGGGTCCGCATTATCAGGAGCGGCAGTCCAACGGTCGCGCCTCCCTAGCGGATTCCCTGGATCTACAAACTGTATTTGTCCAACCTTATACATCGCTAGGGATTGAACCTGCTTAATCACCGTCGGCAACTGCGCCTCGATATCTCGTAGGCGCTCATGGGTCGTCCTGGGGAGGATCGGAAAATATTTCTTGATGTCGGGCCACACTCCGACGAGTATGAGCAGGAAGAAACCGAGCACCAGATCAAACAGGAAATGGCCGTTAAGCCACATCCACAGGCCGCTCCATAGCTCGACGGTGAACTTCACCAGATGAAGGCCTTCTAACATTGCCTTTCCCACAAGGAACCATCCTGGCAGGCTGTATGGGGATGCGAATCGACGGAATCGGGACATTCCCATAGCCTAGGACCGCTGAAGATCAAGAGCAAGTGGTCCGAATATTGCAATCTGCAATCAACGCACATTTCAGCCACTACCCGCTCGGCCGTGGCCCGCCGGCCCAGCGGCCAACCAAGCCTCAGGTGCGGACGCTACACAGTGATTCCGTAATCGCGTACCCGGCAGGGGCCGAAGGTCATTGATTCGCAGTGCCTTTCCCAGGGGATGCCCGTTTGGGG
>Ga0187861_10003807_pt1 | contig 13091 bp, 10 predicted proteins | sample June2016WEW_10_1_3_FD_132986 | JGI IMG/M metagenome (GOLD analysis project Ga0187861, IMG submission 132986) | Peatland microbial communities from SPRUCE experiment site at the Marcell Experimental Forest, Minnesota, USA - June2016WEW_10_100 | ecosystem: Environmental > Terrestrial > Soil >...
GCGGAGAAGAATTCTCCGGGGTGGAACTCCTGTGTGTCGGCGGGGCGGAGCTTGTCCTGAGCGGAGTCGAAGGACCCCGTCACGCCCGGGTCAGAGACCCGGGTCCACACGAATTCGGGCAAGTCTTCCCAGAAAAATTCTCTACGGTCCAGGACTTTTCCTCCTCGCATATGGAAGAGGTTTACGGCTAGCATTTGATTTTCGTAGTGATAACCGAAGACGTCGGCGTCGTCGCCTTCTACGGCGGCGATGCGCTGCTTCTCTTGTAGCTGCTCTACGGTTGAGATCAGGTCGCGATAGCGGGCGGCTCGTTCGAACTCCTGCGACTCGGCGGCTTCGGACATGCGCTCGCGCAGGGATTTGACTAAGTCGGTTTGACGGCCTTCCAAGAAGAGCTTTACGTCGCGAACTGCCTCGGCGTAGATCTCGGGTGTGGTCAGATCCCTTACGCACGGACCGAGACAACGCTTTATATAAAACTGGAGGCAGGGGCGGGGATGGTTGCGGGTCAGATCCACCTTGCAGGAAGGGACCATGAAGTGACGGTGAATAAGGTCGACGATGCGATAGGCGAGATTGGCGGGGAAGTACGGGCCGTAATAGGCGCTGCCGTCCTTGCGCAGACGGCGGGTTACGAAGACTCTCGGGTAGCGCTCGCCCAGGGACAGCTTTACGTAGGGGTAGGTTTTATCGTCGCGCAGCAGGATGTTGAAGCGCGGCTTCTTCTGCTTGATCAGGTGATTCTCCAGCGCCAACGCTTCTTTGTTATTAGCTACGACGATGTAGTCGACGTCGACGGCTTCGCGAACTAACGTACCGGTTTTTGCGTCTTCCCAACGGCCTTCGTGGAAGTAGGAAGAGACGCGGGAGCGCAGGTTTTTCGCTTTGCCTACGTAGATGACTTCGTCTTCGGCGTTCTTGTAGAGGTAGACGCCGGGGGAGGTGGGGATGGTGCGGATTTTCTCGGGGAGATCCATTGCGTTACAGGTCATTGCCCTACAAATCTATGATAGGGCCTGAGACGCAAAGGATTCACAGCGTCTTACGCGCTCCATCCCTTTACGAACTCCACCAGGCTGCGCAGGGCGATTCCGGAGGGGCCTTTGGCGATCCACGGTTTGCTCTCTTCCATCCAGGCGGTGCCGGCTATGTCGAGGTGGATCCAGGGAGTGTCTTCGGCGAACTCTTTCAGGAACATGGCGGCGAAGATGGCGCCTCCCCAGCGGCTTCCGGCATTGACCATATCGGCGATGTTGGATTTGAGATTCTCTTTGTATTCGTCGTCTAATGGGAGGCGCCACATTTTTTCGCCCGCGTGTTGGTTAGCTTTTGCAAAGCGCTCGTACATCTGGTCGTCGCTGGCGAAGATTCCGGCGTTCACGTAGCCGAGGGCCACGACTACGGCGCCGGTCAACGTCGCGGCGTCGACCAGGTGGGTGCAGCCTAATTGACGGGCGTAGGAGAGGCCGTCGGCCAGGATCAGGCGTCCTTCGGCGTCGGTGTTAATAATTTCTATCGACTTGCCGTTCATGGCGATTTGCACGTCTCCCGGTTTTTGCGCTTTACCGGAGGGCATATTCTCGGTGGCGCAGATAATGGCGGTGACCTTTACCTTGGGCTTTAGCAGCGCGATGGCTCGCATGGCCCCGATCATGGTGGCGGCTCCGGCCATGTCGTATTTCATTTTCTCCATACCGTCCGCTGGTTTTATGGAAATGCCGCCGGTGTCGAAGGTGACTCCCTTGCCCACCAGACCGAGGTGCACATCTTTGGCTGCGCCGGAGGGATCGTAGCGCAACACGATCAGCGCGGGAGGTTCGTCCGAGCCCTGGGCGACTCCCCAGAACGCGCCCATCTTTAGTTGCCTGATCTCGTCGCCGCCATGGACTTCGCACTTCAGTCCGACCTCCTTTGCCATTTTCTGGGCGCGCTCGGCCAGGATGGTCGGCGTCATGCGATTCGAAGGCTCGTTGACCAGGTCGCGGGTGAAGTTTTGCGACTCGGCTACGATGCGTCCGCTTTGCAGGGCGGCTTCGAGAGCTTTTGAATCGCCGGACACGACGATGGTGACGGCGTCGATCTTCTGATCTTTATTCTTATCCTTGTTCTTGCGATCGGTCTTGTAGTAGCCGGGATCGAAGTTGCCTACGAAGGCACCTTCCACGACGGCGCGCACGGCTTCGTCGGGTCGTGCTCCGCTCTCAGGTAGAGTGAAGGCAAAGCTGCGGATGTTTTTGTCCTTCAGGGTGCGCACGGCTGCGCCGGCTAGCTTGCGTAGCTCCGCGGCGGAAAAATTCTTGGACTTGCCGCCGCCAAGCAAGAGCAGGCGTTTCGCCTTCAGGCCGGCGGGGTTATGCAGGAGCGTGGTTTCGAAGCTCTTGCCGGTGACTTCGCCGCTGACGATTATGTCTTTGGCGGCTTCGCGCACGGCCGCGTCGGTGCTCTCGACGGATGGGGCGGGTTTATCCTTTTCGCCCTTATCTTTTTTGCTTCGATCAAGTTCGCTTCGATCAAGTTCGCTGCGATCGAGCACCACTGCGACCAGGCATTCGGTTTCCAGTTCAGACGGAGCGGAGGAAGAGAGGTTTGTTTTCATGTGGAGTATGTTCAGTATCCACGGTGAGAGGGGGAACGCGCAACTCGGCAGGGAAAATCTGGGCCGGGAATGCGCTTTTTTTGGGGGGGGGTGCCCCCCTCCCCCCTGTTTTCGCGCAAAGTATTAAAAGATAAGGACTTAGCTCTAAAGTATTCAGGAATAAAGACTTAGCGTTTTCTGTTTTCGTAAGATATTCCGGAATAAGGAGTTAGCCGTTGGGTTCGCGCTAAGGCTTTTCGGCAAAAAGGCGTCAAATCCGACTGTTTCAGCTCCGTGTTGTCAAAGAGCGCCGACTCGTGGGGCTGGGACAGGTTTCGAGTGTATTAGGGACGGACACACCTCGGACCTGCCACAGGTCGATCTGTGTTGTCGACGATGGGCGGATCGATGTCTGTGATGGTGCGCACTGGGCGTTTGTGATGAAAAAAGTCAAAGGCCCCGCCCTTCGCTTCGCGATGGGACGGGCCGCCCGTCAGATGCTGCGGCATGAATGAATGTTCGCGGCGACGCGGCGGGGCCCTTCTGCGGGTGGGGCGCGGATTTGTCGTTCTCTGGGCTGGAGCTTGAGGAAAGCTTGGAGCGGAAAAAGCAAAGCAAAGGCAGCGGACAGGAGTATCCGCTCCACACGGGGCACGGGGAGAACGCCCTGACGCTTTGTTGGAGTGTCGGAGTTTGTAGGGGTCCTTCGACTGCGTAGCTGCTTCGCTTCGCGAAGCGGCTACTCCGCTCAGGATGACATTTCGGCGGAGGGGTGGGCCCAACCGCCGCTGTACACTAGGCTCTTGTTACGTTTTTCTTCCCCGCGAAATGGCTTCCCGGGCTTCTTTGTCGGCGGTGCGGCGGCGCTCGGTTTCTCGTTTGTCCCAGAGCTGTTTGCCTTTGGCCAGAGCTAGTTCCAGTTTGATTTTTCCGTTCTTGAAATACATCCGGGTGGGGATCAGGGTCAGTCCCTTTTGCTGGGACTTGCCGATGAGCTTGCGAATTTCTTCTTTGTGAACGAGGAGCTTGCGGGTGCGGAGGGCGGCGTGATTGGAGGAGTTGCCGTGATCATAGGGTCCTATGTGGCAGTTGAGGAGCCAGAGCTCGCCGTCCTTAATCAGGCCGTAGGCGTCCTTGAGATTGGTCGTGCCTGCGCGCACGGATTTTACCTCGGTTCCGGTTAGAACGATTCCTGCTTCGAATTTTTCGAGCAAGAAATAGTTGTGGCTAGCGTTCCTGTTAACGGCGGCATCTTTTTCGCCGGAAGCGGTAGGCTGGCGGCGAGGATTTTTCTCCCGATTGGGCTGGGTCTGGTGGGTGGTCTGCTTGGCCATATTGCGGTAACGAAGCTGAAAAGAAAGTAACACGAACGGGGCGGTGAGTTCTCAGTTCCCGGTTCTCAGTTCTCAGTTCTCAGTAAATGCAATAACAAACTGAGAACTGAGAACTGGCTACTGGGAACTGCCCTTAGGGGCCTGTACTAATGAGTGTAAACATCGCCCTACCAATCACTTCGGGTGCTCGTTGATGCGATGCTATAATCCAAATTTCCGGTAGTTTTTGCGGGTTATGGCCCTTGGGATGCGCGGCCCTTGGCTTCTTTGGGGTGCTTTGGATGAGTCTGGCCGGCGCCGCCGGGCGGCTAGAGAGATTTTTATGAGGATTGCTTGATGAGACGTCTGATCCGTCCGGCTGTGTGTGTTCTAGTTTTGCTCTGTCTGAGGCTTCCCGGAATTGCTAAGGATTCTGCCAAGGCGCTTTACGAGAAGGGCAGCGACGCCGAGGCGCGGCAGAACTACGAACAAGCCTTCGACTATTTCAGCCAGGCCTACAATCTCAAACCGAAAGACCTGCGATACCGAACTGCGTACGAGCGGACCCGCTTCCTGGCGGCATCGTCCGAGGTGCATCGTGGGCAGGGTTTGCGCGATGCGGGCAAGCTCGACGAGGCTCTGGCGCAGTTCCAGAAGGCGATGGCGACCGATCCGTCTTCGTTCATCGCGCTGCAGGAACTAAAGCGGACAGAGCAGATGATGAAGGAAGCGCAGAATCCGCCGCCGCAGGCGGCGGCTCCAAGCCCTTTGCGCCGGCGGCTGGAATCGGCGCAGGGTCCGGTAGAAATGGCTCCGATCTCGAACGTGCCCATCACGCTGAAAGTTACGGAGAAAGCCAATGTGATCTACGAGACGGTGGGCAAACTGGCTGGGATCAACGTGCTTTTCGACCCCGATTATGTTCCGAAACAGGTGCACGTCGAACTGAACAATGTGACCCTGGAAGAAGCGCTGGAGATCATTTCATTTGAGACCAAAACCTTCTGGCGTCCGGTGACGCCGAATACGATTTTTGTCGCGCAAGACAATCCTGCGAAACGGAAAGAGCTGGAACAAAACGTCATCAAAACCTTTTATCTTTCGAATCTTTCTCAGCCTACCGAATTGCAGGATGTAGTGAACGCGATGCGCACCATTCTCGAAGTGAGCCGGATTCAGCAGTTGCCTTCGCAGGGAGCGATCGTGGTACGGGGCACGCCGGATCAGGTGGCACTGGCGCAGAAACTGGTGGACGATCTCGACAAGGCGAAACCCGAGGTGCTGATCGAAGTCGTAGTCATGCAGGTCAGCCGCGACAAGTCGCACACCCTTGGAATCAATCCCCCGACCAGCGTTTCAGTGCAACTGCAGCCCAACATCAGCACCACCCCCACGAGCAGCTCGACCACCACGACCACGTCGACCTCTACGAATCCGAGCGGCATTAATCTGAATACTCTCGCCAACCTGAATGCCACCGACTTCCAGGTGACGATTCCGCAGGCTACGGCGACAGCATTGATGAGCGACACCGATACCAAAGTGATCCAGAGTCCGCAGATCCGCGCCTTGGACGGGCAGAAGGCCACGTTGAAGATCGGCGATCGCGTGCCGGTGGCGACGGGATCGTTCCAGCCGGGAATTGGCGGAGTTGGAATCAACCCGCTGGTGAATACTCAATTTCAATACCTCGATGTGGGTGTGAACATCGACATCACGCCGCGGGTGCATGCGGGACGGGAAATATCGCTGAAGATGTCGATGGATGTCTCGGACGTGGACTCGTATGTGAGCATTGGCGGCATCAGCCAGCCGGTAATCGGCCAGCGCAAGATCGAGCACGAGATTCGCCTGAAGGATGGCGAAGTCAGCCTGCTCGGTGGCATGATGGAGGATTCGAGGACGAAGTCGCTGACCGGGATCCCAGGTCTGGCCTCGATTCCGATTCTGAAATATCTCTTTGCGCAGGATACTTCGGACCACTCCACCAACGAAATCGTATTTGTCCTGATCCCGCACATCATCCGCGGGCCGGATACTTCGCATGGCAGTTCCGATATGCTCGACGTGGGCACGGCCAATGCGCTATCGCTGAGACGGAACAATACCAAAGCGGCGACGCCGGCGGCTCCGACCGCAGCGCCGGCTGCGTCGCCAGCCTCTTCCCCGGGAAACCAGGGCGCATCTGTTGCTCCACCGCAGCCATCAACATTTCTGGGCCAGGCTTCTCAGAGCTTGATTTTGCAAGGCCAGTCTCCGTCAAATCAAACTCCGCCGAGGCCGATCGCGCAAAATCAGGCTGGCAGCGGAGCAGGAACGTTTGTGTTTGATCCGCCCACTTTGAATCAGGCCAAAGGCTCGACCTTCACGGTGAACGTCATGGTCTCCGGCGGGCAAAACGTGTACTCCGTGCCGGTACAACTCAACTACGATCCGGATCAGTTGCAGGTACTCAACGTTTCGAACGGGGGATTCCTGTCGCAGGATGGGCAAATCGTAACCATAGCGCATCGCGAGGATCCAGCGACGGGCACGATGCAAATCACGGCGTCGCGGCCTCCGGGAGCCGGCGGCGTCTCGGGACAGGGCGCAGTGGTGACGCTGACCTTCATGGCGAAGGGGCCGGGCCAGTCGGCGCTGACCATCACCCGGGGCGGGGCGCGAGATCCGGCGATGCAGCCGATTGCAATGAGCGGAGCGCAGGCGGCCATTACGATTCAGTAGGAAGTTCTCAGTTCCCGGTTCTCAGAGGAAAATCGGGTTCACTGAGAACTGAGAACCGAGAACTGAGAACTTGTCGATGAGACGGCGCATCAAAACGCGGGAAGTAAAGTCAGTGGCTATCCGGTACCAACGCGGCTTCACCCTGATCGAGTTGATCGTTGCGACCGCGATTCTGGCCATCCTGGTGGGGATGGCGGTTCCGATGGCAAAAAGCGCCGTTAAGCGGGAGCAGGAGCACGAACTGCGCTCCGACCTGTGGATGATCCGCGACGCGATCGATCGCTATAAAGATGCCGCCGATCGCGGTGCGTTTCGAACCAAGGCAGACAGCCAGGGATATCCTCCGGATCTCGAGACGCTGGTCAAAGGTGAGGATGTCGCCGGCAAGAAACTGAAGTTTCTCCGCCGCATCCCGGTCGATCCCATGACCAAGCAGGATTGGGGAATGCGCTCGATGCAGGATGATAAAGACTCGGATTCCTGGGGTGGGCAGAGCGTTTTCGATGTTTACACCAAGTCGGACCAGACGGCGCTGGACGGCACCAAGTATAAGGACTGGTAGATGAGATTCAAGGGCAAAGCGCGCAGTCTCGCAGGTCGAGTGCGCAATCGGGGTTTCACCCTGATCGAGATGCTGGTGGTCATCAGCATCATCATGGTGTTGCTGGCGATCGCGGTGCCGAATTACACCCACAATGTCGCTCTCGCCAAGGAAGCCAAACTTCATCAGAATCTGACGACGCTCAATAAAGTCATCCAGGAGTATTCGCTCGACAAGAAGCACGCGCCCCAGTCGCTGGACGATTTGGTTTCGGCCGGATACATCAAGTTCATTCCGGACGACATCACTGGCAGCAACACCACCTGGCAGACGGATCCGGAAGACCCCGAAAACGCATGGGATCCGAACAACACCGGCATCGGGAGCGTGCACAGCGGTTCGAGTGAGACAGCGCTCGACGGCACTACCTATTCGGGTTGGACGCACTAGGTCAGGACACTAGGTCAGGAGATGAACAGAAGAGCGACAGGGCGGGAGCGCGGATTCACGCTGATCTCGATGATGGTGGTGATCAGCATCATGCTGATCCTGTTGGGAGTGGCCATGCCCATCTTCAGCCACAGCCTTACGCGGGCGCGCGAGGAGAATCTGCGCGCCAACCTGGAAACGCTGAATCAGGCGATCTTCCAGTATGCGCAAGACAAGCAAAAGGCGCCGCAATCGCTCAGCGATTTGGTGTCGGCGAAGTATCTGAAGACCATTCCGAATGACATCACAGGCAACCCCGACACCTGGGAGACGGAGCCGGGAGAGGGCGTGATCATGTCACTCGATCAAAAAGACGATGGCGGAATTATTGGCGTCCACAGTGGTTCCACTCAGGTGGGCAGCAACGGTAAGGCGTACTCGGAGTGGTGAATCAGTTCCCAGTTCTCAGTTCTCAGTAAAATCTCTTCATTTTGAGTTCCGTGGTCGTTGGGGGGGCGCTTGGCCTGCTATTGACCGTCGATCTGCATGAGTTCAGCCTTTTCTGAGACCTGAGACCTGAGACCTGAGACCTGAGACCTGAGACCTGAGACCTGAGAACTGAGAACTGAGAACTGATTCTGGAGGTAAACGTGGGTTTTCTCAATCGGCTGCAGCCTTTGGCTCTGCTTGTGATGCGGCTTGTTTTGGGCGCGATCATGATTGCGCATGGTTATCACAAGGTGTTCGGCGGTTTTCATCATCATATGGAGTTCGTAGGCTCGCTCGGCCTTCCGCGCTGGATGGCCTATCTTTCCGCGGGGACGGAATTTTTCGGCGGCATCGGAATTGTGCTGGGATTGTTTACCCGCTTTTTCTCGCTCGCCATCGTGATCGAGATGGCCGTGGTCATCTGGAAGGTGAGTTTTCAAAAACGGGCTGATGGGCAACGGCGGGTACGAATTTCCGCTGGCGCTGGCCGCGATGGCGTTTGCGCTGCTTTGTTTTGACGGCGGCCCGTGGGCAGCGACATTTGGCGGGAGGGGAGGCGGCAGGAAAACAAAGAAAGTGTCATAAGCGTAGTTCAGATCCCCGCTGGTCAATTAGCCATAAACATGGCAGAATGGAATCGATGCGGACCACCGTGGACATTCCCGATCCCCTCTATCGTAACCTGAAAGCCAAGGCTGCAGGAGAAGGACGAAGCGTAAAGGAATTGATTCTACGCGGCGTTGAAGTCGAACTGCAGTTGAAGCCCAAGCGACGCCGGCGCCCGGTGACGTTGCCATTGGTCCGGTCCGAGCAGCCGGGGACGATGGCGCTCGACAATGCCAAAATCTTCGAGATCATTCCTTTTCCCTGATGTGAACGTCTGGATCGCCCTCACGTCTGAGAGGCATCTCCACCATGCCATCGCTGCGCGGTGGTTTGCGAGTCTAGATGAGGACTCGCGTCTTTGCTTCTGCCGGATAACTCAACTCAGCGTGCTGCGGCTGCTTACAACGCAAGCAGTGATGGGTACAGAGGTGATGACTCAACCAGGAGCCTGGCAGATCTATGACCGGTGGCTGGACGACCCACGCATCGTTTTCCTCGACGAGCCAACCGGACTGGAACAAGCGTTCCGCTCTCACTCACGACGCCGAAGCCCTGCCCCCAAGGAATGGGCCGACGCCTACCTGCTGGCGTTTGCTGCCGTATCCGGTTTAAGGCTGGTGACGTTTGACCAGGCATTTGGCGGGAAAGCGAAAAGCGTTCTCGTTCTGAGCAGTTAGGCTTCCGAGGCACTCACTCTAGAACTCCGCCAGCTCCTTCATTGCCCGGAACAAATCGCTGGCCTGCGGCAGAATCGCATCCTCAAGAATCGGCTGGTAAGCGACGAAAGTATCGGTCGCCGCCACCCGCTTCACCGGGGCATCAAGGTGGTGGAAGAGTTGGTCGGCGATGCGGGCGGCGATTTCGGCGCCGTATCCCCAGCTTAGCGAGTCTTCGTACGCAATTAGCGCGCGATTGGTTTTCTTCACCGAGGCGGCAATCGCATCCCAATCAAATGGGTTTAACGACCGCAGGTCAATCAGCTCGACGCTGACCCGATGCTCGCGCTCCAGTTTTTGCGCGGCTTGCAGCGCGCGTGGAACTACCGCGCCATAGGTGATAACCGTGAGATCGGTTCCAGGCTGCACCACTTTCGCTTTTCCGAACGGGACCATGTAGTCGGGGCCGGGATAGGGCGCGCGTCCGTAGGTTTCGCGGTACAGCCGCTTGTGTTCGAGGAACAAGACCGGATCGTCGCAACGGATCGCGGTGCGCAGCAGGCCCGCGGCATCGAGTGCGTTGGAAGGGAAGATGACGCGCATGCCGGGAGTGTGGGTAAAGATGCTCTCACCGCACTGCGAGTGGTAAATCGCTCCGCCCGTCAGATAACCGCCAATCGCTACACGGATGACGACCGGCGCCGAGAAGGCGTTGTTCGAACGCCACCGGATGGTGGGGAGTTCGTCGCGCAGCTGCATCATCGCCGGCCAGATGTAATCGAAGAACTGGATTTCCACCACGGGCTTCAATCCGCGCGTGGCCATGCCGGTGGCGCGGCCCACAATGTTGGCCTCCGCGATCGGGGAATTAAACACCCGGTCGGAGCCGAACTGGGACTGCAGGCCCGCCGTCAATTTAAAAACTCCGCCCTTGCCCTTCACCAGTTTCTGCTTTATATACTCTTCGCGACTGCAGTCGGCAACGTCTTCGCCGAAGATGACGATGCGTTCATCCCGGCGCATCTCGTCACGCAGCGTAGTAGTGATGAGGTCTGCCATAGTCTTGTTCGACGACTTGTTCGGCGACTTGTTCAGTGTGTCGGGGCTTTTGCCATCCGCCGCCGTCTCGGGCGCGGCGATTGCCGGCTGCGTTTCGAACTCCGCCGATGTGGGATCGAGATTGGGCGAGTACACGAAGTTGTAAATCGTTTCCGGCCGCGGCAGCGCCGCTTCCAGGGCGCGATCGGTATCGGCCTGGATCTGCTCTTCGATTTCCTGCTCGATTTTGTTGATCTGTTTTTCGTCGAGGATTCCCTCGCGCAGCAGGAACATTTGCAAGCAGTGCACCGGGTCGCGCGCGGCATCGGCCTGGCGCTCGGCGTCAGGGCGGTAAAGACGCTCGTCGTCAGATAGCGAGTGGGAATAGGGACGGATGACATGGGCGTGGACCAAGGCGGGGCCATGGCTGGCGCGGCAATAATCTGACGCCCGCTTAAAGGCGGCATAGGCGACGATCGGGTCGGTGCCGTCAAACTCCTCGAAGTGGAAGTTGGGAAAACCTGAGACCAGGCGCGAAATGTTGCCGCCCGCGGTCTGCACTTCGACCGGTACGGAGATGGCATATCCGTTATCTTGCACGCAAAAAATCACCGGCAGGCGGCGGTTGGATGCAGTGTTCAGCGCCTCCCAGAATTCGCCTTCGCTGGTGGTCCCGTCGCCGAGCGAAACGTAGGTGATTTCGTCACCCTGAAATTGGACATCCTTGAACTGCCGATAATCGACCTGGCGGGAATCGCCCTGAGCTTCGATCTTGCGAGCGGCATTCGGGTGCTGGGAGAAATAACGGCCCGCTTCGGCGCACCCCACCGCTTGCAGGATTTGGGTTCCCGTCGGAGAAGACTGAGTGACGACATTGAGGCGCTCGAAGCCCCAGTGCGAGGGCATCTGACGGCCGCCGGAAGCGGGGTCGTCGGCCGCACCCACGGCCCCGAGCAGCATTTCGTACGGAGTTGCGCCCAAAGCTAGACAGAGCGCGCGATCGCGGTAGTAGGGATAAAACCAGTCATAGGCAGGCTTCAACGCTAATGCCGCGGCCACTCCCACTGCTTCGTGGCCAGCGCCCGAGATCTGGAAGAAGACCTTCTGCTGGCGTTTGAGCAGGATTTCGCGGTCGTCCAGCCGCCGCGACGTGAACATGATGCGATACGAGTCGATCAGTTGCTGACTGGTCAACCCCTGATAGGTCTTGGCTGGTTTCGTAACTTTCGTTTCGTTGAGCTTGGGATCGACTTTGGTCGTAGCCATGCTGCGTTCTTCACCCCACGGAGTTCCAGCCCCGCAACATTGTAAATCAGCTCTCAGCTCTCAGCTAACAGTTCTCAGCAGGAGCCTTCATATCAAGTCTCCGGGGTTCTCCTGAGCATCCGGCGCGCTATTGACGGCGCATGTCTTGAGGCCTCCGCTTTTCCTGAGAACTGAGAACTGAGAGCTCCCGGCTTGCGTTATCCTGAACTCTCCATGATTCGTTACCTCCGTCCGTTTGATCCGCAGCGCATTCGCTTGCTGGTGTTTGATCTCGATGGCACCCTGATTGACTCGCGCTTGGATCTGATTCACTCCGTGAATGCAACCATGCGGCATATCGGCCGTTCCGAACTGGAAGACGACGTGATTGCGAGCTATGTGGGAGATGGCGCTCCCGCACTGGTACGACGCGCGCTTGGGAATACGGCGCCTGGGAATACGGAAGACGAGGCATTGTTTCGTGTCGCTCTGGAGTATTTTCTGGGCTACTACCGGCTGCACAAGCTCGATCACACCACGGTTTATGACGGAATTCCGGAGACGCTGGCTAGGCTGGCAGAGGCGTCGAATGGAGAACAGAGGCTAATGGCGGTGCTCTCGAATAAGCCCGTCAATCCTTCGCGCGATATTGTGCGCGCGCTCGGACTGGGGGACTTTTTTGTGCGGGTTTACGGCGGCAACAGCTTTACGGCGAAGAAGCCCGATCCGCTGGGGGTGCAGACTATTTTGCAGGAAACTGGTGTGGCGGCGGCTGACGCATTGATGATTGGAGATTCGTCCATTGACGTTTTGACGGGGCGCAACGCCGGGCTGTGGACTTGCGGTGTGATGTATGGGTTCGCTCCGCACTCGCTGGACGAGGTGCCTCCGGATGTGCTGGTGGAGAGTGCGCGCGAACTGGGAGAGTTGTTGCGCTAGCCTCGGAGCTTTTGTCTAGAAATATTTTGTCTAGAAATGTAATGTTGCGCACCCTGATTAGCTGTTCTAGCATCTCTTATTATTGGAGGCCTCAAGCGATGAAGATGCAGAGGAGGTTCCGGAACATGAATACTTTTGGAGATACCGTAGGGTTTGAAATGCTTCGATTAGGTAAGCAAAGTTTGGTTTTCGTTTTGTCGATGGCGCTCTTGTTGGTGACGTTTCCGCCAAACCTGTTGGCCCAAGATCAGGATGCGCAAGCCCCGGCGCAGGACGGGCAGGCGCCACCCTACGCCCAGCAGACTCCCGAGCAGTTGCAACGGCTCGTAGCACCGATTGCATTGTATCCGGATTCGCTGGTGGCGCAGGTCCTGGCCGCGTCCACGTTTCCCGATGAAGTCGTCGAGGCTGAGCGATGGGTGCAGGCGAATCCTGATTTGAAGGGCGACGCTTTGGGTAAAGCTGTCGACCAGCAACCCTGGGACCCGAGCGTCAAGGCGCTCACGGCATTTCCATCGGTCCTGGGTAATATGGAC
>Ga0187861_10003811_pt1 | contig 13081 bp, 9 predicted proteins | sample June2016WEW_10_1_3_FD_132986 | JGI IMG/M metagenome (GOLD analysis project Ga0187861, IMG submission 132986) | Peatland microbial communities from SPRUCE experiment site at the Marcell Experimental Forest, Minnesota, USA - June2016WEW_10_100 | ecosystem: Environmental > Terrestrial > Soil >...
GAGAGCGGACCCATCACCACAAACCCGATGGTGAGCGGCAGCATGTAGATGCCGGCCCAGAAGGGTGTCGATTCGAAACTGTAACCGTGCAGGGGCAGCCAGACCCCTTGGAGCAGGATGATCAGCATGATCATAACGCCGCCCCGGGCAAGTGCGGAAAGGAATCTTGCCGCGTTCCCGAATGCGAAGTTGTGGATCTTAAAGAGATCCATACGGAACATTGGATCGTCGACCCGGGTCTCGATAAAGGGGAATGCGGCAAGGAACAGGATGCCACACAAGAGCGCGGCAATGACCCACGGGTTCCCCCAGCCCATGGATGCGCTGCCGTACGGGACCAGGGCGTACGTGATGCCAACGAGAAAGAGGGTCAGACCACCGGAAAAGGAGAGATTCCCCCATATATCGATCTTCCGGGCCCGTTTCTGGTAAGACGGCTCTTTGAGTTTCAGAAACGCCCAGATTGTCCCGATAACCCCGAACGGCACGCTGATCAAAAAGACATACCGCCAGTGGAAGACCGCAAGGATCCCGCCGATAATGAGGCCGACAAACTGGCCTGAGAGCGCCGCCACCTGATTGAGGCCGAGCGCTTTTCCCCGCTCGTCAGGAGGGAATGCATCAGTGAGGATCGCAGCGCTGTTGGAGAAGATGAACGCCGCGCCGACTGCCTGAAAGAGCCGGAAGACGATGAGCTCGATGGCACCGGCGTCACCGGTATCCGGGGTCAGGAAGAGGAGGATGGAACCGGCCGTGAAGATGGCAAACCCGATGTTGTAGAGCCGTACCCGCCCGTACATATCCGAGAGCCTGCCGAAACTTAGGAGCAGGGTGGCGGTGACGATCCCGTATCCCATCAGGATCCAGAGCAGGTACTGGAACGATGTGAGCGGGTCGATATTGATGCCGTTGAAGATGGCGGGGAGAGAGATTAAGATAATGCTCCCGTTAACCGTAGACATGAACGTGGCGATCGTCGTGTTCGAGAGGGCCACCCACTTGTAATGGATGCCTTTGCCGGATGGCGTGTTTTCCGGGGCGCTGTCGCCCGGCTGTGTGGTGGTATCCAAGGTTTTCACCAGGTTTTTTCAGAGAGAGGACACTGCCAGTGTGGTGGTGTCCGTGGTCTCATGTGGTTTGGCGAGTACTCCCATGTACCGGGGATACGGTACGGTACCGCACTTATTATCCTTATGGAGAATAACAGGGGCATTTTTGGCAAAAAAGGTTTTGGAGCGGGCGGATCTACCACTGCGACCGGTTCTTTGCGAAGGTCCCCATGAAGAGACATTCGGTGGCATCGATCGTCTCGACTCCGATATGGTCGTCGATGGGGAGGCCGATGCCGCGGATGATCGCCGCGGGCGTGCACTCGTCAGCCTCGCCCATTACCAGCTCTGCGGCAGAGGCGATGTTGTCAGCAACCGCCCTTTTTGTGACTTCGAGCGTGCGCCCGAAAAGATCGCTTCTGCCGCGGTCATCGATGACCGAGGGAATACCGGCCGATCCAATCGCAACGCCGCTGCACCCGAGGCGCATCGCGTGGGTGCGGCTGTCGGCAATGATCACCCCAATCCGCACACCGGCCTGCGATTCAATCGCCGTCTTGATCGAAAGGGCGCTCTGGTCCGGATCTGCCGGCAGGGGAGTGACGCAGCCGGGTGGGGCATTCGACGCATCCACCCCGGCATTCGGCAGGAGCGTGCCGCCTTTCATGCAGAGCAGGAACCCCGGGATGCCGCCGACAATGGAATCGCTCTCCCGCAGGACGACTTCCACGGTGCGGGGATCCATGCGGTATTTTTCCGCAAGCTCCTGTGCCTGCGGGGAGGGTTCAACCCCGGACAGGTGGATGACATTTCCCTCTGACGTCGCAACCGCAGTCTCGGCGAGGACAAGGACATCTCCCTCCTCAAAACCACCACACGCCTTTTCCGCCGCCGCGAGGACCCGGTCCGCGATCGGATCGCCGCTGTGGATGATCCCGGTCGAGAGCCCGAACACCCCGAAGGAGGAGTTCACGGCGCTTTCACCATCCGGTTGTACACCCGGATCGCGTCCACCGTCTCCTTCACGTCATGGGTGCGGACGATCGATGCACCCTTCTGGAGGAGGAACAGGGTCACCGCGAGGCTTCCCGCGAGCCGTTCCTCCGGCTCCCGGTTCACGAGGTTGCCGATGAAACTCTTGCGGGAAACCGCGGCAAGGAGCGGGCGTTCAAACCGGGCAAATGCATCGAAGTGCCGGCAGAGTTCCCAGTTGTCATCGTACGAGCGGAAGGGGGTCCAGATCCCGATGCCCGGGTCGAGCACGTAGTTGTCGATACCCACCGCTTCGCATCGCCCGATGACGGCCGCGATTGTCTTCTCCGTGGCTGCAACGCCGACGGCATCACCCGGGGTATAGTCCGTTGCCATGACGAACGCGGCCAGCCCGGCATCGGCAACGCGCCGGGCATAGGCCGTCGATGCGAACCCGGCAATGTCGTTCACGGCATGGATCCCGTGTTTCAGGCAGGCATCCAGCACCCACGGGTTCATCGTGTCGACAGAGATGGTAAACCCGGTCCCGTCCAGTTCCTTCAGGGCGGCATCGATCCGGCTTGCCTCCTCGGTACCGCTGATCGCCTGCGCATTGGGCGCCGTACTCCGTGCACCCACGTCAAGGATATCCGCACCCGCCTCCACCATCCCGACCGCTTTATCATGGATCTCGGTTGTCGGGATGAACGAGTCGTGGTAGAAGGATTCCGGGCTGCAGTTGATCACGCCCATCACGCGGGGTGGTGCCGTACCGCCGATGGTGAGTTTGTTTATAACACACGTTCGCATGCTCTCTCCTTTGTCGCGCGGAAGGTGTTCTCCATCAGCGTGGCGATCGTCATCGGGCCAACGCCCCCGGGCACCGGGGTGATGGCAGAAGCGATCTCCTTGACGGCCTCAAAGTCCACGTCCCCGACCAGTTTCCCGTCCAGCTGGTTGATGCCGACATCGACGACAACCGCGCCGGGCTTCACCATCTCCGCCGTGATGAAGTGTGGCTTGCCGATCGCGGAGACGAGGATGTCCGCCCGCTTCAGTTCTTCGGCAAGGTCTTTTGTCCTGCTGTGGCAGATCGTGACCGTAGCATCGGCGTTCAGGAGCAGGGCGGCCATGGGCCGGCCTACATCGATGCTGCGCCCGGCAACGACGGCCCGGGCACCGGCTATGGGTATCTTATATTCTGCCAGGAGCGTCATGATCCCCGTCGGTGTGCAAGAGGAGAACCGGGGCCTTCCCAAAAAGAGGTGCCCCATGTTCTCAGGGTGGTACCCGTCCACATCCTTCTCCGGGCTAATCGCACCGATCACCCGCTCCGCGTCGACCTGTGCCGGCAGCGGGAGCTGGACGAGGATCCCGTCGATCTCCGCGTCGCGGTTCAGCATTCGCACCGTGTCGACTACCGTGCGGGTGGTCGCGTCGGCAGGCATCTCGATCCCCACCGACCCGATCCCGACCTGCTCGCAGGCACGGTGCTTCATCCGGACGTACATCTGCGATGCGGGATCGCTGCCGACAATGATCGTTGCAAGGTGGGGGTAGAGCCCGGACTCCCCGATCTCCTCCTTGAGAATCTCAAGGCGTTTTTCTGACGTCTTTTTCCCGTCGAGGATCGTGCTCATGGCAGTACCTTTTAAAACGATTATTCCGGGTAAAGCGGGAAGCGGCTGGCCATTGCCTCAACCCTGGCATGGACATCCTTAATGGCCGCTTCGTTGTGGATATCCTTGATCACGCCTGCGATCCAGTTCCCGATCAGGCGCATCTCGGTATCCTTCATGCCCCGTGAGGTGACGGCAGGAGTGCCGATGCGGAGGCCGCTGGTCACGAACGGGCTCTTGGTCTCGTTCGGGATCGTGTTCTTGTTGACTGTAATGCCGGCTTTGCCGAGCGCCGTCTCTGCTTCAAGGCCGGTGATACCCTGTTCCGTGAGGTCGAGGAGCATCAGGTGGTTGTCGGTACCGCCCGAGACGAGCCGGAGGCCGTTTGCCATCAGGGTCTCGGCAAGGACTTGTGCGTTCCTGATGATCTGTTTGTTGTATTCCTTGAACGAGGGCCTGAGTGCCTCCTGGAAACAGACCGCCTTGGCGGTGATCGTATGCATCAGGGGCCCACCCTGCATACCGGGGAAGACCGCCTTGTCGATCGCCTGTGCGTACTCGTTGTTGCACATGATCGCGCCGCCGCGGGGACCGCGGAGGGTCTTGTGGGTGGTGGTGGTCGTGAAATTGGTCACGCCGACCGAGGTCGGGTGGAGGCCGGTGGCAACGAGACCGGCGATGTGCGCGATATCTGCCATGCAGTATGCCCCGACACCGTCAGCAATCGACTGGAAAGCCTTGAAGTCGATGGTCCTGGGATAGGCCGAGGCACCGCAGACGATGATCTGCGGCTTCTCCTTCTTTGCCATCTCTTCGACCACGCCATAGTCGAGGGTTTCGGTTTTGGGGTCAACGCCGTATTGTGCTATCTGGTAAAATTTTCCGGTGAAACTGACCGGTGAGCCGTGGGACAGGTGGCCACCCTGGTTGAGCTTCATGCTCAGTATCTTCTCGCCCAGTTTCATGTAGGCAAAATAAACCGCCATATTTGCCTGGGTACCCGAGTGGGGCTGGACGTTGGCATGCTCTGCGCCGAAGAGCTTTTTCAGCCGGTCGCGGGCGAGGTTTTCCGCCATATCGTGGAACTCGCAGCCTCCGTAATATCGCTTGCCCGGGTATCCCTCGGCATATTTATTGGTCATGATGGACCCCATCGCTTCGAGCACCGCCCGTGACACGACATTTTCCGACGCGATCAGCTCAAGGCCGTTGGTCTGGCGGAGTCGTTCCTTTTCGATGATATCTGCAATTTCTGGATCCGTTCTGGACAGATATGACATATGGAGAAAGGTTCGCTCTAAAGAGGTAATACTCTTTCTTTTCCGAGTGGTCGTCAGACCACGAGGAGGAGAAGAATCCGAAGGATTCTTCGACTGGCTCAACAGAACCACGATGACGAGAAGGGGGGTGGAGAGAGCTCGTGGTTCTGATGAACCACACCCCCTCAGGTTCTAATGAACCTTCGGGACAGCGAAGAATCCTGATGGATTCTTCTCGTCATCAAAGCCCTGATGGGCTTTTCTGATCACAAACCTTTTTTCCTAATCAGGCGATCATTACTATTATTATTAATAAGGAGCGTGCCGCACCATTACAGTAAGTGTTTTGAGTATGCGCAGTCCGATGCAAAGATCAAATTCCTTGAGCACGAACTCGATCAACAGGAGAAGCTGATTACCATGATGGAAAGTTCAGGAGCCAGCGAGGACCGCATTGCAGCCCTCGAGAAGAAGGTACGGGATATGGAGGCGCTTGTCAAGGGTCTGACCCAGGAGCTGCTCGATCTCAAGTCCATTGCGATGAAGATGTCCAAGCAGACCGAAGAGCGCAGCAGGCAGGAGCTGAAGCGGGGACCGATCGTGCAGAGTACACAACCGGTGTCACCTGCAGCCCCCTCCACCAGCGGAAGCACGGTCATCCGGCCCAAAGGCCGGTCCGATGCGCCGGCAGCGCCAGCGGAACCGGTGATGGACATGATCATGCAGCAGGATGGCACCATGAAACTCGAACCCCGCCGGGGAGACAAGGACTATATCGTCGCATCTGCCGGCTACGGCAAGAACAAGAAAGGAATTTCCAGACCCAAGCAGGGCGAGCTCATCTACGCTGCTGAGGAAACCAAGACCGATCCTGCAAAGAAGTAAGGAGCCGGATCTTTGCATATCACAGAGCTGGAGATCGACAATTTCAAGTCTTTTTCAAAAAAGACAAAAATTCCCTTTTTGGAGGGTTTCACGGTTATATCCGGACCGAACGGCTCCGGCAAGAGTAACATCATCGATTCCATCCTTTTCGTCCTCGCCCTTTCCAGTTCCCGCAATCTCCGGGCCGAGAAACTCACGGACTTAATCAACCTGAACTCCGGCAGGAACACCGCCGAGGTATCGCTCGAGTTTTCCGACGGCACGAGGATCCGGAGACGGATCAAGCGGACCGGGAACGGGTACTACAGTTACAATTACCTCAACGAGCGGCTCTGCAAGCAGAGCGATATTGTCGACCATCTCGCAAAATTCGGTATTATACCTCACGGGTATAACGTTGTGATGCAGGGCGATATCACCCGCATCATGGAGATGAGCGATTTCGAGCGCCGGAAGATTATCGATGAGATTGCAGGGGTATCGGAGTTCGATACCAAGAAACAGCAGTCGCTCGCGGAGCTCGAGATCGTCCGGGAGCGGATCGAGCGTGAGGAGCTCCTCCTGATCGAACTGACCAGGCGGGCAAACGAACTCAAGCGCGAACGGACGCACGCGCTCGAGTACCAGAAATGGCAGAACGAGCTCACGTTCTACCAGAACTGCCGCTCTGCAGCCCAGCTCCACGAGCGGGAGAAAGAGTTCTCGACCCTCCAGCAGTCGACCGAGGAGCACAGGATCCAGCTCACCCGCATTGCGTCCGACCGGGGGATCGAGGAGAACGAGCTCGCCTACCTGAAGGCGGACTTAAAGGAAATCGACGATCTGATCAACAAGAAGAGCGGGGCCGATTACCTCAAACTGATCGCGGAACTTGAGGAGGCCAAGAGCGGGATCAAGCTCTCTGAGCAGACGATCGTCCGCATGCGGAAGGAGAAGGAGACGAACCTTGAAGCGATCAACCGCGTCTACATGGATACGAAACGTGCCGAGGCCCGGGTCACGGAATGCACTGACCAGATCCGCACCCTGACTATCGACCGCACGAACATCGCCATGGAAGTTGCCACCGCAAAGGCGCAGCTCGAGAAGTTTGAGACCGAGATCAAACAGCACAGCGAGGATACGGAAGGTGCCCGCGACCGGCTGTTTGCGCTCCTGAAAGAGACCGAGGAGAAGAAAGGGCAGCGCTCGGAGATCCTCCACCGGCAGGACATGCTGATCGAGAAGAGCCGGATGCGCACCACGGAGCTCGAACGCCTCACCGGTCTCCTCCGGCAGCTGGACGAAGAGTACACTGCGAAACAGACGCAGCTCTCCGACAGCGAGAAGAGCGTGGAGGACCTTCTTTCGGAGAAGAAGGGGCTGGACCGCAACCTCTCGGAACTGGAGAGCACACTCTTTGCCCAGCGCTCGTCCCTCGAACGCCTCCGCTCGGAGATCCGCGACAGCGAGCAGGACGCGATCCGGCTCGAGGCGGCCCAGCAGGCACGGGGCGAGTCCGGCGGCAGGGCGATCGAGGCGGTTGCGGCGATCGAGGGCGTGCACGGCACGATTGCCGAACTGGGGAAGGCCCCGGCCGAGTATTCGACGGCCCTGAACATCGCGGCGGGCAACAAGCTCCAGTTCGTGGTCTGCGATGACGACCAGATCGCCGCGGACGCGATCCGGTACCTCAAGGAGGAGCGGCTCGGGCGGGTCACGTTCCTCCCGCTGAACAAGCTCAAACCCCCGGCCCTGCACCCGCTCAAGGAGCCCGGGGTCATCGACTACGCGGTGAACCTGCTGGAATATGATCCCAGGTATGACCGCGCCTTTTCCGTTGTCCTCGGGGGGACGGTCGTGGTCGATACCCTCGAACGGGCCCGGAAGATGATCGGGAAGTACCGCATGGTCACGCTCGAAGGCGAGCTGATCGAGAAGAGCGGGGCGATGACCGGCGGTTCGGCGAAGAAGCAGGGCGGCCCCCGCGGGTTCGGCGCAGCGGTCGATGACGAGATCCTCCGCATACGCTCGCACCTTGGTGAACTCCAGGGAGAGGCGGCAACGCTCGAAGCGGGCACAAAACGGCTCACGGAAGAAGTGGATGCGAAGAGGACGGCGAGGAACGAGATCGACCAGAAAGTCGCACGGTTCGGTATGTTCACCGAGGAGTTCTCGCGCCGGTTCGAGGCGATCACGGTCGAGAAGCAGACCATCGAGGCTGCCGTTCTTCGCCAGCAGGACGAGACCAGGAACGGGGCTGCCGAGCTCTCAGCTCTTGAGGCGGAACTGGATGAGACTACCGATGCCGTCAACGGGCTGAACAGCCAGATCGACGAGATCAAGAAACGCCTCGACAATACCAACATCCCCGCGCTCACCGAGCAGATGGAGAAGAAGAAGAGGGAGATCGAGGAATCCGAGCGCCGCCTCCGCAACAAGGATGCGGATATCAACGATGCCCAGCGGGAGCGCCAGCACTTCACCGCCCGGCTCGGCGAACTGGCCGAAGAGCGGAACCGGCAGGACGAGCGCAACCGGCAGATCGATGCGGATATTGTCGTCTCCAACGAGCAGATCACGGCTCACAAGACCCAGATTGCCGCACTTGAGGAACGGCAGAAGGAGTTCTCCGGTGAACTGGACGAGCTGCGGACGAAACGGGGCGACGTATCCCAAGGCATACAAAACTCCGAACTGAACCTGATGAAGTTCGATGCCGAAAAGGAGCGGATCACGATCCAGATGGGGGCGATCGAAGATCGCGCCCGGACCCTCGGGATCGAGATCGAGATGCTCAAACAGCAGATCGGCGAGATGGATACAAACCTGACGCTCTCGGAGATCGAGGGGAAGATTGCCGAAGCGGACGGGGCGATACGGAAGATCGGGGCCGTGAACATGCTCGCGATCGAGGAGTACGACAAGGTCCAGCGTCAGGTGACGGAACGGACGGAGCGGAAAGAGACGCTCTCGACCGAACGGGAGACCCTGATCGAACGGATCGAGAAGTTCGAGCAGATGAAGTACGAGGCCTTCACGACCGCGTTCAAGGCGATCGACACCAACTTCCGGGAGATCTTTGCACGGCTCACAAGCGGCAGCGGGCACCTCGTGCTCGAGAACGAGGAGGACCCGTTTGCCGGAGGTATGACCTTTGCCGTGCAGCCCCGGGACAAGAAGGTGCACCTGCTCAATTCCCTGTCCGGCGGGGAGAAGTCGCTCACCACGCTCGCGTTCATCTTCTCGATCCAGCGCTACATTCCCGCACCCTTCTATGCTCTGGACGAAGTGGACATGTCCCTCGACGGCTCGAACGTGGAACGGATCGCTTCCATGGTCACGGAACTTTCGCCCAGCTCCCAGTTCGTCATCGTCTCCCTCAGGAAGCCGATGATCGAGGCAGCCCAGCGGATCATGGGGGTTACGCTGCGGTCCGATAAGAGCACCCTTGTAACCGGGGTAAAATCGAATGGATGACCAGCCTGATGAGGGGCGGATAAAAAACTCTGACCCCCCCCCACCGGAAAGTTCACGACACGGAACGCCCGGGCCGGGCGACCATACGTCACCCCTGCCCGGTGAAGCGGCCGGGCCTCAACCGGTGACCCAGGAGATTGTTGAAGACCCGGTCGAGATCCTTGTCGGCCTTGCGGAACGCGGGGAGATCGATCCTTGGAACATCAATATCATCGAGGTCACCGACCGTTTCCTCTCCGAGCTGGAGAGGCGGCGGGAACTGAATCTCCAGCTCTCGGGGAGGACGCTCTTCTTTGCTGCAACCCTCATCCGGATGAAGTCCGAACAGCTCGTCGTCATAGAGGCACCCGATGACGAAGGGGACGGCGACGGTGACCTGTTCGGGGACGGGCTCGGGGGTGGCGGGGAGGATATCGATTACAGTGGCAGGCTCGGCCCCATCGAACAGCTGGAGCACGAGATCCAGCGCCGGCTCGACCGGAAGAACATGAGGAAGAGCCCGATCACCCTCTTCGAGCTGATCACCGAGCTCAAGAACATCGAGAAGGAGGATCGGCGGCGCCGGCGGATGGCCGCCGATATCCCCGAATCGCTCCTGATCGATGCGGACGACGTCGTCAGCATCGCCCACGAGGAAGGGTTCCAGGAGTCGTCGATGACCCGGCTCGCGGAGTACCTCGAAGGGCTGGAGATCGACGAGGAGATGACCCTCGCGGAGTTGTGCCAGCAGATGGAGTGGGGGATCCCTGAGGTCTATATCCCTCTCCTGTTCCTCGCACTGGACGGGCGGTGCACCCTGCGGCAGGAGGAATTTTTCGGGGATATTTTCGTGCAGATCTGCCGGGCGGCTGAGGAGGGAGAATCACCCACCGGATCTGCTGCTGAATAAATCCGGAACGGCTTTTCCGATACTACCTATTATGCGAGTGCCGGCACAGTGTCCGTCCACTTTTCGACCCGCTTCCGGATCGCGTCGTCACTATAGGAAAACAACGTCACCCGGTTCCGGGCGAAACTGATGAAATAGAATCCCAGTTCCGGATCATGGCACTTCAGCGTGACCGAGAAGAGGTCGGCAGCCGGGAGGTGCTTTACCTTCCCGCGGTGGGAGGCGATGTTGGCCATGTTGGAGATGACCGCGGCGATGCCGGTCTCGTAGCCTTCGACGGAATCGTATACCTCAGATGTTCTGCCGATCCGTTTGCCTATAGCATCCAGGTAGATGAATTTCGCCGTGTACATCTCCCGTACCTTCTCTACGGGAGGGTGGTGCTTCTTCACACTCAGGTATGATGTGCAGCCAAGCGGGTTTTTCAGGACAAGCGTCTGGATGACCGCATCGAACGCAGTCACGTCCGGAAACGGTTTTTTCAGCCGGTGGACTGCACTCTTTGTCCCGGGCCTCTGGTGAAACAGTTTCATTCAATATCTCCCTTAGTATCAGCCGCAGTATCGGTCGAGGCGTTTTCTCTCCAGCGATGTCCCATGCCCCGGTTCGCAGTACTGGGATTGGGATTGGTGTCTCGGGTCCCGATCAAGAAGAATGAGGTCGTCCGATAAATCCTTGGTGGTCGGTTTCACGAGAAGATGAGGGGGTCATGAGGGGCATTTTAATAACCGCGACCTACTGTCCCGCAGTTGTTCTCTCATTCCGATATTGCCAGGTTCTCCATCGTTGAAAGCGTAGCTTCCCCGGTTATCGCGAAGTCTCTCTGCCCATGCAACCGGGATGCCCGGATTTCGTGTTGACCCATGCGACCCCCTTCCCCTCCCTTAGATTCCGGCCCGGTTTTTACGTGAAATATGATGGAGTTTTAGGAAGATGAATTCGCAGAGTGATGTAGATCCGGATGGCTATATGGGTGGGAGGGGGTCACGTGGGTACACTTTGCTATAAGGCCGATCCCCTGAGAGCAGTAAGACAGGTCCGACTGATCCAAGCCCGGCCCGGTAAGGTGTGCACGATTGCGGCAATACATACCCTTTTAACATACGATGTTCAGTTCCCCGGAAGATTTCACGGAGCTCTTTCTCAGACATGAAATTGCAGAAATTTACGTGTGAGATGTGGGATGGCATTGCTATGTCATCAGGTTTGAAAAACTGGCTGCCCCATGTCGTAATAGTGTTTTCATATATATTCCTTTATTCCAATTCTGTCAAATATTTTTTTTAATACAAAATTATTATATACTTGATTGAGATAATATCTCGCTTGGTGACCGGTGGATATGGACGTAATTGTAGCATTAGCTTCTGTGGTACTGGGGATATTACTGGGCGCACTTGGTCAGAGTGCCCGTGTCATTGTTGGAATCAAAAAACAATTTGATCTGGCTTCCCAATCGGGGGTCAATTCATCATTCGACGACTGGTTCAATATCAGACTACTCGTTCTCAGTCTGATCATCGGTGGTATTGCCGGGGGGCTGGCATCCCTGATGATGCTGGGAAAAGATGTCAATCTTGAACTGTTACTGGGACTGGTTGCGGCGGGATACGCCGGGACAGACTTTATTGAAGGATTCATGAAAACAAAAACACCGCAAATTACAGATCTCAGTGAAAAAACAAGGGACACAATCGTGCAGCAGATCCATGAAAATGACAGCCAGGTAACTGCAACAACCACTGACCAGAATCTCAAAGAGAATGAGATAAAACAGGCATTGTACAGTCTTGGAAAAATTTCCAACCAGGACCGGGCCGATTTGGCGAGGATGGATGACGAAGCTAATCAGATACAGAAACGCAGGGCGCAGCGCGATGCCATGCGAAGAGAATGGATAATTAAAGGTATTTCCGTCCCTGCTTCCGAGGCCTATAAACTCTACTTGATCGATGGGTATACCGATGATCATGATATACAACGGGCTAACCAGCTCAATCAGGAAAGGGCGGATATTATCAAGAAGTATCCAAACATCTGAGCGTAATCCGGGTCCAGATTTATCACACAGGAAGAGGACATTCAAGCAGATCTTGATTACTGGGATTTTAAGAAGTTACTACGGAAGACCTTCCGGCATCTGGTGTTAGCCAGGGATCTCTCTGGGGCATCATCCATGGCTCGAAATCTCCCGCACGATTACGGCAACATTCTCCCCAAAAGGTACCCGATCGCGCGAGTCCGACGGAACCATGATCAACCCTCTCCCGCGCTCTACGCTGTTTTCCTGCACAGGATCCGGGTCCTGCAGGGATCCGCTGTTGTCCCCCGGATCCGGTCCGGAAAAACCGAAACTGCCAGAACAGCATGAAAAGCCGGTTCAGAAACCAAAATGGCGGTATCTGCCCGGCAAATAATTCCCCGTCAATAAAACCCATTGAAAAAGGTGCATTTTCCGGGGAGTAACCCTTAAATGCCCCGCTCTCCAATAATGATAACCACAAATTCTGGTGACGAACCGACGAAAACTGCCTGCGGGCGGGGGTCGGTCCTGAAGAAAACGAAACGGGTGTCGGGGAGACGCCCGTGAGTTTGAGAAAATGACTCCGGTCATTTTCGAAGAAGGGTGCTGGTAACAAGGTATAAATAATCCTGTGCCCTACACTATAGGCCTGTGTTTGATTCGACAAACACGACGAATATCAAGCTAATTCTCTTTGATGGAGATCCAACGATAACCGGCATGACCGGTGTTGGTTCTGACGTTGATACTGGCAATGCGGAAATTTGTTTAGTAACCGCTAATTCCTTAGAACAGTTCAGATAGTGTGCGTATATTTGTAGAATTCTGGTTGATCCTGCCAGAGGCCACTGCTATCGGAGTTCGATTAAGCCATGCGAGTCGAGAGGTGTAAGACCTCGGCATACTGCTCAGTAACACGTGGACAA
>Ga0187861_10003816_pt1 | contig 13065 bp, 17 predicted proteins | sample June2016WEW_10_1_3_FD_132986 | JGI IMG/M metagenome (GOLD analysis project Ga0187861, IMG submission 132986) | Peatland microbial communities from SPRUCE experiment site at the Marcell Experimental Forest, Minnesota, USA - June2016WEW_10_100 | ecosystem: Environmental > Terrestrial > Soil >...
CATATTCCATATGAACGGCTACTCCCGCGTCGTAGGTTAGTGCGCCAATTGCCTGTCTTTGTGTCAGCGTCGTGCTGCAATCCGGGACAAGCGTCATATCCATCCAGCCATAAGCGCCTCCCGAACCATTGCCGCCCCGCAAACATTTTGTCAGCGGACTTCCATTAACATATATCGTAAAACAAGATGTCCCCACGCCTGTCGTCGGGTATTGCCAAAACCGCATATACTGCGCCATCGCCGTAGCAACACAGCCGCAGGGATAATTGCTCGTGTTGCCATCGCCATAAGGCGGGACGTAATAATTGTAGCAGGCGTTTGAGCAAACGGTCGTCTGGCTCCACTTGCTTTGTAAAAGCGGCGAAACCCGAACATCTGGAACACTGCTCGATGAAGTCAGCGGCGACGATGAGCCAGCTGCTTCTCCGGCCAGTTTTTCCCATTTGCCAAAGGCATCCTCCCCCGAACGGCGTATGGCTGTCTCCTGTTGCGTAAGCCCCGCTCTGGAACGTATTTTTTGCTCGACCGCCCTGGCCGCGTTAACCCTGGCAGGCAGGTCCCGGCTGACTAAAGCACCTAATGGATTGCGGTCCGACGGGTCATAGCTACCTGCCGACGCAAAACCAATTATCGGCTCAACAAGGTCATCAGCGGAGACAATCACAAATCCGTTGGGCCGAAGATAAACAATGTAGTAAATGGGCTGGCCGTTGGCATCCGCAAATGTTTCAACGCTGTCAATCTGACTGCCAAGCCGGCTGTTCATAGGTCTTGGATGTGCCGCCACCCACGCTCCGGTCAGCTTGTGCGCACGTTCCGCCGTCACAGGCGCTGCCGACGCTGCGCCACACCACCACCAAAACAGCAAAACCGCTGGCAGAATTGCCAACAGAGGCAAACCAGCGGGTTTATGCCAACGCGTCATCACCATTATTCTTTCCTTGCATTCGCGACTATTCATCCACGCTGCGACCCCTCCGCTGCGGACAGGTCGATTAATGTATTATAGTAAAAGGCATTGTAATTGGTCAAATATTTCAGGATGTCCGCAGAAACCGCCGCAAAAACACGATTTTTCTTGCAAAAACCGACTACCCGTTATATCCTTTAGCGATGATTTATTGGGTCGGTGCCCGAGTGGCTAAAGGGAGCGGACTGTAAATCCGCTGGCGAAAGTCTACGGAGGTTCGAATCCTCCCCGGCCCACTGAAGGTTCGTATTGTCTTGCAGTGTCTTGTTTTGTGTCGTTTTTCGCAGGTTCACCTCCCGTGTGCGAAGCCGTGCAACACGGTTCAGCATTTTGCTGCGCCGCATTTTGCACATCATTCTCCGGCCCTTCATTATTGCCGGTAGAAATCCCAGCGGCCCGCTCAAAATGCTCCTCTGTGACTTGCAGATAATGCTCTCTTGCCACTGCCTTTGAATTGCCAATCCACGCACAAACTACGTGCTCAGGTCAATGTTCCGTCAATTCCGTTTCACGGGTGCTACGAAGGTTCTGAAACAGCTTCGGCCAGCTTTTCAGCCCGGCTTTGGCAATGATACGCTCAAACTGTGTTCGCAGATTGCAATTGTGCTTCCGATAACGAGTAATAACATACTCCGTGCCCGGCTCGGCTTGCTCAAATACCTCTCGCAGATAAGGCAGTAACTCAGGAAACAACGGGACAAGCCGTGACTCGTGGCCTACGTGGTGCGCGGTCTTTGGGCTTCTCACAAGCATTCGCCCTTTGTCCCAATCAATATCTCGCCACGTCAAACCACGATGTCGAGGCATTTTAATAATCCCATAAATTCATTTTATTGGCCTGACGCTATTACAACTCACCCTTAAAGGCCTTGTCGAGAATCGACGGCAAAAGGGCGTTGAGTTCCTTTTCGGTTTCGGCCTGAAGTTTTTTCAGTAAATCAATCTTAGATGCTAATTCATCGATCTTTTTCACAATTCTTCTTTGTTCCGAAATAGTCGGAAGGGGAATCATTACATTTGCAATATCTTTGAGCTTTAGTGAGACATTGGCGCTCCCTTTCATCAAAGTGACAAAATATTCATCCCTCTTAATATCCAGTAAATAATATAGATATTTTGGTAAACAGATGTTTTCGTCTTTGACTACTAAGGCAACCAGAAGGTTAGCTACTGCAAATTTGCCTTCCTCATAATGAATGCGATGTAATGCTGCATGCCCATGCCCTGTAGATGAGATGAGTGGCACACAAATAGCTTTGCCATCTATCTGATAGGTATTAGCACTTCTGCGAAAAGTAGCTGTAACAACAAGAGGATACTCTCCTGGAGGAGTCTTGAGTGTAGGATAACCTCCCTTGATAAGTTGGCAAACATCTTCGATTCTACAAATGCTTTTTTCGCCTGTTGTTTGCTTAAATGACAGATTTATGCCGAGCATCTCCAAACGAAGCGAACATCTTATCCTTTGGGTCGTCTATCAGAACATTGCGGTCAGCAAGATAAAGAATCTTCGGACGTCTATATTCTCCTGCCCTGTTCCAACGAGAAGACCATAGCTTCCAGCATATCTGAAAAGCTACAAAGGTTTTCCCCGTACCAGTTGCCATTGTAATGAGAACACGTCGCTTTTTCTGAAGGATTGATTTAACTGTGCGATTGATTGCAATTTCTTGATAATACCTCGCGAGCTTGCCGCTCAAATGATACGAAGGAGTCAGTAATCTTTCTTTGATTTCTTTGGTTAGTCTCTCGGTTTGTGATTGCCGATTCCACAACTCATCGGGGCTTGGGAAACCGTCGATTTCGCTTTCTTTACCCGTTATAAAATCAAACTCGATGATACCCTCTCCGTTCGTTGAGTAGGCAAACTTAAGGTCAAGAATCTCTACATATTCTTTGGCCTGTTGCATTCCGTCGCCGGGTTTTTTGTAGTCCGCCTTTGCCTCCACAATGGCAATAGGGAAATCATGAGTGTATCGCAACAGATAATCGGCTCTTTTCTGTTTTTTCCTGCGAATCGTGTTGCCTGAGACAACAATTCGCCCGTCGGTGAAAGTTCGTTGCTCTGTGAATGAATACGGCTCATTATCCCAACCAGCATCAGCCAGCTTTGGCAATATGTATTTCCGACATGTATCCGCTTCGTTCATTACCGGCGTGCTCTCGACTCCAACACCTCAAAATATTTGTTGACCTGACGATATTGTAAGTCCATTGTGGAATTGAGGCAACGTTTTTCCCTGTTTAGCATCAGTTGGCAACAAAGACCGGCTTGTTAAGGGGTATAGCTTGAAAAACCGTAAAAGAAGCACGCGCAGTTTATGAAATAAGAGACCCCGGCCCTTTGGGGGTGATACCCCCTTTGCGAATTTTGCGAAAATATGCGCGTTTGGCCGAACCGAATCGAAGGTCGAAAGTTCTAAAGTTTTTAACTCCCCCACCCCTCTAAACTTCAATTCCTTACCTTCGTCATCGAACCTGCACATTTTCCTTTACTTTTTGCTATAAACAGGTATAAACAAAATCGCCTTTGCTGGGGGGCAAAAGGCATACAGGGACAAAAATGAAAAAAGGCAGAAAATTCGGGAAAAATACTTTGGCGTTACTGTAATTTAAAGCAGGTTTTGATATTATTGCAGAATTATAAGGCTTGGTTTTGTAGCCGAGCGTTTAATATGGGAAATCAGACTAAACAGTGGAACGAGGGCCGACGAACGAATTGAAAAACGCAGAGGGCGACCGCTAATGGTTGACTTTGAACAACGTATCGAATGGGCAATACCATCTCCGAGAAAGCTTTTTACTCCCGCTGTTACCACTATCCTCATTTTGCTTGTTGCCGGCTTTGCGCTGATTTCCTATGTGCCTGGATTTACGCTTAGTTATCTGGCCCTGTCCCTGGGAGGTTTATTGCAGGGCAGAATATGGCAATTAGTAACATACCCGTTTTTTGATTCATGCAGTACAACGCTGATTTTCGATGGCCTGCTGGTGCTGTTTATCGGCAGCGCAATAGAGCGTGAATGGCGGACAGGGGCGTTTGTTTTGCTCTGGCTGATTGTGTCGGTGGTTTGCGGGCTTATCTGGGTTGCCGTCAGCGCATTGTTGGGCCGAAACTTCGTAGGTATGGGTTCGGCATCCTGTGCCTATGGGTTGATTGCGGTATTCGGCCTGCTTTACCGTAAAAAGCGGTTTCTTGCCCTTTTCTGGGCTTTGGAGGCTCAGTATATTGCATTGGGTCTTGTTGTTATCGGGATTGTCCTTGGAATCCGGCAGCCGATGGGGTTAATTTGGGTGGCTGGTGCGCTTGTAGCGTATATTTACGTAAAACTGCGGTGGCGAGCGGCATCATCCGGCAGGAATGCCCCGACAGGTCGGTACACTCCCGGAAGTTTTGTGGATATAGATTGAATTTATGAATCCAGTCGTCCATAAACAGGCCTGTTCGCGGGCTAAACTTGCGAAGGAGGCGATGCGAAATTGCCGATTATGTCCGCGAAATTGCGGCGTTGACAGGACCGCCGGGGTGACTGGTTATTGCGGCTTAGACGATTCGGTCAGGTGCTACAGGGAGGCGTTATACAACGGCGAAGAGGACGACTTGAACCCCTCGCATCACATTTACTTTGCCGGCTGCAATCTGCGATGCGAGTTCTGCACGGTGGCCGAGTGGAATGAGAGGCCCGGAGCAGCGGATAAAACAGACATCGTCGCAATAAAAGATAAAATTGCAGAACGAGTCAGACAAGGCGCTCGAACCCTCAATCTTCTGGGCGGCGAACCGGCGGTAAACGTTCGCGGCGTGCTTGAGCTGCTTTCGCAGCTCAAGTGCGAAACGCAGGTGGTCTGGAATTCCAATATGTACTACAACGACGTCGTCGATGAGTTAATCGCCGGCCTGGTGGACGTATATCTTGCGGATTTGAAAGTGGGCAATAACCAGTGCGCCGAGGCAATGCTGGGGGCTGGCGACTATCTTGAAGTGACGAAAAGAAATATCATAAAGGCGAGCGCGCACGGGCGTGTGATTGTCAGGCACGTTATTTTGCCGGGGCATACCGAATGCTGCCTGAAGCCGGTTTTGCATTGGCTGGCCGAAGAGCTGCCCGGCGTGGAAGTCAGTTTGCGGGACAATTATTTCCCGCCCGCGAATCCCGCGGTGGCGCCTGCCTGGTATCTTGGCCGGGATGAATTTCAAAATGCGATGCAATTAGCCAGACAATTGCGACTTAATCTGGTAAAATGGTTATGAAGCCATATAAACAAAAGCCGGGCGAGTTTGAGATTCGCATATTACCCGACGGCAGGGTTCTTATGCCCGCACCTGACGAGGCGATGCTGGATGTATCGCGGGCATTGAAGCAGCCCGATGCAAAACAATCTTATATAGGGAAGGCGAAGAAAAATGTCCGAGCCAAAGCCAGTGGGACCAAACAAGGCGGCCGTCGAGGGCGCAGCCGAAAAAATGAGCGAGCTTGAGGTCCTGATTCGCGCTCGATACCCGATAATATACGTTATTACCTGGGAGGAGCAGCGATTGGTCCATCGTGTTTCAGGGATAGCATCTCGGCTGGGTAAGCACGTATTCGAATGGTCCGTCACCACGGGCCTGGTGCCGGCGGGGGCATCGGTCCAGTCACAGAAACACAAGGACACCGCGACGCAGGACCCGCTTATTGCGCTCGATAACGTTATCGAGCATGTCGAGCCGGCCCTGTATATCTTCAAGGACTTTCATCATTTTCTCAAGCCCAACAATATATCCGTAATTCGCCGGCTGCGCGAGGTTTCGGCGACGATGCAGAACACCTATAAGACGATTATAATTGTCAGTCCCACCTTTGAGATGCCGCCCGAACTTGAAAAAGACCTGACGGTAGTGGACTTCGATTTGCCGGCCGAGAACGACTTTACGGCCCTTTTGAGCAGAATCGTCGAGGAGGTAAAGGACAACCTCAAACTCGATGTCAAGATGGATACGAAGACCCGCGAACGAATTGTCCACGCCCTGCTGGGGCTTACGCTGACCGAAGCCGAAAACGTTTTGGCAAAGACGCTGGTCGAGCATCGCTGCTTAGGTGAAAAGAGCTTGAACGTCATACACGGGGAGAAAAAGCAGATTATTCGCAAGAGCGGCCTTCTCGAATATTATGATGCCGAGGGAGACCTCGCGTCGGTCGGCGGGCTTGACGCAATGAAGGGCTGGCTGCTTAAACGCGCAGCCGGTTTCACTGACCAGGCCAGACAGTTCGGCTTGCCCTCACCCAAGGGCGTGTTGCTGCTCGGGGTGCAGGGCTGCGGCAAAAGCTTAATGGCCAAGACAATCAGCAACACTTGGCAGTTGCCGTTGTTGCGGTTCGACGTCGGGAAGGTTTTCGGCTCGCTGGTTGGGTCGTCCGAGCAGAATGTCCGCAGGGCAATCAAGGTAGCCGAGTCGGTGGCACCGGCCATATTCTGGGTGGACGAAATCGACAAGGCCTTTCGCGGCTCACGTGGTAGCGGTGCCAGCACCGACAGTGGCACAAGCGCACGAGTGTTCGGCACGTTTCTTACGTGGCTGTCCGAAAAAGACAAGCCCGTCTTCGTCGTCGCCACGGCCAACGACGTTTCAGCATTGCCGCCGGAATTGTTGCGCAAGGGGCGATTCGATGAGATTTTCTTCGTGGACCTGCCGGCGTTCGCCGAGCGAAAAGCTATATTCGAGATTCATCTGAAAAAGCGTCGAATTGACCCTGCCTTGTTTGATATCGATGCGTTATCGCGTGCATCGGCTGGTTACAGCGGCGCCGAAATCGAGGAGGCGGTCATCAGCGCGATGTTCGATATGTTTTACGAAAAACAGAATATGACGACGGAACGGCTGCTGGAGAGTATCCGGCAGACGGTGCCACTTTCGAAGACAATGAGCGAGGATATCGATGCGCTTCGCAAATGGGCTGAGGGTCGGGCCAGATTGGCCACCAGCCCCGAAACGGCCGAGGCGGGCGCAGACAAGCGAAAACTTGAGATTTAATCTTCCGCGGACAGAGCGGGAAAGGAGATTAGTATGGGCGCTATTATAATTCTCACGCCGGTTATTATAGCCAGTTGGCCGGCAATCGCGGCGGCAGTAGCGGGCGCCGCATCAGCGGTGGGGCTGATGGTGGGAGGGACCGTCAAAGATTCGGTAAAGGATGCGGCGTATCAGGAGGAAAAGGCCGAACAAAAGGTCGAGATTGAGCTTGCCGACAGTGAGGTCCTCGCAAAAGGTCTCACCAATGAGAAGGAGATTGTCCTGACCAAAGGCGACGTGGAGCTTCGCGTCAGCCGGGATGAGCGAGGGCGATGCAAGGTCTCCGCCAAGGGCAAGGGCCACAGCCGTGCCGAGCTTAAACAAATCACGGAGCAGTTCGTGCAGAAGATGACTCAGTGCTTTATCTACAATCGGGTGGCCAGCGAGTTGAAAACCAAGGGCTTTCAAATGGTCAATGAAGAGGTTATGAAAGACGACACGATTCGAATACACGTGCGACGATGGGAGGACTAAAATGACACAGCACGAAGTAGAGATTACCATATCCAAGACCGGCGAGGTGAAGGCCCATATAAAAGGCGCCAAGGGCAAGGCCTGCCTCGATTACGCGAAATGGCTTCAGCAAATCGTCGGCAAGGTCAAGAACCAGACGTTGACCAGCGAGCATTATGAGCCGGACGTCAAATCGCGGATTGACGTTCGCCAGCAGGTGCGGGACAAAGAGTAAACTGCCGTGCGCTGTCCCCAATGCCAATTTGAGAACATACCCGGCCAGGAGCGGTGCCTTCGGTGCGGCTCAGTTTTGGAAGCAACGGCAATGACCGGTTCGGTGAACCCCCCGCGGATGGCCCATTGGAAAAGGCCGGTGCGGTCTATGGTGCGGTGGTTCCGTCTGCACAGCATTTTACCTGATACTTACCCGCGGTGGTTTGCCTATTTGAAGATAATGTCTGGCAACGCTTTTATAAGCATTATTTTGTCGATAGTTCCGGGGTTGGCACACCTTGCCGGCGGTCGGTTTCGTGAAGTTCGCTGGTTTGTGCTCGGTTGGCTTCTGCTGCTGCTTGCGGGGATATTTTTTTACTGCAGCAATTTAGGACTTTTATTGCTGGGGCTTGCGGTGGGTCTTCACGGCTGGATTGCCTACAGTCATACGCTGATGAAAGAATCTGACGAAATGGGCAAGAAAATTTTTGACCTTGCGATGCTGATTGTAATCGTTGGGTTGCCTTATTTTGGCATCCGGCACTATGCGTTTGGGGATTTTGTTTTTGGCTATACGAACCTGACGATTCCTTATCAGAACGTCCAGACCGGCGATTTGCTTTTGGCGAGACACAGTTTGGCGCAGGCGACGAATTTTAAACGAGGTTCTCTTGTCTTATCGCCGGTGGTGGTTTGGGGCGGTCATGGGCCTGCGAACAGGCGCGGACCTCTTATGGTTGGCCAGATAGTGGCCCTTCCCGGTGAGGAGGTTGCGATTGATAATGCTTCGTTTGTCGTTGAGGGTCATATCCTGGATGACAAGCAGTTTCCGGTTCCTCAGTGGCTGCGAAAAGGGAATATTGGAGCGATTCAAGTTCCCGCCGGTTCGTATTTTATAAGTACAGTGTATAATGTTAATGCTCATGGTATGGTGCTGGATGCCGGGCTTGTCGGAAACGCCTGTGTAGTGCATTCTTCCAGAATAGAGGGCAAAGCGATTATGAACTGGCTTCCGCTGGCAAGGCGAGGATTCCTGAGGGCAGGCGAATGAGGCGTTTTTCACGACTTGAGTTTGGTGACAGGTCCGATGAGGGCACAGGCAAGCCCGGCGGCACCGGTGAGGAAATGCGCGATGCGGAGTATTTTCTCAAACAGGCGCTGAGATACCGGCTTGCGGGGGATTTTGAGCTGGCGTTGCGAAATTATTCGCGGGCGCTAGAGAAAAGCAGCGCTTTTTATCCCGGCTGGCTTGGGCAGGTTCTTATGCTTATCGAACTGGGCGAATACAAGGAGGCGGCGGTGTGGGTGGATAAGGCGCTGGAGATGTTTCCTGAGCACCCGGAGTTGCTGGCGGCCAAGGCGGTCGCCTGTGCGCGCGACGGCAGAATGGAAAAGGCGATTGTTTATTCGGATAACTCCATCGCCAAAGACAACGTTACCTCAGCCGTGTGGCTTGCCAGGGCCGAGGTATTGCTCAATCGCAAAAGTAATATAGCTCAAAACTGTATCAGTAAGGCGGTAGGCATCGCAGGGGCCGGCGAAGACGGGGCAATGATGAAGCTACAGGCGGGGCGATTGCTCAACCATAAGGGCGACTATGCCGGCGCTTTGCAATATCTGCGGACGGCTTCAGACGAACTGCCCAAATCCGCGCTTGCCTGGTATGAGCTTGGCTGTTGCCAGGCCAAACTCGGCAGGCCCGAGGCCGCCATTAGCTTTGAGCAGGCGCTTAAGTTTCACCCGAACTGGCTGCCGGCCGAGGAGGCGCTGCGAAAATTCAAAGACCGAGGATTTTTTACGAGATTTTTTGGAAGGTAACTTATGGTGGTATCCAGTGAGATTCAGCGCATATTGGCCGCAGCACGACGCGAAAACGCATCCGACATTCATATCGTTGCGGGTCTGCCTCCTCTGTTTCGGATAAGCGGCGAGATTGTGCTTGCCGATATGCCTCCGCTTTCCAGAGAGGACACAAAGCGGCTGAGTTACGGCCTGCTCAACGATGAACAACAGAAGATTTTTGAACGCGACTGGAAACTGTGCTGCTCGGTTTTTGACGAAAAACTGGGCAGGTTTCGCGTCTCAGTTTATTACCGGGTCAGCAATCCTGAGATGTCCATTCGTCCCGTTATGGACCATGTCAAAACGCGGACCGAGCTTCGACTGCCGGAGCAGGTGGAGGATTTTACGCGGCTGTCGAGCGGCCTGGTACTGGTAACCGGACCAACGGGCACGGGTAAAACCACCACGATGAACTTTATGATAGACCTTATCAACAGTGAACGACGATGCAAGATTATCGCCATAGAAGACCCCGTCGAGTATGTCCACAGGCCCAAAAAGGCCATCATAATCCAGCAGGAACTCTACACCGATGTGAAGTCGTTTGACAGCGCCTTATTCCACGTTCTGCGCCAAGACCCCGATGTTATCTGCGTAGGCGAGATGCGTGATATGGACACCACCGCCACGGCCCTTGTCGCCGCGGAGACCGGCCATCTTGTTATCGCCACCTGCCACACTCCCAACACAGTGCAGACCGTCGAACGTATCGTTTCGATATTCCCTGACAACCAGCAGCCGCAGATTTACGCTCAATTGGCCAATTCGCTTCAGGGGGTCATTGCGCAGCGGCTTGTGCCGTCTGCCGACAAAAAACGTCGCTTCATCGCAACGGAGTTGCTCATCGTAAACTCGGCTGCGAGAAAACACATACGAGACCGCCAGCTCCACATGCTTGTCAATGTTATTCAACTGGGTAGAAAGTCGGGAATGCACCTGATGGACGATTCGCTTATGGAGCTATACGAGGCGGGCGAGATAACTTACGATACCGCGATAAATTATTCGCACGACGCCGGCGAGATGCGAAAGAAAATACATCAGCAAACGGCGCCTTCCGAAGAGGAGCCGCAAAGTTGAGGATGCCATCGGGACATACGTTGCTCAAATCTGTCCGCCGAACATCGCAGACTTAGTAGCTAAAATAGCAGGCGTAGTGTCCGTAAAAAAGCCCTATTGACCGCATAGCGATAATCGCGACGACATGTACCACCAGGTTCACCGCCAGATTGCCCATATTGGATAACGCCAGCGGTTTTGTCAGCGGCTCGTATTGTCTGGCGTTTGTTTCGATAAAGCAGGCGGCGGCGAGAAGGCCCACCGTGACCATATAGGGAACAAGTACTCGAAAGACCGGGGCAATCAAACGGTCGAGACGGAACAATTCGGGCTTACATACAGCCGGGGGCTATATAATATACACCCCAGGCCCTTTACCCACCTCTTTCTCCCCCCAACCCCCCGTATCTTATAGCAACAAACGCTCCCAATCCTCAGACGCATAGCTCCCCATACGTTTTGTAATTGCATTTATCCTTCTTACTTTTCTTGTGGGCCCGCCCCTGTATGTCCACCGTTTGACTTTCTCCCGAAGCTCCTCTACCTGTCTATCTGCCTTTAATGCGTATCCTACCTGACCGAAGCGGCCCAAACGGCATTCATTACGGCTCTCATAGGACAGGTCGTAACAATGCCGACAGCCAAAGTATTTACCGCCTGACGATAAAAACAGCGTCCCAACCCTTCGACCACAGGGCACACCGTTCCTAACCAGCGGGCAGATAAACCAATACCTTACGCCCCCATAATGACACGGCGTTGTTGTTAGACCAATCTTGTAATCATAATCGGTCTTTTCGCCTGAATCGCGGGCAGTAATTGTGTAGTTAAGCTTTACATAATACGGCTCATCCAGCACGTTTATCGCTATCCCTATGCTGCTTTTGTGACCTGATAGTGAGCGTGTCCAGGTCAGACCCGTATGACAACAGCCCTGCAACAAACCAAACTCTTTCAGCTTAAATATGCTCAGCTTAGTGCTGTCCTCGACCGTATCCTTTTTGCTCCAGTAGTATCTACCCATTTATCTTTCCCTTTTTTATTGCCGAAATCATTAAGGATTCTTAGTAAAATGTCAGCATATAAACTGCGAAACAAACCCATTTAACTACCCTGACCAGTGTTTATATCTACGTCCGCCGCTATGGGGGCAGGCACGTTGTCACCGGCACGTAACCTTTGCTGACGCTCCAATTGATTGATTGCCTTGTATAGCTGTCTCTCAATTGCGCCCTCATACCGCAAAAGTCGGTCTAATTCTTCCTTTGACGGTATGCTGCCAAGTTTCTTTATCACTTGCAGCTTGAGCAGATTCCTCACTTTATCCTGTCTTAGAGTTTCAATCTCCTCCTCGTTGCACTTTACCCTCTCGTCACAGATTTCTATCAAAGCTTACCAAATATCATCATCAGACCATTTTTTATCACCACCAAGAAACTCTCTTATGTCTTTCGGCTGCCATATTTTGTTTTCATCGCCAGGCAGTATGTATTTGACCTTATCACACAACCAGTCCCAGCTATCCTCCCGGTCGTAAATATCCTCTAAGCGTTTCCCCGCCTGATAAAGTTGGCTCAAATCCTCCTTTTCCTTTTTCCACAGTTCAATATCTTCCCTGTCTTCTTCAATCTGTTGCTCTATTTCCTCGTCTGTCTTGTGATATTTATTACCGTCCAAATCCGTATCGCCATCATAGTATTTGCTCGTAGTGTTGTCTAATTCGTCTCTGATAAGGCCCACTTCGTATCTGTAAGCCCTCCTGAGCCGCCAGTAAGCAACGGCTATTTTCTCAACAAGTATCTCTTCCAAAACACCTACCGGCTTAAATTGGGTGCTCAGGTCTTCAATAAGGGCGTTAAACTCCTCTGGGTTCTCCGCCCCGTCTCCGACAGGGATAAATATCTCTTTGGCAAGCAGTCCGTGTTTTAGTGCGTTGTATTTGACTATCTCCTTGCCTTCGGGGGTCTTCACCCCTCCAAGCTGTGCGTTTTGTCTGTTAGCTTCCGACTGCTTTTCAGATATGGTCATTGGGTATCTCCTTGAAATTGAGTTTTAACTAACGCTTTGATTGCCGCTTTGATATGTTCCGGCAGTTTCGGCCAGTGTTCCATCACCAACGCCAAGTCCGGGTCTTGTGGGGTTTGAGGGGTGTTTGGCGCATCGTGTGCGTCGGATTTTGCGCTGCCACTTGCTGAAATCGGGGTGTTTGATTGCTCTACTGAGGGGTGTTCGAGTCCTCCCCGGCCCACTTTTCTCTCGCGTTGTGCCAGCAGTATTCTGTGTCGGTGCATCGCGTTCCGCCGGCCTGAAAATACAGGTTGTCGAAAACCCCCAAATACTTATAATAACACCGCGGCAAAAATTATGACCCTACGATAAGGAAAGGAGAATATATGACTGGATGTCTGTTGTTGACAGGTACATTAGGCACACTCGACTGGGCAGCAATCGGTGCATATTTTGCTGTCATTCTTGG
>Ga0187861_10003821_pt1 | contig 13049 bp, 16 predicted proteins | sample June2016WEW_10_1_3_FD_132986 | JGI IMG/M metagenome (GOLD analysis project Ga0187861, IMG submission 132986) | Peatland microbial communities from SPRUCE experiment site at the Marcell Experimental Forest, Minnesota, USA - June2016WEW_10_100 | ecosystem: Environmental > Terrestrial > Soil >...
GGCCGGGTCGAGGTCATGGCCGAGGTGCGGCTGAACGGCCGGGACCTTGGCATCCTCTGGAAGCCGCCCTATCGTGTGGACGTCACAGAGGCCCTGAAGACCGGAGAGAACGCGCTGGAGATGCGGGTGGTCAACCTCTGGATCAACCGGATGATCGGCGACGAGCAACTCCCGGAGGACAGCGAGCGGAACGCGAACGGGACGCTCAAGAAATGGCCGGACTGGCTCTCTGAGGGGAAGCCCAGCCCTGCGGGCCGCTTCACCTTCACGTCGTGGCGGCTGTGGAAGAAAGACTCCCCGCTGGTCGAGTCCGGCCTGCTGGGGCCGGTCACGCTGCGGGTCGCGCGGGAGATTCGCCTGGATAGGCATTAGGCTTGAGGGTTGCGGCCTGAGTACGCAGGGTGACTCCAATCACGTCTTGCCCCTCGTCCCTCACACGTCACAAATCCTGAACGCCTGTTCCAGGGATGCAACCGGGTCGCGCTTGGGGATGAACTCCTGGCTGACGAAGCCCTTGAAGCCGCTCTCCGCAATGGCTTTCATGATGGCCGCATAGTTCAGTTCCTGCGTCTCATCAATCTCATTGCGCCCGGGCACGCCGCCGGTGTGAAAGTGGCCAATGAACTCCTTATTGGCCCGGATGGTGGCGATAACATCCCCTTCCATGATCTGCATGTGATAGATGTCGTAGAGCAGTTTGAAGCGCTCGGAGCCAATCTTCTTGCACAAGGCCACGCCCCAGGGCGTGCGGTCGCACATGTAATCCTTGTGGTCGTGCTTGCTGTTGAGCAGTTCCATGCAGAGCGTGACCTTCTTCTCCTCAGCGTAGCCGAGGACGCGCTTGACGCCGAGGGCGCAGTTGTCGGAGCCTTCATCGTCGGCCATGCCTTTGCGGTTGCCGGAAAGGAGGATGACGCTGGGCAGTCCGTTCTCGGCCGCGCAGTCAATCGCAGTCCGTATGCCCGCCTCCAGTTTCTCGTGGTTCTCCTTGCGGTTCCAGTTGTCGCCGATTGAGCCGGCGCCGTTGAGCATGGCACAGGTCAGGCCGTGTTTCTTGAGGGTGGGGATGTCGTTGGGCCCCAGCAGCTCGATGGACTTGTAGCCAATCTTCTTGGCGGCGAGGCACAGGTCCTCGAGGGACATCTTGCCGTAGCACCATTTGCAGACGGACTGATTGATGTTGCCCTTGATCTTGTAGGGCTCGCCGGCAGCCGGCTTTTCATCCGCCGAGCTGCTTGAAGCGGCCAGCGTGCCCAACACTCCGATGGATGCCAGCTTGACTGCGTCCCTGCGTGTCACGGTTTCCTCCTCGCTCATGGCCTTCCCTTTCTGTTCCCAAGTTCACGGACCTGAGCGGCGCCCAGGCGGGCGTGCATGGACCACTCAAGCTTGCGGCTTGATACTTTAGGGCCATTGGGCCGGATAGGCAATTGCGTTTCACGGTTCATGTTCTGTGTTCTTGCTTTCTGCCTGCCCTTTCTTCTGCGCCAGCGCCCGGCGCAGGAAATCCGGCGTGAATATCACCGAACCTTCCGGGTCCTGGTCGGCTACAAAGAGGAAGACCACGGTCACCAAAAGCCAAAATCCTATGCAAGGCAAGACTTTCAATCTATCAGGAAGCGCGGCCACCCCCGTGCCACACGCCCCGGTACACAGGACCACGCCCAGAAGCTGCGCCAGCGAATAGCGCGTGAAGAAGAAGGCGATGATTACCCAGCGCACAAAGAAAGACATGGCCACACAGAAGAACGAGCCGAACACGAATAAGAAAGAGACCACAATAAGGACGATGGCGACGGGGCTCAAGAAGCTCAAGGAAAACACAAGCCCAATAACGGAAAATGCCAAAGCCCCTATACCCAGAAAAATCCCAATGAGGATCCCCCGAGCGCAACGCGCCCCGATTCGGCTCAAAGAGACACACGCCCGGAAGGCCTTTGGATGCACTGCGGCCAAAGGGTGTTTGCTCTGTGGGAGTTGCTCCGGCAAGACTGCTTACCTCCCGCTCTCTGTGTTCGCACTTCCCGCTGATGCATTCTTCCTTGCCAGCGCCCGGCGCAAGAAAGCCGGTGTGTACAGCGCCTCTTCGGGATCCTGTAGAATCACATAACCCCAAATCACCCATGCCAAAGCCCAAAGTCCCAGAATCGGCCACAGCTTCCAGGGACCCTGCAGCCTGGCTATCGCCGTGCCGCAGGTGCCTGTGAACAGGGCAACGCCCAGCAGTTGCGCCAGCGAATAGCGGGTGAAGAATATGGCGATGATGAGGAAGCGCACAACCGTAGAGATGACCACCACAAGGAACGAAGCGAACAGGAATAACAATGTGGCCCAGAAGAGGACCAAAGAAACATTAGAAGCACTTGCAGGGCGCTCGTACCAAATCAACGAGAACGCCCACACACAAGAGAACAGAATCAGAGTGCACCCTGAGGCAATGAGCATTCCCCAGGCGCAGCGCCACCTGAACCGGCGGCAAGAGACACAGGCGCGGAACGCCTCGGGATGCGCCGCGGCCAGAGGGTGCTTGCTTTGTGGGAGCTGCTCCGGCAAGACTGCTTACCTCCCGCTTTCTGTGTTCCCATTTTCTGCTTGTCTTCTCTTCCGTGCCAGCGCCCGGCGCAGGAAAGCCGGCGTGTAGACCGGCCCATCGGGGGCTTGGACCATCACGAAGAAGAAGACCGCTATCACCAAACAGGCCAGCACCAGGGCGGGGATGAGCTTCCATTCATCGGGCAATGCGGCAATGCCCGTGCCACATGCCCCAAAGCACAGTACGACACTCAGAAGTTGCGCCAGCGAATAGCGCGTGAAGAAAAAAGCGATGATGACCCAGCGCACAACAAAAGCGAGCACCTGGCCGGACACCGAACCCAACAAGAACCACAACGGCCAATAGAACATCAAGGTCGGCCTGAACACAAACACAACAGCGGCCAAAACGGCGAGGCCCAGGAGCGTGCCAAATGCACAGAGCCTCCCTACCCGGTTGCACCAGACACACGCCCGGAAGGCCCGCGGATGCACCGCGGCCAGGGGGTGCTTGCGTTCGGGCGGCTTGTACCTGACTGGCACACTCCTTTTTTCCACGCTTCACGCCTCACGTTTATCGGCTTCAGGCCCTGCGGGAATCTTTTTGGCCTCTCTCTTTTCGCGGATAGCCTTAAACTTCCTCGCGCGCAAAATTCGACTCAGGAACGCGGGCGTAAAGGATTCCCCTTCGGGGTCCTGCACCTGAATATAAACCACGCCCCACACCACCAGGACAACCAGAAAAAGAAGAGGCAATGCCTTGTAGTCCCCGGGCAGCGCCACTATCAGCGTCATGCAGGTGCTGACCGACAGTACCGCAACCATCATCTGCCCGAGGGAATAGCGGAAAAAGAACAGCACAATCAGGACGAAACGCAGCAGGGTAAAGAGAACCGCCAAGCTCACAGTAACATTGAGCAGGACCTCTGTTGCACTGGCGATTGCCAAGACAACCACCCCGTACCAGCCTGGACCTGCCGTGCGTCGTGAAGCGTCACTGGGGGCTAGCATTAACAAGAGGAATATGCAGAACAGCGCTATGAGGGCGGCATCCACACAGTAGCGCCGCATCTTGCGGAACAGGCTCAACGCCCGGAAGGCCCGCGGATGCACGGCGGCCAGCGGGTGCTTACTCTGTGGGAGTTGCTCCGGCAAGGCCGCTTACCTCCCACTCTCAGTGTTCCCATCTTCTGCCTGCTTCTTCTTGCGCTCCAGCGCTAAGCTCAGGAAAGCCGGCGTATACACCGGCCCTTCGGGATCCTGGGCGACTACGTAGAAGAAGACCGCAATCACCAAACACACCAGCGTCATAACAGGGATGGGCTTCCACCACTGGGGCAATGCTACAATCCCAGTGCCACAGGCGCCAAAGCATAGGACAACGCCAAGAAGCTGCGCCAGCGAATAGCGAGTGAAGAACAAGGCAACGAGGAGGAAGCGAGCAAGAAACGAGAACAGACCACCAAGCGCGCAACAAAACATGACTACCAAGGAGACACGGAGAGGGACAAAAGACCAGGCTGAGCGGAAGGCAAATGCGCCCACAATTCCAATGCCCATGCCGCAGAAGAAGATCCTCATGGAACGCCGGCAGAAGACACACGCCCGATAAGCCCACGGATGCACCGCGGCCAGCGGGTGCTTGCTTGGTGGGAGTTGCTCCGGCAAGACTGCTTACCTCCCGCTCTCTGTGTTGCCGCTTCCTGCTTGCGTCTTCTTCTTGGCCAGCGCGCGGCGCAGGAACGCCGGGGTGTACTTCACACCTTCAGGATCCTGGATCGTGACGAAGGTGAAGATCACGTACACTAGACAGACCAGTCCGATGATAGGGAGGATTTTCCAGAGATCAGGCAGTGCGGCGATTCCCGTCCCGCACGCGCCGATGGACAGAACAACAAGCATGAGTTGTGTCAGCGAATAGCGCGTGAAGAAGAAGGCGACGATAAGCCAGCGCACGAACATACAGATGACCACACCGAAGAACGTGCCGCATGCGAAGACCTTTGAGGCGCCGGAAAGGACCTCCGCAACCTTCCTGCAATCGCTCACTGCAAGCAATTGCGCGAAGACCCTGCACAATGCGGCAAGGGGCGCGCCCCAAAGGCTGCCCCAGCCCAGTTTGCGGCAGAAGGCGCAGGCTCGCAATGCCCGCGGGTGCACCGCGGCCAGAGGGTGCCTGCATTCCGGCGGCAGCTTGTGCCGGAGTTGCGCAATCCGCGCCTTCCACGACACACCCTTCACGGTTCACGCTCCACGTTTTGCCTGCTCGTTTCTTCTTCTCTCCGCCAGCGCCCGGCTCAGGAAAGCTGGCGTGTGCACCGGCCCTTCGGGATCTTGGTCGGCTACATAGAGGAGCACCACCATCACCAGAACGAACAATCCCATGGCTGGCACAAGTTTCCACATATCAGGCAGTGCGGCCATCCCCGTGCCACACGCCCCAATGCAGAGGACAACCCCCAGGAGCTGTGCCAGCGAATAGCGCGTAAAGAACAAGGCTATGATGAGTAAGCGGACAAAAAGCGAGATGACAACACCAAGTCCGGAACAAAGCATGGCTAACAATGAGACGTAGCAAGCGCCAGATAACCAATGTGGCTCGAAGACATGTGAGCACACGATTGAGCACACCCCACCAACAAACATGCCCAAGACGAATATCCACATGGACCGCCGGCAGAGTACACACGCCCGAAAGGCCCGCGGATGCACGGTGGCCAGAGGGTGCTCGGGTTCCCGTGGCAACTTATACCTGAGTTGCTCATCCCACCACTTCAGGATCACCGCTCCCCCCTTTACGTCGTTACGTCCGCCAATGCCTTCGCCAGCGCCTCGACGAAAAAGTACTCGCCCCACATCACGGATTCGTCCACGCCAAGCTGCTTGTGAATATGGTACACACCGTGCTTGAGTATGCCTTCCCAGCCCGGCTCGCGGCCCAGGTACTTCTCCGTGGTCAACGTGGCCATGATGCGGCGGAAACACCCGCGGTAAAGCATGCGTTTCTCGAAAGAAGCCGAGGCCAGCGAAAGGTTGTAAAGCCCCGAAGCCGCAATGGCCGCGGCGGAACTGTCCTCAAGGACGGCTCCTTTCGCCGCAGAGGAGGGTGGTGGAGCCTCGTAATCCCAAGGCGGCACGCCGTGTTCGGGAGTGTGAGCGATATAGAAGCGCGCGCAGGCTTCGCTGGCATCCAAATAGGCCGTGTCGCGGGTGAAATTGTAGGCCGTGCAGAAACCGTAGAGCGCCCAGGCCAAGCCGCGCGACCAGCAGGAGTCGCCGCGAAACCCCTGGTGGGTCGTCTGGCGCAGGCATTCGCCCGTCTCAAGATTGAAGAGCGCCTCATGCGCAGTCGAGCCGTCGCCGCGGACCAGGCAGCGCAGTGAAGTGCGGCAATGCGCGTTGGCGATGCGGCGCAATTCCGCGGCTTCCTTGAGTTTGCCGCGTTCCTCCAGCTTCTGCGCGGCGTAGTAGACGATCCCGACGTTCATCATGATGTCCACGAAGAGCGAGTCCTCGGAGACGAAGCTGCGCAGGTACTGGCCCTTCTCTTTGAAGCGCAGACTCATCGTGATTCCCGCCTGAATCAGCACGTCCTCAAGTTCCGGGGACATGACCCGATTTCCGGCAGTTTGGAAATCGGGATCGTGTCCCCGGAACTTCACGAACTGACAGCCCGTGCCACTGACGGCGTTGAGCCAGCGCAGGTAGGTGCTGTTGAAGATGAAGCCCAGGTCGTGGACGGCGCGGTCGTGCTGGCGGGGCGCCAGGGGCTTTGAGTAGCGGATGGCGTTGTCGAGCCAGTACTTGTTGCCGTTGCGCCCGTAGAAAATCCACATCATCCCCGGCAGGAAACCGTCGCACCAGTGGGTCCATTTTTCGCCCTCGTGCTTCCACTTGCCCTGCTGGGTATACATGGGGTAGTAATCCGGGTGCTGCTCGATCAAGGCCCGGACCTTGGCCTGAGCGAGATCGAAAGCAGACTCCAGTTGTGCGCGGTATAGCGTATCGGTGGACATGGGCAGGCGGGCTCCTTTCCGCGGCTGGTTCGCGTTGTGGACGGCTTTTTACCACAGAGACACAGAGACACAGAGAGGAGATTTTAGATTTGCGATTGCTCCCCCGGACATGCTCGAGTCGAAAATCGAAGTCCAAGAAGTCTTCTCTGTGCCTCTGTGTCTCTGTGTCTCTGTGTCTCTGTGTCTCTGTGGTGAATCTGGCGGCTTAAGGCAACCGTTCAATGAATTCCGCAATGGCCGCGTTGACGGCTTGGTAATGGGTGAAGAAGAGCGCGTGTCCGGCATCGGGCAAGGTCACCAACTGCGCACCGGGGATGCACTGCGCCAACTCCACGCCTGCCCGGTGTGGCAAGACATGGTCTTTCGCCCCGTGCAGAACGAGCACAGGCAGGTCCAGTGTGCGCGCGGCGGTGAGTTGGTTCTGCGTCGTCAGTGCGAGCGCGGCGAGGCGGTAATACTCGCGCGTGCGCTCCAGCTTGCAGGACACCAGCCAGTCGGCGTCGCCGTGGTGGATTTTGCCGAAAAGGCGCGTCCAGGCCACGACGTGCCGGGCCACCTGGCGTGACAGTTTCAGCGGTATAAACTGCGCCAGCGCAGGCCCGCTGAGGCGCAATGGCCACTTTACGTGAGCACAGTTCCCGAACGAGCCCAGCAGGATCAAGCCGCGCAGTTTCACGCGGGCACGGATGGCCGCCGCGAGGGCCACTGCGCCGCCCATGGAACAACCGGCCAGGACAACCCCCTTGCAACGCTGCGCCAGGCCGCAGGCCGCGATGTAGTCCTCAGCGTGCCGCGCGAAGTGCCCCAGCCCCTGCTCCCCTGGCACCGCCTCGTTCGGCATCTGGAAAAGGTGCAGCTCGGCTATCGCACCCAGGGGAAGCTGGCGGATGAACCCCAGCCCGTCCATGCCTAAACCCGGCAAGAGGACGAGCGCCGGTGCTTCAGCGTGGCTGCACATGTACGGCGCCCCCGCGGGCACAAGCGCCTCAAGTTGCTTGCCCTCCGGCAGGGCCACGCAGTTTGCCCGCAAATGGCGCAGGTCCAGGGAGGGCGCGGGAGGAAGAGCGAGCGCGCCGGCAGGTCTGGTGGGAGGTATGGGAACTATGGGAGTTATGGGAGGTAGGAGAGTCATGCTATAGCCTAACACGCGCGCAGGCATATCTCCTGTCACTTGCCACCTTTTACTCGCCCCTCGTCCCTCGCCCCTCGCCCCTCGCCCCTCGCCCCTCGCCCCTATTTGTCGAGGCTGTCTTTGGGCAGGCCGGTGGGACGCGGCGGCGGCTCCACCTCGCGGGCCTTCTTCTCCTTTTCCAGAATGCTTTCGCCCTCCTTCTTCCAGTAATCCATCCAGAAGGAGCTGAGGCTGCGGACGTCCCGCGCCGCACTCTTCTCTCCGGTCAGCTTTTGCAGCGCCCTGTCGTAAGCCTCCACCAGCGCGGGGTCGGCTGCCGGACCTTTGTCGCGCGCCGCGCCGGCGAGATCCATGAGCGCATAGGCCAGCACCTTGATGGCTTCGCCGCGCACAGTCGCATTGGCCAGGGCCTCGGCGGCACCGAGGCGCACGCTGACCAAAGGGTCGAGGAGCATGCCCATGAGCGGCTTGACGAAGTAGCCGTCCGGGTCGGGCGTCGCGGCCATCGCTGCGCAAGCCGAGATGCGGACCACCGCGCGCGAGTCGGCCAGCAGGCCCGTGAGCAGGCGCAGGGATTCCTTCTCCTTCAGACCGTGCAGCATCTGGACGGCTTCAGCCTTGCGCGCCGGCGTCTCCGCTGTCTGATAGGCAATCAGGAAACGCTCCCGCAGAAGCTGCTCCGCGGAGACTTCCTTTTTGGCTTCCGCCGGAGGCGGTTGCTCGGCGGGGACGGGAGCGGGCTCGCCCGCGCGCAACTGGTTCACCGCAGAGACGCAAAGGACGCAGAGGAGAGAACGTTTCAGATTTCCGGTTGCTGGTTTCATAGGCTGGCCTTCCTTATTCCGCCTCACCTTCACAGCTTCATACAGCCTTAGGCCGCCTGGCGCAAGCGCGAGCGCGCAGCGCCAAGCTGAAACTGGCTTCTTCGTCTTCTTCATTGACAGGCTGCCTTGCGCGGGCTATTCTACCATTAGGCGCTTGAAGAGAAGGACGCATGAGAGTCTTCATAAGTCACAGTCAGAGGGATCGTGGCTTCGTCAGAAAGCTGGTTCCCTATCTCACGCAAGCTGGCTGCCAGGTATGGTCCGATGCCGAACTTGGGCCTGGGGAGAACTACCCGCTGGCAATTGGCAAAGCCCTCGAAAGGTCAAATGCGATGGTGGTGGTTCTGTCGCCAGATGCAGTTCAATCCGCCTGGGTGCTGGGGGAGATAGAGTACGCTTTGGGGTCGCCTAAGTTCAAAGGGCGGCTGATTACCGTGGAGGTCCGACCGACAAAGGGCACGCCGTGGATTCTCCGGAAGCTCAACCTGATCCGTGCGTCAAAAGACTTTGGGCAAACCGCTCGCCAGATTGTCACTCAGCTTCACCAATCTACTGCGAAGGCCAGTGCATGAACTGGGGGTGCCCCTTTGCCTTTGCGGCCTAAGAAGGTATTTCTTTCGCATTCCAGCCGGGACCGTGTTTTCGCCGACAGACTTGTCAGCTTGTTGCGAAGCCACGGGGTCCGCGTGTGGTACAGCCGGACGCATATTCGAGGGGCTCAGCAGTGGCACGATGAGATCGGACGAGCCTTGGCGCGCTGTGATTGGTTTCTGCTTGTTCTATCGCCACACTCTGTCAAGTCGCTCTGGGTGAAGCGCGAACTCCTGTACGCTCTGCAAAAAAAGCGATACGAAGAGAGGATCATCCCGCTACTGTACAAGAAGTGTCGTTACGAAAAGTTGTCGTGGACCCTCGACGCCTCTCAGTTCGTGCCTTTCGCATCGGGATTCGATGCCGGATGTGAGCAACTGTTACGCATTTGGGGACTCCCCGCCAAACGCAAACGAAGAAAGCGGCGCCAAAGCCCCTGAGCGCTCTGGAGCACGCTTGGTGCTCCTTCGCGCTTACTCAAACAGCGCCCTCATCATCGGCCCGTAGAGCGGGAAGGCTTCGCACAAATCCATCGTCGTCTTGCGCAGCCTGGCGTGCAGGGCGGTGTCCTTGGGGTTGGAAAGCGCCTGGTCAATCACGCCGGCGATGGCCTCAAATTCAGGCTCCTTCAGGCCGCGGGTCGTGCAGGCCGGCGAGCCGATGCGGATGCCGGCGGGGTCCAGGGGCGAGCTGTTGTCGAAGGGCACTTTGTTGGAGTTCACGGTGATGCCGAGTTTGTCGAGAATATCGCAGGCCAGCTTGCCCTTGATGTTCTTGTTGCGCAGGTCCACCAGCAGCAGGTGATTGTCGGTGCCGCCGGAGACGACGTGATAGCCGCGCTGGACCAGCGCGTTGGCCAGCGCCTGGGCATTGCGGATGATCTGCTTGCCGTAATCTGTGAATGAGGGCTGCAAGTTCTCCTTGAAGCCCACGGCCTTGGCGGCAATGACGTGCATCAGCGGGCCGCCTTGCACGCCGGGGATGACCATGCTGTCCACCAGCTCCGCCATCATCTTTACCCGCCCGCTCTTGGCCGCCTTGATGCCGAAGGGGTTCTCGAAGTCCCGGCCCATGAGGATCAGTCCGCCGCGCGGGCCGCGCAGGGTCTTGTGTGTCGTGGTCGTGACGATGTGGCAGTGCGGCACCGGGCTGGGCAGCAGGCCCTTGGCAATCAGCCCCGCCGGGTGCGCGATGTCCGCAAAGAGGAAGGCGCCCACTGCGTCGGCGATCTGGCGGAACCGGGCGAAATCAATAGAACGCGAATACGCGCTCGCGCCCACGGTGATCATCCGCGGCTTCTCCCGCTTGGCGACCTCAGCCACCTGATCGTAGTCAATGACCTCCGTCTGCTTGTCCACCCCGTAGGCCACAAAGCGGTAGAGCTGGCCTGAGAAATTCACGGCTGCACCGTGAGTCAGGTGTCCGCCGTGCGAGAGGTCCATGCCCAGGACCGTGTCGCCGGGCTTGAGGAAGGAGAAGTAGACCGCCATGTTGGCCTGCGAGCCGGAGTGGGGCTGGACGTTGGCATACGCGGCGCCGAAGAGCTGTTTGGCGCGCTCGCGCGCCAGGTTCTCGGCCACGTCCACGAACTCGCACCCGCCATAGTAGCGCTTGCCGGGATAACCTTCGGCGTACTTGTTGGTCAAGACGCTGCCCAGGGCCTGGAGGACGGCCAGGGAGACGTGGTTCTCGCTGGCAATCAGCTCAAGCTGTGTGTGCTGGCGGCGCACTTCGTTGCGCACGGCGTCGAAGACTTCCGGATCGAAACTGCGCAGTTCATCGAGCATTGCGTTAAGTACTCCTTCTTCTAAAGTGCCACGGGCAACCATGCCGTTCGGCTGCCCGTGCCGGTTGCACGAAGCCAACGTGAAACCGTAGTAAACAACAGAGAGGCTTAGGATGCAACTGGCGAATTCTTGGACTGCGGCGGTCTGTGACCGCCGCGGGTGAACCGGCAATTGTATTTGCGGCAACAGACCGGTAATCTTCCGCCTGTGAACTACGATATCGAAATTACGGATGAAGCGAAGGAGAAGCTTCGCTCCATGCCCAAAGAGGTTCGCCGGTTGATTGGCCACAGGATTTTCCTCCTGCAAGACGATCTCGGCGGCGATGTCCAGAAACTGCGTGGGTCAAAGAACGAATACCGATTGCGAGCCGGCAATTACCGGGTACTATTTGAACTGGAAGGGAGAAAGATCATCGTCTACGCCGTAGGTGATCGAAAGGACATTTACCGATGAGCACTGCAGTTATCAGCCGAAAACCAGAACGAACCGCTCTGGACGCGCAGATTCGGCGCGCCAAAGCCGTCCTGCGGGAACTGCGAGACGTTTTGGAGGACCTGGAAGACCGCCGCGAACTGGCCGCCGCCAAGAAACGCAACGCGGGAAAAACCGGCACCCCGTGGCGACAAGCCGCAAAAGAAATCGGCCTCTAAGCCCAGCGGGGTATCCCGCCCCAAGCGCAGCGCGGGGCGGGTGGCGCGAAAAGAACTGCGGCACCGGTCTCGAACAGCCGAGACCGGTGGCACCCGCCGGGAGCAAGGAGCGTGCGGAAATTGTAGGTAGACCCCGGCCACCCGCCAACTGGCGAAATCGGGCAGAGCAGTCTGAAACTAGGAGCCGGTCCGCGATTTGCAAAAGGCGGAGAACCTCTTGCGGAGGCGGGCCATCGCACCGGCGCAAATCTCGGAGACGCGCGACGAAGTCACGCCCAGATCCTGGGCGATCTCTTTGAGGCTGTTTCCACGAAAATAGTACTCCTCGACAACCTGGCGTTCGTTGCCCTCCAACTCGCGCAAAAGCATCTCACGGAACTCTTGGCGCTGCAACTCGGGAATCGGTGCTTCCCCTTGCCTGAGCACTGGCTGCTGCATGTTCGCTTACTCCTCGACGTTGGTCTTTGCCAATGCTCCAGAAGCGGGCGCTGATGGAACGGCGTCACTAAGCGAAGCCCTTGCCCTTGCAACAAACCGTCTCAATATCTCCTGCACGAAAGCACTCCGCCGGTAATTCAGTTTTTTCCCCCACCGCCACTTCGTAATGCCGCAGCTCTTCTACCTGCCGGCCCCAGCCTTCTAGGAGCCAAGCGGACGATTTTGTGTCCCGACGCGCGCTGTGCCCTGCGCAGGTCCTCGCAGATGGCCGCAAGGTCCCCGCCGAACTTCCTTGTATGTTCCATGCGCGCCTTACGGACCTCTCCAACAATCGGGTTTTTCATTGGCTTAGCCCCAGCTCAATGCCCGCCGGCAGGCCCCACGCTGCGCATGGACTCCGCGCCGCTGAGTTTGGGCCAGAAGAAACCGTAGAAGGCAATGAAGGCAAAACAGACCATTGGCACTATGAAGCCCCGCGACATGTCGTACTGGTCGGCGACGTAGCCCATCAGCTTGGGCAAAATGGCCCCGCCCATAATGGCCATGACAATAAAGGCCGAGGCCTTCTTCGCGCGGGCGCCCAGGCCGAAAATGCCGAGCGCGAAGATCGTCGGGAACATGATGGACATGAAGAAGTAGCTCAGGAATACGCAGAGCACCGAAAACCAGCCGAGCTTGAGGAAGACCAGGAAGCAAACCAAAACGTTCAACAAGCCGTACAGCCCGAGAGTCTTGTGCGCGGAGAAAGTCCGCAGCAGGCCCGCGCCAGTGAAGCGGCCGATCAGGAAGCAGATGAAAGCCAGCGAACAGAGGTAGGAAGCGCCCGTATCGCTGATGCTCAGGATGCTCCCGTTGAAAACAAGTTCCGCGGGGTAGGCGTCATGCAGCAGCAGACGGTTGAGGTGGGCCTGATTGACTTCTTTCTTCGCCGTCTCTTCGAGCCCCCACCGGGTTTCCCCACTCAGAGGGGTGGCGCCGGGTTGCTCCGCATCCTTGAGCTGCCGTTTGGCTTCGGCCTTCGCGGCCTTGTCGTCGAGCATCTGCTTGGTTGCCGCGCTCAAGGCCACGCCGGCGAA
>Ga0187861_10003824_pt1 | contig 13040 bp, 13 predicted proteins | sample June2016WEW_10_1_3_FD_132986 | JGI IMG/M metagenome (GOLD analysis project Ga0187861, IMG submission 132986) | Peatland microbial communities from SPRUCE experiment site at the Marcell Experimental Forest, Minnesota, USA - June2016WEW_10_100 | ecosystem: Environmental > Terrestrial > Soil >...
CTTACAAGCCAATCTTTGCTCGGGGTTCACATTGTTCTTTAAAGCTTTGATTTTTGAGTTGGTAAAAGTAATGCCGGTTCATAATATTTATCAGCTATTTGATGTTTATGACAACAAGTTGTTGAAGATGATCAAGGCTGACACAAACGAAGCCCAGGCAGAAGAAGATTATTCCGGGGTCAAGTTAGTTGGGCTTGATGAAACTTCTGTTCGTAAACATCATGTCTATGTTTCGCTATTCGTTGATATTGTAAAAAAAAGGACCATTTATGTTACCGAAGATAAGGATCATAAGGTTATTCTGGATTTCGTGAGTGATCTTGTTGGCCATGGAGGCCAACCCGGGAACATAGAGCAGGTTTCTTACGACATGTCCCCAGCGTTTATCAAAGATGTTGAAGACAACCTTTCCAATGCTGCCATTTTATTTGACAGGTTTCATGTGTCCAATGTGATTAAGGAAGCTGCTTACACCTTTCAACGTCATTGGGATGGTATTGTCAATTAGTTTGGTTACAAAATCAGTAACGGAATACTGGAAGGATTCAACTCAATTTTCCAGGCTGCTAAAGCGAAGACCCGTGGTTATCGAAGATATGACACCATTAAAGCAATCATCTATTTGCTTACCGGTCAACTCGACTTTTCTAAAATCAATCCTCATTATGTTACCCACTCAAAGTGACAAAGAGCCAAAAATAATTGAAAAAACATTATTAATCAACCAATCTCCGATTGCAAGGAAATCTTAAAAATCATTGGATCTATTCTCAAAACATTGAGAAATCAACAATCTTCAAATAATTCATAAATCATAATTCAAACTCATAGTTCATAATTAAAAAAAGGCCGCTTTGAGGAATCTCGAGTTTAATAAAAGTGCGCTGGCTTTTTGCTTGCTTTTTCCTTACCTCTAAAAAGCTGCTAGAATAAGCCTTATAGTGATGGGTTTCTTGTTTGCAGAGCTTTTTTCTATTTAAATTCAAAATTAATTTTTTGATTAGGATAAAATTTTGGAGGTTCAATAGTACTATGTAAAGTGTCAATAATTTCAAAATGTCCTTTCCCTTTGAACGAAAAGTTTTCAAAGTAGGCTGTATCCCACGTTAATATAGCATTTGCATTAAAGAAATTATCACGCACGCTGGCGTTGCCTATCATTATGTTAGTGTTGCCTATCATAATAGAATCAATAGTTAACGAACTTTTTTGAAAAAAATCCCCTGGATTCATGTGTTTGGTGAATATGTCAAGTTCTACAGCTTTTCCCTTACTACTCAATGTATCAATAAAAGTCATTATAAAGACATTCTGATTGGTAGTCGGTTTGTAGGAATAATAAATCGCCTCGATTCTATTGAATTGACAAATACTATCACTGATATTAATAGTAGAGTTTGTTGGACTTCGAACTAAATCAGTATACGGCAGATAGACCCCTCCTACATTAATATTTTTTTCAGGATTATTTTTATTCTCTTTATTACATGCGATAAACAATAAGGAAGTCGCAAAAAGAAAGATAAATTTTGCTTTCATTTTTTTCATTTTTTATTGATTCATATTTTATTCAAACATCAAAATCATTGGTATTCTTTTGAAATGCACTACAACGATTCTTAATAAACACCTGTTTTAATGGCGTTTATTTTTTGGATTTATTTTTATTCATAATTACATATGAGATTCCAACTTCAAACCTTATATGAAAAAATCTAAATGTACTATTACCCCAATTTGCATTTATTTTAGGCAAAAGACTACAACTATAACTATTTTCAACCGTAAGATTGAGATATTTATAAATAGGGATATCCAACCCAAAACCGGCAAGAGTTCCAAATTCAATATCGGGAATATATCCTTTTGCACTACTATTTAAAATTTCAGTTTTTTTAGATTGGTGCAATGTTCCAGTAAATGATGAATTAATTAAAGTTCCAAAGTAAATTCCCGGATAAACAAAAAATTTAAGCTTTGTTCCAAAAGTAAACTGTGGTTGAAACTGAAAAGTAATATAATCAGAGTTAATCGTATAATTAGCATTACCTGGATCTCCTTCACTTCCCCAACCTGCCATTACTGAATAATTTCTTTGCATATATTCAATTTCAAAGCCCAAATTAAATATTCTTGGAGTACGTTGTCGAAAAAAGATCGATGCAAAAAATGAGTTTCGATCATACGTTATTGTTGAAGGATGATCATCATCATATTTTTCAAAGATTTTAAACCAATTATATCCTGTTTTAATGCCAAGTTGAAGCTGGCAAAATGATGCTGTCGTAATGATTACAAACAGAATGGTGGTAAAGAGTGTTTTCATAAAAATGAGGCTTAACGTCCTGCCGATAGCCGGAGTGCGGCTTTGGTAGTATTATCTTAGACTTTTGTTCTCATGTTTAGCAGATCAACTCACTTTCCTTACCGACAAAACCCCGCATTGCTTTGGCTACGGGCTCGTAATGCGTTCGTGCTTTTTCATAGTCATTCCAGATGATATTCTTTTTGAATAAATATCAACAGTCTTTTACCTTCTTCATTAACGCCTTCTAACCAACTGATTAGCCCTATAAGACCATAATTCCATAATTGCAGGTGGGCATACGCCTCGTTCAATAATTTTTTTCCTTGTTCCGTTAATGGTACAGGAATATTCTTATTTTTTTTAAGGTTGATAAAATCGAAAAATTGACTATAGATTTGCTGATCGCTAAGCGCACTATACATGAAATTGGATTGTTGATAATAATTTTTCACGGTTTGATCGTATTTCATAATTCTATCTGAAACTGCTTTATTTCTTATTAGTCTTAACTCACCACTGTTTTTTAATTGTTGGATGGTTCGGTCATTAGAAACAAAAGCTCTTATGTCCAGATTTTTGGTCCATAATCTATATACATTATTTGAGTTCTCAATTATTTCAGGAGATGATAATGCGTTTAATATACTATCAATACTTGCGCTTGTTCTTCTCAATTGCATCAATATTTTATTTGACTGGAGTGTATCCGATTTTAAATCTTCCACTAAAGAGTGTATAAATTCCTTTTCGCGCTGATGCTCTCGCAATTGTTCACGCCAGTTCTCTGCAATGAACCCGCAGAAAACAGCGAGAAACAGCATTAAGAATTCAAAAAAATAATGCCAGATTTTTTTTCCGGGCGCATAATGCAGATGATAAGCGTGGGTATCCATATTTTCGGTTTCTTGTTTTGGAATTATGTTGTTAGACTCAATAATAGGAATTTTTATATCAGATGTTTTCTCTGATTCGTGTTTTGTTGAATTCTCCAAAATTTTACCACCAGTATCAGCGTTTTCTGCCATTTGATTTATTTGTTAATTTGTCAAATTTATTAAAGTATTCTTGAGCATGACGCACAACATTTATAAGACTTATGTTTACGCCTACAGATCACCTCTTGAGTGCTGATAGGCACAACGAAATTGCGTATTATTTTCTTTTGTTTTTCCGCATCGCTATGTAGAAATTCAAAAATCATCATTCAGGTTACTTCTCTATTTCGACTGTAAATATTCACTTCTTATCTGGTTCTCAATCAGTAAAATTAAACCAAAATTCCAATATCAAAGGCAATTATAGTTAACATATTCCTATATTCGATTTCCGATATATAGTATATTTTCATTGCGCTCTTTGCGCTTTTTTTCTTTGCGATCATTTCGTGAACCTTTTTTTGAAAACTTGGTAATTGGGTTCACGCAAAGGACGCTAAGTTCAACGCAAAGGAAAAAAAAGGCCGCTTTTGGGGCGGCCTTCTGTGCAAACATCAATTCAACATCAGAGCGGGAGGAAAAAAGTACCCGATTTATTCCCAATCACCCAATCGACCCTGTACCGTGTAGGACAGGAACCATCGGTTATAAGGTTGTTATTGCTGTCGTATCCGTAAGTGATAGTAGCCGATTTAGAAGCAGAGGGGATCTCATGAACAATGATTCCGGAGCAAGGATCCCAGTCGCAAACCTGCTTGTGAACAACCGACTGTGTGATGTTGGAGTAAAACTGTTCTCCATTACGGTTGATTCCCCAGGTAACAAGATTGGTATATCCGCCGGCAGTTCCAAATCCATCGATTGTCATAACCAGATTGATCAATGATCCGGTGAAGGTACGCTGGCGGGCAATATTCCATGACCTGGTGGTATTGTTGTCGAAATGAGCTGTAATCGCGCCCCAGACCCTGTGAACAATGGAAGTAACAGCACTGTCAAGACCAAGTTCAAAGAGATAATGGCCGCTTACATTCTCAAAATGTTTCGTTCCGTTCAAGGTCATGGATTTCCCGGTGGAAACTTTTGTAATGGTGAAATTGTCAAGAATTACAATCACGGTAGTTCCAGCCTGGCCCCAAGGTTCCTGGTATCTTTTCTTTATTATAACATCCCCGGTGCGGATGTGGCTGCCATTACAATCCTTGCCATGATAATTGATATCAATGGTAATGGTGTCATTTACGACAGGGCTGATGGTTACCGTTGTATTACAAGGTCCACCTGACTCGGTAGATTTTAATGTAACCGGTGAAAGCTCATAATTGGCATCATTGCAAGCCTGGTCGGAGGCATTCTCGACATTGTTCTCATCGTTGGCTAATTGCTGCAACGACTCTGTGTTTACCGTGCCTTTGGTTATGGTCTTGTCTTTCGAACAGCCGGTGAATATAAGTGTCATCACGGCGATCATCAACAATCCAAACCGGAACAGATTTTTTGTTTTCATAGGTTTGTTTTTGGATTCAAGATTATGTTTTGGAATATGCTCTTTTGGAAATAATACACCGGGAAACGATTTAACCCTTACCCATACGTCAACTTTTTTTAATTTTATTGCGGAACGGTCTGAGATATGGAATAAACGCCGCAAACAGCAAAAAATCCGATCCCTCCGGAGCTCAGGTTGGTGGGGACATTGGACGGGATGGTGTTAAATAAGCCTCCCTGCCATTGGGTTTCCAGCAATACTTCACGGATAAACTCGGCATATTCAGGCGTCATGGAATACCTTATTTCATTGATTGTAGTTCCGGCAGGGAAAGAAACCTTTTCTACCGTTGGCGCGAAGATCTCACTGACATCCAGCGTTGAAAGCGTATAAAACAACAATCTTGCCTTGCATTTCGTGGAGTCGGTTTGTTGATATCCCGGAACTTTAGACCAGTCAAGAAGCACTTCCCACATGGCCGGGGCTCCTGTGCTGAAGGAACTGGCCACCCAGGAAATATGATACAATTCTGAATCTTCATCCCTTGAATAAACCAGGAAATTAAAAAGTAAAGCCGGCGCCATAGCTGATTTTGCAGAAATGACCTGGTCACCATAAAAAATGAGCAGTGAATAATTATTTCCCTCCCGGGCCAGGAAAGGGAAAACTGATTTATAAACTCCAGAGCCAGCCGGTTGTTCCGTCATGTGAAACACTGAGTCTTCATCTGAGATCAGGATGTCTGCACCAGTCACCGGAGCCGGTTTTGCATTTAATGCAGAAACCGGAAAAGAGAGTGTCAGGGATTGGGTTTTAAGTTCGCCTGTAATAATCCCATCAACAACAACGAGTTTGCTGGCCTGTCTTTTCAAAGCCCAGTCGGTCTTCTTCTCACAACCTGAGAAAGAAAGTAAAAGGAGGATATACAGGAACATTCTTTTCATCAGAACTTGAATTGATAATTAAGTGACGGGATCATTCCGGCAACGGATATCGTTGTCGGGATTAACTGGTATTGCCCGTCCAGGTTCGCAGGAACAACAATATTCCCATTCCCATCCTGGATCTTGTTGAAATTCACGGAAAACGGATTCAGCCTGCCATACGCATTGTACAGGGTCAGTACGAGCGCGTGCTGAAAACGTTTTTCAGGCTTACTGATTGTCCATTTTACCGACAAATCGAGGCGATGGTAATCGGGTAGGCGATCATTGTTCCGGTCACCGTAAATCGGAACGGAATACCCGTTATTATAAAAAAAACCGACCGGCGTAGTTATTGCTCCTCCGGTCATGTAAATCCAATTGGCAGAAAATTCCCAGTGTTTACCGGCCAGGTATGAAAGATAGATGCAAACATTGTGCGGGCGGTCATAAAATGCCGGGTATTCTTTCCCGTTATTTACTTCCGGCGTCTGAACAAAGGTCCGTGAGTAAGTATACCCTATCCAACCGGTAAAATTATCTTCCGCCTTTCGCAACATTAGTTCAATTCCATAGGAACGTGCCTTTCCACCCCGGATCTCCCCCTCGAGCAGATGATTGAATAAAAGATTAGCGTGGTCCTTATAATCGATATGATCATAAAATAGATTATAAAATATCTCAGCCGAAAAATTCAATTTTGTCCGGAATACCTGTGAATAATATCCCAACGAAACCTGATCGCTTTTCTGGGGTTTAATGTTTGGGCCACAGGGAGCCCACACTTCCAGTGAAGTAAATGGACTGACGGAACTGGAAAGCACCTGTAAGAACTGTGTAGTCCGGCTGTAACTTGCCTTCAGGGAAGAGCGATCATTCAGCATATACCGGATATTGATGCGGGGTTCCGGGCTGATAAAACTCGAATAGGTCGACAGGTTCGAAACCCCGGAAGAATCGATCAGGTTATGATAGCTGTCGAAATGATAGACCGTTGTCGATCCCAGATCCTGCCATACCGGCAAACGTATCCCGTAACCTATCGTGATCCTTTTCCCGATCGACATATCGTTTCCTAAGTAAAAAGCATATTCCATTGAATGGTATTTCGCGATGGGGTAAGCTGCCGGATCGGTTTGGTTATCTGGCAGGCTTACATTCCCGGGATTCGAGTTATGATCAGTGATTTCCACACCTGCCCGGATGGTGTTCTTCGGGCTTAGGTACCAGGTAAAGTCGGTCTTGAATGTAAGTCCGGAAATGGCTGAATTCCAGACATCTTTCTGTTCATTATCGATATAGAGATAATACTGGTAACGGCTGTAACAAAGGGTTGTATTGGAAAAAAGCCTGTTGCTGAAGGTATGATTCCACCGGAACGTGCCGGCCATGTTGTTCCAGCTCATCCCGGATGTGGGATAGCTGGATTCGTTCGTCTGCCCGAAATGATCGTACCCATAAAAGAAGGTAAGGTAAAGACGATTATTGGTATTCAGTTTGAAATTGATTTTTGCATTGACATCATAAAACAGGATATCAAAGGATTTCAGGGAAGAATGAAGGTCGTTCAACCAGTTCAGCGTCGACATCCTTCCGGAAATAATAAAAGAACTTTTATCCTTTATAATGGGCCCTTCCAGGGTAATCTCGGATGCATAAGGACCGATGTTACCGGAAAACCCGAACCGTTTAAGGTTTCCATTCCGGGCCTTGATATCTATGACGGATGACAATATTCCACCGTATTTTGAAGGAAAATCGCCTTTATATACTGTCATTTCATTGATTGCATCTGGCGCCAGGACCGAAAAAAATCCAAAAAGGTGGGAAGGATTATAGATCGGCGCTTCATCGATCAGGATCAGGTTCTGGTCGCTGTTGCCTCCACGCACATAAAAAAGTGAGGAACCGTCGCCATAGGATTTGATCCCGGGAACAGCCTGCAGGGATTTGATGATGTCAAGGTCGCCGCCAAATCCAGGTAATTGCGATAATGTTTTGGATGAAAACTGAAATTCGCCCAGTGAACTGTTCCGGGTTTCCTCCTGCTTGTTTTTACTCTGAATAACAACTTCTTTGATCGTCAGATTCGAGGTTTCCATCTCTATTGTCGCCTCCTCATCCTTCTCAAGATTAATCTTCATCAAAAAATCTTTATACCCGATATAAGAAAAAACCACCTGGTAAAAATTAACCGGCAAGGTAAGGGAATAAAAACCATAAGCATTGGTAGTGGTGCCAAGATACGTATCCCGGATGTAGATGTTGGCTCCGATAAGCACTTCCCCGTTTGCCTTGTCCTTTATGTACCCGCTGATGGTATGCTTTATCGCAGAAGGAATTTGTTCCCGGGACTTATCCGTCTGGTCCTTTTGATTCATCTTAAGAACAACCTGGTTTTCCAATACAAAATAGTTGATCCCGTTTTTCTTTAAGACCAGGTCAAGCACTTCACGCACGGTTTTATCCTTTGCTTTCACGCTGATCTTCATATTGAGAGGAAGACTTTGCGGGTTGTAAGAGAAAAAGATATTCCCTACATCCCCGATTTTTTGGATCACTATGCCGAGGGATTGGTTATGGACGATAAGCGTGATCTTTTTATCCAGATCCTGGGAAAAAACGGAAATGGAAAGCACAAGGAAGCAGAAAAAAAAAGGGTATATGAGTTTCCTGATTTCCAATGATGGCGGAATAAATTATTTACACTTGTTGCCTGAAATGTCTGTCCATGTCCCGTGGTTGCTGATGGTCAGGTCAAGCGTAGCCTGGAGGACATGAAGGATGGATTCCACCGATTGATGATCGAAGGTGGCCGTAACAAGACAATATGAGATGGCCGGGGTTATGCGCAGGTTTGCATGGTAAACTTTATTCAGGTCGGCAACGATCATGACCAGTGGTGTGTTGGCATAAATGAATCTTTGCGTCATCCATGACCTGTAATTCGGATCGGTATTGATATCTTTTACCATCTTTTCCTGGCCGGGAATGATTTCGGCCTTCTCACCCGGAGAAAGAAAGAGGCTGTTTTCCTTATGATCATCAAAATAAATAGCCACAGAACCGCTGTTCAGGATCACTTCCATGGTGTTGTTGGCGGCATTGGTATTCACATAGAAAGAAGTGCCCAGCACCTCCACCCGTACATTATGGCTTGTGACAATGAAAGGTTTTGCATCGTCATGCCTGACTTCGAACCAGGCCTCGCCGTTGAGTTTTACATCTCTTTTATTCTTTTTGAAAGAAGCCGGATATTCGAGGATAGCGCCTTTATTTAATGTTACAGAAGTGCCATCCGGAAGTTTTCCTTCTTTTATGGATAGGCTTGCGTTTAAATGTTTTTGCTCAGGACGGACAAGATTACGGAAAATAAAAAAAGAAGGAATGACAATGATCAGAATGATCGCGGCAATCCGGAGTACCTGGGGATAAGGGATGTGGGATGTGAGATGTGGGATTTGGGATGCGAGTTCCTCATTAATAATTTCTTCCATTTCTTTCCATGCTCTATCAATCTTCAGGTTATCCTCCATCCTTACCTTTTCCATTTCAAGCCATGTCCGGCGGTAATCCTCGAAGACCTTCCTGTGGCCGGGATCGGCTTTCAGCCAGGCTTCCAGGAAAACCAGGTCGTCACCACTGGCTTCTCCAGCCAGGTAGAGGGTGATCAGGTCGATCGGATATGTGGGATTTGTTTCCATAGTTATGCTGACGATATTACACTTAAGTTGGCTTTTACCCTTATTCTTCGATTAATAATTCCTTCTAAACTCATTTCAAAAACTCCGCCAGCCGTTCGCGCATGTGCTGCAGCGCCCTCGACATCTGGGTCTCTACTGTTTTAACAGAGATCTCCAGACGAATGGCAATTTCCTTGTACTTCAGGTTTTCATGCCGGTTGAGCACGAAGATCTCCCTGCATTTTACGGGCAACTCATCAATGGCCCTCTCAATCTTATCCCTGATCTCAGCTTCTACGAGCCGGTCGGGCTGTTCATAGGTTTTATCCGAAAGCAATCCTTCCATATCCAGGATTTCCTTATTGAATTTTTTACTATCCCTGAGGTAATTCAGGCATTTGTTGCGAACAGTAATACTAAGGTAAGTTTTTACCGGCTTTGAAAGATCGATGCTTTCCCGTTTTTCCCAAAGACTGATAAAGGCTTCCTGCGTGATCTCCCGGGCGGTATCGTAATCCTTTGTATACTGAAGTGCAAAAAAACAAAGTCTCTTGAATTCACTGTGGAAAAGTGATTCGAAAGTTGATTTATCCAGCAAATGCGGACTATTTGTATTCTGTTCTTCCAGGATAAAAGAATGTTCAGATATTACGTGTAAAAATAGCTTTTGTTTTTGGAAATGAAAAAAATATTCCAGCTGTATTGATCTGCCGGATTTCATGTACTATCTTTAGCAGAAAATGAATAGATTTGCAGAATAATTTTCAATCCTATGAAAAAGAATACCCCGGTCCTGTTCATTTTCATTTTCTTTTGTGTCACTGCTTTCAGTCAACATTCGCAGAAGATCGTCGTGAAAACTAATACTGCTGAAGATTTCAGTATCTTTCAATCCCGTTTTTTTTCCGACAGCAGTTATCAATCTGACCGGATCAGGTTCCCGCTCGGTTTTCTGAAACCCGACACCTACCCCCGGCAGATCCAAAAGGGCGACTGGAAATTCAAAGCACACCTACATTGGAGCAAGACCAACCCGTCGAATATCCATTTCAGGCTGATTGAAGTTGTTGATGCTGACCAGAACAAAGTGATTCACGGAAAACTCGATAACGGTGTTTATGAGAATTATACGTTTTCACTTGAAAATGGAAAGTGGATCCTGGTAAAGCTGGAAATCCCGGATCTGTAAGTTTCCCCGTCTTTTCAGACATCTACTTCTTTTAACCGTGAACTAAGGTCTTTCACGGATGTAAGGCTTTCCATTAATCCCGGAAGGTATTCCGTAGAAGCAATGAAAGTCCAGATATAGGATACAATGGCATAGATCTTACCGGTAGAAAACTTATCCACGTCAACACAGATAAAGAGCACGACGATAAATATAATCATCAGCAAAACCTTGATGACCGCATAATCGATGGAATTCCATTTTGCGATCTTGTGCTGTGGTGGTACCATATCGTGATAATATTGATGGATCTTAGCCGAATTTTTTTCATCTACCAGCCGGTACAGATCTTCGCGTGTATCATGAATATTCTTCTGGAGTGTCACAACATGACGCCGGTATATATTATTGATAAAGACGACAGGGAAAATTACCAAAAACGCCACGGCAGCAATCCTCCAGTCGTAAAAGAACAAGGCAATCACGCCGCCTCCTGTCGCAAAGAACTGCCAGCTGACTTCCGGCAAACGTTCCTTGAAAAAAACGATATACTCCCTGGCCAGTTCAGCCCGTGCCAGGATCTTGGAAGGCGCGTGCCCTTGTTTTTTTGAATTGATGATCACGCGGGTGGCAATGTCAGCATACATGATCGAATAAACCCTTCCGCTGAACAGCCTGCTCATGGTACCGCCTAAAACATTAACCATGTATATGAAAATCCATATAAACAGAGGAGGGTAATAATTTACGGCTTCTTTGTTGTAGAAATGGTCGATCAGAGCATCCAGCAACGAACCAAAAAATGTAGGTTCAATGATCCATGCAATATTTTCGATCAGTACAAAAACGAGGACACCGGCAATGGGGAATTTGAATTGCTTGATAATCTGCGTAAAGGTCATGGGGAATATCAATGAGAATGCAAATTTATCCAAAATAATCATTCACCGGTGGTCGCAGCAAATGATTTATCTTTGAAAACTCAAATCCTGCTTATGAAACTCCGGCATTTTATTCTTTTCAGCTTAGGCGTCATCTTTCTGTTCAGCTGCGCGAACAGAAGAAGCATCGACGGCATCTACCGCTATCATTGGGGCAAACGGAACGGTTATGACATATGGATTGTGGATGGCTATCAGGTACGGCATAAGATCTACAATTCTTTTCTCTATGGTGGAAATGAACAGCGGTATCCATTCAACCCCAAAGGAGAGATCTGGATTGATAATGCCCTTTCCTGTGAGGAATTCGAGATAACCCTGATCCATGAACTGAATGAACGTCACCTGATGGCTAAATATGGCTGGACATACCTGAAATCCCATGATTCCTCGCTGAGACTGGAGGTAAAAACACGCCGGTGCTATGAAACGATTTGCAGGGCGCACGAAGCTTCCCTTCGTAAAGTTAGGGTGACGGATCATGATAACATAAAGGAAATTAAAGATATTCCCGACAGCGTTCAGTTGCAGAACATTTACCGGGTGCCGCTTGGAATGCGGAATGGCATCAACATTTGGATCGTCGATGGGTATCTTGTCAGGAAGAATATTTTTCCTGATTTCGGGTTCAGCGGCAATGATCTTTCCTGTCATTTCATTCCCCCGAAAGAAATCTGGATCGATGGACAGATTTCCTGTGAAGAAACAGAATATTCAATCGGCATTGAGTTGATGGAACGGCAGGAGATGATTAAGGGAAAGGCTTACAGCGACGCTTATGAGGATGCTGTTACCGAAAATACCCGGTTGCGTGATAAAATGGCGTTACTGATTAAGCAGCGCCCTCCGTTATTCCTACCTGACACGATCACGCGGGATAAGGGGATTGTAAAGAATGAAAAATGAAGAATGAAAATATAGAGGACGGAGGTCAGAGATCAGAAGTCGGAAAATGAGAATAGAGGATGGAGGATGGAAGATAGAAAAATGATCTATTGCCTGATACCTATTGCCTATTGCCTACTGCCTATTGCCTTCGCTAGCGTTCTTGGTTTTAAAAGCTATGGCATAAAGTTTCATCTGTTTAATCATGGAAGTAAGTCCGTTGGAACGGGTGGGTGAAAGATGTTCACGTAACCCCACTTTATCAATGAAATCCATATCGGCATTCAAGATCTCGTCTGGGGTATGGCCGGATAACACCCGGATCAGCAGGTTGACGATGCCCTTGGTGATGACGGCATCGCTGTCGGCGGAAAAGAAAATTTTTCCATCCCTGTAATCCGCATGAAGCCAAACTTTCGACTGGCACCCGGTAATCACATACTGATCGGTTTTATAGTGTTCATCAATGATGGGAATTGATCTTCCCATCTCAATAAGGTAATTGTACTTATCCATCCAGTCGTCGAAGAGTGAAAATTCAGAAACGACCTGTTCTTGTAATTCTGGGATTGTCATATTTTTCGTCAGTCTTAAATTTTTAATACCAATTGATTAAAAAACCCTAGTTATACCGATACGGAACAAGTTTGCAAAATCTTAGCTAATGTTCCTATCGGCATTACTGCATCTAAAAGAAAAATGCTTTGC
>Ga0187861_10003826_pt1 | contig 13035 bp, 9 predicted proteins | sample June2016WEW_10_1_3_FD_132986 | JGI IMG/M metagenome (GOLD analysis project Ga0187861, IMG submission 132986) | Peatland microbial communities from SPRUCE experiment site at the Marcell Experimental Forest, Minnesota, USA - June2016WEW_10_100 | ecosystem: Environmental > Terrestrial > Soil >...
GGGACAACCAGGCAATCTACATGCAGATCGCGGATATCATGTCCGAGAACGTCCTCTCCGGGGCGTGGAAGCCGGGGGAACGCATTCCGAGCATCCGCGAGACTGCAGAAACGAGCCAGGTGAATCCCAACACGGTAATGCGCACCTACGGATTCCTGGAAGAGAAGGGCATCATCCGCAACCAGCGGGGCGTGGGCTTCTTCCTTTCGGACGACGCGTACGAAATCACGAGGCGGCTGAAGAGGGAGAACTTCGAGAGCAGGGAGCTCCCGCGGATGTTCAGGATCATGGAGCTTTTGTCGATCGGCATCGAAGAATTGCAGAAGATTTACGATGCGCATCGAAGCTCATCCGGCAAGGAGAAGGCACCGTGAAGAAGAGTGCGATCGTGGTCACGAGCGCCCTGGGCGCCGTGCTCGTGCTGATCGTTGCGTTCGTGATCTTCCTGGCAGTGACGCTGTAGGCGCGTCCCGGGGGCCAGCTTCCCATTCGCCGTGCTTGCATTCCGGCTCGGGCAGCAGCATGCTGGCCGCATGACGGGGAGAGAGCGGGTGCTTGGCATGATGCGCGGCGCTCCGGTGGACGCGCTGCCGAACGTGGTAATCACGATGATGAAGGCGGCCGACGAGATCGGAGTTCCGTACAGGACGTACGCGATGGTTGCCGATGCGCATGCACGGGGTCAGATGGCTGTCAGCCGCGCCTACGGCATTGACCACGTGTCCGGCATCTCGGATCCCGCCGTGGAGGCATCCGACCTGGGCGCCGCGGTCATCTACCGGGAGGATGCGCCTCCTGCCATCGATGACAGCGAGCCTCTCCTCCTGGACACGGGGAAGCTCCTTTCCTTGAGGGTCCCCGACCCGTGGTCGTCTCCGCGAATGAGAAAGCGCATCGACGTCGTGGCCCGCCTGAAGAAGGACTGCGGCGGCGAAAAAGCCGTGGAGGGCTGGATCGAGGGGCCCATCGCCGAGTCCTGCGACCTGCGCGGCGTCAGCCGGATCATGATGGACTTCTACGATTCCCCGTCCTTCGTCCGGGACCTGGTCTCGTTCGTCGTGGAGATGGAGCTCGCGTTCGCCCGCGCGCAGGTCGAGGCAGGTGCTGATTACATCGGCATGGGAGACGCCGCCGCATCGCTCATGGGTCCCGAACATTACCGGGAGTTCGTGTGGGAAGCGGAGAAGAAATGCATTCGGGAGCTGCATCGGATGGGAGTGCCCGTGCGCCTCCACATCTGCGGCAACATCACACCTCTGCTGGACATGATCGTAACCGTGGAGGCGGACCTCGTCGACCTCGATTCCATGGTATCCGTGAAAGAGGCAAGGGAGAAGCTGGGGCCCGGACGCTGCCTCGCGGGAAACATCAATCCCGTTGCGGACCTGCGCAATGGCACACCCCTTTCGGTGGAAAAATGCCTGGATTCCTGCTTCCGCGACGCGGGCGAGGCAGCATACGCCGTCGCGGCGGGTTGCGAGGTGCCGCGCGATACCCCCGCGCAGAACCTCCTCGCCATGGCGCGCTTCGCGCAGGCGCATCGATCCGCACCTGATTCGCCGCGAGGCGGCCCTTCTCCTTGACATCGTACACGCGCCGGAGTTTCATCGGGACATGATCAGCCTCACCGTGAACAAGGAAACACGCGAGCGCAATATCCGCCGCTGCAGGGAAAGGCACATCGCCCTGCCCACCTTTGCCCAGATGACGGATCCGGAGCGGGCGCCGATGCAGATCCAGGAAAAGCTGCGCGGCGTCGGGCTGTGGGACGTGAATCCGGCCAATCTCTTCCGCATCACCTGGCGCAACGAGCCTCTGGAGTCGGGCGGCGGCTTCGGAGACGTGAACACGCTGGAGTTCTCTCCATCGCTCACGGGCGTTCCCGCTCGGATCATGGCGCTCGTGGGAAAGTGGTTTCCCACCGGCGCGCACAAGGTCGGGGCCACTTACGGCTGTCTCGCCCCGGCGCTGGTCACCGGCGCCTTCGACTCCAGCCGTCAGAAGGCGGCGTGGCCCTCCACCGGCAACTTCTGCCGGGGCGGCGCATTCAACTCTGCGCTCCTGGGCTGCCAGTCCATCGCGATTCTCCCGGAGGGGATGAGCAAGGAGCGCTTTCAGTGGCTTTCGAAGATCGCCGGCGAGGTGATCACCACCCCCGGCAGCGAGAGCAACGTGAAGGAGATCTTCGACAAATGCCACGAGCTCTCCCGCACGCGAGGGGATGACATCGTGATCTTCAACCAGTTCGAGGAGCCGGGGAACTACCTGTGGCACTACGAGGTCACCGGTTCCGCGCTCCTGCGGGTGGCGGAGAGGACGCTGGGGAACAGGGCGCAGGTGCGCGCATTCGTTTCTTCCACGGGCTCCGCGGGCACGATCGCCGCCGGGGACAGGCTCAAGGCGGCGCTTCCCGGCGTGCGCGTGGCGGCGGCCGAGGCTCTGCAGTGCCCCACCCTGCTGTGCAATGGGTTCGGCGCGCACAGGATCGAGGGAATTGGAGACAAGCACGTGCCCTGGATCCACAACGTGAGAAACACCGACGTGGTGATCGCGGTGGACGACGATGACTGCATGCGCCTGCTTCGGCTCTTCAATGAGAAGGAGGGCCGCGCGCTGCTGGCCGGGCGCGGTGTTCCCCCGGAGGTGATCCAGCGCCTTCCCCTCCTGGGAATCTCCGGCATCGGCAACCTCCTTGCATCGATCAAGCTCGCGCGCTATTTCGAGCTCTCCGAGCAGGACGTGGTCTTCACGATCCTCACGGACTCCATGGAACTGTACGGCTCCCGACTCGCCGAGCTTTCGAAGTCCGAAGGGGCGTTCGACCGGGAGGCCGCGGTCGCGGCCTGGGCAGGATCGCTGGCGGGCCAGCGTACCGACAATCTCCTGGAGCTCAGCCACCGGGAGAAGAAGCGGGTCCACAACCTGAAGTACTACACGTGGGTCGAACAGCAGGGAAAGGACATCCGCGAGCTGGAGGCCCAGTGGGACCAGGAGGAGTACTGGAAAGGGATCCAGCGGCAGGCTCCGAGGATCGACGAGCTGATACAGGAGTTCAACGCGGAGGCAGGGACGACTGCATGAAGGTCCGCTACTCCTGCGTGACCTGCGGCCGGACGCTGGACGCCGATGAGGTCGTCTACGAATGCCCGCACTGCGCGCGTGAGACTGCCGGGCTCGACAAAGAGTCCGGTTTCCCGCGCGGCTGTCTTTCGGTGCCTTTCATGCCCGCCGAGGCGTACCGCAAGGGAGACAAGGCGGAGGTATTCTCCTTTCTCCCCCTGCCGGTAACCCGGTGGCAGAGCTTCCCGGCGGGAGACACGCCGCTGGTGCTGCCCGAACGTCTTCGGCAGGGGAGCGGCTTCCGGGAGCTCTGGCTGAAGAATGACACGCTGAACATGTCCGGCTCCCTGAAGGACCGGGCATCCCTCCTCGTCGCGGAGCAGGCGCTGGCACACGGGGAGAAACGAGTGGTCCTTGCCTCCACAGGAAATGCGGGAGCGTCGATGGCGTGCGTCGGCGCGGCGTGCGGCCTGGAAGTGATCCTTTTCGTCCCTTCGGCGGCCCCCCGGGCCAAGCTGCTGCAATCCCTGCTCTACGGAGCTCGCGTGGTGCCCGTGCAGGGCACCTACGACGATGCCTTCGGCCTCTCCATTGCTTTCACCAGGACGTTCGGCGGCATCAACAGGAACACGGCGTTCAATCCCTTCACCGTGGAAGGCAAGAAGACCGTCTCCCTCGAAATCTACAACCAGCTTGGATTCCGGGCTCCGAACGTGGTGTATGTCCCCACGGGAGACGGCGTCATTTTTTCGGGCGCCTGCAAAGGATTCGCGGATCTCCAGGCTGCCGGGCTCATCGACAAAATGCCCCTCATGATCGTGGTGCAGGCCGAGGGGAGCAATGCGATCGCGCTGAGCTGGAAAAATGATCGCGAGACGGTAATCCCCGCGACTTCCACGATCGCGGATTCTCTCTCCGTCTGTCGTCCGGCGGCGGGCGCCATGGCGCTGGGCTTCCTGCGGCGCGGCCCTGGCAGGGCAGTGGAAGTGACGGATGCCGAGATCAGCACAGCACAGGCAGACCTCGCGCGGGAGGCGGGGCTCTTCGTGGAGCCTTCCTCCGCCGCGGCGTGGGCCGGCTTCATGAAGGATCGGGGGAATCTCGACCCCGGGGCGCGCGTGGTCGTCCTCCTGACCGGCACAGGGTTCAAGGACACGGCCGCGGCGGAGAAACTCGTCACCATGCCGGCTCCGTGCGCGGCGGATCTGCAGAGCGCCGCGCGGCTTCTAGCGGACACGTACGGGATTCGTGCAGAAATGGATTGACGGAACCACCGGACAGCTAGTTTTATTAGCAATCTAGTGATATACTGTGGGGTGATAAGGCTTTCTCAGTTGTAAGCGGACGACCTAGCAGGGAGCCGCCAGAATCGGAGGAAAAGTGAAGATGGACAGCACGCTCGAACATTTTCGTGCCCCACGATTCTGCCTTTTGATAGCTCTGTTGATTGCCGGCGCGGCAAACCTTTGTGCGCAATCGAACCAGACCGTCGATCGCCTGTTGGATGAGAAGCCGGCAGTCTTCGGAGATGCCGCGTACGTCATCCTGTCCGCCGTAGGGTTTGTCTCTGAGGATTCGACCGGCGAGGATGCGACTGCCGCGGTTGCAGACAGGAAACTTCTGCAAAAGACACCCTCGGCGACCGAACCGGTGACCCTCGGTCAGGTTTGCTTTCTGATCATGCAGACACAGGGCATCAAGGGGGGATTGCTCTACCGGCTATTTCCCGGTCCGCGCTACGCAACACGAGAGTTGGCCTCATTGGGACTCCTGAAAGGGTACACCCACCCGAATCGAGTCGTATCCGGTGAAGAGGTGATGTGGATTCTCGGAGCCGTCCTCGACTTGAAGGAGAAAACGTAGTATGCGACTGGTAAGGCATCTCCTGGCCGTGAGCTTTGCCATGTTCATTGCCATTTCGGCAAACGCGGGAAGCGTTGATTTCGGCGGTTCCCTCTTCAATCTTACCGGGGTGGGCAATTCCTCCGGTGCATCCTCCGACCCGGGTTCCACTACCGGGTTCGTCCAGGAGGACGTGCTGAAGGGGTGGTTCCAGGCAAACCTCAACGCGAATCTCTCCTTCAACTTCCAACTCGACGGCACCTTCAACACTGCTCCGATCCTGCCTTTCAACACTACACTGCTCTACCTGAATGCTGACCTGCTGAACCTGCACGGAAGCTTTCCGCTCCCGAATGGAGCCCTTAGACTGATGCAGTTCACCGTCGGTCGTCTCATGCTTTCCGACTTCACCACGATGGTGGTTGCTCACGAGGTTGACGGTGTGTTCCTGGACTTCGAGTTTCCTGCCATATCTTTGAATGTTTCCGCGGGTTACACGGGGCTGGTGACGAAGGGCGCCTCGACGATTGAGCTCTCGAAATCCGACCTGAACGATTATGCAAACTCGGGCGTCAATTTCGCCTCTCCGCGATTGGTGGAGCTTGTGCAGGCCTCGCTGCTCAGCCTGCCCGGGCAGAGGCTCACGGTCTCGGCGATTCTGCAGCAGGACTTGCGGGGAAGCCCTCTGGATCTTGCAAATGGCAGCGCCGAATCGCTCGTGTCAGAGGGGTCGACGACGCTCGATCCTTCCAAGGGCGGCCGGGTGAACACGCAGTATTTCGGCATGGGAATGAGCGGAAGCATTGTCGGCAAGTTATACTACGATGTGTTTTCGTATCTTGAAACCGGACAGGAGCTCTTCTACCAGGGCGGCAGCTATCAGAACCTCTTTTTCCTTGGTCTGCTTTCCGGCGGCGGGGTACGCGTTCTTCTTCCGGACATTCTTTCTTCAATCATCGCTGCGCGTATGTATTACGCCAGCGGTGATCCGAACGCAGGCACGGCGACTGAGGGCGCGACCCAGAGTTTCTCCGTCTTCACTCCGATAACCCGGCCGATACTGGACAACGTGTTTTCGCCGCAGCTCTCGAATCTCGTCGTGCTGGAAGCAAGCTACTCCCTGAAGCCGTTGTCGAATCTGCAGACAAGCCTGCAGGCGGATGTCTATTTTCGGTCTACTGAAGGGGCGATCAGTGAACCGGGCGTTCCCACTGGAACGGGTTACTACCTGGGCACGGAAACGGACCTGAGCGTCAACTTCAACATATTTTCCGATCTCGGGTCTTCGTTGTGGGGTGGTGTCTTCTTCCCTGGTTCCGCCTTCGGGTCCGGAGCAGGAGTCCAGTTCAAGGCGGGACTGGATGTATCAGTCAACTTCTAAGGAGGATGGAATGCACAGAGTGCTTTTCTTCCTGCTGATGCTGATCTTACTCTCCCCCATTCCAGCCTTGGCTCAAGAGCAGCAGGCGGTGGTCAAGGAGTTCTCGGGCAAGGTCGAGGTGAAACCGCCGGGCCGGGATTGGCGGCCCGTCGAGGTGAACATGCCCGTATCCATGGGTGCAACCGTGTCCACCGGGTTTGCTTCCCGGCTCGTGCTGGCGCTCGGCCAAACGCAGATTTCAATCCGGCCTTTGACGCGGATGCTGCTTCGGGAGCTGGTCAAGACGGGCTCGACAAACACGACAGGCCTCACCCTGAGGGTGGGCAAGGTGAACGTGGCCGTGAAGGCAGCGTCAGGGGAAAAGAATGACTTTACCATCAGGGGACCTGCATCCACGGCAGCCGTGCGCGGAACCGAGTTCAATTATGATGCCAACGTCGACGATGAAATCCAAGACTTGGTTGACTCTGTTTCCGTTACCGCTGGGATAACCGGTCATACCTTGACCTTATACCCAGGAGAGAGCGTGGATTCGAACGGGATTAATCTCACTTATATACAGCCCTCTTTAAATCCGCCGTTGAACGACCTCCTGTCCACGCTCTACGGGAACCCGGGGTGGTTGGCTGAGAATCGTCTTCCCACTTCCAACTCGTCATCAGCAACTATAACGGTGAGGGTGAACTGATATGCGTGAACGGAAAGCGATCGGTATTTTCCTGCTGTTTTCCGCTTTCATTCTGTTGACCACGTGTCAGTTGCAATTCAACAAATCCACGGGGAACAACGTTGCCTTGAAAGTAGTCGTCCCGGGAGGCGCATCCGGCGGAGGAAAGGGTACCCCGGCTCTTGGCGGGAGCGGCAAGTCCCTTGCATTTGGGGCAACCTTAACAGTGACGATCACCCAAGAAGGTACATCGTTTAGTACGCAACAGAAGGTTTCCATAAATGGAAAAACAAGTATCGACTTCTCATTTAGTTTGTCGTCGTCAGGTACGTATGATGTTTCGGCGCTGATGCAGGACGCAAGTGGGAACACTCTTGCTCAAGCGACAAGCAAGCTGACTGTGCCGACGGGAAACTACCCTGTGGTGCTAACCATGTTTTCGAGTTTGCTCCTCAATGCGGTACTCGCCGACTCTACTAGCGCCACATATCCTTTCTCTCCGCCGTTCATCCCGACGACATTCAGCGGCTACTCCGCATATCTGGCCTCAAACCTGGTCCTGCCTTATACCTTAACGTTGACGACTTTGGATCCCCAAGCGACAATCACATCTGTAACGGAAAAGGACGATTACAGCAACATTTTCGTTGATTCGCATACGGGATCTGAGTACGCACTCACGCTCAACACTTATAACAATACGGTCACGATAATAGTAACTGCACAGGATGGCACCACGCAGACCTACACGATGCTGATACAAGCAAGTTGGCTCGGCTGATGAGATGGGCGACTTACAGACGAGGCAAAACGTGTGCAGCTCCTCCCTGAATGGAGGTGTGTTTTCAGTATTCCTGCTAGGATGTGGGAGCTCAAAATGGCAGCCGGTACGTCCGAGCCCAGATCGTTCTCCGTCGTTACGCAGATCGCTTGGACCCTGCCCGCGTGCACGAATAACTTGATGATGGTGAACCATCTTCCCTTTGCCCTGAAATTGGGGCCCAAATCGGTGAGGGTGAACTGAGATGCGTGAAAGGAGAGCGATCGGAATTTTCCTGCTGTTTTCTGCTCTCGTCCTGTTGACCACGTGTCAGTTGCAGTTCAATAAATCCACGGGCAATAGCCTTGCTCTGCGAATAATCGCCCCCGCAAACTCTTCAGTCGGAGCAAGAAGCACCCCTGCCCTCGGCACGAACGCGAAGGACTTGGGAGGTGGGACGAGCCTTACAGTGATGATTACTGCTCCGAATGGTTCGCAGCAGACGGTCTCCACATCCATAGGTGGAAAAACTAGCATTGATTTCTCATTTACTTTGACGTCGTCTGGTACGTATCAAGTTTCCGCTAATATGCTCGATGGATCTGGGAGCCTTCTTTCGACAGCGTCAACCCAGTTGACGGTGCCGACGGGAAATTACCCAGTAATCCTAAAAATGCCATCCAATTTGCTAAGTGCGGTACTCACCAGCTTCGGCTTCCCACTTCCACTCACCCCCCCGTTCAGCCCGACGATATACAGTTACAGCGTATCCCCTTACGTCTCGCCTTATACTTTGACGCTGACGACCGTGGATCCCAACGCGACAATCACCTCTGTGACAGAAAATGGAAATGCTGTTTTGCCATCCTCCCAAGGAGTTTATACGTTCAATGACTCTACCCTCCCCTTGCCTGTCATAATTGTGGTAACGGCTGCGGATGGGACCACCACGGAGACTTACACGGTGACGCTGTAGTATGAGGGCTAATAGAACTGATCGCCTAGCAACGCATACTGTGGGAGCTCAAAATTATGGGCGGCACCTCCGCGCGCTGAAGAAAAGGAGCCAACGTTGCTTTCAAAGCACCCCTCTGATTTCATAGTCCCCGCGGTCGTTGTTCTCCTCTTCGCCGCGCTTGGAATTGCCGGCATCGTGAGCCGCCTGGATGGAAACGTCTATGACCTTTTTCTGCGCGTACAGCCAACGGTGCGGGAGGATCCTTCGCTCCTGCTTCTCGACATCGACGACAACGCAATTGCAAATGTCGGGGAGTGGCCCTGGAGCCGCGACGTCATGGCCAACGGGCTCGTCCTGATGCGGGAGATGGGCGCCTCTTCGGTAGTCTTCGATATCGAATACGTCAGTGTGAGCCCCCACGGCCTGGATACTCAAGCTCTTACGAGCACCCTGCCGGATGCCTTCAGCCAGGAGTTTTCGCAGATCCAGGCGAACACGCAGGACCTCGTCGACAGTCTTCGCTCGGGCCGCATTCCCCTGAGGGACGCGGGAAAGTATGTCTCTGATCTTGGCGACCTGAACAATCAGGGCAAGCAGCGCCTGCTGGATGCTGTGCAGGGAGTCGAGCGTGACAATGATGCATACCTCGGCAAAGCAGCCCGCTTTTTCGGCAGCGCATACGTGACTGTGAACACCGAAATACCGGATGGCTCCGTGCCCAAAGATTCTGTCGGCTACGCCCTCAGCAATCTCTCACTGAAAAGCGTGGATGTACGGACGGACACAACGCCACGGACGGCGTCCCTGGTGCCAGCAATTCTTCCTATCGCGAAGGGCGCGGCGGGCGCGGGGTTTGTCAACGTGATTGTGGATCCTGACGGCGTGCACCGCAGGATCGACCTGATCAAGGCATACAAGGGCAGGTATTTCGCCCAGCTCTCCTTCAGCGCGCTTCTTCCGTGGCTCGGAAATCCAACGGTCGTGCTGAACAGGAACACAATCGTGCTCAAGGCCGCAAAGGTCCCCGGCAAAGGGACACAGGACATCACCATCCCCCTCACGTCGCAGGGCGCATTCCTGATCAACTGGCCTCACAAGGTGTACCTCAAGAGCTTCCGGCATCTCTCCTTCTACGCGCTGGTTCGCGAAAACCAGCGGGAATCCGATCTCTTGTACAACCTGAAGCTCATGGACCAATCTGGCTACCTTTCGTACGAAAAGGAGCAGCCGGGTCTGCTCAAGGCGTATGACGATGCGGATCGAATGAAGAAGGACATTCTGAATGGCGGAAGCACCGATCAGATCCAGGAGTACGTGAAAGCACGCGCCGCATTCTTCGACGAAGCTGGCAAATTCCTCAAGGGACACGCGCAGGATGAAATCCAAGCCGACATCGATAAGGGATTGGCGCAAAAAGGGATCACGGCGGAGCAAAAGAAGAATTTCGAGCAGATAAAAGCCCAGGTGCCCGACATATTCGACAAGACTCGAGGAGTCTATAATGACCTTTCAGATATCCGAGGCATTCTTTCGAAAAGCCTCCAGGGCGCTTTCTGCATCATCGGAGAGTCTGCGACCTCGACGACGGACCTCGGGGTGACCCCGTTTGCCAGCCAGTACGCGAACATGGGCCTCCATGCCGCCGTGGCGAACACGGTCCTCCAGGGCCAATTCCTCCGGGAAGTTCCCTGGTGGTATGGCCTTATTCTGGCAGCGCTGATTGCTATCGCAGCGACCTTTGCCATTCTCCGGCTGAACCCTGCGCGCTCAATCGTCGTGGGCGCTGCAATCGTGGTGTTCGTCGCCGGCTCCCTGCTGTTGGCTTTTCGGCAGACGGGTGTTTATTTCGAAGCCGTTTCGCCGGTGGGATCGGCGTTTCTCACCTTCATCGGCCTCACGGCGATCAAGTTTCTCCGTGCAGAACGGGAAAAAGGTCAGGTGCGGTCTGCCTTCTCTCAATACCTCTCACCGCATGTTATCAGCGATCTCCTGGCCGATCCTGAAAAGTTGAAACTGGGCGGCGAGGAAAAAGAGCTCAGCGCCATGTTCAGCGATGTGAAAGGCTTCTCAACAATCTCAGAAGTCCTCAAAGATCCGACCAAGCTGGTGACGCTTCTTAATGAATACCTCACCGAGATGAGCAACATCATCCTGGATTTAGGTGGCACGATCGACAAATATGAGGGGGATGCCATCATTGCCTTCTTCGGGGCACCGGTCGACCTTGTGGATCATTCCCGCCGCGCATGTCTGGCTGCCGTGCGAATGAGGCGTGCCGAAAAGCTGCTCAACGAACGCGTCATTGCCGAAAAGCTCGCCCCATCGCCTCTGCTCACACGGATCGGCATCAACACCGGCAGCATGGTGGTGGGGAACATGGGGACTCCCCAGAAAATGAACTACACGATCATGGGAAACGCGGTGAACCTCGCCTCCCGCCTCGAGGGAGTGAACAAACAGTACGGCACTTGGTTGATGATGAGCGAGCACACCTACGACACAGGCGGCGCAGACTTCTTTGTTCGTAAGCTCGACAGGGTCCGGGTCGTCGGCATCAACGAGCCCACCCGGCTCTACGAGCTGATCGAGGAAAAGGGCGCCGAGGAAAACACCGTCGCGCAGGCGGTGGAGGTCTTTCACGAGGGCATGCAGGATTTCGAGGCCAAGAAATGGAAGCTCGCGGCCGCGACTTTCAGACGCGTTCTGAAGATACTTCCCACGGACGGCCCGGCAACAGTGTACCTCAAGCGCTGCCAGGGGTTCATGCGGAAGCCTCCCGCCGACAACTGGGACGGGGTCTACTCCCTGACGACAAAATAGACGCTCCTCTCATTCATTCGTTTCCCCTTGCTTTCCTCCGCCCGATCTGGTAAGATCTGAGCGATTTCCACCCGCGTCCAACGGATCTTTCGGCCTGCGACCGTACCGCGATACTGCTCTCAGTAGCGAAAGGACCAGCCAATGGGCAACACAATTTCGACCCTGGTCAAAAAGTACAACGGGGATTCTACCCGACTCATGGACATGCTCATCGACATCCAGTCCGAGCGAGGTCATCTCTCTGATTGGACCATCGATCAGATTGCGAGACTGCTGGACATTCCGCGGGTCGACGTGGAGCAGACTGTTTCCTTCTACCACTTCTTCACCAAGGAGCCGCGCGGGAAGTACACCGTCTATCTGAACAACAGCGTGGTCGCCGGTTTCGCGGGCCGCGAAGCGGTGAAGCGCGCCTTCGAGGAGGCCGCCGGGTGCACCTTCGGGCATGTCTCGCCGGACGGGCTCATCGGGCTTTTCGACACCTCCTGCATGGGCATGAACGACCAGGAACCCGCGGCGCTCATCAACGAGCAGGTCTTCCCCTGCCTTACCGCCGAGAAGGTGAACGACCTGGTCGACGGCATGAGGGCGGGGAAGGACCTCGAAGCGCTCAAGGGAACGGAATACGGGGACGGGCAGAACGCGCACCCGCTGGTGCGGTCCCTCGTGCACAACAATATCATGCGGAGAGGGGACGTGATCTTCTCTGCCTACGCGCCCGGACGGTCGCTGCACAAGATCGCCACGATGAGCCCCGCCCAGCTCATCGCCCTCGTGAACGCCTCCAGCGTTCGCGGACGCGGAGGAGCCGGGTTCCCGACCGGTTTGAAGTGGGAGCTCGCGCGCAAGGCGCCGGGAGACACCAAGTACATTTTCTGCAATGCGGACGAGGGAGAGCCGGGCACGTTCAAGGACCGGGTGATCCTGACCGAGGTCCCCATGCTCGTCTTCGAGGGCATGGCGGTCGCGGGGTACGCGGTGGGGGCGAAAAACGGCATCCTGTACCTTCGCAATGAATACCGCTACCTGCGTGCGTACCTGGAGCGCACGCTCGAGGAGATGCGGGAGCGGGGTTTCCTCGGTTACGCGGTGGCCGGCAAAGCCGGCTTCTCCTTCGACATCAAGATCCAGTTCGGGGCGGGCGCCTATGTCTGCGGCGAGGAATCCGCGCTCATCGAATCCGCCGAAGGCAAGCGGGGAGAACCGCGCGACCGTCCTCCTTTCCCGGTCTCCAAGGGGTACCTGCAGAAGCCCACCGTCGTGAACAACGTGGAAACTCTGTGCGAGGTCGTGAAAATCGTGCTCAACGGGAGCGAATGGTATAACTCGATCGGCACGAAGGAATCCAAAGGCACGAAGGTGATCAGCGTGTCCGGGGACTGCGGGAAACCCGGCGTCTACGAGATCGCGTGGGGATTCACCGTGAACGATGTCCTGTCGATGGTGGAGGCCACGGACGTCCAGGCGGTCCAGGTGGGCGGTCCGTCCGGCTCCTGCATCGGCCCCGCCGAGTTCGGCCGCGTGCTCGCCTACGAGGATCTCGCGAC
>Ga0187861_10003827_pt1 | contig 13034 bp, 13 predicted proteins | sample June2016WEW_10_1_3_FD_132986 | JGI IMG/M metagenome (GOLD analysis project Ga0187861, IMG submission 132986) | Peatland microbial communities from SPRUCE experiment site at the Marcell Experimental Forest, Minnesota, USA - June2016WEW_10_100 | ecosystem: Environmental > Terrestrial > Soil >...
ATCTTTGCCCTTTTCGTCGTGATCGAAGGCCACATGCACGCGGCCAATCTCGCGCACATACAGCCCGCGAAGCTGGCCTCCCTCGAAGTGAACTGGGTCACCCAGGCAAAGGCGCCCATCTTTCTCATCGCCCTGCCTGACGAATCTGCGGCCGCGAACAGCGTTGAGATAGGGAAAATACCCGGCGCCCTCAGCCTGCTCGCCTTTCACTCACCTTCGGCAAAGGTGATCGGCCTTCGCGACATCCCGAAGGAAAACCGGCCGCCGGTACTCATCACGTACCTTGCGTTCCGGCTTATGGTGGGTCTCGGCGGCGTTCTGCTCCTGGTCGCCATAGGCGCGTGGCTCCGGCGGAACCGTATCGAATCGAGCCCGTTCCTGCTCAAGGTGCTCCTCTACGCCATCCCCCTCCCCTACGCCGTCTCTTTGTTAGGCTGGACCGTTGCAGAGGTGGGAAGGCAGCCGTGGGTCGTCTATGGGCTTATGAGGACGACGCGCGCCGTCTCCCCCGTGGCCTCCTCGCAGGTGGCGGTCTCGCTGGCGGCGTTCGTCGTCGTCTACGCCCTGATCGGCATCACCGCCTTTTGGCTCATCGCACAGGCGGTGAGGAAGGGCCCCGGCGCAGCCGACCGGCACTACGCTTCGTAAAGGAGGTATGGCCATGCTCGAATCCATATGGTTTCTCTTGTGGGGTATATTATGGGCCGTCTATTTCATGCTCGGCGGCTTCGATCTTGGCGTCGGCATCCTGTCGCCTTTCGTGGGGAAGTCCGAGGCCGAGAAGAATGCTCTTCTCGGCTCCATAGGTCCTTTCTGGGATGGGAACGAGGTATGGCTCATCACGGCCGGGGGCGTTACCTTTGCGGCCTTCCCCGCCGCCTACGCGACCCTTTTCAGTGCCTTCTACACTCCCCTCATGTTCGTGCTCTTCGGCCTCATCGTCCGGGCGGTCTCGATCGAGTTCAGGAACAGGCGGGAGTCCTCGTCGTGGCGGGGCCTCGCCGACGCCGGGGTCCTCGTCGGCAGCTTCCTGCCCGCCCTGCTGTTCGGGGTGGCCTTTGCGAACATCTTCAAAGGGATACCCATCGACGGAGACGGCGTCTTTCAAGGGAACCTCCTCACCCTCCTCAACCCCTACGGCCTTGCAGGGGGCCTCTTCTTTCTCGCCCTCTTTCTCGTGCACGGAGCCCTATGGATCATCCACAGGTCGACAGGCGTCACGAGAGAGCGGTCGCGCTCCCTTGCCCGGTTCCTGTGGCTCCCCCTCACCCTGCTCGCGGTGATCTTTCTCTTCCTCACCGCCTTCTACTCGAGGCTCTGGGATAACTACACGACCAGGCCCATCCTGCTCGTCATCCCGCTCCTCGCCGTGGCGGCGCTGCTCTCGATGCGGTACCTCATGGCCAAGGCGTTGTGGGGAAGGGCGCTCCTCTCATCCTTTGCCGTGATTTTCTTCTCTGTCCTCTTCGGGGTGGTGGGTCTCTATCCCTACCTCCTTCCTTCCACCCTCGACGGGGCGTACAGCCTCTCCATAAGGAACGCGGCCTCGAGCCCCTCGACCCTCGCGATCATGCTCGTGGTTGCCCTCATCTTCGTGCCGGTGGTGATCATCTACCAGGCGTGGGTGTACAGACTCTTTTTGAAAGAAGGGAGCGGCAGTTGAGCCCTTGGGCTACAGGACGGAACTCGCGACGGGGCGCGCCTTAGGGCGCTGTGCGCCAATCTCCCGGTCATGCCCTGGATGCACAGGCGGCGACCTGGTGAAGCGCGCTGGACTTTACAAGGGCGTGCCTCAAAGCTAAAAGAGGATGGTATGGCTCCAAAACAAATATTTCATTAGGGAGGTGTGGTAGTGAGATCAAAAAGGAATATATTAGCTGCTGTATCGGTCATGTTTTTACTTTTTGCCTGTGTGTCATTGGTTCTTGGAGCCGACCCCGTCGGTCAAACGGGCGTCGGTTACGATGCCATTCTCAAGGCCAATCCTATGCCGCCCGGAGAAAAAGCCCAGGCGATCCGAATTGGCGGCGACGCAACGGCAACCTTGTTTGTCGCACGATTCGCTCAGGGGGCTGAAGTAAAACCTCATTTTCACAAAACCCACACAGAGGTTCTCTATGTCATTGAAGGGACCGGACGCATGATCATAGATGGAAAGGAGATTGATATCAAACCGGGAAGTATCCTTATGAACCCGATGGGTAAAGTCCACTCCATGAAAAATACGGGCAGCGGCGAGATAGTCTTTTTGCAGGTCTTCACGCCGGAATGGAAAGAGCCCGATCGCGTCTTCGTGCCGTGATGCGGGCGGGGCGGGACATGATGGAGGAATGAAAAAGGGAGCCCGAAAGAGTGCGATTGCATTCCTCTGGGACGAGTCTTTCCTCTGGGGCATCATGGCATATAAGGCGCTCAGAGAGGCCGGTTTGCCTTTCCGGCTCCTAAGGGCTGCCGATATAGGGAGCGGTGCGCTGCTCGACTGCTCTGCCCTTGTTGTGCCGGGCGGGTGGGCCTCAAACAAAATCAAAGTGCTCGGTGAGCCGGGTATCTCCGGGATACGCCAATTCGTGAAGGAGGGCGGCACGTACATCGGCTTTTGCGGAGGCGCGGGACTGGCCACGAGCGATGGGATAGGACTTCTCGATGCAAGAAGAACACCGACCAGCCGGCGGGTGCCCAGCTTTAGTGGGAGAATTCGGCTTGTGCTGCGACATGATCCCCTTTGGAAGGGCATTGATGACCCTGTTTTCCGCGCGTGGTGGCCTTCGCAGTTAATCGTGGGAGAAGGTGTCTCCGTCCTCGCCAGGTACGGAGAGGCACTTGCCGATGCCTTCAGCTCCGATCTGAACGTGGGAGACGCCCTTGCCGCGGGCGGGTGGGAGGAGTTAGAGGAGTATTACGGGATCAATCTCGATCCGGGGCGCATGCTGAATGAGCCCTCGGTGATGCGCGGCGCCTATGGCCGGGGGACGGTGCTTCTCTCCCTCGTTCATTTTGACTCACCTGGCGATGCCAACGGCAAGGTCGTCCTCGGCAACTTATGGAGCAGCCTTGGAGAGCGAGGCAACCTCAAGACAGCGCAGGATGCGGTCTTCCACGCGGTGGATGCGCGTCCCGCGCCCCTCGTGACGGCTCGACCTGCCCTCGTGCATGAGGTGAACGACCTGAAGCGGAAAATCGACGGCTTAATCGAGCTGGGCGTACGAAATTTCCTCTGGTTTAGACAGGATCCCTTCTTGCTTCACTGGAGAAGGGGCGTAAGGGGGCTCGAATACTGCACCCTGAAGGTCATGATGGACGAACTGGCGCAACTCATCACCGGATCCGGCATGGTCCCACCCTCCGGGGTCGCTCTCACCACTGAATCGGAGTTGGAAAAGCGCTCGGCGTCGACTGAGGCGGCCCTGGCAGACATCAGAAAACGCCTCGTGCCTTTTTTAGAAGAAGCGCGCCTGCTCCTTCTGCGCGAGCGTCGGGCCATGGCTCGGGAGAAGCTTACCTTCGAACACAGCGTCGATCCTCACATCCGTGCCGCAAGAGAGCGCCTCTTTTCAACCTCCAAGAGTCATGGGGGACTCTTCAAGCAGGTGATAGACCGTATGGATTCCCTGCTCTGGTCGCTCCTGGCTTACCGGCATCCAACCGGACTTGCATAGTAGCTGTTGCGCGCCGCCTCTCATGTCACGGTAAATTTGACTTCCCTCTCCCCGCCCGTGTACAATGGTGAGAATAGCCAGGGAGGAAGCGGACATGGCTTATCCACACGTATTTTCCCCCGGACGGATTGGATCACTGACCGCGAAGAACCGCATCAAGTACGCTGCCACGGAAAGCAACTTCAATACCCAGGACGGCTTCGTCACGGACAGGGAGATCGCCTACCTGGAGGCACAGGCGCGTGGGGGCGCGGGTATCGTCACGACACAGGGTGCCTACCCGGATAAGGGTGGTGAAGGCAAAGGCTTTCGCGGCACCATGTCCATCTCGGACGACCGGTTCATCCCGGGGCTTGCGCGGCTCGCAAAGGTAATAAAGGATAACGGGGCCCTCGCGGCGTGTCAGATCCTCCACTGCGGGAGGGAGGGCGGCGTTGACTTAGGTTACTGCCTGATGCCGTCCGTCGTGCCGCAACGGCTTTCCTATTTTAAGCCGCCCCGTGAAATAACACCGGCCGAGATAACGCAAGCCGTCAGGGATCACGTCGCGGCGGCAAAGCGGGCGGTTGCCGCAGGCTACGACATAATCGAGCTGTCCGGCATCGTCGGTTACCTCATCTCGACGTTCATCTCCCGGTACACGAACAAACGGCAGGACGAGTACGGGGGAGAGGCGGTGCGGGAAAGGTGCCGCCTTATGGTGGAAATCCTGGGCGGCATAAAGGCAGAGGTGGGCGATAAGGTGCCCGTGGGGATTCGTCTTTGCGGCGCCGAGATCCTCGATGACCGCGGCGGCAATACACTGGAAGAAAGCATTGAAAGTTTCCGTATTGCGGAAGGAGCGGGCGCCGACTACGTGAGCGTCACGGTTGGCTGGCATGAATCCTCGATATCCGTCATTACGAGAGACGTGCCCATGGGTCACTGGCTGTGGGTGGCCGAAGCGGTGAAAAAGGCAGTGAACGTGCCGGTTATGATGGCTTTCAGGCTTTTTCTGCCCGACATTCCGGAAAAAGCCATTGCCGATGGTGCGATCGATTTCTGGGAGGCATGCCGGCCGATGATAGCCGATCCCGAGCTGCCTCGCAAGGCGGCGGAGGGAAGAGAGGCAGAGATCATCCCCTGCATCGCCTGTAATCTTTGTTTCTCCCGTCTCTACTACCACCAGCCTATCATGTGCACGGTGAGGCCGTCCCTCGGCCACGAAAAAGAAGAACCCTGGGGCTACCGCGGTTTTGCACAGGCGCCGAAAAGAAAGAGGATCGGCGTCGTCGGTGGCGGCCCGGCCGGCCTGCAGTACGCGGCGGTGGCGGCCCGGAGGGGGCATGACGTCTTCCTGTGGGACACGCATACGTCCCTGGGCGGCAGCATACTGCTTGCGTCGCAGATCGACCGGGGGGAGGAGGAGTTGCTCCGGCCCATCCGCTATCTGGAGGGGGAGTGCCGGAAAGCAGGCGTGGAGATCGGGCTCGGGCAGGAATGCGCGCCGGAAATGCTGCGTGATCGGCATCTGGACGTGATGACGGTCGCGACAGGCGCCCGGTTCAAGACCTTGCCGGCCATTCCCAGCCTCACCCCCGAGCAGATAATCAGCCAGGGGAAGAAACCGGGGGAGGCAGTGCTCATCGTCGGAGGAGACGGCGTGGGTCTGGCTGTGGCTGTCTATCTGCTGCACCACGGCGCCTACCGCATCACGTTGGTTGAGGAATCGGGGAAGCTCGGCCGTGACGTGAGCCCCTTTTACCTTTGGCGTTTCTTGAAGCTCTTCAGGGAGAGAGGCGTTACCCTCCTTACAAGGGCGCAAATCGCGAAAGGGCCGGGGAAAACATGCTCCATCTCCTCGCCGAAAGGGGAGAAAATGATCGAGGTTGACGACGTCGTTGTGGCGCTGAGGCAAGCCCGTGACGACGCGCGGGCCGTATTCGCGGATTGCGCGCCGGAAGTCTACGTTATAGGTGATGCCAGGCGGCCAAGGCGGCTCCACAACGCCATTCACGAAGGCTATCGCTCAGGTATGCGGATATGATACCCCTTATCGATGAAGATGCCTGCACCGGGTGCAAGAAATGCCTTGAGGTCTGTCCGCCGCAGGCGATCGTGCTGAAGGACGGGAAGGCCCGCGTAGAGGAAGACTTTTGCGAGGAGTGCGGCTTTTGCGCGGCGGAATGTCCGGCTGCTGCAATCTGTATCCCCTTCGAGAAATCAGGCGACTGATCCGGCAAAGGCATCATTCGTGGATACAGACGTCGATGCTGCCTCATCGGACTCTCCCTTGATAGTTTCGCGATTTCCGGGTATAATAACACGTTCACAGACAGATCCGTTTTCCCCTTTTCGGTACGTCGCGGAGGATGCATGAAAGCAGAAGTAGAAAGTCTGGATAGGGTCAGGAAGAATATCAAAGTGATCCTGGAGGAAGCCAAGGTCGACGAGCTGCGAGAAGGAATATGCCAAGAGCTGAAGAAAAGCGCGAAAATCAAAGGCTTCCGGCCCGGGAAAGTTCCTAACTCCTTGATCCGGGCTTACTATAAAGAGTACATCGATGGCGAGTTGAAGAGGAAGATGGTCGAAGAGACGATGGAGAAGGCCCTTGCCGAGACGGACGTCAAGCCGGTGAGCGAGCCCAAGATTGAGTTCCTTGAGGAGGATAACCGGTACGGATACAAAATCGAATGCGAGACTGTGCCGGAATTCGAGCTTCCAACGTATGAGGGTATAGAGGTCGAGGTCGAGTTGGTCAAGGTGACCGACGAAGAGGTGGCCGGGCGGCTTGAGAGCATGCGGCAGATGCACACGGAGATGACCGACAGGCCGGAAGGCGAGGCTGCCCGAAAAGGCGATGTTGTGATCATCCGTTATGAGGCCTTCCACAACGGCAAGCCGGTGGAGGGCGTGAAGGCCGATGCCTACCCTCTGGATCTGGGCAGCTCCCACCTGATGCCGGAATTCGAGGATGCCGTGACAGGCATGAAGGCAGGCGAGGAAAAGGAAGCAGAGATTAACTTCCCTGCCGATTATCCCGATAAAAAGATAGCGGGGAAGAGACTGCTCTTCAAAGTGCTGGCAAAAGAAGTCAAGGAGAAAAGGTTGCCGGAGCTAGGCGACGAGTTTGCAAAAGACGCAGGTTTCGAGGATATGGATAAATTGCGGTCCGAAGTGATAAAGGGGTTGGAAAAGGCAAAAGAGGTGCAAAGAAAGGATGCGATCACCGAGCAGATAGCAAACTTCCTGCTTGCCAACACGGATATCCCGGTGCCCGCGAGGCTGCTTGCGAGGCGCGTGGAGGTGCTCGTGCAGGAGGCGCGGTCCCGGATGAAAACAGGTGTTCTCAGCGATGAGGAGGACAGGAGCTTTAACGCTGCCTTGCAGAAGGAGTACGAACCGGAGGCTGAGAAGCGGATCAGGATGGGAATGATACTCGCGCGGATCGCCGATCGGGAGGGAATACGCGTAGAGGACCACGAGACGAACGAACGGCTCAAAAGGATTGCGGAAGAAACCAAGAGAGCTTATGATTATATAAAGGAATTCTACGACAAATATGACCTGAAGTCGAACCTCACGGAAGGTATACTCCACGAAAAAACAATCAGCCTTCTCATGGAGAAGGCAGCGGTGAAGGAGAAAGAATGAACCTTGTGCCCATGGTCATTGAGAAGGACGGCCGGGGAGAACGCGCCTATGATATATTTTCGAGGCTGCTAAAGGAGCGTATAGTTTTTCTCGGCACGGGGGTGGATGATGTGGTCGCCAATCTCACCATCGCCCAACTGCTCTTCCTTGAATCGGAAGATCCTACGAAAGATATCTATCTCTACGTCAATTCGCCCGGCGGCATAATTACCAGTGGACTCGCAATTTATGATACAATGCAGTATGTCAAGCCGGAGGTTGCCACGATATGCATAGGACAGGCCGCGAGCATGGGGGCCGTACTGCTTGCAGGCGGCGCCAAAGGGAAACGCTACGCCCTTCCCCATGCGCGGGTGCTTATCCACCAACCCCTCGGAGGCGTCCAGGGGCAGGCAACGGATATTGACATACAGGCGAGAGAGATCCTGAGGATGCGGGAAGAGATCAACACGATTTTTACGAAGCACACGGGACAGGACATGGATCGGATCAGGCAGGATACGGAGAGAGACCTCTTTATGACGGCGGAGCAGGCACTAAGGTACGGCATCATAGATCAAATAGTGGAGAAGAGAGCATGACAGTAATGAAGAAAAGCAACGGGAGAACGATGAAGCTTCATTGTTCCTTCTGTGGAAAAAGTCAGGATGAGGTGAAAAAACTGATCGCAGGTCCGATGGTCTACATCTGCGATGAATGCATAGAGTTGTGCAACGAGATCATTCAGGAAGAGGCAAAGCGGGAGAGATTCGAGTATATCAAGACTTCCATACCGAAGCCTCACGAGATCAGGAGGATACTCGACGAGTATGTGATCGGCCAGGATTTCGCGAAAAAGGTGCTTTCAGTCGCCGTCTACAACCACTACAAGAGAATCGAATCGAAGACGACTTTCGACGACGTGGAAATTCAGAAGAGCAATATTCTCCTCGTCGGACCGACGGGCTCAGGAAAAACACTGCTTGCCCAGACCCTGGCGAAGATACTGCACGTGCCTTTTACGATCGCGGACGCGACGACGTTGACAGAGGCCGGCTACGTGGGCGAGGACGTGGAGAACATCATACTTAACCTGCTCCAGTCGGCCGACTATAATATTGAAAGGGCGGAAAAAGGCATCGTCTACATCGACGAGATCGACAAGATCTCGAAAAAGACCGACAGCCCCTCCATTACACGCGACGTATCGGGTGAAGGGGTGCAGCAGGCGCTCCTGAAAATTATTGAAGGGACGGTTGCCAACGTCCCGCCGAAGGGCGGCAGAAAGCACCCGCAGCAGGACTATATCAAGGTTGATACGACAAACATCCTCTTTATCTGCGGTGGAGCGTTCCACGGGCTTGAGTCGATCATCGCGAACCGGATCGGCAGAAAGGGCATCGGCTTCGGCGTGGACGTCGAAGGTGGAAGGGATAAGATGTACGGCGAGCTTATCAAGGAAGTTCAGCCTGAAGACCTGCTGAAGTACGGGCTGATCCCCGAGTTCATCGGCAGGCTGCCCATCACGGCCACGCTTGACGAGCTTGCCGAAGACGTGCTGGTCGAGATATTGAAGAAGCCGAGGAACGCCATCGTCAAACAGTACAAGAAGCTCTTTGAGCTTGAGAACGTGAAGCTTACCTTCACGGAAGGAGCAATCCGCGGCATAGCCAGAGAGGCGATGAAAAAGAAGACCGGGGCGAGGGGATTGCGGTCGATCATGGAAAAGGTCATGCTCGACGTGATGTATGAGCTGCCGGCGATTGCCAATGTGAAGGAATGCGTGGTAAGCGAAGAGGTCATCGCCAATCACGAGAAGCCGATCCTTATTTACGAAGAAGAGGCTGAGATCGCCTAAAGGCATTTTTGACTTTTGCGCGGCGACTTGGTATAACCAGTGGATACGGGCGGGTAGCTCAGCGGGAGAGCATCGGCCTTACAAGCCGGGGGTCACAGGTTCGAACCCTGTTCCGCCTACCATAGAGGAGAAGCGAAAGCGCCTTGGCTGCCGCGGGCTGCGCGAGGGGAGCACAGGAGTTGAAAAATAGAGCGGGGACGTAGTTAAGTTGGTTATAACGCCGGCCTGTCACGCCGGAGGCCGCGAGTTCAAGTCTCGTCGTCCCCGCCATTCTTATACCAGTTCGCTGTCATACACCAACTACTATAGAACAGGAGGAATGTAAAAAAAACTTCCCGGCCTCGTGGAGGCCGCCGCCGCAACGTTCCCTCCGGGTAGCCCCAATTTCACTATCGTGCCGTTGGCCGTAACGAAAACTGAGGGCATACGGCTCAAAGTCCTCTGATTTGACTATGGCAAGTAGTGTAGAAGAATCGAGCCCTCCACTCAGCAGCACCACGACCCTCGGTTTCTTTGTCACGTGCTCCCAACCCCGCATCTTTCCGACGCGTCCCCTGTGAAAGCCACCTTATAACGATTGAGGGGTGGTTTTCAATCCCATAGAAAAATAGCTCCCTTAATGAACTGCTGAAGCGGGCCACAAAGGAAAAGAGGTTTTGGGGCATGCCCGCTGACCCACGAGCAGGCATGCCCGGTTTTGGGTGTATTGTGTACGGACCGCCGCAGCGCCCAACAGGAAAATTCCCAACTCCTGCAAGCCTTTCTGAAAAGAGGTGCACGAAACTGCACGATTCTGCACGGTTTCAGGGGGTGGGTGTGACCCCAGACAGCGCGGATCTCGGAACGCGAAACGGTGAAGAGTCGTTGCGGGACCGCCAGGCAGCGACCCGCTGCGGGGTAGTGCGCGAAGCACGTCGGCAGTGATCGGGCAAACTTCCCGGACAAAAATAGCGGCTCAATTGTCAAAGAGCGACGCCGGTTTACGGAATATGTGAAGCCGGCTGAAACGGGCCGGGCTTCTGTCATCTCTTCCGGCCTCTCGAAATGACTGCCCGGTCTCTATAAGAGTTTCTCTCATTCGCGCTCTCCTGTCAAAGTGACAAGGAGGGGCGACAACCAGGAGTGACAAGGAGGAATGACAAGGGGCATCTCTTCCGGTTTTCCCAAAAAAATGACGATAGGCGATGGGGAGCCGTCCGGCAGTTTCTTCTTGTAAGCGTGGCCTTGCTGCCTTCCACCGACATACAAAACTTCACGCGGGAATAGTTAATGTGGTGGGACCGCTCATGAGAAATCTTATTGACTTCTCCTTGGCAGTGAAACCCACAAAGGCAGCCTGATGCCCGACGAAAGCATATCGAGGAAGGCGCTTATCAGGAAATTGAGGACGGGTTACAAGGAGTATGTGCGACTCAGGCAGATCGAGCAGGAACGGAAGGACTATGAGGAGCTGAAAAAGGAGCTTGGCCTGTGACCGGCGCTTGAGCAGTGAGGAATGAGGAAGTTCGATTGGGGAATGATGGTGGATGATCGAGGGAGGCGTATTGCCGTGCTGCTCCGAGCAGGGCGGTGAAACGGATCATTGAAAAAAAGGGGAAGTGTGACTGCAAGACCCCACATGTTCCCGCCCATTCCGACCAACGGACTCAGCGGAACCACGAACAGCCTGACCACCCTTCCCCCAAATGTCACTACGTCAAGTACGTTCCCTTCTGCCCCCTTGATCCTTGTTGACCAATAGAACCTGAAGAAGTAGACTAGGGAAACGTGCAGGAGGTGGAAACCATGGGAAAACTGTTTACACTTGAATACTGGCTGGACGACAATTGGTACGTAGGGCGCCTCAAGGAGGTTCCAGGCGTATTTAGCCAGGGTGAAACATTAAACGACCTGGAAAACAATATTAGGGAAGCCTATGCGCTGATGATGGAAGACGAAGTTGAACCCAACGCAGAGGGACGTCAGACGAAACAGATCGAGGTTGCCGTCTGAAACGGCACGAGTTCCTGAACGAATTGATCCAGGCTGGCTGCTATCTTAAGAGACATGGCGCCGGCCACGATATTTATGTGAATCCCGCGAACGGAAAGAAGGCTCCAGTTCCCCGACACAATGAAATCAAGAACTCTCTCTGCGACTTAATTCGGCGCCAGCTCGGCCTCAAATAGGCTTTTGGCAAGAATAAAGAGGCTGTGACCAAAGACCGCGTCATCGTGGAATACGCTCTGAGGTATGCGGACAAATCTATCGGCGTATCTGAATACCACATAGTAAAGAAGCTGCCAAAGGCGTTGAAGGGACAACTGCCGACGCCGGAGCAGATTGAAAGACTCTTGAGCAGTAAGGAATGAGGAAGTTCGATTGGGGAATGATGGTGGATGATCGAGGGAGGCGTATTGCCGTGCTGCTCCGAGCAGGGCGGTCAAACGAATCATTGAAGAAAAAGAGGGAAAGTGTGATTGCAAGACCCCACGTCTTCCGGCATAGAGCGCTTTACTGCCATCAGAGACAAGTAATAATGTCGGATTTAAATAATACGTGGGGTCGTGAAGGACAGGAAGCCATGAGGGCAACGGAATGAAGGGAACTATGTCCCCGCAGTACCAGCGGTAGCCCTCTTGGGCTCAAACGGCGATCGGGAAGTTGACAAAATAACTACGTTCCCTTGGGCTCCCACGACTAGACGGCCATGTACTCAGCGAAGGCGTCGGATTCAGGAATTGGCAAATTGTCCTCGCGCAACCCCTGAAGATGCATTATTATGGCTTCGTGCATATTTCGTTCGACCTCTTCACGGGTAGAGCCAGTGGCGACACATCCGGACAAATCCGGCGAATATGCAGAATAGTTGTTTTCGCTTTTCTCGATTACCACTAAAAAGCGGTGCATCTTTATCTCACCCCCTTCAAACCTGCTTGTTTCAAAATGCTGTTTAGAGTGCCTGGTCCCAAATCATCATTGGGATGGCCGCCATCGTAACTCTACCCTTCCTAGTGGCACGCTTGTACTGCTTGTGGCTCCCTTTTGACTGAACGACATACCACCCGTCCATTTCTATCATTTTAACTATATCCCGAATCTTCATGCATCTAAAGTATACAGGAAGGTCTGCACGGCGGCAAGGACCGAATCAGGTAAAGTGGTAGAGAGTCGGCGCCTTCGCTTCCGTCGCTTCTGATCTTCTTGATGCACGCGCACCTACTGAGACCGGGAAGAGCGAAGTTTGTGCTTGACAGGAGTACTAGAGGATGCCCCCGTCGCCCCCGGTGTTCCCGAGGGGCTTTTCTTCAAATTCTATGGCGAGCTCTACATGGCCATGCTAAAGAGTGTTGACTTGATAGACCTTTCCGGCAAGATGAACAAGTTCAAGAGCATCGTGGCAAGAGAGGGAAAGCTCATATATGAAAAAAGGGCAGCTTAGAGAGTATAGTGCCGGCTTTAAATAATACGTGAAGCCGTGAAGGATAGGAAGCAGTGAGGGAAACGGAATGAACGGAACTACGTCCCGGTAGCCCCCACGTCCCGGTAGCCCACATCATGCGTCATCCCACATTGTTGCCCCCTCTCCCCTTGCGGGCATAAGCGCTAACTTAGGCCGTCACCAAGCCTGCGCCGGAAGGTTTGAATCCGGGGGTAAAAACCGGGGTCCAGAACCCTTAAATTCCCCCCCAAAAGGTCCTTTTCCGGCGTTTTTTGCTGCTGTTTACCCCCTTTTTACCCTTTTCAGCACGGATTGTTCACCAACCGTCTCAGCACCCCTTTCCTGATGTCCTTCTCTCACAAGCCTTTCCGAAGGGGTGTGCGTAGGGTCGAGGATTGGCGCGCCGGTTTAGGTTGAGGTTTGTTTTCCCGGTTTGCTCGCCCTTTCGTCCCGCGAGTGTCACACGATCTCAACCATGCCACGTTTC
>Ga0187861_10003833_pt1 | contig 13018 bp, 8 predicted proteins | sample June2016WEW_10_1_3_FD_132986 | JGI IMG/M metagenome (GOLD analysis project Ga0187861, IMG submission 132986) | Peatland microbial communities from SPRUCE experiment site at the Marcell Experimental Forest, Minnesota, USA - June2016WEW_10_100 | ecosystem: Environmental > Terrestrial > Soil >...
GACGAGCGGCTCCCAGGGACCGGCAGGATTCCTGGTCTTGGCCATGAAAATCCCCAGATCAGGATCGCCAAAGTAGACATAAAATTCGCCTTGGTGATATCGGATGCTTGGGGCCCAGACGCCATTTCCGTGTTGCGGTGAATTGAATGTCTCGAAAGGGTACCTTTGAAACACGTGCCCTAGAATCGTCCAATTGACCAGATCCTTCGAGTGAAGCACAGGCAGGCCGGGCGAGCAGTTGAAACTCGAGGCAACCAGGTAAAAGTCATCTCCGGCGCGGATGACATCGGGGTCGGAATAATCCGCATAAATTATAGGATTCTTGAATGTGCCGTCGCCGTTATCCGGCACCCAGGCCGACGATCCGCGCAAGCGATCCGATCTTACCGGGTTCACCCATGGTACTGCGAGGGCCGCCATCAAGCACGCAGCCGAGACCGACAGGAGGAGCGTGCGCATCCAGGACCGCCTCCGCCTTTGCATGGTAAGTTCCAATCAAACACGAACTCCGCGATAGACCGCAAAAACAGCCCGCGCCGGCTTACGCATAAGCCGGCGCGGGAGCAACAAACAGAAACCGCCGATAGCCAACACGGCTCAGGCCGCTGCCTGCTCCATATTAGAACTTCACCTTCATGGCGAACTGCAGAATACGCGGATCGTTTGCGCTTGTGATCACGCCGAACGTGGAACTGCTCAGCGACAGGGCGGGCGCGTTGAAGTTGGTGTGGTTGATAACATTGAAGGCCTCGAAGCGCCACTCCCACTGCCAGCGTTCGCTCAAATGGAACGTGCGGCTGAATGCCAGGTCGAAGTTGATCGCGCCCGGCCCAATCGCAACATCCCTTCCAAAGTTCCCGAATGTTCCCGCGGTTTGAGTTGCGAATGCCGTGCGATCGAGATAATTGACGGGATTCGAACTGGAGAGATATATGCTGCTGGACACCAGGTTGGGTCGGTCATCATTGATCCCGGTCTGCGAAATGTCCGTGCCATCTGTCACGAGCATGGGCAGGCCGCTGCGGATGGAAACCATCGGCGAAAGCTGCCAGTTTGCAAGAAGCCGGCCAACAAAGCCATTACCCTTGACCGGACTGATTGCCACCAGCGAGGTGTTCATCTGCTGGCGGAGGTCGAAACCGCAGTTTCCGTAATCCCCGGCGCGGTTATAAGGATTCTGGTATGCGTTGCTTGTTGAGAGCTCACCCCTGAAATCCATATCGCTGAGGCAATGCGACCATGTGTAGTTGCTCAGGAAGGTGAAGTTCTGCGAGAACCGGTGCTGAAGCGAAAGCAGCATGGCGTTGTAGTTGGCATTGCCGCCCTGGTCGGAGAAGGTGTACTGGGCGTAAGCTACCCCGTACGTCGGATTCTGCAAATACAGCCGTCTTCTCAGGTTGGTAGTGGCGCTGGTGCCGTTGTACACCGCGGGATTCATATCCTCTGGAGCCCATACGTGGGTTGTCTTATTGCCGAGATAGGTGGCCGATGCCATCCAATTGTCGCCAAACTGCCGCTGATAGCTCAGGCTCCACTGCAACATAGAAGGGGGCTGCATATCCAGGGGAAGCCCGACGTAAGATCCGGCATTGGGGAAGCTGTAGGTTTTAGGGATGGGTGAGGGCAGCGGAAACGGAGCGCCTCCCGCATAATTTGCCCAGGGACTCGTAAAGCCTCCCGCTCCCGGATACGGCTCATCAATCGATGTGCCGTAAGGAGTGTTGGTGGTCTGGCGTTCGTTATAGAACATCTCCTCGGTGTCGCGGAGGATGGCGCTGGAAACACGAATCGTCTGGCGGCCTTTTCCGGTTGGATCCCAAGCCAACCCGATGCGCGGCGAAATATTCAGAAGGTGGTTATTCTGGAAGGCCTTGGGAATTCCCGCATCGCCGTAGAAAAGCAAGCCCGGGGGGGCATTGGTGTAAACAGTGCTTCTTGTTCCGGCGTTAAAAGCGGCCTGGGAGAAGCTTTCGCCCCGGCCCTGATCGTCGTAAGGCGCCAGCGTGGGATCCCAGCGCAGGCCTGCGTTAATTGTCAGGCGCGGTGATATCCGGATGCTGTCCTGAACGTAAAATGCCAGTATCGTGGCCCGCGTCGCGTTTTGCAGGTTGGCGCTCTGTGTAAAGTCGCTCAAATAGCCAAGCATGAAGGCAGCCAACGCATCATTCATAGTCTTGCCGCTTGCATACTGTCCATTGGCGGTGAAGCTGCCATTCGAATTCCATATGTTGAGGGAGTTGAACTGGTTGCGCATGTAATCGATCCCGAAGCCGATCTGGTGCTTGCCCCGGATGAGGTCTACATCGTCGGCAAGGTGGACGGTGTTGACGTTGAACCATGCATTTGTGCACGTGCCACAACCAACACTGAAGTAATTGCTGACCGTCACCTGGATGTAGTTCGGAACCGGCGAAGGCGTGTTGATTCCCAGGGTCGACGGATTGATATCATTTGGCGGCGAGCCTCGATTGTTCCGGCGCCGTGTCCAAGTGGCGTGAAACGAGTTCAGGGTGGTGGTGCTGATTGTGTAAGTATCGCCCAAGGTAAAAGTTTGCACGCGTTGCGTGTTTCCATACTGGGTGGTGGTAAGCAGATTCGTGCCGTCATAGAAAGCAGGGTTGTTGTAATCGTCGATGAAGTACCGGCCATAAATGTTGTTTTTGGCGCTCTGCGCCCAATCCACGCGCCCGATCACCTGCTGTTCGTCTCCGGTCCTGGGAATGCCATAGGTGACCTTGCCGCACGGGTCGGTCGACAGCGGAATGAGTTTTATCAGGTTGAGGGCCTGCTGATTGAAGCGGGAGGTTGGGATCTGGTTGTTCGTAAACGCCAGACCGGTGAGTGGATCAATGACACTCTTAGCCTTGCCACCCGAGACGCAACTGGCGCCGTCGATGGTGCTGAAGTCGCCGTTCAAAACCGCCTGGTTGGGTACATAACTGATCGTCTGGGGCGGATCCTGGCGGTTGAACGTTCCCTCGAAGCCGCCGAAGAAATAAAGTTTGTCATGGATGATCGGGCCGCCGATAGTGCCGCCGAATTGATTCCGCTTCAGGCTGTCTTGCGCGGTCGCGAAGAAGTTGCGCGCGTTGAGGTCGCCGTTGCGAAGGAATTCGAAAACGTTCCCATGAAAGGCGTTGGTTCCCGATTTCGTGATCGCGTTGACCACTCCAGCCGGATGCAACCCAAACCGCGCCGGAAGACTGCTGGTCTGGACGCTGAATTCCTGCAATGCGTCGGGGAATGGAAAAGGCAGGTTCACGTTCGTGAACGAGTCGTTGTTGTCGCCGCCGTCCAGCAGGTAGTTCACTGAGTTGATTTGGCCGCCGGCGAGGGAAACCGTGACAGAGCTGTAGAAGTTTTTGCTTCCGACTACATCCTGCCCGGAAGGCTGCACGTTGTATACCGCCGCTCCGGCGGCCATGATGAGCTGCGTGGGCACCCTGCCGTTTAACGGCAGGTCCATGATGCGCTGTGCATCGATGACTTGTGAAACCGTGTTTTGTTTGGTTTCCACCATGCCAGCATCCGCCGTTACTTCGATGGTTTCGGCAACCGCGCCGACCTGCATGGCCACGTTGATCTGGACATTGTTGCCTACCTGCAGGACGATTCCGGATTGCACGTAGGCTTTAAAGCCGCTCGCGTTAACCTCAAGACGATACGGCCCAAGCGGCAGACCCGGGAACATATATCGGCCCTGAGCGTCCGAAACGGTCGTGCGCCCGAGTTGCGTTTCCGTCTGGGTTATCTTGACCTGCGCGCCCGGAACACGGCCGCCACTCGGGTCCGAGATAACACCGCCGACCTGGGCCACATTGACAGCTTGGGCAAAGCAGCGAGGGACCAGAACGCTGCTCGTGAAGGCGAGGACTAGGAAAAGCACAGCTAAGAAAGTCCACCGCGCTGGACGAAAAATCGTTGTCATGAACCACCTCCGATGCGGAATCTCCATTACGGGAGAGCTAAAATCAAGGAGAGACAAACGGACACATTGACTGCAATGAGACACAAGCCAGGTAGCAAAAATATTGACCGGCGGAGTCCTTTATCGTTTGTCACCAGTGAAGCCTTGGCATCCATGGTTTTGCTATTGTTGATTGGCGCTTTTGCCGGTCATACGGACTGCGCATTTATTGCAACAGAAACACATCTTTGAACGCTGAGGGATTGATGGCCGCCGCAGGACTCTTCGAGGGAGACTTGGCCATCTGCAAGTCATGCCAGCACCTCCATCGGGATTTGATCCTGGTCGGAGAACTCCCTGTTCTCGCCACCCATTGCCCAGATAAACAAGTAGTGCGCCGTGCCGACGCCGGCGTGGATCGACCAGCTTGGCGAAATCACAACCTGCCGGTTCCGCACTAAGACGTGCCTGGTCTCGCTGGGTTCCCCAAGGAAGTGAAAGACGACGGCATCTTCCGGCAAGTCGAAGTACAGGTAGATTTCGGACCTGCGCGCGTGCCGGTGAACGGGCATCGTGTTCCAGACGCTCCCTTCAACGAGAGTAGTTAGTCCCATCGTCAGCTGAGAAGTTTTGACTGCCGGCGGACGGATGTACCTGCGGAGCGTCCGGCAGTTCGCACCAGCAATCGTTCCCAACACCGCCGACTCAGCATCGCTGGTGGTAACAAGCTGTGTCTCATAACTCGCGTGTGCAGGAAAGCTTACAAAGTAAAACAGCGCCGCCTTTTTCCCATCTTCGCTCTCGAATCGGATGTCCCGGCTGCCACACCCGATATAAATGGCGTCCCGTGGCGCCAACCGAAAGCTAATTCCATCAACGCGCGCAATCCCCGGACCTCCGATGTTAAAGACGCCGAGTTCCCTTCTTTGCGCGAAAAAATCCGACGAGAATTCTGGCGGCGCCAGAAGCTCAAGCGGTCCCGAACCAGGGACGATACTGCCCACAGTGGCGCGATCAAGTTCCGAGTGGTACATGACGACTCGGTCCGACTCGAAAAGGTTTTCGAGAAGGAAGCGCCTACGGATTTCAGCGGTGCTCATTCCTGCCAAACCCTCAGGGCTGGGCAGATATGGTAGACGTATGCTCTTGGTAAGATGTGTCGGATCAGCCACCTGGTGCGAATCCAGCGACGAAATCTCGTTCAGTGGTAAGCCAAGATTGTGCCGAAGCTGGCCGCCCGGCGGAGAAAGTGATTCCACCATGCGAAATCCCTCGATTCACATTTTGAAAACGATGCTATGCTGCTTACTTTTTCCTGTCAAGAAAAAAGCTGCTATCTCTGTGATTCAGACATTGCAGCCGGCGACAAGTCCCAAAATGCTGCCAGAAGAGAAAGACCTTGACCATCTCGTTGCGCATGATCAGGATAACCGCATGTGAAATGGGACACTTCGGATCGAGCCGCGCTTGAAAAACGCGATCAAACGGGAAAACCATGGGATATTATTTTGAAGATCACCAGAGCATGTCCGCTCGGACCGGCGGGCAAATAGAGAACACGCTCGACGGTATTGTCAAAAGATACGTGGGACAGAACCCGCCTCATCCCCTGACATTCCGGGCCTACAGCAAGAGGGGGATCTTGAGAGGCCGGGACTCCCGCTATCAGGCGGACTTCAATCAGATGTTTCCCGAGGCAAAACCCGAACAATTGGTATATGCCTGGGCAAAATATTGGTCCGATGCGCCAACAGAATTGAAGTTCGATGTGACCTGCTTTGGCCCGATCACCATTTATTGCAACGGGAACATTGTCTTCAAATCCAACATCTTTTCGGAGCGTTATAGCGATGTCAGGCAATCCCTGGTCCTGCCATTGCAGATCGGATGGAATCATCTGGTCATCCGGTTTAAAAAGACCCGCGCCGGTTTCGGCGGCATCTTTGGCACCTGGCTCGGCAAGCTTCCCTATTATTTCCTCATGCCCACAGAAGAGAGACAGGGACAAGAAGGCTGGATTTTTACCGATCCGATGACGCTCGATCTTTCGGTCCTCCCCGGTGCAGGCATGAGCGAAAGGCAGACGGGTCTCATCTGGCATCCAGAACGGGCGTGGGATGCTTCAAAACTAAGAATGGCTCAGCTGCAACGCATTTATGGGCTGCTACCCGATTCTGTTGCCGTAGGTTGGGCAAAAATCTTCTGCCGCCACCCGGGCACCTGCAGGTATGCCCTCAACGGTCGCCACCACGGCCCGATTGAGGTATACATCGAGAATAAGCGGGTTTACAGCGCTGCCTTATCGGGGGAGATTGCCGCTGATATCGGAGTTCCATTTGGCGATCACAATGTGATGGTCAAGTGCTTTTGCCAAGGAGCGGATTGGGGCTTTGAACTCTCCATGCAAAATGGAAGTGAAGTCGTACCCTTCAAGAGCCCATGCAACATCAAGGGGACTTCCCAGGCGTGGGTTTACCTTGGTCCCTTTCCTCGGTCGATGGAACTTGACCTGAAGGAACTGAGGAATTTGAGCAGAATATTCACGACCGGTGGACAGGCTGTCTACTGGCGTCTCGATGCGCCCGATACCTGGGTCAGGCCCTATAACGAGAATCCCTTGTATGGCCGCTGGAATTACCCGTTGGGCGTCACGCTTTACGGGCTGCTGCATAGTGCCCGGGCCATCGGCTCAGAAGAGGTGCAACAGTACGTCATCCGGCACATTCAGCTTTGCTGTGACATGTTCGGATATGCTCTGTGGGACAAAGGACAATATGGAGGAGCCACCACAGTGCACCACCTGTTGTCCAGTATCGACAGTCTTGACGATTGCGGGTCGTTCGGTTCGTGCCTGCTGGAAGTGGCCAGATATTTCGAGATCCGAGGCTTTAAGGAAATTGCGGATTACGTCGCAGATTACATTTCGAATAAACAGATCCGGCTGCCCGACGGCACCTTTTTCAGGAAAAATCTGATGCATGTCTTCCATGAGAACACCATGTGGGCAGACGACCTGTATATGAGCGTGCCATTCCTGTGCCGATATTATCAACTCACGGGTGAGCATAAATATATCGACGACGCCGCGCGGCAGTTCCTCGGCTTTAAGAAATATTTGTTCATTCCCGAGTGGAAAGTTATGTCCCATGTATACGACTTCAAACGCCAGCTGGCCACGGGAGTGCCCTGGGGGCGTGGCAACGGCTGGGTGATCTTCTCCCTTGCCGAGTTGCTTACCATACTGCCCCGGGACCATGCCCTGAGGCCCGCGCTTCTGGATATGTTCCGCGAGCTGTGCCAGGGTTACCTCGCTTTGCAGGATGAGGCGGGCATGTGGCATCAGGTGCTCAACCATCACGACTCCTATCCGGAAACTTCCTGCACCTCGATGTTTACTTACGCATTTGCGCGCGGAATACAATACGGCTGGTTGGCGGAGCCGGATGCCTATATTGATGCCGTCTTCAAAGCCTGGCAAGCGCTCAGCCAAACTTCCATCGACCAGGGCGGTAACGTGCATGGCGTCTGCCGGGGATCAGAGTTTTCATTCACTCCGGAATACTATAAGAAAGAATTGCTGTGGAACTTGAATGATACGCACGGCATCGGCATTGTGCTTCTGGCCGGCGTTGAAGTGCTCAGGCTGATGAAGCACCTGAAGACCGAGCCGAAGGAGATGATGCCATAATGCGCATCGGCGTCCGCGCACACGATTTCGGAAGGCTGCCGGCGGGAGAACTCGCCGGCAGGATCGCTGCCAAAGGACTCTGCTGTGTTCAACTGGCCTTGTCCAAAGCCATCGCGGGCCTCGATTTGCATCCGGGCAATTTGAATCCAGGCATGGCATATGAAATCGGACAGGCGTTTCAGCTGCATGGCATTCAGATCGCGGTACTGGGATGTTACATCAACCCGATTCATCCGGACCCGGACACGAGGAGTGTGCTTTTAGGCCTGTTTAAGGAACACATCCGCTATGCGCACGATTTTGGCTGCGGCCTCGTGGCTTTGGAAACCGGCTCTGTGCACGCCGACTATTCGTTTCACCCGGACAATCACAGCGAGCGCGCTTTTCAGATGTTCCTAACCGCCATCGCCAGCCTGGTCGTAGAAGCAGAGAAGTTCGGCGTGATTGTGGGCATCGAGGGGGTAACCACCCATGTTGTCTCTACGCCCGCCAAGATGCGCAGGGTCATCGATGCGATCGGATCCAACAATCTTCAGGTTGTTTTTGACCCGGTAAACCTGCTTTCGATGGAGAATTACCAGAATCAGGATCGGGTGATGCAGGACACGTTCGATTTGTACGGCGACCGGATTGCCGTCGTCCACGCCAAGGACTTCATCATCCGGGGGGAAACCTTCACGGCAGTGCGCACAGGCCGGGGGCGCCTCAATTATGGGCTCCTTTTGGACTTGATCCATAAGAGAAAGCCTTATGTCAGCATCCTATTGGAGGAGGTCAGCGAGGAAACTGTCGAGGAATGCACCAGGTACATCCATAGCATCGCCAGAAATTGGTGACAGTCACCAATTTCTCTCAATGGACTTTCCTGGCTCATGGACTGATAATAAAAAACACTCCGTTTTTATGAAGCGCGCAACGCAAGAGAAGTCGTAACCTAGAACACGACGGATCCGGACGATTTCGCGATATGTCCTTGTCTACGTTATCAAAACTGGTATTCCTGGCAGCGGGTTGGATGGGCTTATGGGTGCTCCCTGCTGATGACCCGCCGACGGAATGGATCGATGCGGCCACGGGGCACCGGGTGATCCGGCTGTCCCGGGAACCGGGAAGCGCGAGCCTTTATTTCAACCAGAATGCTTATTCATCCGATGGGCGCAAACTCGTGATCACAACGCCCGGTGGCCTGTCTGCGATCAACCTGAAAACACGCGAGATTAGGCAGGTGGTGGAAGGCCGGGTGAGCGTCATTGTCTCGGGCAGGAAAAGCGGCGAAGTGTACTACATGAAAGGGAGCACAATCTGCGCTACGAACCTTGACTCTGGCATAACCCGCGAGATTGCCAAGCTCCCCGCACGCTGGGCCGTGTCGACGCTCAATGCAGACGAGACCCTTCTTGCTGGCACCTACATGGAAGAAACCGGACCACTCCCTGCCGATACCGCCGCCAGCCAGCGGCTGCCCCAGCAACAGGCTACAGGCCCGGACGGTAAACCTCTGACTTTTGCGGAACAGAGAGAGATGAGTCTGAATAGTCGGCTGGAACAGCACATCCCGATGGCGATGTTTGTCGTCGATGTGAGAACCGGCGTGGCGAAGACGTTCTTCCGCAGCACCGACTGGCTCAATCACCTGCAGTTTTCGCCCACGGATCCTTCGCTCCTGATGTTCTGTCACGAAGGTCCCTGGCACAGAGTGGATCGTATCTGGACCATCCGAACGGACGGCACGCAGTTGATTAAAATCCACACCCGCACCATGAATATGGAAATCGCCGGACATGAGTTCTGGAGCCCGGACGGCAAGATCATCTGGTACGACTTGCAGACGCCGCGCGGGGAAGATTTTTGGGTTGCAGGCCACGAGGTCGCAACCGGCAAGAAAACCTACTATCACCTGCAGCGTGATGAGTGGTCCGTGCATTTCAACGTGTCGCCCGACGGCAAGCTTTTCGCCGGCGACGGCGGCGATGCGGAGATGGTGGCGCACGCCCGGGACGGGAAGTGGATTTACCTGTACCGTCCCGAGGGAATACCGGATGTCGCCGGCATCAAGGCTCCTAACTCTGAAGATCTTGTTGTGCCCGGCTTCTTCAGATCGGAGCGGCTGGTAAACATGGCCAAACACGATTACCGCCTGGAACCCAATGTGACCTTTACCCCCGACGGCAAATGGATCATTTTTCGCTCCAACATGTTTGGGCAAACGCAGGTATTCGCCGTCGAAATTGAGAAGGCAACGAAACACTGAATCCTGTTCGGCGCCGGTCTTGACCGGCAGCTCGATCACCATCGACGCGGCCGCTCCAGCTGCAGCACACCCATGAAGGACTGATGGAGAGTGGATCATGAAGATAATCTCTCGTCATCGTTTGTTCGGCCTTTGCATAATCGCTCTTTGCGCGGTGCAGATTCGCACCGGTCTGGCATCGGGGATTTCTTTCCGCGCGTCAGACAAAACTCAAGGCGCTGTGCAGGCCGCCGCGCCGGTTCAACCGCCGCGCTTCGAGTTCCCGCTTTGGGAAGGGGATGCTCCCGGAGCTCTAGGCAAAGAGGCCAAGGATATTCCGACTCTGACGCCATACTTTGCCCCGCCCGCGAAGGCGACAGGCGCCGCGTTCATCATTTGTCCGGGCGGTTCTTACGCCTCGCTCTCGCCGCACGAGGGAGTGCACTACGCGTTGTGGCTGAACGAGCAGGGTATCACCGGATTCGTACTCAAGTATCGCCTTGGCTCCGGCGGCTACAAGCATCCTGCGATGATGCAGGATGTGCTGCGCGCCATCCGTTACGTGCGGGCCAATGCCGATAAATGGCGGCTCGATGCGAATCGCATCGGCGTGATGGGGTCTTCCGCGGGCGGCCATCTGGCGGCGACCGCGCTCACGCATTTCGACGCAGGTAATCCGGGCGCGGCCGATCTGATCGATCGTGTCAGCTCGCGGCCCAGCCTCGGCATCCTCTGCTATCCGGTCATCACCATGGGCGCTGACACACACAGCGGCTCGAAGCGCAATCTCCTGGGGGACAATCCGGACCCAAGCCTGATCGAATTTCTCTCCAACGAGAAACAGGTCACCAAGGACACGCCGCCGACCTTCATTTTCCACACCTTCGAAGACACCACGGTGAAGGTGGAAAACTCGCTGGAGTTTGCCGCCGCGCTCCGGCGCAACGGCGTGCCATTCTCGTTGCATATTTACCCCAAGGGCGCGCATGGCCTCGGCCTCGGCAGCGCACAGTGGGATCCAAGCAACCGCCATCCGTGGACGGCGGAGTGTGCAGCCTGGTTGAAAGAACAGGGCTTTGGCAACGGGCCCGTCCAAGGCATTCGATAGGCGGGCGTTACAGGAGGAAATCTCTTGATCCACGAAGCCATCACACGCTGCATTCCTGCACTCACAACTATTTCCTTTATGACCTTGTTTCCGGCCTCGATGGGCTCAATCGCAGCCGGCCAGAACAAAGTGGCCGGCAATACAAACACGAGTCCAAGCCAGAGACGCCCATTGCCGGAGCCCGCCGATCCCAAGCTCCCAACACTCTTTTTGATTGGCGATTCCACGGTCAGGAACGGCCAGGGAGACGGCGCGAATGGCCAGTGGGGATGGGGGGAACCGATCGTCGCTTTTTTTGACACCACCAAGATCAACGTCGTGAATCGCGCTGTCGGCGGCCTCAGCAGTCGGACCTACCTGACGGGCGGCAACTGGGATCAGCTGCTTGCCATGTTGAAGCCGGGCGACTTCGTCATGATGCAGTTCGGCCACAACGACAGCAGCGCGATCAACGACGATTCACGCGCCCGCGGCACGACCAAGGGAACGGGCGATGAGACTGAGGAGATCGACAACCTGCTCACGAAGCAGCACGAAGTGGTTCATAGCTATGGTTGGTATTTGCGCAAGTTTATCGCGGACACAAAAGCTCGCGGGGCTACCTCCATTGTCTGCTCTCCGATCCCGAGAAAGACCTGGAAGGATGGGAAAATTGCCAGCGATTCGGAAGATTATGCCAAGTGGGCGGCCGATGTGGCCAAGTCCCAAAATGTTGCTTTTGTGGATCTCAACGAAATCATCGCTCACAAATACGAAGATCTCGGGCTGGAAAAGGTGGAACTCCTGTTTGCCGACGCGAATACGCACACCACGCTTGCCGGTGCTGAACTGAATGCCGCCTGCGTGATTACGGGGATCAAAAGGCTCATGAGCAAACCGTTCGCGGCATTCCTTTCGGCAAAGGCGTCCGAAATCGAAAAGCACTGATCACACATCTTGAGTTTCGGTTCGCGACCGGGACGGTCATCGCTGACCGCTCACCGACTATGCCAAAACAGGACTTTGCGGCGCACCGGCGAAGATCGGCAGCATCCGGGATCGTTAGGTTTTGGATTTTGCTGGCGTGTCTCTAAGTTATTGGTTTGAGTGGTGGGCCCAACAGGACTTGAACCTGCGACCCGCTGATTATGAGTTCAACGGGCACGTAGAATCAACAACTTACAATGGTTCGCATAGGATAGTATGGGTTTGCTCAGGATCAGTATTCATGCGGGTTTCAGAAGATTCCATACTAACGCATACAAACACATACCGCTGGGGGGTGGTCACCAAAGGTAGTCACCTCTTTTTTGCCGCGAGCGGTGACAGCAGGAAGCGAACACCGAACGCTTCCACTTCACTTCCGAGCGGGAGGAACCCGGCGGAAATCCTGCGCCAAGGGTTGATGACCCCCAGCTTCAGCCTGCAATGAACAGCGGCCTAAGGCCGATTCCATCTCGATCTCTGAGGCTACAGAGGGCGATTGCATCCCACGGCATGGCCAAGGACGTTTCGCTTGTTGAAATATCACCGACACAGTTGGGTGCCAAACCGCCTCAAAAAAGCGTGTGGGATTCTTTTTAGCCTGTGCCGGGTGACAATGTGACGGCCTGCCCACGCTTGACTGCCCTGCCAACCAGACGGCGCGCACAGGATTGCCACGCCGTGACACCTTGCGACTGTCGGCTTCAAGCTGGGCCGCAAGGCATGGCTTGCAGAGGGGGAGGGTTTCCTGGAGGCGTATCAAGAGTTGCACAAGCGGGTAGTAGGCTGAAGTGGCGACTGCTATGCGTGTTTCGTTGAACTGAGCCATTCGTTCTGGAACCAAAAGGCAGGTGCTCGAACTGCACCGCAGCAGTGCGGCAACATGGAACGCTACCTGTTGCCGTTTTCAATGTCCTGACCTTTAACAGCCTCTGGCGGCCATCCCGTAAAATACTCGATTGCAGCCTGCTCGCTGTCTACGACGGGTAAGCATGGCCATGGCCCTTTTATTTTGAGAAACAGTTTTCGGATCTTTTTCGTTGAGATGACGAACTTCAGGCTCCGTCCTTGATTGCTTATCACTGTATAACCGCTGATCAGTGCGCCAAACCCCAAATCATC
>Ga0187861_10003834_pt1 | contig 13017 bp, 8 predicted proteins | sample June2016WEW_10_1_3_FD_132986 | JGI IMG/M metagenome (GOLD analysis project Ga0187861, IMG submission 132986) | Peatland microbial communities from SPRUCE experiment site at the Marcell Experimental Forest, Minnesota, USA - June2016WEW_10_100 | ecosystem: Environmental > Terrestrial > Soil >...
CATGTCAGCAAATGTACCGCGGGCGTCCCGCCCGCTCGTGGCAGGCTGGCAGGGCGCGAGGACGAAGGCGGGCGGGACGCCCGCGGTACGCTCTGGGCCACGCATTTACTGACATGCACCCCGGCTGGGCTGTATCCGCCCCTTGATACTGCCGTTCCCATGCGGTAACTGTAGGAACGGAGATTCAGGAGACTTGCATGAACAACAGCCCAATGTCCGATCTGGTGCCTCTCAGGCAATGGGGGTTGCGCATTGAGAACTTCTTCCTCTGCGCGGGACCTTGCAGTGCGGAATCTCCGCAGCAACTGTTGGCTGCGGCCAAGGGCTTGCAGGGCTGCCCGTTGACGTTCTTCCGCGCCGGCATCTGGAAGCCGAGAACGCGCCCCGGCACATTCGAAGGCCACGGCGTCGAGGCCCTCTCCTGGCTGCGGCGTGTCCGGGACGAGACCGGCTTCGCGGTCGGTGTCGAGGTGGCTGATCCCGCGCACGTGCAGGCCTGTCTGGAGCACAAGATAGATGTCCTGTGGATCGGCGCCCGGACCACCACCAATCCGTTTGCCGTCCAAGCTCTGGCGGAGAGCCTGCGTAGCGCCGCCCTGCCGGTCCTGGTCAAGAATCCGGTCTCGCCGGACCTGGGCCTGTGGATCGGAGCACTCGAACGCCTCTACAATGCGGGCCTGCGGAAGCTCGCCGTGATCCACCGGGGCTTCGCTGTCGCCGAGACCGAGCAATACCGGAACCCCCCGTTGTGGCGCATCCCAATCGAACTCAAGCGCCGCCTCCCTGCCGTGCCGGTCATCTGCGATCCCAGCCACATGTCCGGCCGCGCCGACATGATCTTCCCGGTTTCCCAGGAAGCCCTGGACCTGCTTTACGACGGGCTGATGGTCGAGGTGCATGCCAACCCGACGCAGGCCCTCAGCGACGCCCAGCAGCAACTGACGCCGGAGCAGTTCAGGAGCATGCTGGGCCGGCTGAGAGTCAGAACGGAGTTGAGCCCGGACCAGCAGTATCAGACCCGTATGGAACAACTGCGGCGGCAGATTGACGAGGTGGACGAGAAGATCATAGACCTGCTGCGCAAGCGCATGGATATTGTCCAGGCTATGGCGGAATGCAAGCGGCGCACCGAGGTGTCCACGCTGCAGCCCGAGCGTTGGCGCGAGGTCATGGCCACCCGCGTGGCACAGGGGACGCGCAAAGGCCTCTCGCCTGAGTTCCTTGCGGCGCTCTATGAGGTCATCCATGAGGAGGCCATCCGGTGGCAGGAAAGGCCGCTTTTCAACGATCAATGAGGAGCATTGTGGGAATGGTCAGTCCGGAAAAGCGAATGCAGACCTCGGGCCTGCTGCGCGCCGACCCCATACAATCGGCCGCGGTTGGCGCCGCGGTCGCGGAGGAGGCGCACGTCCCCTATGCTCTTATCGGGGCGCTGGCGGTCTGGTCTTATGTGCCCCTGAAAGCACAAAGGCTGACGAAGGACGCCGACTTGGCCGTGCCCTATGGGCATCGTCCTGCGCTCATGCAGGCGGCCAAGGCACGCGGCCTGAAGGCGCACCTGCTCTCTATTGGCGGCTGCGGACTGGCTAGACGAGGAATTGCAGTGGACCTTATTGACCGGCACCCGGAATTGGCCGAACTTTTTTCCAATGCCGTGCGTGCCGCCAGGGCCAGCCGCCGCCGGGTAAAGATCGGTTCGCACAGTGTCCCTGTGGTGCCACTCCCGTATCTGGCCGCGATGAAGCTGGTCACGCACGAGTCCAAAGACGAACGGGATGTCGAGGAGCTTCTGAAAGTGTATCCCATCAGAAAATATGGGCAGATCAGAAAGCTCGTACGGGCGGAGCTGGGATACCCGAGCGCAATGTACCTGGACACAATTGCGCGCCGGATTGGACATCCGGGACCAGGTTTGTTGGGCCGCTCCCCAGAATAGAAACTCGAAACTCATTGACCTGTTGACGCGCGTCTTGCCCGCTTTGCGGTCTTGCGCGAGGCGGACCATCCCGATAGACTGACGCCCTGTTAAGCTTAGGATCAGAAAGGACTGAACCACATGGCGAAGATCAACGTACCCTGCGCGGCCGCTCTGGCGTTCACGCTGACTGCCTGCCTCAAGACCGAGACGGGCTCCGTCCCGATTGCCGAGGAGCCATTCAAGCCCGACATGGAATCGCTGAAGCAGTACAAGTGCCCCGACTGGTTCCGCGACGCCAAGTTCGGCATCTGGGCGCACTGGGGACCACAGGCCGTGCCTATGGACGGCGACTGGTACGCGCGCGGCATGTACGAGGAAGGCAACGGCCATTACAAGCACCATCTCGCCAACTACGGGCATCCCTCCGAGCAGGGTTACAAGGACATCATCCCCTTGTGGAAAGCGGAGAAATGGGACCCCGAACGGCTGATGGGCCTGTATAAGAAGGCCGGGGCGCGCTACTTCGTCAGCATGGCCTGCCACCACGACAACTTCGACCTCTGGAACTCCAAGTTCCACAAGTGGAACGCCGTCAACATGGGCCCGCAGCGCGACGTGGTCGGCGACTGGAAGAAGGCGGCAGAGAAGAACGGCCTGCGCTTCGGCGTCTCGGAACACATGGGCGCCAGCTTTACCTGGTTCCAGAGCAGCCACCGCGCGGACAAGGCCGGGCCGAAGGCCGGCGTGCCTTACGACGGCGCCGACCCCAAGTACGCGGACTTGTACCATCCGCCGGCCGATCCGAAAGACAAAGACTGGTACAGCAAGAACCCCGAGTGGCACCAGGAGTGGTACAAGCGCCTCGCGGACCTCATTGACAACTATAAGCTCGACCTGCTCTACACGGACGGCGGCGTGCCCTTCGGCAACGAGGCGGGGCGGAGCATGATCGCTCATTTGTACAACACCGATCTGAATCGCCGCGGCAAGCTCGAGGCCGTCTATACCTGCAAGCAGAAATCCGAGGGCCGCTGGATCGAGGACCTCGAACGCGGCGTGATGCCCAGGATCAACCCAGACCCCTGGCAGACCGACACAAGCATCGGCGATTGGTACTACAACAAGAACTGGAAGGCCAAGGACACGGGCACAATGTATCGCTCGGCTAAGTGGGTGATCCATACGCTGGTGGATGTGGTCAGCAAGAACGGCAACCTGCTGCTGAACGTGGTGCAGCGCCCGGACGGTTCTCTGGACCCCGAGGTGGAGGTTATGCTGGAGCAGTTGGCGGCCTGGAACACCGTCACCGGCGAAGCCATCTATGGCACGCGGCCGTGGCTGGTTTTTGGTGAAGGAGCCGTCAAGTTCAAGGGCGGCCATTTCACGGAGGACTTCGCCTATAGCAGCAAAGACATTCGCTTCACCACCAAGGGCCGCACGCTTTATGCCGTCGCGCTCGGCTGGCCGGCCGACAACCAACTCGCCATCCGCTCCCTGGCCAAGCCCGCCGGCCAGAACGTCAACAACATCACCGCCGTGAATCTGCTCGGCCCCAATACCAAGCTCGAATGGAAGCAGACCGCCGACGCTCTACTCGTGACGCTCCCTGCCGAGAAACCTAGCGAATACACCTGTGCGCTGAAAATCACCGGCACGGAACTTAAGCCCATCGAGGTCCTGCAAGCCGTCGAGCCGGTCCGCCCGGATGCCAAGGGCAATCTGACGCTGCTGCCGGACGCCGCGGAAATGCACGGCGAACAGGTCAAGACGGAACAACAAGGCAACACCCCGAACATCGGTTTCTGGGACCGCGGGGACGACTGGGTGTCGTGGAAGGTGAAGTTCGCGGAACCTGGCGCCTGGCAAGTGAGCGCCAGTTGCGCCACGACCAACCCTGAATCCGAATTCGTGGTTGAGATCGCCGGCCAGCAGCTCAGCGGCAAGGCCACGCAGACCGGCGGCTGGGGCGATTTCCGCGCCGTGGAACTCGGCAAAATCGAGATCAAGGAAGCCGGCGAGCAGCTTGTCAAAGTCCGTCCCAAAGACGCCAAGACGTGGAAGGCTATCAACCTGGCTGCAATCAACATGAAGCCGGTGAAGTAAGAGGCCAGTGGTGGAGGTAGGACAGCCTTTCCAGGCTGTCCGGACAGCCTGGAAAGGCTGTCCTACCACACAGGCAGGTCTGTCCCCCGGCGGCTATCATCGGCCATTGGGAAAAAGGGGACCAAAAGATGCTCCCACGAGCGCTGCGCTGGGCGGAAGGAAGGCTGGGGTTGGCAACGCGGATCGCGCTGCTGATTCTGGGTGCGCTCACTTCCATGTGCCCCGCCGCGGAAAACAAAGCCTCCCCGCCCCGCCCCATGGTCTATGGCTGGTTCCCAGCGGAAATGGCCAACTGGGACATGAAGGCGCTCGACTGGCCGGCGCTCACTCATCTCTCCGTCCGTTGCGTGGTGCTGCAACCCGACGGCACGATCCAGCCGGGCTGGGGGACCACCCCGGAAAGAATCAAGGCGACGGTGGACGAAGCGCACAAACACGGCGTGCAGGTCACCATCCTCGCTTGGGGCACCACCAAGGAGGGCAGCTCGAAGTACCTGGCGCACCATGCGGATAAGATGGCCCAGACCCTCCTGGACTTCGTCAAAGCCCACCAGCTCGACGGCGTGAACTTGGACGACGAGACCTGGAGCAGGGACAATACCGAAACAAAAGGCCCCAACCGCGAGTTGGTCACGAACTTCTTCAAGGTGCTGAATCGGAAGTTCAAGGAGGCCCGCGCCGGCTACCACCTGTCGTGGGCCTCGCCGCCGGTGATCAGCGCGAAGGACAAGTTCGGAGCATCCTGGGTGGACTACCAGGCCGTGGCCGAATACCTCGATGCCTTCACGATCATGTCGTATTGCCTATGCCCGCCTTCCGCCGGCTGGACGGGCAGCGCGCAGCCCGTCGCGGGAGGCGGGAAGGCCGGCGAGCATGCCCGCGACTACGCCACCTGCATCCAGGATTACCTGGACGCTACCGGCGGAAAGAAGGAGAAGCTCGTCCTCGGCATCAGCAACAACCGTGGCGGCACGGAGTGGAAGTGCCACTCTGACCAGCCCCTCGCCTCCATCTACCCGCTCCTCGGCAAATGGCGTTCCCTGAGCGCACTGGAGGCCCTGGCCAACGCGGAGAAGCACGGACGCAAGTTCGATCCGCAGCAGCAGGCCCCCTGGTATTGTTACCAGGAAGGGGACCATTTCGTGCAGGGCTGGTACGAGGATGATGAGTCGCTCGGCGCCAAGATGAAACTGGCCGCCGCCAAGGGCGTGGCCGGCATCTGCATCTGGGTGCTTGACGGCGCGAAGGAGCCGCCCGAAAACTTCAAGCTCATCCACACACACTTGCTCGGGAAGCAGGATGGCACGCCGGGGAATAAGTAGCAGATGCCTATCGGGAACTGTTTGTGTTCCCCCCATGCGGGAGGGGGCAAGGGGAACTTTTTGCGAAGGAATCAAGTTTCGTGCATGCCCCCGTTACTCCCCGTTACTCCGGTTTTCACGACTTTCCCCTGCTAATCGCCCAACGCCTTGAGCGTTGCTTTGACATCCTCGACCTCCTTCTTTGCTTGCTGCAGTTCCTCTTGCGACTTCACAAGATCCTTCTTTGCTTGGTCAAGATCCTTCTTTGCTTGGTCGAGCTGTTTCTGGGCCTTGGTGAGTTCGGCCTCTGACGGTGGTTCGGGACTCTTGGCCCGCTCCAGGATGGCCAGATTGTCCACTATGTCTCTGTTCGCTGCAACAATGGCTCGTTCCGCCCTTGCCACAGCTTCTTTGCAGGATTCGACATGGACAACCTTGCCCGGCAAAACTGCCTGCGCGTCCCGCCTGTCAGCAACGCGCTTCTCTTCCTGTTCCTTTTTGAGCCGCGCCGCGGCCTCCTCCTCGGCCTTGCGGCGCTTCTCTTGTTCCTCGCTCTCTCGGGCGCGCTTTTCCGCCAGGGCCTTCGCCTTTTTTTCGTCGCGTTCCTTTTTGGCCAGTTGATTCATGAATTGACGATCGACCTCCTCCTTGGCTTGCCGTTCCCGTTCTTGCAGGGCCACTTTTTCCGCCTCCTCGGCCAAGGCGGCCGCCTTGGCAGCTTCCGCCCCATGCACGGCCCGCCTCGCCGCTTCGATTCGCGCTCTCTCTTCTCGTTCAACTGCCAATCGTTGCTCAAGTTCCACGCTGAGCCGCTGCTTTTGGTCCTGGTGATGCCAATACACGATGGCGCCCACACCCACGCCGGGTGATATGAAGGCAAGCACAATCGCCGCCACACCCAACGCTCGGCTGCGCCAGATCCATCCCAGGATCAGCACCGGCAACATGCACGGAACAAGGTAGCAAAGGAGGACCGCGAGTCCTTGCATGCCCAGGGGCACAGCCGCGGCCACCAGCAGCAAAGATCCGCAAAACGCCACGCGACTTAGGTTGACCTTTGCCGTGCGAGGTACGAGAGCGGAACAGAACGCCAACCAATATCTTCGCGCTTTCTCTCTCAGAAGCGTGCCGTGCCGTGACACCTTTGGCCCGGGGCGAGAGACCATCTTTCGCAGGTTTTTGGCCTCTCTCTCAAGCATCCGTGACCCCTGTGGTCCGGGGCTTGTGGGAGAGAGGCGCTGCTGATCCGCATCAGGAATGCGGACCGCCTGTATGGCCTGAACTTTCTTTTCGAGGAATTGAGCCTGTTCTGGAGTAATGACGCTGTTCATAAGCAGCGCTTCGGAAAGCGGCATAACGCAGCCTTCCCGCGCAGATTTGGCCTGTACGGTACGGGCCGCCGCTAACTGGTCACTGCTGACGAGGCCGATCTCTTTCAGATAATGTTCCAGCGCTTCGTCTTTTGACTGGTCCCGCACGCTTCTTCCTCCGCAGACTTCCCTATCTGTTCCTCCACAACGCAGGAAAAAACGTATGAACTGCACTCCCAGGATTTGACCACCGACCCAAAGGCATGTCAAGAGTGTGGAAAGAAAACTGTGGCCGGTGGCTTCAGCCTCCCTTGGGCAGGCAAGATGCCTGCGCAGTGTAGGGCAAGCTTTCCAGCTTGCCCGGACAAGCTGGAAAGCTCGTCCTACTTCAGATCCGTGTACCCGTGCACCGAAAACCACCGCCGGCTGTCCTTGCCGAGTGAACGGACGGACAGGCGGCACGGCTGGCCAACTCGGAACAGTTCCTGCGGGAGCGTCACATAGAACAAGCCAAGCTGGTCTTCCGGAATCTCCCGCATGGGCCAGAATTGGAGCTTGACCTTGTTGTCGGCGCTGGACCAGGTGGTGGCCTGGTCCACCAGGTCGAAGCGCAGCATCTCCTGGCCGTTGACCAGGAAAGCGAAGCCCTGTGTGCGTGGCTGCGACAGGTAGCCCAGCCCGCCGGAGAAGATAAACGTCGCCTGCTGGACCTTCCAGTCCGCGGGCACGGCGGCGGTTTCCCATTCCACCATGTTGCCCACGCGGGTCTGGCGGCAGGTGTAGCAGGTGATGTTGTCCTCGCGGTAGGAATGCCATTGGCCTTCCTCGCCCTTCTCGATGATCCGCCCGAAGCCCTGGACGAACGGCCCCTGCGGCGGAGGCGGGGGCAGGTGCGCGCGGAGCCACGCGGACGGCAATTCGCTGCGCGGTTTGGGCAGTGTGGCGGCGTGCTCAATCATCCGCGCCAACAGCCATTGGCCTTCAGGCCGGTCCTTCGCGGCCGCATGGTTCAGCCCGCTGACGAGGAGGGAGCCCTTGCCCACGCGGGCTTCAAAGAGGAACGAGAGGTCCGCCATGAGGTGCAGATGCGGAATGGCGCGCACGATGACGTCCGGGCGCTGGGGCAGGGCTTCCAGGTTGTACTTGCAGGCGCCCTGGAGCAGCGAATACCAGCCGGCATCGCACCATCCTTCCGGCGCCAGCGCGCGGGTCGCCGGATGATCAGCGACCACGGTGCCGCAGTTGTTGTCTTTGGGATTCTCGCTCTTCCACCACGAGGTCTTGAACGTGGCCGGCACTGCCGGAAACAGGCTGCGGTTGCCAAGGAGCATGATGCACGCGCCCTGCTCGGCAGCCGCAATCAGGCGTTCGTCCAGTTGCCTCGTCGCATAGACGGCCTGGGCAGCGAGCGCCTCGGTCGCGGGGATGGGCTTGGCGCCGCAAGGGGCGAGCAGTCCCAGAAGGTCGCCTGAGGCAAAGACCGGCACGGGCGCCGCCGGAGGAGCTATCTGCGCGGGAAAGACCCACACCGTCCAGTCGTTGGCGTAGCGGCGCTCGCCCGCCACAAGCGTGGCTTCGAGTGTCAGCCGCGACGCCTGGGTCACGTCCGCCACGGACAACTCCAGATGGCCGGCCACGGCAACTTCGCCTTGGCCCACCGCGACGGGGTTGAATTGTCCGTTCTGGAGTTCCTTGCCGTCCAGCTTCGCGCGCCAAGTCAAGGCCGCGCCGGCCAAATCGCTCGGCGAGTAGTTCGATACCACCATGTCAACCTTCAGCGTGCTCTGGCCGCGGCAAGTCCGCTCCAGGCCGTCAGCCAGCAGGACCACGTCGGAGATCATGCGGCGGACCTCTTCGGGCCGGAGCGATTTGGGACGATAGAGGAAATCCACGATGCCGTTGGATGTCGTCCAGTAATCCTGGAAGAGCCACCACTGGTGCCCGGAAATATACGGATTGCGGCGCATCGCTTCGATGTTGTTCTTGTGGCAGCAGAGGTAGAGGCGCTCGGATTTCTCCGCCCAGTTGGGCGCCTCGCCCGCCAGGCCCAGCGCCTCCAGCTTCGCAATGCCCTGCGTGGTCCAGAAGGGCTTGACGTTATCGCTGAAGAGCGCGAACTGGTCCAGCCGCGGGAACGTGACGTAATTGCCCGTCTCGTGCGAGACAACCGGCTTGAGGGGTTTCTCCATCTTGAACTTGTCGGGGATGTCCAGCGGGATCCTGCCGACATCGAACATCAGGAAGTAGAAGTCGAGCGTGTCGCGGTCGTGCCCCAGGAAATTGCGGAACAGCCCGTCGCTGTCCACGAACGGGCGCGTGGGGTCCAGGCGGCGCGCAATGGCGGCGAAATCCTTGGCCAGCGGCAGGCCGTTCCAGAATTCGTTGCCCATGCACCAATCGAAGACCGAAGGATGGTTGCGGAATTGCCGGATGGCCGCCGCCCATTCCTGCTTGTGGGTCTCCAGGGCCTCCTTGCCGGCCTTGCGGTAGAAGTTCTCGTAAGCGATCGGATACTCCGCCGAGACCAGCATCCCCAGTTCGTCACAGGCGTCGTAGTATTCCGGCGGCATGATCGAGCTGTGGTGCCGGACAAAGTTGAAGCCGTAAGACTTGATCAGCCGCAAGCGGTCCAGGTACACTTTCTTGTCGGCCGGCCGGGCCAGCTCCTTGGGGTAGATGTGGTCGTCGCCGTAGCCGCGCAGGAACAGCCGCTTCCCGTTCAGCAGCAGATACGGCCCGCTGATCCCGATCTCGCGGAAGCCGAAACGGCTTTCAACTGTGTCGAGCACCCGGCCGCCGTCGAGCAGCGACAGGCGGGCCAGATAAAGTTCCGGCGTGTCCGTAGTCCAGAGCTTGGCCTGCGGCGTCACGGCGTTCAATTGCACAGTTTCGCCTTCCTTGGGCGGCTCCGGGAAGAGGCCTGTCTTGACGTTGGCGAGGTGGGCGTCACCATCAAGAATCTCGAGCCGCAAGCTGGCCTGCTGGGGCGCCTTACCGCGCACCGTCGCAACAGCTCCGCAGCACGCAGGCGTTGCTTTTGTCATTATGAACAGATCTTCGAGCCAGGTTTCCGGCCGGACTTCGAGGAACACATGGCCCCAGATGCCGCCCCACTCAGCGTCGAAGTAATCCGCCAGGTCAGCCGCGCCGAAGAGTCCGTCCACGTCCCAGCGCTGATGGGAGTCAACCTGGATGGTAATGGTCGCCGGTTTGCCGGCCGCGGCGAGGCCGGTGCAATCGAACTCGAACGCGGACAGATACCCGATGTGCTCGCCCAGATACCTGTCGTCCACCCACACTTTCGCATAGCGGTGGACGCCCGTGATACCCAAGAACACGCGCCGGCCCGCGTCCGCCTGCGGCCACACGATCTGCCGCTTGTACCAGCCCTTGCCGACGAAGTTATGCCGCAGCTTAGCGGTCTCGGCGCCGTAGCCCTGCACATCCCAGATGCCCGGGACTGTGATCTTCCCGTTGGCTGAAGGAGCATAGCCCGGCAGCGGCATGGCCGGGAGCTTGGTTTCGGGGAGATACCACTTCTGGACCTCGCCTTCATTCTTAGGATCGGTTGCGAAGTCCCATTGGCCATCCAAGCTGATTACCAGCCGGGGCGGCGGCACCTGGGGAGCGTCCGCGCCAAGGGCTGCGCGGGCGCCCAACAAGAAGACCAGCCAGGCCAACGCGGTGAGCAAGCGTACAGGGGTCATAGTCGTCCTCCTTTGTTACATGCACCACGCAAGGGTGAATCATTCGCAAAAACCGGCTTTTGTGTTCCCCCTCCCCTTGCGGGAGGGGGTAGGGGGAGGGCTTTTTACGAACGAATCATCTGTATGGTTGCGCTTGCCTCGCAATGCGCTAAGATGGGTTGCAGTAAGAACGAGCTGGCGAACTGGGCGGTTTGGAAAGGAGTCCGAGACAATGCGCACACCAATCCTGGCACTGCTGTTCATAGGCTCAAGTCTTGCCGTAGTTGCTCCAGCGGCGGACGAGGAGAAGAAGGACAAGCCGGCTGCCACCGCGCCGGCGGCCGGCGAGGTGACGAAGACCGGCACGATCGGGGTGAAATCTGTTACCGCGGCGGCCGACGTGGTCGCCATGTTTTACACTCCGGACAAGGATTACAAGCTGCTGGCGGCCGAAGACGAAGCAGGGAAACTCGAGGAACTGGCGAAGAAGAAGACCAAGGTCAAGCTCACCGGCACCATCGCCGGTGACAAGTTCACAGTCACCCAGGTAGTGGACCTCGAACACCACGCGGACGATAAGGGCGGCAAAGACAAGGGCGACAAGGGCGACAAGGGCGACAGGAAGAAGAAGAAAGATGAATAGAGTTCAGTGGTCCAGGGATTGTTTGGCAGGTCGTCACTCCGTGACCTTGGCCGACATCCTGACGCTCTCTCTCTTCCGGGGCCGTTCGTCGCCGCGCGTCTGGTAGAGCTTGTACTCCACGCTGTCCACCAGCGCGTGCCAGGACGCTTCGATGATGTTCTCACTGACGCCCACGGTCGTCCAATTGACGTGGTGGTCCGAGGACCGGATGGTGACCAGCACTTTCGCGCGAGTCGCGGCCCTGGGGTTGCAGACGCGCACCTTGTAATCCTCGAGATAGACGTCCTTCAGTTCGGGATAGAACTTCTCCAGGGCCTTGCGCAGGGCTTTATCGAGGGCGTTGACGGGGCCGTTGCCGTCGGCGGCCGTGTGCTCGACCTGCCCGCCCACCGCAATTTTGATGGTCGCCTCAGTATTGCCCGCGGCGCCCTCGTTGACCATCGTCACCACGCGGAAGCCCAGCAGATCGAAGAAGGGCTGGTGCTTGTTGAGCGTCTTGCGGACGAGCAGTTCGAAGCTGGCGTCGGCCGCCTCAAAAGTGTGGCCTTCGTTCTCCAGTTCGCGCACGCGCTGCAGGACCTTCTTCAAGTCCTGCGGGCGCTCGTCGAGGTTGAACTTGCGGCCCATCGCGGCGACGATGTTGCTGCGCCCGGAAAGCTCGCTGATCAGCACGCGCCGCGAATTGCCCACCAGTTCCGGCGGGACGTGTTCATAGGTTGCGGCCGCGCGCGCGACGGCGCTGACGTGGATGCCGCCTTTGTGAGCGAAGGCGCTGCGCCCCACGTAGGGCTGGTTGTCGCGCAGCAGCAGGTTCCCGACCTCATAGATGTGCCGGCTGATCTCAGTCATCTTGGCCAGGCTGGCGCGCCCCAGCAGGCAGTCGTGGCCCAGTTTCAATTGCAGGTTGGCGACGACCGGCAGCAGGTCCACGTTGCCGCAGCGTTCGCCGAAGCCGTTGATGGTGCCCTGCACGTGCCGCGCGCCGGCCTGCACGGCCGCCAAGGCGTTGGCCACGGCCACGCCCGCATCGTTGTGCGCGTGGATGCCGAGGCGCAGGCCGGGGAATTCCCGGGCCACCGTCTGGACGATGGCGCCAATCTCCGCGGGCAGCGTGCCGCCGTTGGTGTCGCACAGCACCAGGCACTGGGCGCCTGCGTTGGCCGCGGCAGACAGCGTCTTCAGCGCGTAGGCGGGGTTGGCCTTGTAGCCGTCGAAAAAGTGCTCGGCATCGTACAGCACCTCCTCGCAGTGCGCGGCCAGATAGCGCACGCTGCTCTCGATCATCGCCAGATTTTCGTCGAGCGAGACGCGCAGGGCCTCCGTGACCTGGAACTCCCAGCTCTTGCCGAAAATGATGAGCGCCGGCGCCCGGCTGGCGGCCAGGGCCTGGAGGTTCGGATCGTCGCCGGGCGCGTGCCCGGCGTGCCGCGTGGAACCGAAGGCCGTGATGCGCGCGTGCTGCCATTGTTCCTTGCGGGCCTGGTCGAAGAAAGCCGCGTCCTTGGGATTGGCGCCCGGCCAGCCGGCCTCGATGTAGTCCACGCCGAACGAGTCCAGCTCGTGAGCGATCTCGAGTTTGTCGGCCAGCGAGTAGGCGATATGTTCCCCCTGCGCCCCGTCGCGCAGCGAAGTGTCAAAGATCTCAATGCGCGGCCGTGGCGCGGCGGGCGCCCCGCCCGCCGGCACCTCGCCCTGCGGTTTGGTTTCGTGAGAGGTCCTGGTGCTGGTCTTCATCTTCGTCTCAGCCTGTCTCCGTCCATTTGCGGCCTCAAGGAGGACTTGTGGTGCAGGCATCCTGCCTGCGCCCCTCTTGCCTCCTCAATCCGCGCCCTGCCAGTGCAGGCAAGATGCCTGCACCACAAGCAATCCGCACTAGCCGAGCAGGCGCGGCTTGTGCAGAATCAAGCCCCATTATGGTTGACTTTGTCATCATTGCCAACCCGGTTTCGGGGACGCAAGCCGCGCCCTGGCTGGCTACGCGCGCTTTGGAGCTGCTCCGGGCCGCGGGAAAGACCGCCGAACTGCGCGTCACCGGCGCGCCCGGGGATGCCCGCCA
>Ga0187861_10003837_pt1 | contig 13009 bp, 13 predicted proteins | sample June2016WEW_10_1_3_FD_132986 | JGI IMG/M metagenome (GOLD analysis project Ga0187861, IMG submission 132986) | Peatland microbial communities from SPRUCE experiment site at the Marcell Experimental Forest, Minnesota, USA - June2016WEW_10_100 | ecosystem: Environmental > Terrestrial > Soil >...
AACAGCCGCCGCCGCCTAGAGACCATCATCAGCAAACCCCGCCGGCAGGCATGGTCCCGCTTGTGCGTGCGCAGATGCTCGGTCAAGGCGTTGATCCGCGATGTTAGAAGGGCGACTTGGACTTCGGGCGATCCGGTATCCGCCGGGGCGCGCCGATACTGCCCAATCAGTTCTTGCTTCCGCTCTTTTGTAACGCTCATCTGCTACCACGACCGCTTCGACCCGATTGGCTCGGGATGCTTTCCTACGAAGCGCGATCCTCCCACTTTCTTGCGAAATCTCTTCCTACTTGTTTGTAATAACTACTAAACCAACCAGTTTACCTGATATCGAGTTCTATGCAACGGGGAACAAGTTGGATATTTGTAAAAAAAACAGAAAAGATCATTGCCCCACACTTGCGGGTGGTAGGGATAGGCGGTTTACGTTAATTTGGGTATTTTTTACTTTAAACTGGTTTGATTCCATAAGTTCAAATTACAAAACACTATAAATCATCACGAAAATCAGAAAGGGCGAAAACGCAAAAACTTTTAGTTTTTGCATTTTATGTTTTCGTTATTTAGCGGTTTCGCGGTGAAAATGGTGATATTAGTTTTATGAAAAGAACCGCGCTTGCTTTTATCGTCTCGATGCTGCTGCTGCCTGCCTGCCGGCAGCGCGGGCCGGAACTTGGCGCGGTCCAAGGCACTGTCAGCCTAGACGGCCGGCCGCTGGCAGGGGCTATAGTGATTTTTGAGCCTAAAGCCGGCGGACATGCATCTCGGGCCGTCACCGACGCCTCGGGCTGGTATCAACTCGTTTACCTCCGCGACACTAACGGCGCACTGGTCGGATCGCATATAGTAAAAATCTTCACCGCCTCAGAAGACAATCCAAAAGAACGCATCCCCGCCCGCTATAACAAGCAATCCACCCTAACCGCCGACGTGGCTTCAGGGGCCAACGAGTACAATTTCAGTTTGAGTTCCAGATAATCCGACCACAATTATTACTTGTTTACACCAAGTTGTGTTGAAAGATAGAATTAAATAAAGCGAGACTATTCAACGGATTGCAGTAAAACGATAATGACGCCGTGTAAAACGATCTTTTTTACCACGAAAACGCGAAAGAACGAAATTACGAAATATACACACACATATATTTTTTCGTTTTTTTGTGCTTTCGCGTTTTTGTGATAAATTGTGGAGAGGCTTTTATGTTAAAAAAGATCAATTGGCAACTGTATGACGAATTTGAAAGCCGTCCTACAACGTCGGTTTTCGCGTGTGCCAGTCGGTGGCTTGCTGGAACATGTGTGCGCCGCGCAGTAGGCGATCCTCTTCGAACGTCGGGGCTTGAAGTTGCAGGCCGATGGGCAGGCCGGCGGAAGAGAAGCCGGCGGGAATTGAAATTCCGGGCAGGCCGGCCAGGTTCGTGCTGACCGTGTATAGATCGAAAAGATACATGGCCAGCGGATCGTCGACTTTTTCGCCGAGCTTGAAGGCCGGGGTGGGCGTGACCGGCCCGGCGATGAGATCGACTTCCTCGAAGGCTTTATCAAAATCCTGGCGGATCAATCGCCGCACTTTCAGGGCCTTTTTGTAATACGCGTCGTAATAACCGGCGCTCAGGGCGTAGGTGCCCAGCATGATGCGGCGCTTTACCTCCGGCCCAAAACCTTCGGACCGGCTGCGGCGGTACATGCGTATCAGCGCGTTATCGAGTTTCTCGGCCGCCGCCGTATCGCCGGCCTTTTGCAACCGGCGGCGCTGGGCATCCAACTCGGCGACCATTTCCTTTTCGTTTGTGCGATGGCCGTAGTGCACGCCGTCGTAGCGGGCCAAATTGCTCGACGCTTCGCAAGGGGCGATGATATAGTACGTGGCCACGGCGTATTTACCATGCGGCAGCGAAACCTGCTTGACCGTCGCCCCGAGCGACTGGTACACGCGGACCGCCTCGCGCACGGCTGCCTCGACCTCGGAGTGGAGTCCTTCGCCAAAGTGCTCGCGGACCAGTCCGATGCGGAGGTTTTCCAGCGGTTTGCCGATGGTTTGGGTGTACGGCGGCACTGGCACGTCGATGGAAGTGGAATCCAGGGGGTCATGCCCGGCGAGGATTTCCAAAAGCAACGCCATATCCTCGGCCGTTCGGCCCAGGGGGCCGATCTGGTCCAGACTGCTGGCAAAGGCCACCAACCCGTAGCGGCTGACGCGGCCGTAAGTGGGTTTCATGCCGCTAATGCCGCACAGGCCGGCCGGACAGCGGATTGAGCCGCCGGTATCGCTGCCGACCGCCAGGGGTGCCATTTGCGCGGCCACTGAGGCGGCAGACCCGCCGCTGGATCCGCCGGGAATGCGGGAAAGATCCCAGGGATTATGGGTGGGAAAGAAGCCCGAGTTCTCGGTTGACCCGCCCATGGCGAACTCGTCCATGTTGGTCTTGCCGATCAATACGGCGTCGGCCGTTTTTAACTTGGCGATGACCGTGGCGTCGTACGGGGGTTTAAAATTCTCCAAGATTCGCGATGCGCAGGTCGTTGTCTCGCCTTTTGTGCAGAGCAAATCCTTGATGGCCACGGGCAAACCTTGCAGTCGTCCGATCGGCTTGCCGGAGCGGCGCCGGGAGTCGATCTCCTCGGCCCGGGCGAGCGCGGCGGGCGGATCGACCCTTAAAAAAGCCTTCACTTTGCCGTCGCACTGGTTGATGCGATCGAGATATGCCCGGGTGAGTTCGAGCGAGGTGACCTCGCCGCTCTGAAGTCGGCCCAAGAGTTCCGTGGCTGTTTGGTCGATTAGCGCCATAGGATTTCCAACTTAATTACTCGTTCCAAGGCTCTGCCTTGGAACGGACTTCCGCCGAGCTTCACCGAGGGGAAACCTCAGCGACAATGTGTTCCCAGGCGGAGCCTGGGAACAAGAAACGGTAAACCGTAAACTTTTCACACTTCGCCCAACACGGCTGGCACCAGGTAGCACTCGGCGTCGCGGTGCGGTGCGTTGGCCAGGGCGTCTTCCCGGTCCAAACCGGGCCGAGCCTTATCGTCGCGGAACACGTTGGCCACGTCCAGGGCATGGGCCATCGGCTCGACGCGTTCGGTGTCCACTTCGCCGAGTAAATCCATGTAAGCGAGAATATCACCAAGCTGGTGGGTCATGGTGTCGAGTTCTGCTTCGGTAAGCAGCAACCGACCCAGCAAAGAAACTTTTTCGACTTCTTGGCGAGAAATAGCCATGGATAGGGGGCAGAGGTCAGGGGTCAGGGTATTTGTTCAATTTGCAATTTGCAATTTTCAATTTGCAATCAATTTGCTTGCCACCTACAGCCGGCAGTCTAAAGCCTACTTTTTCTCGGCCGTTTTGGCGAGTTTGAAGGGGGCTTGATGCACGACCTTTTTTATCGCACCGCTGCGAATGCACTGGGTGCAGACCCGGAGTGTTTTCCGCGTGCCGTTTGCCGTGCTCACGTGTACGCGTTGGAGATTCGGCTTGAACTGCCGCCGGGAAATACCGGTCACCTTAGTGCCTACTCCGCCCAGGTATTTTGCCTTTCCGCGATGGGCGACCGAATTGCCCATGACGGGCTTTTTTCCACACACCTGACATTCTTGCGACATTGATACACTCCCCTTGGGGGACTAGCTTTTAAAATTCAGAATCTATTAATATAACTGACCGGACAAATGATACAATATGTTGTCCGGCAAGTAAAAGCAAAAAAAGGGGCCCAAACCGGCATTTTCAAGTGGCTTAATCCACTTATATAGTGGGGGTGCCGGACGAACTAATTGTTTGTATTATGCGTATATGTTAATGATAAAAGTCTATTTAGTTGAAGCTCTTCAAGACTATATAATTGATTGGCAATTTTCGCCGCTAACAAAGACATTTCAAAGGAGAAGATAAATGTTTTATTGGGACCCGATCTATTTTTTGTATATTGCCCCGGCGTTTTTGCTGGGATTATGGGCGCAGATGCGCATTCAAATCGCCTACTCGCAAGCACAACAGCGGCCCGCGCCGCTTAGCGGAGCGGCGGCGGCCAGGCACATCCTCGATTCGGCCGGATTGCAAAACGTGGAAATCGAGCAAATACCCGGCCGCTTGAGCGATCATTACGACTCGCGCGCAAAGGTCTTGCGGCTTTCCGAGGAAGTTTATCAAAGCCGCACATTGGCTGCCGTTGGCATAGCAGGCCACGAGTCCGGCCATGCGATTCAAGATGCTCGTGCCTATGCCCCGCTTGCGATCCGCAATGCCGTAGTGCCTACGGCCAGCCTTGGCAGCAGCCTTGGCATATTGATGGTCGTTCTAGGCGCGGCATTCAGCAGATACTTGATATTTGCGGGAATCGGGCTTTTTAGTTGCTTTGTCTTCTTTCAACTTATAAATCTGCCAGTGGAGTTCAATGCCAGCAACCGCGCAAAGACGCAACTGGTGCAATTGGGCATCATCAACGACGAGGGACTGGTTTACGTCAAGAAAGTCCTTAACGCCGCGGCCCTGACATACGTCGCCGCCACTCTGCAAGCCATTATGACCCTGCTCTATCTGATCATGCGGTTATCCGGCGGGAGCAATAGAGATTAAGAGCCTATCCCAAAACAATTAATGTCATTCTGAGCGAAGCGAAGAATCTTGAACGCATATAGATAAAATAGGCAATACATTGCCAAATGTGGAGATCCTTCGCTACGCTCAGGATGACGTTTGGGATAGGTTCTAAGTTACAATATTTTGAACTTAAAACTTCACTCATGGAATCCGCACTTATCGCCTGGCTTCGCGACCGATTGCCTCCGCATCCGCTGCTAAAGCTGGGGATTGGCGACGACGCCGCCGTCTTGAGCATGGCTGGGGTGGACAACTGCGCGATCACGGTCGACGCCTTGACCGATGGCGTTGATTTCGAGCTTTCCCACGGCGACGATCCCAAGCGCGTGGGACGCAAGGCGTTGGCCGTTAATCTCAGCGATTTGGCCGCCATGGCCGCCCAACCGCTGGCCGGCGTGGTGGCCCTGGTCTTGCCCAAGCAAAACGGCATGAACTTGGCCCAAGCCCTGTTTGAAGGCATGTTGCCCTTGGCCGAAAAGTACAATCTGGCGATTGCCGGTGGAGATACCAACAGTTGGGTGGGGCCGCTGGTCGTAAGCATTACGCTTTTGGGTAAAATCACCGGTCGCGGCCCCCTGCGGCGCGGCGGGGCAAAGCCGGGCGATCGAATTTTGGCCACCGGATCTTTCGGCGGAAGCATTCTAGGTAAGCATTTCGATTTCCAACCCCGCGTGGAAGAAGCATTGCTATTAAACGAGCGGTATCGGCTTCATGCGGGCATAGATGTGAGCGACGGCCTGTCGATCGATCTTGCCCGCATGGCCAAGGAAAGCGGTTGCGGCGCGATTCTGCAAACCGATGCCGTTCCCATATCCGACGATGCCCGACGTTTGTCGAAAGAGCGCGCCGACGGCGTTTCGCCATTGGATCACGCCCTGGGCGATGGCGAAGATTTTGAACTACTCTTGGCCGTAGGGCCCGACGAGGCCCAACGCATCCTTGCCGACCAACCGCTCGATGTTCCGATCTCCGACATCGGCCAATTCATCCCTGATCCCGGTCTATGGCAGCGCGACGCAGATAATCTCAAGAAACCGCTTGTTCCCCAAGGCTGGGAACACTCCTTCGATTGATAAACATCATTTCTGGGCATATTGTTGCCGCACCCAGGAGCGAAACGAACGGATCCAACTCGTTTCGTCCGTTTCCTCACAACGATCCAAAAAGCGGTGTATTTCATTAAGATCCAGGAAAGGAAATGCAAAACTTTGTTGCTCTTGGGCGTAAACTCCCTCGGCCCGTAAATGAAAGACTCGAAGCGAAGTTCCGTCGTAGAGCCAAAGCTCGGGTACGCCCAGATCGGCATAGATGCCCATTTTGTCCAACGAACTATGGGAAATATCCACTTCGACGGCCAAATCCGGCGGCGGTTCGGTCGCAAGATCAATGTCTTTTTTGCCCCGCACGCGCGGCTCATTCAAGACATAATAACATTCGTCCGGCTCCAATCCCCTTTGCTTCAATTGGATTTTCAGGGTCGTTGCACCGCCGCTACGAATGGGAATATTGAGTTCTTCTGTCAAAGCTTCTATCATTCGGCCCAATAACCTGTGAAACCATTCATGTTCTGGCGATGGCGACATGATTTCCAAATTCCCCCGATCGTAGGTGAAGCGAATGCCCGCGCAATCCGAAGCGCCAAGGGCCTCAAAGACATCCCAAGATATATTAGGAATTAAAATGCGCGTTTCGGCTTGAATAGTTGAAACAGACATGATTGTATTATGATGCGGTAGAGGCAAAAGGCACTTGCTCCACGCGGACAATGTGCAGCCAAGAGACTAAGTCGCACTCTCTGGCAACTCCGCTTCCGGGAGCAGTCTCTTCACGCCCAATGTAAACTTCCCGTGAAGTAACCATTGCCATTTCCGGATGGCGAATATCATATATTTTACCGTCGGTCAAATGAATGCGCAGCGGTACAAATGGCTGGCGGCGAAGCTCCTCGCGAAGTTTTTCCGGACGGAGCATTTTCAATTCCTCCCTTTCATATCAATCCTACCGCCCGATAGAAGTATTGTCAAGCATTCAAGAACGCATATTACACGTATTGCGATAGCGTTTCGATCGCATTGCCTTGCGGGTCGCGGATCGTGACTTGCAGCGGCATTTGGCCGGGCAGGCTGTGGGTGGCGCAGCCGAAGCAGGGATCGTAGGCGCGGAAGGCCATCTCGACCATGTTCAGAAGTCCTTCGCGGACCTGGCCTTTTTTGATCAGTCCCTGGGTGGCTTTTTTGACCGACATGCAGATGGGCGCGTTGTTGTTCGTCGTGCCCACGATCAGGTTCACCTTGGTCAGAATTCCGCGCTCGTCGGTGGTGTAATGATGCGTAAGCGTGCCGCGCGGGGCCTCGACGCAGCCCACCCCGTCGGTCGGCGTTTGCGTGGGCAACACGCGATATTCCTTGCCCGTTATCTGGGGATCGGTGGATAGTTCCACCCAGCGCTCGGCGGCGTAAAGCAGTTCGACCAGCCGTGCCCAGTGCGTGGCCAGCGTGTGATTGATGGGCTTGCCACCCAACGTTTCGTACATGCGTTTGTACTCGGCGGAGGCCGAGGGCGTGGCCATGCCGTCGGCCGCGTTGCAGCGCGACAGAGGCGTGGCCTTGTACACGCCCGAGTCCTCGCCGTCGACAAAACCTTTCCAGCCGATCTTCTTCAGGTAGGGGAATTTCAGATACGACCAGGGCTCCACGCGTTCGGCCACGTAGTCGCGATATTGCGAGCAATCGTATTTGGCGTGTTCTTTGCCGCTTGGACTTGTGACACGGATTTTGCCGTCGTAAAAGTTCGTGCGGTTTTGGGCGTCGACCATACCCATGTTGTAGGTTTTGTGGACGTAGATGTCGCCGGTAATGAGTTTCACGTACTCGCTGTTTGCGAGCACCACGTCGTCGAAAATTTTCAGGGAGAACTTGGCGAAATCGATGGCCTCGCGGCCGCGGGCTTCGATTTCCTTGCGTTGATCCTCATTTATGCCCCGGCTCACGCCGCCGGGCAGGCCCCAGTTGGGATGCACGCGCCGGCCGCCCATCATTTTTATGAGTTCATGCCCGTCGTGTCGCATTTTTAGCACGTGCTTGGCCACGTCCATGCCCACCTTGGCCACCACGCCCAGGATGTTGCGCTGGGCGGGCGGGGCCTCGGGGCCGACTACGAAATCCGGGCCGCCCAGGGCGTAAAAGTGCGTGGTATGATCGGTGGCGTAAAAGATACTGTAAAAAAGTTCGCGGAGCTTCTTGGCCGTGGGCGGCGGATCGACGTGGAACAGGGCGTCCAGCGCCTTGGTGGCCGCCATGTGATGGGCCTCGGGACAAACGCCGCAGATCCGCGCCGTGAGGTTGGGCATGTCCTCGGCCGGCCGGCCCAAACAGAATTTTTCAAATCCCCTAAGTTCGGGAATTTGCAAATAAGCGTTAGCCACGTCGCCCTCGTCGTTAAGGAAGATGTCGATCTTGCCGTGGCCTTCCAGCCGGGTGATGGGATCAATCGAGATGCGCTTCATCGAAAAAACTCCAAAAACTCCCGGCACAAGTGCCGGGGCTAAACTTATTATTTCAATATTTTCGCGCGACCGACGGTCGCGGCTTTATGTCCGCAATTTGAAATTTGCATTTTGCAATTTTCAATTTGCAATAATTATTTTTTCGCGGCCCCATTGCCGTTGGTCAATGTTTTTTTGCTTTTCCGCCGCAACTGGCTCTTTGCCAAACTAAAGCGATAGAACGTTCCCACCGGGTCGGGAATGCCTTCCTTGACGATGCGGTCGATCTCCTGGGGATCGTTGGAGTCGATAACCGAGGCCAGCGCGCTAAGGAGCCGGGCGCCGTAGTCTTCCACGCCGGAGTTCGGGCCGTGGCAGCCGATGCAGGGCGAGTTGACCTGCGGGCAAAGCGCGCCGCAGCCCGCCCGAGTGGCCACTCCGCAACACAACAGGCCCTGTTCCAAGAGGCAGGTCGTATCATCGGGAATTATTTCCCAGGTACGGTTGAATTTCTTGATTTTTTTTTCGTTTCGCGTGCGCGGACATTCGTCGCAAACCGTGGTGTTTACGCCGATGACCGATCCCTTTGGCGGCAACTTGCCTTCGAGTATGGCTACAATCGCTTTCCAGATGTTTTCGGCCTCGGGCGGGCAGCCGGGCAGATAATAGTCCACCGCGACCGTTTGATCCAGCGTTTTGAGCGTGTCGTAGAACATGGGCAGATGCAGCGTGCCTTCGGCCACCTTGGTCTCGGTTTGCGGGCGAACGTCTTGCGGATTTACAGGGGCGGTCATCGAACCTTCCTTGTAAACCGCGTCGAAAATCTCCTTGCGGTTGTTCAGGTTCGCCAGGCCCGGGATGCAGCCCTCGGATGCGCAGGAGCCGAAGGCAACCAGAATCTTTGACTTGCGCCGCATGAGTTGGGCCATGTATTCCTGTTCGCTGGTGCGGATGCCGCCGTTGAAAAGGCAGAGGTCGATTGCGCCGTCGGGCATTTTTTCTACGTCGCGGACCTTGCCGTCGGCCGCGCAGGGCCACATAACAATGTCGAAGGCGGCGGCCACGTCGAGGATTTTTTCGTCGATGGCCAGGATTGCGATTTCGCATCCGCCGCAGGAAGCGGCCCAGTATATCGCCAGTTTTCCCTTGGTTATAGCGGCTGCCGCACTCATGATTTCACCTCCATCGCTTCTTCATGCTCGTGGACGATCGCCTTTAGGGCTTCCAGGCGTTGGCCGTTTTCCGCCCAGTTGGCCGGCCAGTTCAATGGGCCGAGTTTGCGGATGTCCTCGACCAGCTTGTCGATTTGATCGGCCAGCAATTGGCCCTCGGCGGCCGAGGCCCAGACCAAACGCACCCGATCCGGCTCCACGCCCAGGGCATCCAGCGTGTGCTTGAGCATGTAATAGCGTCGCATGGCTTTATAATTCTGCTCGATGTAATGGCACTCGCCCGGATGGCACCCGGCGATCATCACGCCGTCGGCGCCCAGGGCCAGGGCCTTTAGCACGAACGTGGGATCGACCCGGCCGGAGCACATCACGCGGATGATGCGGACGTTTGTGTCGTATTTGATTCGCGCGGTGCCGGCCAGGTCGGCCGCCCGATACGAGCACCAGTTGCAAAGGAATCCCACGATTTTGGGTTCAAATTGTGTGTCGGACATAGTTGAGGGATTGGGGATTAGAGATTAGGGATTGGTATATTTATTTGTTGTTTAGCTGCGAGCGGGCACCATGCGTAGCATGGTCGGCGAGCGAGTATAATCGCGAAACCGCAAGCGGTTTAATTGTTAAATTCATCATTCATCATTCAACATTCACCATTTGTTTGGCGTCCCATAGGATGCCGTCGATCTCGGCGAAAATTTGCTGGTTATTAAAGTGAGCACCGGTAATAACGCCGGCGGGGCAGGCGGCCACGCAGGTGCCGCAGCCTTTGCACAAGGCGGTGATCACTCGGCTGACTTTTTTGGCTTCGTCGAATTCGATGGCGTTGTACGGGCACATGTTGTTGCAAATACGGCAGCCCGAGCAATCGTCTTCGTTGATCGAGGCCACGATGGGTTCGATCATTACGATGCCCTTTGTAATCATGCCCGAGATGCGTGCGGCCGCGGCAGCGCCCTGGGCCACCGAGGCGGGAATGTCCTTGGGGCCTTGGCACGCGCCGGCCACGAATATGCCGTCGGTCATGGTGGCCACCGGATCGAGTTTCGGATGCCGTTCGGTGAACCAGCCCTTCATACTGCAGGAAATGCCGCACTTGAGGCCTAGTTCCTTGGCGTCGGCCTGCGGTTCCAAGGCGCCCATGAGGATCACCATGTCGAAGGGCAATCGCCGCTGCCGGCCCATCAGCGTATCTTCGAACTGCACGATGAGTTTGCCCGCCTCGGATGGATTCCGAGCGGCGACGGTCACTTCGGCCACCTTGCCGCGGACGAAGTGCATACCTTCGGTCAAGAGGCGTTGATAAAATTCCTCGTAATCCTTCTGGTTCGGCCGCATGTCGATGTAGAACGAATACACCTGGGCATTGGTCTTTTCCAGGACCAGGTGGCCGAATTTCAGGGCGGCCATGCAACACACCGCCGAGCAATGCTCGTTATAGTTTACGTCCCGGCTGCCCACGCAGTGGATGATGGCCACCGATTGCGGCTCGGTCTTGCCATCGCGGAGCACGATTTTTCCGTTGGTCGGGCCGGCGGCATTGCACAAGCGCTCGAACTCCATGTTCGAATAGACATTGGCCAGGCGGCCGAAGCCGTATTGCGGAATCCGCTTGCAGTCGAACAATTTCCAGCCGGTGGCCAGAACGATGTTGCCCACGTCAAGCTCGACGATCTCGTCTTTCTGATCGTAATCGATCGCGGCGGTCGGGCAGACCTTCGAGCAGACCTGGCACTTGCCCCGCGCGAACCAGGTGCAGTTTTCGGTGTCGATGACCGGGATCCGCGGCACGGCTTGGGGAAAGGGCGTGTAAATCGCCTTGCGATAGCCCATGCCGACCTCGAAAACGTTGTCGATGATCTTTCGCGGGCATTTTTCCACGCAGATGCCGCAGCCCGTGCATTTCACCGGATCAACATAGCGGGCCTTTTTGCGAATCTTGACCTTGAAATTGCCCACCGATCCGCTTACCTCTTCCAACTCGGAATAAGTAAACAAGGTCACGTCCTCGTGCTGCCCGACTTCCGACATCTTCGGCGTGAGGATGCAGGCGGAGCAATCCAAGGTTGGAAAAGTTTTGTCGAACTGTGCCATGTGCCCGCCGATCGAGGGTTCGCGCTCGACCAGGTAGACCGGATAGCCAGCGTCGGCCAGTTCCAAGGTGGCCTGCAAACCGGCGATGCCCCCGCCGACGACCAGCGTGGCCTTGTTCACCTTGACGGACATTTTTTCCAGGGGCTCCTGATACTTTACCCGTTCGGCCGCGGCCGCCACCAGGGCCTTTACCTTTTCGGTGCCCGCCTCCTTGCTCTTTGTGACCCAGGAAACGTGCTCGCGGATGTTGGCCATCTCGAATAAATAAGGATTCAATCCGGCGTTCTGGCAGGCGCGGCGGAAGGTTTTTTCGTGCAAATGGGGAGAACATGCCGCTACAACGACGCGCGTAAGGCCTTCTTTCTTGATGTCGTCCTCGATCATCTGCTGACCGAGAGAGGAACACATGAATTTGTAATCGCGCGATACGGCGACGTCCTTGATATTCTTTCCGGCCCATCGGACGACCTCTTCCACGTCGACCATGCCGGCAATGTTGCTTCCGCAATGACAAATGTAAACGCCGATTTTCTCGGCCATGGCACTTTCTCCGTGACAATTAATTATTTAAATAACATTAAACTCCGGCCGCGGCGGGTTTGCCGTTTAGTTTTGCCTTTAGCACCGGCGAGGCGGCGACGATTTCCTTACCGAAGCCGAGCGTCTTGGGGTCGATGCCGAAGGCCACGCCCAACAACTGCGTGAAGAATATAATCGGAATCTTGAAATGCAGTTTAAAATATCCGTTTACCCGGCTTTGATAGGCGTCGAGATTCAACTGGCACATGGGGCACATGCACAGGATCATATCGGCCTCGTACTCGACCGCGCTTTGCAGCAGGCGGCGAATCAGCTCGAAGGCTTGCGGCTCGCTGATTTGCGTCATGTGTCCGCCGCAGCAATGGGCCTTTACCGGGTAGTCGACCACCTCGGCCCCCAGCCACTTGAACAGTTCGTCCATTTTCATGGGATATTCGGTGTTGTCCACGCCCTTGATGGGCCGGACCACCTGGCAGCCGTAATAAGGCGCGATCCGCAGCCCGGTAAGCGGTTTGACGACCTTGTCGCGGATGGCCGTCTCGCCGATGTCGGTGTGTATTACGTCCAAGATGTGGCGGACCCGCACCCGGCCGGGCTTGTACTTCAACCCGCCGGCTGCCAGGGCCTGGTTGATCTTTGCGTTCATGTCCGCGTGTTCGCTCATCAGATTATCGACCTTGGCAAGGTTCAGATAGCAGGCGGCGCAGGGCGCCACGAGCTGGTCGAACTGGGGATCGACAAGGGCCAAATTCCTGGCTATGACCGAACAGGCGGTCAACTCGTCTTGGGAGAAATACTCGGTGGCGCCGCAGCAGTTCCAATCGTCGAGTTCCACCAGTTTGATACCCAACAAATCGGCGACCGCGCGGACCGACACATCGTAGGCGGCGCTGCTGCACTCCAGCGAACAACCGGGATAATACGCGTATTTCATTGTAGTGGTTAGTGGAGAGTGGTTTTCAGTTATCGGTTTACAGTTTACAGTTCTCGGTTTTCAGTTATCAATATATGGTTCTCAGTGGGCAGTAAACTGCCCACCCCTCATTATCCGCTATCCGCTATTTTCATCCTTCATCCCACATCCTTCATCCTTTGCTTTTCGCCCCTAATTCCCTGGCTTTCTT
>Ga0187861_10003843_pt1 | contig 12993 bp, 10 predicted proteins | sample June2016WEW_10_1_3_FD_132986 | JGI IMG/M metagenome (GOLD analysis project Ga0187861, IMG submission 132986) | Peatland microbial communities from SPRUCE experiment site at the Marcell Experimental Forest, Minnesota, USA - June2016WEW_10_100 | ecosystem: Environmental > Terrestrial > Soil >...
AGGCATGGATCCTGACCTTCCCTGTTGAAACTGAAGCTAATATTCGTCGCAGAATCCTTGACCTCTGCCAAACTCACGCGAGAAACGTCGTAGAAATCACCAGACAGCTCGTTGTTCTCTTAGACAATGTGGCTGCCAAGAAGCCGAAACTCGCCAAAGAAAACTACCAGAACATTCTCAAGACAATCGAGGATAACGAGAAAAACAAAGCCACGTTCCTTAGTGAAGTGGCGTCCGTGGGAACCCTGCTGATTAACCGAGAGGACTTTCTACGCCTATTGTTTAGACTGAGCGAAGTTGCTGAGTATTGCGAAGCAATGGGGTTCAGGCTGATGGGCGTTGTCGACTTGAAGTGGAAGCTCGATACAAACAAGCTGGAAGCCATTTCGAATTTGATGGGGTCAGTTCTGAAAGAGATTTCAAAGGTGAGAGAAACACTTCATTCTCTCTCCTTCGACGCCGAAAAGGCGATAGAGACCGCAAAAGCAGTGGAAGAACTGGAGCGCGCTATCGATGCCGAATCGAGGAAACTGGACCTCGAATTGATCTCGAGCAAGATGCCTCTTCAGACATTGTTATTTCTGCGGGATCTGGTTGACAGAGCAGAAAAGATTGCGGACATCGGCGTAGACGTCGTGGACCACATTCGCGTGTTGGCTCTCACTGCCTAGGTGCATGTTCGATGCCTCAGCCCATCACCACCGAGCTAATTGGAAATAGGCTGATTGTATGGAGCTACAAGGACGGAATGAGCCTCTATAGACTTGGGTTCTATGGCAAACCAGTGGGTATCCCAAAACCCAAACCCGAGCAAGACTTCAAGGCCCCTCTGATGCTGGACCTAATGGAGGGTTTGTACCTCCTCGATAGACGGTTCATCAAAGTGGTTGACGCAAAGACTTCTAAGGCAGTAAATCGTGTCAAGCTTCTGAAAATCGCCAATAAAACATACAAGAAATTTGACCTTGGGTATAGCGCTTACGAAAACTTGCGTGAAAAAGGTCTCATTGTAACTCCCGGGATAAGGTTCGGATCTGATTTCGCAATTTACGAGCATGGCCCTGGCATAGACCACGCCCCGTTCATTGTAACGGTGAAAAAGGAAGAGGAAACGATGGGTCCGTTTGAGGTGGTCCTGGCGGGAAGACTTGCAACAACAGTACGGAAGCAGTTTACAATTGCGGTGCCGAAACGAAAAGGAAAGAAAGTAGACTACTTGGTCTTCAGATGGTTCAAAGCCTGATGGAGCCCGGAAAGCGAGAATGAGGTACCCTATTTCTAACCAAGGGGCTTAACCATCTCCACAACCGCTTTCCCTCTGTCGAACTCGAGTTTTGTAAACAGCCTTACCGCCACTTCATTGCTTTGAGGAATCAAAGCCGTTAACGTGAGGACACCGAGTTTGCGTAGTCGGTTCATGCCTGTCACTAGTTCCGTAGTCGCTAGGCCGCGAGCTCGATAGAGTGGATGCGTGAAGAGCTGGACCACACGGGCGACCTTTGGCATATCACTTGCTACGAAGCAGGCGCTGACAAGATTTCCTTGCGCCCCGCTGATGAATGAGGCGTCAGAAAGAAAGGTTCCACACGTCCCTTTCATTATGCTCCGCAGGTAAGCCTCGGCCGATTTCTCTTTTTGGAACTTCTCAGTTCCATTTGCGTAAGATTCGAGCATCAATTTGGCGATGGCTGGAATGTTCTTTTCGCTCGGGTTCATCATCGGCAAGATGGGCATTAGCTGGGTTTCCGAGACGGTCTTGGAGAAGGTCGCCATCGCGTTTGTTTTTTTGTAACCTCCATCTGAGAACGCTCGCTCATATCCCTCTGGCAGAATGACAATGCTTGAGGCGACATTCATGTTCCTAAAATCCGATTGGAGAGCAGAGATCAACATTTGCAGCGCGCCTGGTTCTTCGGGACAAAGTCGTTCAAGAGTAACTTCAAGACCAGTGGATTGTAAAGAGAAGAGCGCGACAGGATGGTCAACGACAAGAATGTTCCAATTGTTACCAGCCTTTCTCAATGCTTCCGTAATCTCATCTTTGCTCTTGCACTGAGGAAAATTCTCTTTCATGTACTCTTGGTCTTCGATTACAAAGCTGGAAACTTGGTCAAGCGCCTCCGATGTGGATTTGGAGACTTTTGTAATCATTTGTTAAGACGTTGTTCGGCGAAAAGAGCCATATGCTTCACTGTATTCAGGTTTGTGCGATTGTTATGTACCGGGGGCTCGTGGCTTCAGGTGGAATTTTGGCTGTTTTCGGAGCGTTCTTGGTCTTGACGGATTTGTACGTTCCATTGGGTGTTTCGATCTTCGGGCTTCCAATAATGGTTTTGGGGCTGATAATGTTCCTAGTAGGTTTCCGGAGACCTGAGCCGTCTCCAGTTGAACCTGAAGTGGGGATGAAATTCTGTTGGTATTGCATGACTCAGATTCCCTTGGAGTGCAAGGAATGCCCCAATTGCAGCCTGGCGCAACGTGACTCACATGACGAATAAGACATTAGCGAGCGCTATTTCGTAGCCTCTCCTGATTTTGGTTTTTCATCCGCGATGTCCGGCTTTGGTGTATTCTCGGGGTTACGAAGCTCGATGTGCGCCTGCCCTTCCATGATTTTGCGTTGGAGTTCCGTGAGTAACTCATCAATTGCAGCATGGTCCAAACCCATCTGTCTCAGTGCGGATTGTGTTTCCTCAGAGAGTGTTGCTCCAATGTTTGGCCCTCCGTATCCTTCCATTCCAATGGCGTCAAACTTCAGCTTGACCTTCCTGAATTCAAAGTATCCGGAAACATAAGTAACGCGACCTTGGCCGTCAATGGATTCAATGTAGACTTCGAGGTTCTCAGGGAGAACCGGTCTGCTCAAATGAATCTGCCTACCACCAATCTTCTAAGAGTGAATATACTTGTTTCGGATATTCAGCCATCAGATGTGATGAGGCTTCACAAGGAACATTAACGAGACTGTCTCCGTCACGGATACCGAAGCATTGGGTAACAACGGCGTTGTAGCGGCGTACCTGGTAACTGGCAAGAAGCGGGCCTTGATTGACATGGGCTACCAATCGTCCGCAGAAGTCGTCATTAGAAAATTAAGGGAGAAGGACGTGGGGCCAGGTGGCCTGCAGTATTTGTTACCCACTCATGTTCACCTAGACCATGCTGGGTCATGTGGGTCGCTTGCGAGAGCTTTTCCCAACGCAACTGTCGGTTGCCATCCCTTGGGCGCTCCACACCTTGTCGATCCGGCCCGGCTCATTGCCAGCGCCGGTAAACTGTTCGGAGAAGCTCTAATGAGAAATTATGGCTTGCCGGAGCCCATTGACGAACGGCGAATTCATACCGTTGCCGATGGTGAAACAATTAGCCTGGGCACCGGCGTCACGCTTCGATCGGTTTGGACACCCGGCCACGCACCTCACCACTTGAGCTACGTGCTCGAAGAGTCTGGGGTGGTTTTTACTGGCGACGCAGTGGGGGTTCACTATGCCAACTTTCCAGTCTTGGTGCCAACTACTCCTCCCCCCAGCTTCGACTTGGACTTGGCCGTCAAAAGCCTTAGCCGAATTCAAGGGATTTTTCCTTCCCAACTCTTCACGCCACACTTCGGAATTGTCTCCCACCCTGAAGGGTGGCTTGGTGAGAACATCCGTGAGCTGCTTGCTTGGAATTCGTTGGTTGAAGGAATGCTCAAAGAAGGGCGGACAGCAGAGGGGATTGCTGATGAATTCACCAAACGCTCGTCCCAGCAAATCGGGCGCTCGGTAGGCGAGGTTCCGGAGTATCTTCGAGTGCTGATCAGGCTCAACACGTTAGGTTTTATCAGATACCAGCAGAAAAAGAGAACCGCCTAGCCTCGTCGAAGGGTTCGGCGTGAGTTAGGGGGAGCAAGCCGCAGTTTCAACTCCCAAGGGATTCCGGCGTTGTTGTTCAATGCACCTTTCATACAAATATCGGCAGCCCATTGGGATGAAATTGCGTAAAACAAGTTGGGCTGTTTCATTCATGTCCGCAAAAGAGAAAATGGCGTATTAAATAGTCAGCGTGGAGCCAATGAACTCAAGTCTTAAGTAACCAACGGGTGGCTAAGCTAGCATCTGGCTCCAAAAGCCGAAAAGAGCTCAATTATGAATCAGAATTGAGGCACACATCGATGAATAGACCCACGAAACTGCTCGCGTGCCTCGTTTTATTCATTGTTCTCATATCTCCTGCATTGTACGCGGTTTCCGCTGCACTGCCGCCACTAGCAGCTGGAACATTTCCAGTCGGAACTTTCGTAGTGCCGATGGACGGTAAACAAGCCGATAGAATCCGCGTGTACGGTTTTATCCATGAGTTCTTGCGTAGTGCGCCCGGCCTTCAGATGGCTCGCGTCATCGAACCGCCAGACGTCAGCATGCAAACGGCTCTCACACCAAGCGGCGCAGTCTATCAAGGAGGGCCGTTCCTAATCGAGGACAGGTTCTCCGCCCAAGTCAATGCGCTTCTGTCTTCTGTGAATTTCAATAAGGTAACCGTAACACGGCTGACCGCGCCGTTCACATCCAATCAAGTCTTCTTTGTTCGCCAACCAACTAATATTCTCGTGATCAAGGGCATCTGGGGAAGAACCGACCTCACCCTCGACCAAATGAAGATAAACTACACACTCATCAGCCCCGACGATGTCTTAGCCAATCCCTCAATCGTCAATCAGTACTCGCTCATTGTCCTTGACTGTCCAGGATGGTTCGGCGATCCCTCAACTTTCACGCCGACTGTGCAGGCTCAGGTTCAGGCCGTCTACAATAATCTTAGAACCCACATCCAAGCGGGCAATGAAATAATCTACACTGACATTGCCCTGAAAGACCTCGAACAGACGTTTCCAGGATACGTCCAACTCATAGGACCAAACCAGGGCGGAAATTGGGCTTCAGTCATGCACAACCCCCCCGCTCCGTCGGGTACATTCCCAGGGGAATTCCCAAGCCAATACTACAATGCTGGCCCGAACCCCAACGACATCACGCTGGTCACCGCGGGTGGTGGTTACGCCGTTGCTAGCGTGAACCCGGCTCACACATCCGATGTCAGAATACTAATGGACAGCACCAAGTTCGGTGTGCCATTCCGTCATGCTATACTTGGTTTCTATTTCCAGTTCGGCAACGGAATCGTCGAGGGCCTTGGATTCCACCCACAGGAACAGTTGCCCGTTGGCAGTGCAGGGTTCTATGCTGTTGAGCAGGTTTACGGAAACAAATTCGTTCACGGCCCACAGATTGACTTTGTTCTTTCAGCGACCCCGCCAACCGTCACCGTTCAGGCTGGAAGCACCGCAACTTACGCAGTCACCGTGAATTCGATAGGAGGGTTCAGCTCACAAGTCAACCTCCAGGTTACTGGGCTTCCTTCGTTCTCGTCACCAAGCTTCTCCCCAGGCAGCGTGACACCACCCGCTGGTGGAACGGCAAACTCCCAACTGACAATTTCCACAAGTACAAACACCCCCATAGGCACGTACACCCTGACTATTACGGGTACATCATTACTTCCCGCGATCATGCGGACAACTACAGTTCAACTTGTCGTAACTGTCCCGCCCAATGACTTCTCTATCTCGGCAACTCCGCTTCTGGCGCTTAATCTAACGCAGTGCGGAAACTATACTGTATCAATTGTGCCACAGGGGAACTTCAGTTCACCTATTACGTTGAACGCGACCGGTCTTCCACCAAAGACCACCTTCATAATTCAGCCCAACCCGGTCACCCCGCCCCCCAGTGTGACGGTGACTTCGAACCTTCAAGTCTGTGTGGCTCAGCAGGCCACTCCGGGTAATTATACTCTAACCATCAGCGGAGCTAGTGGACCGCTCTTCCACACCACGAACGTGCTTTTCAGGATCGTCCAGCCGCCAACCTCTAACGTGAACTTTTGGCTCCTTCTATTGCTAATCCTGCTTGCTCTGGGCTTGGCGTTGTTGTTGGGTATCTTGGCGTTCCGAAAAGGTCGCAGACCCGTTCGGGCTGTCGTACCTGCTCCGGTTCGAATGAGACCCAGGCCGAGGGTTGTGCATGTTTTGCCGCTGCCGATGATTCGATGTAAGTGGTGCGGCAGAATGATGCCCATGCACGCAGTCTACTGCCCCTTCTGCGGCAGACCCCAAGTCATTCTGGCTCGACCCATTCCGATGGCAGTTCGACCCACTGGCCGCGTGGGCGGTAGGGGTATCTTCGGGTTCGCGTTGTCATTGGTCTCTGGGATTCTTGTGATTCTTAACGCGGCCGCCCTGCTCTCTCCTAGCTTCTTCGGCGTCTGGTCGGGAATATTCTTCTGGCTTCCCTTAATCGGGCCACTGTACGGGTTCGCGTTAGGGGTTATCATAGGCCTGGTTCTGATCATGGGTTCGATAATCATGGTCCTTCGCAACGGCGCACTCGCCGACATCATAGTCTTCCCCTTCGCAATCTTCAGCCTCATAATCGGCGGAGGCTTCATCGCCGGAATGCTCCTCGGGATTGTTGGAGGCATCATCGCAGCGCTGAAGCGCTAACTTACACGAAAACTTTTGACAGTTCCAACTAAGTTTCTAGGAATTGCTTGTTTCACGGTCTTTCTAAGACAAACATGTTTGCTTTGCATAGGTAGCGCCGTCAGAATTTACGGGTTTGATTCAAGGGATTTTGCTTGAATCGAAACCGTGTGCGTTAGATAGGGCTGGACCTATCAAGTTGCGACATAGTGAGACCTGCTTTTTGATTGGAAATTGCAGCTTCACTACCCAGTTTTGGGGGTTGAATCGTCGTGGGGATGAATTTTGGTATCATGAAAGCCCTAAGTCACGAAGGCACAGTCTAGGGGGGATAAGGTGCATATGAAATGGAAGTCATGGAATATTACCGCGACTCAAGCGGGTTCTGGCGAATCAAGAACTTCCGTCGCCGTAGGCGTGCCAGAATCTAAGTGCACGCGACACAGCCCAATTAGCAATTAGCTCCCGGTTACTCAGTGTGGATTTCCACAATATCCCGGTCGCCCAATACGTGATCGGGGCCTACGCGCTCGCCAGCGAACTTGCTAGTTGGCCCCCAGATTCTTGAATACCGATAGCGGTTAGCTAAATCCGTGTGGATGCTCCGCGCCAAGTCTTGCACAGTTGTCCCAGCGCGAACCACGAACGGATTTTCAGATGGCTTGCTTGCGTTCGGCTCCCTAGTGTAAACTCTGATTATTCCCAAGGCACGAAAGGCAACGCCACCCACATCCTTCAACCCTTGTCCCGTTAAGCAAGAAGTGAACAAGGTCGGCAGAGATATGGCGTTTTTCTGTGTGAAGTCATCCGCAGTTTGTTTGGCACCGGGGAGATCGAGTTTGTTCACGATGATCAGTGAAGGCTTGTATGTGGTTACGTTCTCGAAGATCGCGTCTTCAACGTCGTCGATGGTTACGTCCCCGTATATCCTAATCAGTGCGTTTCTCAAGCCGTAGCTGTGCAAAAGCTCTCGGACCTGCACAGGCGTGCATGAAGTTTGGATGCCTGAGGTCGCGATGCGAATCTCCCCCGAACCCTTCTCAGGAACAATCTCCACCCTGGACGCGGTTCTTTGGGTTGAGATACGGACTTTTCCGAGGGCTGATATCAAATGTTGGAGTTGGCTCAGTGGTTCCGATGTGAGATCGAGCATGAGCATGAGGCCGTCCGCCGCTCGGATGAGGTCGATGCTTTCTGGTTGAATTTCGAACTCTCCGTCCCGGTTCATTTGTGGAGCGGGGAGTTCAACCATTTGAAGTTGAACATCTTCAAAAGCGAGCATTCCAGGGGTTGGGCGCTGGGTAGTAAACTCGTAGTCAGCCACCACTACCTGTGCTTTCGTTAGGAACCTCAGGAGGCTACTACGACCGGCCTTTGTCGGACCAAAGAGGATGATTTGTGCGGCGCCCTCGCGTTCGACGTGCCAAATGGAATGACCGCCGCCCCGTTTGCCGCGACGGGTGAGTAGTTCTACTTTGAGATTGGCAATTTTGGTGTTGATTTGAGCCTTGAGCCTCTCATTCCCTTTATGCTTCGGGATAATTGACAGAAATTCTTGGTAAGCTTGAAGTTGCTCTCTTGGATTCTTGGTGAGTTCGGCCTCACGCCATTTTGCTTTGGCTTCGGGTGTTAAGTTTGCGGGCAACGCCTCTCACAGATCTGAGCGGGCCTCAATGGAACAGGAATGGTGCAGGCGGCGGATTAATGTCCTTCGCGGGCGCCAGCGAGACTATAGTTGAAGCGACTCTGTCACCAAGCCTCTGCCGGTCACTGGAAGCTACGACTGACACGACTGCAATGGCGTAGAGGCATGGTAGCTAATCAACAAATCGCAACAAGTTACGCTTGAACGAGGCACTCATCGAGCAAGGTTCACCATCGGTTCCAAAGACCCGAAGCTTGAGCAGCAGCTTCCCGATCGAGGCAGCAAGAAACCACTCCAGAAGGAAGTAATAGAAGAAAGTCAGTACGGCCAGGTAGGCGGCTCCTGTGTAGACTGAAGTTGTTTCTGCCAGGGTGAAATCCTTGACGGTCAAAATCAACACAACAACCCACGCTGCTGCGAGGAGCGCAGAGTCCACTAGCCCAGCCGCAACCCGTTTGGTAAGCGGGGCAGGTTTCACATGAACTGGCGGCGTCGACAGTGTCTCGATAGTGACTTCGTGATCTTCATGCCCGTGCCCTTCGACATTCGGCCTTCCAGGGTGTGACATATGACCCGTCGTCAATTGATTCCGATCCGATTAGTAAATTCTGCCTCACCGTTGATTTGCACAAGGAAAATCTAGCGTTAGGAAATAGGCTTAAATAATAATCTAGGCGTAAATCGGCTTTACTTAAGAGGAGTAATTGAACGAAAGAATGGCGGATGTATGCCCCACTTGCGGGCTTCCAAAAGATCTCTGCGTCTGCGGAACTATTAGCATGGAACAGCAGCTTGTTAAAGTCCGCCTTGAGACTCGAAAATGGGGCAAGGCAACCACAATTATCGAAGGAATAAACACGAAGAGCATCAACCTCGGTGACCTGGGTGCGAAGCTGAAAACCTACTGCGCCTGTGGTGGCACATCCAAGGATGGCCTAATATTGCTTCAGGGCGACCATCGGGGCAAAGTGAAGAAGCTACTGGTTGACTATGGCTTTCCGGAAACTTCCATTGAGGTACACTGAATATCGTCAGCTGAAGGGATGTCGGAGTGGGTGACTTTTTCGATACAGTGAAGAATCTGCGTCATTCTGGGCCAGGAGCTTTGGCTTGCCCGGTATGTGGAAGTATTAGGATTAAACAGCGTGGATCACTTGGTGGGTGGCTTCTGCCTCCGGACTGGGCCTGCACGGATTGTGGTTATGTTGGCAAGTTGGTTTTGGAGCTCGATAGAGAGGATTCTGGTAAACAAAAAAATAGTTGATACGTTAATGTACCAATAAAGGAACATTAATATACCCCAACCTGGAAGAGCGACCTGCACTCTCCCAGGACGGAAGATTGCGACGAAAACCAACCACCACCCACACAAACAATGGGTAATTCTCATCATAGTCCTGACCATCGCGATAGCAAGTGCTCGATGGGCTTACGCAGACCAAACACTCGCTCGAACTCAAAACATGCAGCTGACCATTCGGCAATCGCTCGTTGTCCAAAGCGACCACACTGCGATCCAGAAACTCTTCCTAACCGGAAACCTCACCTACATGAACCTCACAAAACCACAACAATATCCAGCCAACGGGTTCGAAGTATCAGCCACCGAGCCCTCTAGCTACGAGATTCGAGTACTCTTCGATTCTCCAGGTGACTACACTGTCAATCTCTTCGTCAAGAACAAGGATAGCGGTCTAACCAGGAACGCCACCACGTATTATCTTTCAAGCGGCCCCTTCGAACTCGACATCAACGCTACCTTCAACCCCCACCCAAACGATACGATACCTGTTGTTGCCTCGGAACCGCCGTTCCAGAACTTCGCCAAGTGGGTTGGAAAATTCGGTGAGGCATTTCCACTCTGGGTGAAACTGCTCTACTTTGGGATGGGAGTTCAGTTCTTTGCAGTAGGGGGCTTATGGATTCGCCGGGAAACGTCAAGAAAGGAATCCACCGACCAACGAGTCGACCGAGGCGACCAAGCGTACATGTGGGTGGACACTGCTTACAAATTCCTACTCGCATCCTTCGCGGCAATTGTAGCAATCATGGGCGGCGAGCTTCTAATTCTGTTCATACTTCGCTTCATGTTTCTAGCCTCATTTGACTTCCTTTCCCTTTGGGACCTTTTCGTAATCGGTTTCGCCTTGGGAGTGATCGTAATCATGTACCTGATTCGCTTCACGATGGAGAAGGCCTTCGACATGAAACCGATGGAGGATGCATAATGTCGACAAGCAGCCTTGATGACATGGAGAATTACGCGCCAACAGAATCCGGGACCGAGGGAGACGCAGAGTGGTGGCTGAAGTACACGCTCCTGCGGTGGCTAAACTACATCCCATTACGGGCGGTGGACAAGGATTTCGCCCGTTGGAGAAAATCACGAATCTCCCCCCGGAAGTTCCGGAAGATACAGCACCGGTTAGACCGGCTGTATCCACCGAACAGATATGCTGTTGGGAAGCTGATTGGCCGCGAGAAGGAATACAACCTCCTCTTGGATTCATTCAGACTACACGTTTTGAAGCATCCCATGCTAAAGAAATGGTTCAACAAGGACGAGCTCCCCAAGGCAATCTGCCTCACCGGGCAAAGCGGGACTGGGAAGACATTCCTGACCATGGTTTCATTGAAGCAGATGATCCTTGAAGCACACAAGAACGGCGTCCTCGTATCGCCCATAATCATCAAAGGGTCAGATGTCTTTTCAGAATACTACGGCAGGAGCACGAAACAGATTGGGCGATTATTGGAGCAAGCATCAACATCACCTTCTGTGATCTACATAGACGAGTTTCAAAGCTTCGGCAAGAAAGTTCGAGGAGATACAGGCACCGAACTGGAAGATACGCGAGTTCAGGATGAAATCAACCGCTGGCTCGACAAGATTCTCAACAATGATTCAAGAACGCTCGTGATCGTGGCCACAAACTCATACGAACAGACCCGGGAAGATATTCGTAGGCGCCTGACGCGTGTAGATTTGGACTCGGGTGTAACAAGGGACATGCATTTGGTCATCGTTACGGAAAGGTTGAGCGAAGAAGGGTGGCGCGGCGTCTCACCTACTGAGGTGTTGGAGGGTATGGAACGGGAGGCAGCGCTAAGACGGCATGGCTCGATAACGCCCAACGACATCATGAGCGTCTTCAGGGAAGTTAAACGGGCCAAAGAAGTGCCCCTGCTGGAGACGATAAGAAGGTCGATGCCTGGCCCGCTTTCAAAGTGGACCAAACCAATCTACAAAGTAACCCTAGAGGATTTCGCTCTAGCGGCCCACTCTATGAAATTCTACGTTGAGCAGGGGAAGTCCCAGGAAATCATGGACTCCGTTTACATTGTTGCGCCTAAGGTTTCCCGAGACGATATCGGGGGGTTGCATGATGTTCGCGACAAAGTGCTTAACCACATATCGCTCGCTTTCAACCGCAAAATGTCGGAGCTAGTGTACGCTTCGAACTGCAGTTTCTTGCTTTTCGGACCACCAGGTACAGGGAAAACGTTGCTGGCCTCAGTCGCGGCTGCTGAGAACAAAGTTGTTTTCATAAAAGTCAGAGGCGGCGAACTCATGAGCGGCGCAAGCTACATCGGTGAACCAGAGAAGCGCATTAAGGACCTGTTTGCCGTGGCAAGGCAACGGTCCCCGTGCATACTGTTCCTCGACGAGGCAGACGTAATTTTCTGGGGAGCAGATCCGACCGGGAACAAGATCCTCGCCCAGGTCAAGTCGGAGCTAAGTGAAATCAAACCGGACGAAGGAATTGTCATAATCGCAGCCTCGAACAAAGAAAATCTCATAGACAATGCAACCAGGGACCGCTTTGAACCAAACGTCTTCTACATTCACACGCCCCTCAACGACAGGGAATGGAACGAGGTTGTAGAAATTCACCTCAGAAAATTCAAACGCTTTCTCCACGCAGAGATTGACGCGCCGAAAATCACACGCCTGTTCAGATTGCAACGGATCCTTAGCCCGCGAGCAGCCGCCGAGACCATATCGGAGGCACACCGGTTGTGGGCGTCCGAGCTTAGCGCAGTATATGAGCTCAGAGCCAAGAAGGAAGGCGTCGAAGCCTCATCTGTCAGAAAACGATACGAAGCAGACCTGAAACGGCTGGAAGATGTCATCGAAATCTCAAAAAGCGAGAAACCGTTGCCAGACCTCAGCGGGATAGATGAATCAAATTACCCCATTCGACTCTATCATTTCGAGAAAGCAATCCAAGCGTTGGAGTCAACCCAAGAGCATCAGCGGAGGGAGATGGAAGAGGCGCTGATTCCGACGACTCCGATCGCCGGAGCCTCTTACGGATTGTATGCCACAGAGGACGGCAGTGGAGGGATCATTACGGTCGAATGCTCTGTCAGACCCATCGTTGCCGGAGAGCAGCCCGTGTCTGTGACAGGCAACTCGACATCCGCTGTTATTGGTCAAGCAGTAATTCCGGACCAGTCGGTACCTCAAAGTGCTGAAAACGCGGCCGAAGCGGTCAGGTCATGGCTCTGGAGCGTTAGTGGCATCGACTTGAGCAAGGTGCACGTACACTTCCAAGTGCGCAGCATTCTGGAGGGCGGGCTAGGCCAAGGTGTTTCTGGGCCAAGTGCAGGATTGGCTATGGTCCTTTCTCTCGTATCAGAGCTTTCAGGATTGTCAATTTCGCCGTCCATCGTTGCCACAGGAACGATTGGAGTAAAGCTCGACATTGGGCCCGTCGGAGGATTGGGTGGCTACGGGACGCAGACAGGGAAAATTATTGGGATCCTGAAGTCACGTCGTGTTCGCGTGACGGATCTAGTATTGCCTTCAGCGAATTTCGAAAAC
>Ga0187861_10003849_pt1 | contig 12978 bp, 7 predicted proteins | sample June2016WEW_10_1_3_FD_132986 | JGI IMG/M metagenome (GOLD analysis project Ga0187861, IMG submission 132986) | Peatland microbial communities from SPRUCE experiment site at the Marcell Experimental Forest, Minnesota, USA - June2016WEW_10_100 | ecosystem: Environmental > Terrestrial > Soil >...
CACTGGACGCAAATTTCGACCCCGGTAATCCCGCATCTTACCGTCAAATACTATTTTTACAGTATCACCGCACAGATTCCAACACAGTCTATTCTTCACAGCAGAAATCCACAGATAGCGGAGTATCATATCAAGATGTCAACTTTGCCCCCTATACTACATACAGCGATGCTATGATTTATGGACAATGCTTGTCTCATCCTGACGTGATTTATGCAACCTATCAGTATAACCAGAAACTACTGCGTTCCGCCGACAGGGGTGTAACTTGGACACAAGTTACTTATCCGGGGTGGAAGTTTAATATGATGACCGGTATACCGACAATTGCTATCGACCCTTGCGACCCCAATCTTGTCTATTCCATCAATGCGAACGGAGATATAGCAAGTTATAATGTTACCACGAATAGATGGACGAGCCTTGGCCTGCTGGCCCAAGTTTCTCGACCCGCAACTATGTATTCGTATGTTAGTCACATAGCAATAGACCCCCGCTATAACAATATAATTTACGCGGTCGTAAATGGTGCAGGCATTTCCAACGTATGGAGAAGCACAAATTCTGGTTCGACTTGGGAGGATATTAGTAACAATCTGCCGCGTAATGGCAATTTTATCTTGGCAGTCAGCCCTCATACCGGAGAACTCTTTGCGGGTGGCTTGACTGGAACGTATGTTTTGCCGCCACCATATGCAAGCACGAATCTGTTTTATAATCATAGTGCTTCTTTGTCTGATAGTAATAGTACCTATACGCTGAGCATAACAGCGACTAATGGTTCGGTAACTAAAACTCCCGACAAGGCCAGCTATAACTCAGGCGAAACGGTAACTCTACAGGCGACGCCGAATACAGGTTACGATTTTGCCAACTGGTCAGGCGATGCCTCCGGCACAAACAATCCTGTGACAATTACTATGAATTCAAACAAGTCGGTAACTGCCAACTTCGCTGTGCATACACCAACTACCTATACGCTGAACATAACAGCGACTAATGGTTCGGTAACCAAAACTCCCGACAAGACCAGCTATAACTCAGGCGAAACGGTAACTCTACAGGCGACGCCGAATACAGGTTACGATTTTGCCAACTGGTCAGGCGATGCCTCCGGCACAAACAGTTCTGTGACAATCACTATGAATTCAAACAAGTCGGTAACTGCCAACTTCGCTGCGCATACGCCAACTACCTATACGCTGAGCATAACAGCGACTAATGGTTCGGTAACCAAAACTCCCGACAAGGCCAGCTATAACTCAGGCGAAACGGTAACTCTACAGGCGACGCCGAATACAGGTTACAATTTTGTCAACTGGTCAGGCGATGCCTCCGGCACAAACAGTTCTGTGACAATCACTATGAATTCAAACAAGTCGGTAACCGCCAGCTTCGTTATAAATACCTATACGCTGAGCATAACAGCGACTAACGGTTCGGTAACCAAAACTCCGGATAAGACCAGCTATAACTCAGGCGAAACGGTAACTATTCAGGCTGTACCCAACACTAGATATGCCTTTACAAACTGGTCGGGTAACACATCCGGAAGCAGCAACCCTGTTACCATTACAATGAACACAAACAAGTCTGTTACGGCAAATTTTAATGCGATTGTTGATAATGATAATACTGCACCGAGCGTGACCGGCTTGTCTCCCGCCGCCGACTCAATCCAGATGCCGTTAGACAGACTGGTAATCCTGCACGTTGCGGATGACGGCGAGGGGGTCGATGCCAATTCGGTAACAATCAAAGTCAACGACAACATGGTGTATACGGGTGACACAGCCGACTACAACAGCTCATACGGCCGTTGCCACAGAACAGGTGCCAAGGCCGATTATACATTTATCTACCAGCCACACGCCGCCTTTGATTATGACCAGAAAGTAAGTGTTGTGGTAAATGCCCAGGACCTCGCAGGCAACGCAATGAGCCAGTATTCTTATTCCTTCCTAACCGAGACGCGTTCGTTCGGCGAGAATAAAATGGTTAACTCCAGCTCGAAAAATCTCGGTAAGGGGCATCCTGCCACTGTGCGAGATAGCGCGGGAAATATCTGGGTAGCGTGGCATGCGGGGGCGGTGAGCAGCAGCGGCATGAGAAGGGGGATTTACGTTGGCAAACTCCCTGCAGGTGCAGACAATTTTGGCATTAGCGTTCGAGAGGCAACTAACGCAAGCGATAGGTGTAATGCTGCCCTCGCAATAGATGCTTATGACAAATTGTACCTGGCGTGGCAGGACAATCAACGAAAAAAGTGGGATATCTACATGTCAACTTCGGTTGATGGAATAAACTGGTCCACCGAAATAAGAGTAACGGACTCCGATAGCAACGCGGTTAATCCCGTTATAGCCGTCGACCATTCCCTGCCTCCGAAAGCATATATCGCCTGGCAGGACGACCGGGCAGGCAATCAGGAAATCTACATAGCAAGTTCAAGCGACGGTTTTGCAACCAAGACAATTTCAGGAATAACCTCCGACAATTCCGACCATATTAAGCCGGCCATCGCGGTGGATTCCGCCAATACCGTCTATGTCGTGTGGGCGGACTCGAGAAATGGTTCAAGCGACATTTACGGAGCGGCATCGAATAACGGGCCCTGGGCTAACGTGCCGATTGTAACCAAGCCGGGGAACCAGACAAATCCTGCAATCGCCACAGAGGCCACCGGTTCTATTCTGCACTTGTTGTGGGTCGATGACACGGCCGGCAACAAGGACATATACTATGCGGCGTCGAACGGTTTGCCGGAGACTTCTTTAGCTGGAAGAAATATTGTCGATGACAACTCTGGCGCCGACCAGCTAACGCCAATGATTATCACCACTGGTAGTACCAGTGCTGGCTTAAGGGTTTTCGCCTGCTGGCAGGATATGCGAAATATCGTTAAAAGTGGTGGTACAGATTTGTACTTTGTAGAGGTCAACCACGGCAGAGAAACGAATATCCTCGTGGGTAATAATGCTACAAGCTCAAATCAATCCGCCCCTGTGATAGGAGTAGATAGATACGGGTATCCATATCTTGTGTGGGCGGATGACAGAAACCAGAATACTGATATCTACTATGCCGGGAGTACTTTCGTGCATTCTAATGTGCTGGCCTCTCAAAATATTTCTCCTGCCTCAGACTCAATCATAGGTACCGAGCCGGCAAACATAACCGGCGTGAACGACGTTTCCGTAGTAGTGCCGGCGGGAGCGTATCCTTGTGAGTTGAACATCACGATCTCGAAGGTAGAGAACCCGCCAAAACTTCCTGTGTCGCTTTTCAATTTCCCTTATGAGTTTGGCCCAAGCGGAGTAAATTTTAGCCAGCCCGTCACAATTACCATACCATACAGCGTCTCCGCCCCTAACAACCCGGCTTTTGCATACTGGTATAACACGCTGGTTGACGCGCTCAGTCAACAGGGCATAACCAATGTTGAGACCATTGCGATATATCCCACCTTGTATGCCCTTCGCTTCAAGACAACCCACTTCACACAGTTCATTGTCGGAGGCAGCGTTAGTAGCAGCATCCAGGTTGCCAAATGCATTATCATCGCAGGCAGCAAGGACAATAGTGACAAAATTTCCATTTCAGGTAAGATGGACGCAACCGCCGACAACTTCAACGATGCCACTGTTATCGAGGTCACCGTCGACTCAAATGATATGGTTAATCCCTGCGTTCTAACCTTCCCTGTTAACAGCAATACCCTTAAGAAGAACAAATACAGTTATTCAGGCACAGAGAACGGAGTAAAAAAGTCTTTCAAATATGACGTTAAGACCCACAGTTTTGCCTCTGCGGCGAATAACGTCAACCTGTCGGGTCTTGACTGCCCGCTGACTTTCGATATAAATGTTGGTGATTACATCGGAACAGCCGAAGTCAACGAAACGATAGTCAACGGCAAAAATAAGCCGATACCAATAACCCTGCTTATGGGAGTCAAATACTCCTTAAGAGTCGATAAGTGTCTGGTTAAGCCAGGCAATAAGAAACCCAACACCGACCAGTTGGCGGTCAGAGGCAGCTTTACGGTTAAAGATACAGATGTGGACATGACAAATAGGGTCAACGAGGGCCTTGTCGTCACTTTGGGCACACAGACCTTTACCATACCTACGAACGAGCTCAACACTGGGAATGGCAAATTCACCTGCTCAAAAGCTGAAGTGACAGAAGGGGGCACTGCAATGGTCAGTTTCGATTTCAATAACTGTTCTTTTATGCTGACGATAAAAAATACGAACATTACGGCGAGTTCTGGCACCGTTGATTTCGGCGTGGCGTTCGCTGGCTACAGCCAGATTAGGCAGGTTACGCTTTTGTAAGCTGGGGCTTGCGCCCAGCCAGGGACTGGCTAATCACATGCGTAAAAACATATTTGCAGCACAAACCCGGCTATGGCTCGCTTCGCCGGGACGAGTTAAGATTGTCGCAACCTCACAAGGGCCTTTATTCTGTTAAACGCACTGGGTCGGCTCTTTACAACTCCCATTCTTACCGAAAACGGCTCGTCATCGGCACAGGCGAAATACTCCAGCGGCTCGGCGCTTGTGTCAAAGGAGTTTGGTGATTATCTTGAATCCAGAGGGCTTGGCCATATACTTGCTTCGCCTTATCATCCACAGACCAATGGTAAGATATAACGCTATCGCCGCTCGATTAAAGAACAGGTGCTGCTGCACGTGTGGGAATGCCCAGAGGTACTGGAAAAAGAAATAGCACGTTTTGTTGCATGGTATAACTCCAGGCGGTATCATGAAGCCTTGGGTAATGTTACGCCTGATGATGTTTACTTCGGCAGACGGGATGAAATACTAAAACGCAGAGCGAAATTAAAAGCAAAAACCATTGAAAACAGAAAAGAGTATAACTCAAAGGTAACCGAAACCGGAAGCCAAAAACGTCAACCCAAATAGACCTCTTTACTGTCTCATTTTGGCTGACGACATACATGTATAATAATTAATTGGATAAGAAAAGGAGAATCTAAAATGAGGTTTAAGCTATGTCTCTGTATAGTTGGTGTGCTCTTGAGTGTCTCAGGATGTTCTAAGACTCCTAAAAGTAACCCTGCCGCTGAACAGGCTGCCATTGATGCAGCACAAAAGTGGCTAAGTCTTGTTGATGGTGGACAGTACAGCGAGAGTTGGGAACAAGGTGCCGAGTATTTCAGGAATGCGATTTCCAAGGACAAATGGGAGCAAGCAATGAAAGCTGTCAGAGTTCCCTTAGGCCCACAGATGTCCAGAGTTGTCAAGTCCAAGCAATACACAACTTCCGTCCCTGGGGCACCAGATGGCCAATACGTGATAATCCAATTCACAACCTCGTTCAAGAACAAAGGGTCTGCGGCCGAAACCGTCACGCCAATGTTGGACAAGGACGGCAGTTGGAGAGTTTCTGGTTACTTCATCAAGTAGCTCGTACTATAAAAAAATCATCCGACGTTAAGTATTTAGGAAAGCTAATCTTACAAGCAGCTAATTTTGTTGAAATTGGTCGACTTTCCTTTGGTTCCGCGATATAATTCCTATGTCGGAAACGTCGTGGTGGGCTTTTGAAGTCATACAATAGGGTGGTTTGATGGATGGGATGAATATTTTTACAGTATGGATTTACAAGCTGTTTGGAAAGCAAGGACTTGTAGTGAATGATATGCTGCCGGTTGAAACGCCGGTGGGTGACTTTATCGGCTATCACAACCGAAAGGGCGGACACGGCCTGAATAAGTATGACAGGGAGCAGTTCCTCGCCTTCGCCGACCGACACTTCGGCATTGCTGAAAACCAATTGCGCTTATCGAAATGAGAATTGGAGGATGATATGAACATTTTAGGTATCTCAGGTAGTCCTTGCCCCAACGGCAATACGGTATACGCGGTTCAATATGCGCTCGACACATTAAAACAACAGGGCTTCACCACCAAATACATATCACTGTCAGGAAAAGACATCAAACCGTGTATGGGTTGCTTCAAATGTAAAAAAACTCATTCATGTTATCAGCAGGATGATATGCCTGAGATAATTGACGCAATGGAAGGGTCCCACGGATTACTTATTGGCTCGCCGGCATATTTTGGCATGGTTTCAGGCCAGCTAAAAACGATGATGGACCGCTGTGTAGTGATGCGTCCCAGCTATGGCAACCCGCTTCCAATGACAGGCAGGGTCGGCGGAGCCATCGCCTGCGCCAATTCCAGAAACGGAGGCCAAGAGACCACCCTTCAAAATATTCAGACGTTTTTGCTTCAGTTGAATATGCAGGTAATCAGCGACGGTCCCCCATATTCGCACTCGGGAGCAACCATCGCAGGAAACGCACAAGATGATTCATGGGGTCTGGAAACAGTAAGGAACCTAGCCCTGAACATGGCCGCGATGCTAAAACAAAACCACCTCATACTAAAAACTCATCCAATGCTAAGTATTTGGGAAAGTTGACATTATAAGTAGCTTATTTTATTGAAATTGGTCGACTTCAATTCAGTTCTGCGCTATGATTCCGATGTCGTAAACGTCTTGGCGGGCTTTTGAAGTCATACAGGAGGGCAGCCTGATAGATGGGATGAATATTTTTACAGTACGCCATTTAGAAAGCATTAAACTCCCAGGAGGATCAGCCGGCCCTGTCCGGATATCAATCAAATCTTTCTTAAATCTTCTGTCTCGTTCCAAAACTTTCAAGCAAAGCTCAAAACAAGATTCTGTTCCTCAGAAACGACAGCAGAAAATTTATCATGGGGTATTTTCAGTATAGTAAACTGGCGGCGGGTCACTTGACCTTAGGTAAAGAAGCCCTAAATCGCGTAATTTGGTGCAGAAACAGCGGTAACAGGGCTGAAAAAAACTTTTTTACAGAAAATCGCTGCTTTTAGTGTATTTTTAACTCATAGTAACAATTTTCTGCGTTTTTTTGCAAAAAATAAGCGTTTTTGCGACTTTAGCACTTTTTGTAAGCATTTTTCTTGAAAAATGCCGATTTGTAAGTATAATTCTTACGACATAACTGTTTTTTTACAGGAAATAGACTGTGGCAAAGAATTCTCTGAAATCAGATACAGTCAGGCCCGCTGGTTATGCGTTTCTTATCCGGCAGTTCGACCTGCAGGTACTGCTTCATTGGCATATATCCGAGGTAGGCGGCTCCAGGCATCAAAAAATTGTCGAATCCTATGACCGCATCCGGGAAACATTTCCCAATGCCTATTGGCCTGGCGATATCCAGCTCAACCATCTTGAGTTTGCACTGAAATACGATGGGATCAATCTCGAAATCCTCTGTGAAGTTTTCAGCAAAGTAAATATTAAAGAGCTTGTCTCTTGGATCACCGCCAAACCGCAGGGGCAATACACCCGCCGAATCTGGTACCTGTACGAATGGATGACAGGCAAACAGCTTAAGATTGATGATATTACCAGCGGCAACTACATTGACCTTCTGGATAAAGATGAATACTATACTGCCCAAGACCAAATGATCCATCGTCAACGTATCCGGGATAATCTGCTCGGCAACGCAAAATTCTGTCCCGTCATTCGCAGAACTGAAGCGATGCGTAAATTTGAAACCTCCGACCTGAGTGAGCAATGCCGAAAAATGCTGGCTGGGTATCCTGCCGAGCTTTTAAAGCGTGCGGTAAGCTATCTATATACCAAGGAAACCAAGTCGTCATTCGCCATTGAGCATATCACACCTAATGCAAGCCGGACAGAGCGATTTGCTTCACTCTTGCAGCTCGCAGAAAAAGATGATTTTGTAAGCAGGGATTCATTGGTTGATTTACAGAATCGTATTGTCGATTCCCGATATGCAAACAAAGATTACCGTAACAATCAGAACTATGTTGGTGAAACTGTTGCTTGGCAGCAGGAAAAAATCCACTTCATCTCACCACAGCCGCAGGATCTGGCCAGCTTAATGGAAGGCCTTATTTCTGCACATCAGCGAATGGATAAATCTCAGGTACATCCGGTAGTCCACGCTGCGGCTATCGCATTTGGTTTTGTCTTTATGCATCCATTTGATGACGGCAACGGCAGAATTCACAGATTTCTGATTCATAATATACTTGCCCGCAGAGGCTTTACTCCTGAAGGACTTATCTTTCCGATTTCAGCTGCTATGCTGAATAATATGTCTGCTTATGATGCTGCACTTGAGAGCTTTTCAAAGCTGTTGATTCCTTTAATCGATTACACATTAGATGAGAATGGCCAGATGAAGGTCAATAATCAAACAGCCATTCATTATCGCTATCCTGATATGACAGCAATAGCGGAAGCACTCTTTGGCTTTATCCAGACCACAATCGAAAAGGAGCTGGTCGAAGAGCTGAACTTTTTGAAAAACTATGATGTAACCAAACGTGCTATCCAGGAGATAGTCGATATGCCGGACAATCGGATTGATTTGTTCATCCGGTTTTGTCTGAAGAACAACGGCGTTATCTCCCCGAAAAAACGCAAATCCCATTTCGCTGAACTGACCGATGAGGAAGTTCAGAAGATGCAGGTTGTTATTCAGAAGGTATATCGTTGAACGCTTAAACTTTAATCAATTGTAAGCGAAAGTCTGCCATTTTCTTTAAATTTGTGAAGTAGAATCTTGAATGCTACTTGCAAAGGCATTGTACAATCACTCGGAAAATAGAGGATGTCCCAGGCGTGGTTGAAGGTTAAAAAAAGCGATGGCTACTTCGGCCTGATGTGCAGTAACGTCGGGCCAGGAAAAACTTAACGTTTTTTGAAAGGAAGTAGCCATGCACAAGACAGAATATCAAATCATCAGCAAAAACGACAGCAGGAAACTCGCCGAATTTTTGTTTCAGGAAGGACAGTTGCTTATGCCAATGGTTGGGCTAATCACACAATACAGAGGGGTATCATCTTAAACTTTTTTAATCCTGGTGCGTCCTGATGAATCCTGGCAGGCGTTTAAGAGTTATCAAATACCGCAAAAAAGAGGGTTTTAGCGGTATAGAATCGAAAAAAACTTTATACCCCCTGTTCTGTGCTATCTCTCTGAGTAGCTTTCATTGATTCTAATGCGTCTAAGTGCTTGCTACAAGCAGTTACAGAGATTATAGAAGGTGTTTGGGTGTCGTCCCTGATTGTGCGTCATAAGCCTAAATGAGACGGTAAAGAGGCCTATTTTAGTTGACGTTTTTGGCTCACTGTCCCACTTTCCGCTGACGGCAAACAGCTCGACGTGTAGTTGCCAAGATTGAATGGCATGCAGGCGAACTGTTTCCTCGAATCGGATTTATTGTGACAAATCTTCGCTGGAAATCCAGCAATGTGGTTAAGTTCTATAACAAGCGTGGAACAGCAGAACAGTGGATCAAGGAAGGCAAATATGCGTTAAACTGGACACGGCTTTCCTGTCATGATTTTACTGACAATCAGGTTCGGCTTCAGTTATTTGCTTTGGCTTACAATCTCGGCAATTTTCTTAGGCGTTTGGCTTTGCCAAAGACAGTAAAAGATTGGTCGTTGAGGACACTCAAAGAGAAGCTGATAAAAATCGGTGCAAAAGTCGTAAGGCATTCGAAATATGTGATATTTCAGATGGCAGAGGTGGCGGTTCCTCGCGAGCTGTTCGCCGCCATCCTGGAGCGCATTCAACGGCTGCGTGCTGTGGCCAGCATGGGGCCTTCATGATGACCCGACAAGCCCCTCAGAATGGCTCCCGCTGCGATGATCCAAGGGGATGCCCTGCGCCGACTCCAAGAAACGAGGCCGAAAGGCCGCCTTGGCGCCCAGGCGAACGTCCCGCATCCGCCCGGAAGACCGGAAAACCTCGAAAATGGGATAGGCGCAACGGGGGGGGGCGCTGGTACAATAATGTAGCACGCTCCGGCGGCGTAGCCGGGCGAATTCAAATGGGAAATGTCGTTTAACTCAGGTAGTATTATGTTATAATTACAAACAGAGTCCAAATAGCGATGACGACAAAAAGATGCTACGCTTAATACTTATAATTTTAATCTCTTCCGTGGCCGTCGCAAACCAGTGCGATACAACTTTGCGAGGAGACCTGAACTGTGATTATGAGGTCACAGCAATAGATTTTGCACGTTTAGCAGAGCAGTGGATGCGCGACAACTGCGTTGCACCATCGTGGTGCGCTGGTGCTGATATAGACAGGTCAACAGTCGTGGACACAATCGACCTGAAAGAGCTGGCAGAGAACTGGCTGCGTGCCTCGTATACACACTGGCGCGTGATGCCCATCCGCTCCCAGGAAGAATTCAATCTGGGGCTTATCGGCGGTGAGGCAGAACAACATCCGCACTCCATCGCGAGGTCGCTTTCTGACTCAAACATCGTATATCTTTCGCATGATGTCTGTCAGACGTGGAAATCCACCAATGCGGGTCTAACCTGGAACAAGTCGCTCGGCAAAGGCCTGTTCCTCACTGACGGACAATCAATTGAAGTTGATCCCATTGACCCGAACATCGTCTTTTTAATCGTAGCGGCGGGATATAACTGGCTGCAGACAAACCTTGAAGGAATCTACCGCTCCGCTGACGGTGGTGATAACTGGTCAATCGTTTTGCAAACTGCCACACACTACGACTCATCCCTGCACCAAATTTACAGTCACAACATCGCGGCAGACCCGGCATCGGCCACTGCCTCGGGCGCTGCCCGATTCTACGCGGCTTTTCCGAACAACGCGCTGTTCCGCTCCGACAACGGCGGCCAGAGTTTCAACTCCGTCGCTGACTTGTCGGGCCACGCCATAATCTACGGCGTTCAGACGCATCCGAGCGACGGCAATACAGTTTACGTAGCATCCAGTAACGGTTTGTATGCAAGCTCCAGTCGCGGTTCTGGACTGGCCCCGCTGGGAAACCTTCCCTCAGGACACGTCACCAGTATTCAGATAAATCCGGCTGATGCCAATGTAATATATGCGACAGTCGAGTCCACAGGTCTCTACAAGTCCATTAACACAGGCACAACTTTCACTCTGCTCCGTTCTTTTGACGCTGCTTACGTTTTTATGAATCCCGGACGACCCGACACCCTTTACCTCGTCGGTGTTAATGCCAACACTATCACAACTCACAACGGAGGCGCCACCTGGATTACAAATATGGCTACTCATCCAGCGCCAGGCCTGGGGCGGGACGGCTCATCCTGGAAATCACAGATTGCCGGTATGTTATCCGGTATCGTCTGTAACCCTACTGATGCCAATGAGGCGGTTGCATTCTCTCGAGCTACATTGTGGAAGACGACCGACGGCGGACACAATTTCTACGACTCCTCTACCCTATTCACCGGTTATTCCTGGGGGTGGTGGAATTACGGAGTTGCCTTCGACTCCTTCAACTCAGACCGATTTGCCACCTTCAATATGGATGTAGGTATGGCCATCACGTCAACAGCGGGCGACTTTTTCGACGGCAGAAACTCAAATGCATGGAACTGGTACACACAGGGCCTTATTTCGTGGATCGGCACATATAGCGGTGCGTTCCAGCCCGTGCCCAATTCCAAAATCATAGTCGCCTCGATAGGAGGATACTTCGACACCGAAATTATGCGCACCACAGATGAAGGTCTTTCCTGGTCACTCGTGACGGCTTCCCCTAAACAAAACCTGTTCATTGCCTTTCACCCGAAAGACCCCAATCTCGTTTACGCGGGGGAAAAAATCTCGCACGATGCGGGCGCCACATTTTCCGATGTCAATTTCGGGACATATAACGCATACAATCCGTCCATTCTTGGGATGTGTCTGGCGCAGGGTGACACCATTTATGCTATGGACTCCGACCTCAGTCGCATCCTCCGCTCCGACAACCGCGGTAATTCGTGGTATTTATACACGCAGCCCGGCTGGAAGTTCAGGTTGCTTGACTCCCTGCCTACCTTCGCCGTCTCGCCAAATGACCCAAACAAGATATATACGCTTAACTCATCCTATGACCTTGCCGTTTTTGACGGCATCTCCTGGCGGTCCACAGGTGTGCTGGCTTTAGCAGGCGGAATTAGTATTAATAATTTCGTCCGCTCGGTTGCAATAGACCCTCGTTACCCCGGCATTATCTACGCCGGAACCTTCGCCTCAGGATTGCCCTGTATTTTCCGCTCGACCGACGATGGGCACACCTGGACGGATATCACTTACAACCATCCAAACGCAGGAGGCAGCCCTCTTATTGTCAATCCTCATACTGGTGAGCTTCTCAGAGGGGGAGTATTCGGAACATGGCTGCTGCCGCCGCCGTATCCATCCCCGGACGCTATCTATCATAAGCTGCGATTTCCGCAATGATGGGCGAACATTTCCGGCAGCAAGCCCGGAACAGAAGTAAAAGATAAAAAAACGACAAGCCATTTCGTTTTTAAAATCCGCAGTTCCAAAGTCCCTCCTAATGCTCTGTTCTACTGATAACCTTATCCTGATCCGCTGCCCCCCTGCCTGCCACAGCGTAGCTCTTTGGCGAGGCCGGGTTTGTTTAAATTGGTCGAATTTTCAGCAGTTATGCTGCACGTTAGTAAATTACCCATTGGACAGTTTTTGCTCTATCGCCTCAATCCGGTTCTCCAAGTCCTCAACCGACTTATGCTCAAGGATATATTCGATAACGTCCTTGCAGGCAAGCCGTTTGAGCCGGTCGTCTGCGTGGTCTAACAGCTTGACAAGGTTCTCGACCGCTTTGGTTAAGCTCTGCGTCAGGGTATCAAAGGCCGCTTTAGCCACTTCGTCTCGCTGCCGGTCGAGTTCCGCCTTAAACTCCGGCTGTTCAAGCCACTGGTAAAAGGTCTTTGTTGTGATACCGGCTTTGCTTACGCCCTCGACTGACCTTCCCCCCGAAGACTGGTCCATTTCAAATGAGAGTAAATTTTTTATAATCTCATTTTTGGAAAGGATTCGGAGATGCAAAAGACCAGATTTACTCAGGAACAGATTGCCTACGCATTAAGACAGGCGGAGGCAGG
>Ga0187861_10003855_pt1 | contig 12962 bp, 14 predicted proteins | sample June2016WEW_10_1_3_FD_132986 | JGI IMG/M metagenome (GOLD analysis project Ga0187861, IMG submission 132986) | Peatland microbial communities from SPRUCE experiment site at the Marcell Experimental Forest, Minnesota, USA - June2016WEW_10_100 | ecosystem: Environmental > Terrestrial > Soil >...
CCAGCCGCCAAAATCAAGAAGAAAGCGGCTACCGGATGGGGCCATGAACAAATGGATTTGGGATTATGAGAGTGGTGGAGGGCGCAGTTGGTCGGCATGGGTGAAATGCGGCGGGCGTAGCGGTGGGGGCAAGGGAAGAGCGGAGTCCAGTGCGTGCAGCCCAAGACGATCCATCTGCGCAGCCGCTTCTGTTGGTGGGGGAATGGAGCGCAGAGGAAAACTGGGGCGGCAACCGCCCGTGTGTTCCTTTGCGGATGTTTGGGAGTTGCAATCCAAAGCTGCAATCTTTGGGTGAAATTTAAGCTCAAGAGAGAATACGTGAGAGGAAAACCAGAACACCCGAAGGCATTGTAATTGCAGGCTTTGGCGACAGCGGGCGATATGGGATGAAGTGCGCGGATCGGGCCAGTTTGAATTATGAGACCGATTCTACGGCTGAATGGCTTTTCAGAGTGATTGCCAGGAGGCTTGGAGGTCGGATTCGATGTCGCGCCAATCGGCTTCGGTGACGCCGGCGGCGGAGGCGAATGGCGCGGAGCGGATGGCGGGAAGGCGGGTCAAGGCATTTGCGGATTGGGAAAACCCACCCCTGACCCCTCCAAGGAGGGTAAACCCTCCTGAGGCGGGCAAGCCTCCAAGGAGGGGAAGGCGCACAACGGGGGAGAGCGGCGCTCTGGGCCAGAGCGCCCTACCGGGGAAACGACGGCAAGCGGAGCGCCACGTGAAACGTGGTAAACCTGCCCTACAATTCGGAGACGGCGCGGGCAACGGCGACGGAGCGGCTGGATACCTAAACGACAGGGATGCCGCACACGACAGCGGCGTCTCGTCGGACTCGGCTCCCAGCCCTACAAAGCGGGCGGAGCGGAGGCGGGAAGGCGGGTCGGCGCGCCCCGACAGAGCGGGGCGGCTACAACACGACAAGCGGGGACGGGGACCGCGCGTGGCAAGCGCGGCTACAGGGCGGCAACTGCTTATCAAAAATTGATATTTTTGCTGGACGGGGCGTTGCGGTCGTGGTATAGGGGCGACAGTTGTTTGACATAGGACGGTTTGGGGAGGGGGCACGGACGCCGCGTGGGGGCACGCGGCCTACAGTTCTTTGAAGGTAGTTCGGGGGCCGGCTTCTGATCGGTTGGGAGGGGAAGTCTCTATAAAAGTACTTTTTTACCAAACGAACCCAACTGAAAAATGCGGAAGTATTTTGAAATGAAGATGTTGGGAAAAATCGAAGTTGGGTTCGTTCTGCAAAAAATGACCCAAAAACAGGGAATAAAGCACGAAAAGGAGTGCCGAAAGGGGGAGTTTTGGGGACAAGCGAACTCCGAAATGAAGCCGATCTAAGGCACCGGATGGCTTCGAGACGGCGCGATACCTACACAACAGGCATCGCGCCCTACAGAACGGAAGGCGGCAAACCGTTGTACCAGTCCTTGCCGTCGAATGTTCGCGTTGGCATACTGGCAGACGTGAGTAGTGTCTCTAATCCGGCATCCAGCAAAGGAGGCTATCATGATCGACCAACCGATGACTCGTCGTGAAGCGTTGAAAACCGCCGCCGCGCTCGGCGTGACGGCAGCGTTGTCCCGTTTGCCCGGTGTTCTCGCCGCGGAAACGCCGGAACCGGCGGGTCGCAAGGCGGCAACGATCTCCATCGCGACCAGCCCGGCGCCGTTTGCGAAACAAGACGTCGGCAAGATCCTCGACGACCTCCAGCAAGTCGCGGGCGTGAACGTGATCCTCCCGTTCATGTACACGCACGGGTCGGTCCGGGCGGGTCTGCCGGTGGACGGATTCCGCGGCGGCAATTACGCCATCCCGCACATGGAATATTACAAGGACACGGGACTCACCTACGAGGACATGCGCGGCACGGAGTTTGGCGATGTGGATGTTTTCGCCCGGCTGATTCCCGCGGCCCACAAACGGGGCATCAAGACCTTCGCGTGGATCATCGAAGACAACCGACGCCCGGCCATTCCGCATTGGGAACCGCTGTACGAGGTGGATTTCCATGGCCGCCGCTCGGAAGGCCATCCCGGGGGGCCGTGTTACAACAACCCCCTGTATCGCGCGTGGCTGCTGGGACTGGTCGAAGATTACGCCCGTTCGTATGAAATCGACGGCGTCATGTGGGGTTCCGAACGGCAAGGCGCGCTGTTCAATGCGCTCGGCGCTTATCTGAACGGCGCGAAGGCCGACCCCGGCCGGGTCACCTGCTTCTGCGAGTTTTGCGTGAAGAAGGCCAAGGGCTTGGGGATCGACGCCGACCGCGCGCGGCGCGGGTTTGGCGAACTGGAAACGTACGTCCGCAACGGCCGGGCCAACAAACGTCCCCGGGACGGATACTTCGTCACGTTCTGGCGGCTCCTGCTGAAGTATCCCGAACTGCTCGCGTGGGAAAGCCTGTGGATCAACAGCCGGCATGAGTTCCAACGTGATGTCTACCACAAGATCAAATCGATCAAGCCGTCTTTGATCGTCGGCTGGCACCTGTGGCACAACCTGTCGTTCAGCCCATTCCATCGGGCGGAAGAAGACTACACAGAGATGACGGCCTGGTCCGATTTCATCCGGCCCGCGTTGTATAGTAACGCCGCCGGCGAACGCATGCGCAGTTTGGTGGACAGCATGCATGACAACGTCTATGGCGACGTGCCGCCCGACCAAACGCTCGCTCTGCTCTATCGAGAGCTTGATTACCAGGAAGCGCCGTACGACAAGGTGGCGTCCACGGGTTTCTCCGCCGACTATGTCCTGCGTGAAACCCGACGCACGCTGGAAGCCGTGGCCGGCACGCCCACGCAGGTCTGGCCCGGTATCGATATCGACGTGCCCGTGCCTGTGGGGACCAGCCATTGCACGCCCGAGAGCGTCAAACAGGAAGTACTGGCGGTGTTCAAGGCGGGCGCGCAGGGAATCATGCTCTCGCGCAACTACGTCGAAATGAAACCTGAAAACCTCGCTGGCGCCGGTGCCGCGTTGCGGGAACTCGGATTGCACTGAGCGCGTATGTCACGGGATCCATGCAAGGCCGGCGGTGCCGAGCGTCGCTGCCCTACATCGCCGCCGTGGCTCTTGCGAAGGAGGAAGCCTTCGAGCCGAGAAGAAAGATCACGGCTGAATAGCGTCCCAGAGCGATTGCCACGAGGCTTGGAGATCGGATTCGATAACGCGCCAGTCCTCTTCGGTGACGCCGCTGGCGGCGGTACTGGTGTCGCGGACCTTCATGGCATCGGCGCGGTACCGTCCGTATTCGATCAGCTTCTCGGGCGGGACGCCATAGAGTTCCGACGCTGCTTCCGCCACGGCGCTCGCGAGTTCTTCGTAGCCGCGCTTGGCGCGTTCGCGATGGACAATCCACCATTCCAATTCCAACCTGGCGGCCCGCGGCACGTTGAAGGGCCTGTCGCTGATATCGTGGATTTCCTGGAAATAGCACTCCAGATAGGGCAACGCGCGCTCGTAGTCGGCGCGATTATGCCCGTCCTTGAAGATGAAGGCGGCTTTGGCGGCGTAGGCGGCCACGTGATTCGACCGGAGAAGCGGGAAATGGAACTGGAGGCGCATCAATTCAGCGAGTTGGAGGAACAAGTCGCTCGACCGTTTCTCGTAGTACGAGCGCCACATCACGGTGTCGAGGTGCGCAATCTCCTTGGGGTCAAACCGGCCGATATCCGCGCGGCGCGGGACCAACAGGTCGCTGCCGACCCACAGCAACAGCGCGGCGAGGATAGCCAGAACCAGCCAGAGAATGTGTTTTGATTTCATGACGTTCGTGGTTCGCGACGCTATGGATTTTAGACAGCACGCGCCCGCGAGGTCAACGCAGATTCGGCGCTTCCCAGAAGCGCCGCGACAACGGTATAGTCGCGACATGCCGATTCATCCGACAGCGATGGTGAGCAAGAAGGCGGAACTCGATTCCTCCGTCGAGGTGGGGCCGAACGTGGTCATCGAGGAGCACGTGAAGATCGGCGCGGGGACGCGGATTTGGGCGAACGCGTATCTCACGGGGCACACGGAGATCGGGCGCGAGAACGAAATCCACATGGGCGCGGTGATCGGGCACGAGCCGCAGGATTTGAAGTTCGACCGCGCGTGCCGCAGTTATTTGAAGATCGGCGACCGCAATGTGTTCCGCGAGTATTGCACCGTGCATCGCGGGACGGAACCTGAGAGCGCGACGGTCATCGGCAACGACTGCTATTTGATGGCCGCGGCGCACGTGGGGCACAACTGCGTGGTCGGCAACAATGTGATCATCGTCAATTGCGCGTTGCTGGCGGGTCATGTGCACGTCGGCGATTACGCGATCATTTCCGGCGGCGCCGTGATTCACCAGTTCACCCACATGGGACGGCTGGCGATGCTCTCGGGCAACGGGCGCGTGTCAAAGGACGTGCCGCCGTTCACGCTGGCGGCGGAACGCAATGAGGTTCACGCGTTGAACTTGGTGGGCCTTAAGCGCGCGAAGATTTCGCGGGAAGCGATCACCGAGTTGAAGAAACTTTTCAAGCTGTTCTATCTCTCGGGAATGAACGGCACGCAGGCGTTGAAGGAAGCATCGCAGGCTGGCGCGTTCCAGAGCGCCGAAGCGAGTGAGTTCATCGACTTCGTGCGCAATTCGCCGAACGGGATTTGTCCGCCGTCGCGGGCGTGAGCCGGTTCAGCCATGGACTGTTTCTTCCAGAAACTTTCGAGTGCGGGGGATCCGTCCGAGGTGCTGCTCCCAAAACAGCCACACCGCCCGTCGGCTTGCGGTCACCTGCTCGTCGCTCAGCCGCACCCGTTTGATCCCCTCCAACGACTTTTCCGCCAGCGATTGCAGCACCCGGTTCACGCTGGTTTCCGACTCCCATTTCGGTTTCCAACCCGCCGCCGCCAGCAACTGAATCTCGAACCAGATCAGCAACACGGCATCGCACCGTCGTTCCAGCGCGTCGAGAATCATCACCAACAACTCGTAAATCCTGGCATTCGGGTCCTCGCGCTCCGTCGCCAATTCGACCAGTTCGCTGGCGTAAGACGCCGCTGTCAACGACTCGACCGTCTGGCGCAACCGCGCATGCGGCTCCTCCAGGAAACAATCGTGCAGCAGATGCAGGTCACCACGCTTGCTCGGCAGGAAGACGATCTCATCGCGGTAGAACAAATCGATCTTTCCCTGGAACGGTCCCTTGGGACGACGCGCTCCCTTCGCCAGCGTCTTCAGCTTGCCGAACTCGCGCGTGTACCATGTGACGATCAGGCTGGATTCCGTCACCGACTGGCGGCGCAAGACGATCCCCTCGGCGCGCTCCGTGTCCATGCGAGGCTACTTTGGCGCAGGCGCAGTGGTCGGTGATTTTGCCGGCGGGTACGGCGGCACGACCGCGCCGCCCGAAATCACCAGTTTCATTCCTTCCGCCACGGTCATTCCCAAATCGATCAACTGCTGGCGCGGCACCAGGATCAAAAAGCCGCTGGTCGGATTCGGCGTGGTTGGTACAAAGACATTAATCACCGTCTCCTTGGTTTTCACCTGCGCCTCGCCTGCGGTCTCACTCGTCACAAACCCGATGGAATATACGCCCGGGCGCGGAAACTCCACCAACACCACGCGCTGGAACATCGTCTTGCGTCCCGACAGCAATGTGTGGCTGATTTCCTTCATGAACCCGTACGTCTTGTTCAGCAGCGGCACACGTGTGATGATCGCTTCCCCGGCTGATACCATCCGCTTGCCCGCCACCAAGCGCGTCACCCACCCCACCCACATCGTGAAGGCCACAAACACAATCAAGGCGATGATCCGATACAACGGCGTGAGCATCTGTCTGCGAAGCAGTTCCGGCAGCATGAAGTCGGTCACCCAGGTGAACACGCCGATGAGAATCAGCAGCGACGCCGCGACGGGCACGACCACCAACAGGCCGGCAAAGAAGGAATTCCGCAGATTTTTCCACGTCTCGCTCATGGGCGCGTCATCGTAGACGCCCACCGCAGCGCTGTCAACGCACACTGACTCAAAGCTGGAGATTCCCGAGGTCAACGTGTTACTGGGCAGCCCGCGCCCGCGCCAGATTATCCTGTGCCTCGGCATCATCCGGCTGAATCCGTAACGCCTGCACGTGATGTCCAATTGCTTCCCGTGTTCTGCCCATTTGTTCCAAAGCGACTCCCAAGTTGTTGTGGCTCTCGGCGTACTCCGGCTTGATCCGCAGAGCTTGTTCGCAGTGGGCAATCGCCTCCGGCAGTTTGCCCTGACGGATAAGAGCAACGCCCAGAGTGTAGTGCGCGTCAGCATGGTTGGGCTCGTCATTGTAATTGCCCTGTAAAATCGAAATACCGCCCCAAAATCAACGAAACCGTTGCTCCGGGGATGATATCTAACGTCTCGCAACTCGCCTGGCGACCAGCGTTTGGAACTTGAAATCTCTCGCCAGATGGGACATTAGCCGCCGCTCCGCAGCACGCATGCGTCGTCGGTCACGAAGAGCCACGTCATTGTGGCCACGAAGATGGAGGATGCCATGCACAACGTACAGAACAAGTTCCCGTGATGGCGTCGAGCGAAAACGTCTGGCTTGGGCAACGGCGTGTTCCACGGAAACGATCAGTTCGCCCTGCCCTCCCCCGTAGTCGAAGCTCAAAACGTCCGTCGGGCCTTGCGTGTTGTGATACTGCGCGTTGAGCTTCGCGATACCGTCGTCGTCCACCAGGACGATGCCGAGTTCGGCTCGATCATCGTGTAGGAATTCAAGCGCCCGTTCAACAATCCTGACCAGCAAACTGGCGTTGATTTTCAGCCGACGCTGACGGTTGCTGACCGCGACCTTCACCCCCCTGGGCTTGCGGGTCATGTGGTGGCTGGTTTGCCGTTGCCGTTCGCCGATTCCTGGCGGCGGCGCTCGCGTTCCTCTTTGAACCGGGAGTACGCGGCGATGATCTTCTGGACAAGCTCATGGCGGACAACGTCGTGCTCGTCGAAGTACACCATCTCCAAGCCGGGAATCTCTTTGAGAATGCCCTGCGCCTCAATCAACCCCGACATCTTGTGGCCAGGCAGGTCCACTTGCGTGATGTCACCCGTGATCACGACCTTGGAATCGAAGCCCATTCGCGTAAGAAACATCAACATTTGCTCGCTCGTCGAGTTTTGCGCTTCGTCCAGAATCACAAACGCGTTGTTGAGCGTCCGCCCGCGCATGTAGGCCAACGGCGCGATTTCAATGACCCCTCGCTCCAAATTGCGCTGGATTTCGTCGGGATCCATCATGTCGTGGAGCGCGTCGTATAACGGGCGCAGATACGGACTCACCTTCTCCTCCAGCGTGCCGGGCAGGAATCCCAGCGCTTCGCCCGCCTCGACGGCCGGCCGGCACAGGATGATGCGGCCCACCCGGTCGCTGCGTAGCGCGTGGACGGCCATCGCCATCGCCAGATACGTCTTGCCCGTGCCCGCAGGCCCAATGCCGATGACAATGTCGTTCTCGCGAATGGCTTCGAGGTAGCGATTCTGCCCTTGCGTCTTGGGAACAATCGGCCGCTTGCGCGTGGAAACGTCCACCCGTCCCTCGTGGAGTTCCTGCATCTTCAGCTCCTCGCCGCGCGAGATGGCGCTGGCGGCGCGGCTGAATTCCTGCCGACGAATGACGGTGCCTCGGGAAACTGCGTGTTGGAGTTCGTGGAAGAGAGACTTTGCCCGCTCGACGTCGGCGGGCGCGCCTTCCACGTTGATCCAGCCGTCACGGGCCGTGACCTTCAGATTGAGCAGATCTTCGACAAGGCGAAGGTTCTTGGGTTCGTTGGCGTACAGGGATTGCGCCTGGCGCGCATTGTCGAAGTGCAGTGTTTCGCTTGCCATGTGTCAGCTAGAACGTCGTTCCCTCACGCGAGGAAACCATACCGCATGTGCCCGCCCTTGGCAATCGAACCCCGAGTCGCCCATCAATTCTGCGGAATGACCAGAACCTGATTGATGTAGATCTTGTTCGGGTTCTTGATCTTGTCCTTGTTGGCGCGGTAGATGCGCGGCCATTTCAACGGATTGCCGTAAACCTTGCCGGCGATCTTCCAAAGAGAGTCGCCCCTCTTCACGACGTACTTGGTCGGTCTCTCGGGGGTTTCGACCTTGGGCGGTTCGGACTCGACAATGGTCGGCGCCGTCGACTGCGCGGGTGGTAGCGGCGTGATCTGCGTCTCGACGACCGGCTCAGCCTCCGCTGACGGACGCCCGACGATGTAGCCGCGGTTGCCCCACTGACCGCGATCCACCCAGTAGTGCCGACGCCAGTTCGGATAATGATCTTTTACGAAATCCGCCCATTCAGGCTCCAGCTCCGGCTTTTCCACCACGTCCATCCCCTTCAGGAACTCGCTCTTCTGCTCCTCGTTGACGGGCTTCATCCGTTTCTGCTGGGTCGCGCATCCATTGAAAATCAGGGCGGCGCCTCCGACGAGGGCCAACGATAGGAAAATCCTTGTGAGACTCTTCATAATATCAACACCTTCCTCCTTGCGTTACCACTTGGTGATAACACCATCCTCCACCACCGTCAACGCCTTTTTAAAATTGACTTTCGCTCCTCAATCCACGGGTTACAATGCCCCCAACGAAGGCGCTTTCCTTATGGATCTGATTCTTCGCAACGCGCGCGTACGCGGACACGACAAGAACGTCGACATCGGCGTCAACGACGGCCTCATCGCCAAAATCGCCCCGAAAATGACGGCGCGCGCGCGGCAGATTATCGACTGCGATGGTAAACTCGTCTCACCGACATTCACCGATATTCACGTCCATCTCGATGCCGTGCTCACCGCCGGCCAACCGCGCTTCAACCAAAGCGGCACGCTCATCGAAGGCATCGAGATTTGGGCCGAACGCAAGAAAACGTTGACTTTCGACGATGTGAAACGCCGCGCCACGCTCGCCGTCAAATGGGAACTCGCCCACGGCGTCACCCGCATCCGCAGTCACGTCGACGTGTGCGATCCCGGACTCACCGCCGTCAAGGCCCTACTCGAGGTGAAACAGGAATTCGCGGGTCTCGTGGACATCCAGCTCGTCGCCTTTCCGCAGGACGGCATCTACGCGTTTCCGAACGGCGAACGCCTCATGGAACAAGCGATGGAACTCGGCTGCGACATCGTCGGCGGCATCCCCCACCACGAAATGACCCGCGACGACGGCGTTGCCGACGTGAAATTCGCCTGCGACCTCGCCCAGCAGTTTCACAAGCCGCTCGACCTGCACATCGACGAGACCGATGATGCCAACTCGCGCTTCACCGAAGTGCTCGCCGCCGAGACCATCAAGCACGGCCTCAGCGGTCGCGTCACCGCCAGCCACACGACTTCCATGCACAGCGTGGACAACGCCTACGCCTTCAAACTCATCCGCCTCATCAAACGCGCCGGCCTCCACATGGTCACCAACCCGTGCGACAACTCCGTCCTCCAAGGCCGTTTCGACACCTATCCCAAACGCCGCGGCCACACGCGTGTCAAAGAACTCCTCGCCGCGGGCGTCAACGTCGGTATCGGCCACGACTCGATCATGGACCCGTGGTACCCCCTCGGCGTCGGCGATCCACTCCAAGTTGCCTTTGTCTGGATTCACTACGGCCAGATGAGCGGCGCCAGTGAAATCCCGCAAGTCTGGGACATGATCACCACCAACCCGGCCGAAGCCTTCGGCGCCACCGACAAAGACTACGGCCTCACCGTCGGCAACCCCGCCGACCTCGTGCTCCTCGACGCCGAAACCGAATTCGACGCCCTCCGCCGCATCGCCCCCCGCCTCCTCGTCATGCGCCGCGGCCAAATCGTCGCCCGCACCACCCCCAGCGAAACCATCCTCTGCCCGAAGGGGTGGAAGAAGGAAGTCATCACGTTCGATCCGTCGCAAAGGTAGGGCGCGGTGGCCCACCGCGCCGCAGCGCTCCGCTTGCCGTCGTTTCCGGAGGGAAGACCTCCTTCTCGACCGCAATTGGAGAAGCTACACGGAGTTCTCTTCTTAATTGTCACCCTGAGCTTGTCGAAGGGTCTCTGCCTGATTACACTGCGTAGCGATGAGTACTAAGATTGATCAGCCAACAGTTGCTTATCGGTTTGATTGCCGGGATCGCATCGAGAGGTTTGTCCATTGTGGCGCTGTTTGGTTCGGACATGCTCGTCTCTACTCAAATGAGGAACTGCCAGTGGCGCAACGCGACGAAGAACAAGTGCGCAAGCACAGACTCAAGCCAAACGACGGGCGAATCCTTGTCACTCCAGAGGGTCAATCGCCAATACAAGTCACGAGCGTCTTGGAAGTAAGGCTAAACATACAACTCCCCGACTACTACATGCTTTGCCTTACCACGACATACGAAAGGCAATTCTATGATGAGTTCCGGTGTGACGCATGCGTAGAGATTAGAGATTTTCCGGAATTCCGTGCACGACTAAACAGAGGTGTTACCACCAATATGCCCGGATGGAGATTGTATGGTCGCGCGGTTGAGTACTTTGAGGGAGATACGGTTCCGGTTCAGAAGGACGATCCAGTGCGTCTGGTCTTTTTAAAGCGCGCAAGAATACCATCCCAGAATGAGTACCGCCTCATTCTATGGAACGAGGCACGGCCGTCGACAGAAAACGGAATAATCCTCACAATGGGGTCGTTAACTGATATCTGTCGAGTCGTGTACAGTTGAGCGATCGCCCATAAGCGACCGGTCAGTTTAGATTTTTGTCGAGGCCAACTATGGACATCTTCTTCCACTGCGACAGATGCCAGCAGTCCATCGTGATTGATACGGCCGGCGCTGGCTTCGCTGTCCAGTGCCCGTCATGCGGTTCAGGCCTGGTCGTTCCCTCGCCCGCTGCAGCCCCACCTCTGGCGCTCCCTACTGCGGGAACTAGGAGAGAACGCGTTTTGTGGGATTCGCATACTAATTTCATTGGAGATTTTGGCGAAGTAGTTGCTATGTCGTGGCTGCGCGAATCGGGGTATAGGATCTGCAGGGGTGAATTTGTCACGCATGTGGGCCACACGCTCTGGAGACGAGTGCGAGACGACGACGTTTTCTTTGGTTATGGTCATGCTCTGACAAAGACCCTTTGGGACGAGGACAAACTGCCCGAATTGGAATGCCAGAAGCTTAATGAGTTAGCCGGAAATTGCTTTCGAATGCTGAAATGCGGGGTTTCAGGAACCCCATGCCAGAATGCCCCCTCCGAATTCTTCGCGGAATGCAAAGACTCTCGATTCGAGTGCACAGAAAAACTTACGTACCTCGCCGTCACAGGTAGATGTGCTCAGGGTTGCGAGATCGCCAGTTGCCCTATCAAAGCCCAACTTCAGATCGAACATTTCATATTGGCGCTTCATGAAGAATGTCATCGCAACCCCGCTCTCACCAGCTGGTTTGAGCATTGGAAAGGTGCCCCCGGAAGGATAGACCTATTTGCGGCAAAGGAAGGCAGGCTCCATGCACTCGAAATCAAGACCAACTCGGGTCAGTTGAACAAGTGGCAGGCTATGAGGATGGCATGGCTGAGACAGCGAGGATTTGAGGTCGGAACTGTGCGAGTGCGCCTCAATCCCACGGATAAAGAACAACTCACAAAACTTTATGACGCGGCAGAACGGGATGCCGTCGAGTTCGTCAGTCTCGATGATGTTAGACAAGCGTTACGCCCACCGCCCAATCTAAAACTGTTGCATAACATTCGAGAGGCGTGCCGCAGAATGAGGAATGAACTAATTGCCAAAGCTCTGACGATTTGTAATCCCTGCTTCACCATCGAGCTGTTTGATCCATCTGAACACGAAGAGGTATGTCGGTGCTTGCCAACAGAAGAGCAGATCAAGATGGTCGCTGAGGCGCGTCCACGATGGAGGCGTGCCACAAAGTGGAATGACCACGCCAACAATACTCAGGGGGCTCCGGATTACCGCCTGCATTTCGCGCAGCTTTGCAGTCGGCTACTTATGCCGGTTGAATCTCAATCTGAACCGAAACTGTAGCGAGCCTACGACCGCAGACCCTCTCCTATGCATAGCTCCGAACTATACGAAACGAATCTCGTTCGCAGAGGCATGGAACTTTCGAACGACTTTCTGCGCACTGCATTTGGACCCGACAAACGGGGCCACATCGTCCAGCGTCGGAAGTTGGAGCCACACGAAGAATACATTAGGTCAGTCTTGGTATCTGCCGGCGAGGTTGTTGGTATTTGTGAGCAGTTAGAACAAGCTGCTGCTTTTCTCATGAATTATCGAGCAACTCCCGCAGCAAAGAAGGAGGGAGTGACGCGCTACAGGCACATCATTTACCATCTCGAAGGCTATCTCGTCCGAACGACCACTGTCTTCGACCGAAGCTTAATTCTTGCGAATGACGTGTTGCGTCTGGGCAACCCCCCGCGCAATTGCAGGCGCAACGTGATCCTGAACAACTCCTACGTGAAGGGCACTGTTGTCGCTGAAAGCTTGACCCTGATGGAGAAAGCCATAGATCGCTTCAAGCCAACTCGAAATCTCGTCTCTCATAGAGCTGGGTATTCCGACGCGGAGCTGCATCGACTGGGCATCTTCTACTTTGTAGTTCAGGCGAAATCCGCGGTTGTGCCAAAATATATCGTCAACGTAGCCACAAATAGATACGTACAGTCGAAGGTGCGTGAACTGCGCGCCTTTTGCGGTCAACTCAACCGAGTAGTTGCACTTCTTATGAGGGCACTCGCGCCGCACCTCGACTCTCAGTATAAAGCAATGACCGGATCGAAGGTAAAATGATAGGCTATGAAATCCCGTCTCTTCGATCACATTGACTTGCGCGTGCGCGATGTCGAGCAGGCGCGGATGACCTTGCCCCCTGAAACTGGACAGTTTGCAGAGTGAGTCTTGGCCGATAAAGTGGCGGGAGCCACAAGGAGCCAAGATGAAACGGAAGCGATTCAGCGAAGAACAGATTATCACGATTCTC
>Ga0187861_10003865_pt1 | contig 12937 bp, 17 predicted proteins | sample June2016WEW_10_1_3_FD_132986 | JGI IMG/M metagenome (GOLD analysis project Ga0187861, IMG submission 132986) | Peatland microbial communities from SPRUCE experiment site at the Marcell Experimental Forest, Minnesota, USA - June2016WEW_10_100 | ecosystem: Environmental > Terrestrial > Soil >...
AGTAGATGGGGTGACGGGGAAACTATGATTTTATTTAATGAATTTATTGATATAAGAAATAAAGGAAATGGTGAATTTATTTATGATCCTAATAATTTAGAACATTTCAAATATCGAAATAATTTAATTGATGCTGCTAAATATAAGTCAGCTAATTATTTTTTAGGCTTGGCTTGTCGATGTTGTATAAACAAAGAACGACATTTACAGTTAAAAACATTTGTAAATCAAGATGAAAATATGCTTTCTTGGGCTAACATAATGGTTAATTCAAATTTTCCGTTATTTATATCAGAAATGTTACCTCAATATAATAATTATAATATTTATTTAGTCGTTAATAGTAAGGGAAATATTAATAATTTACCATTTAAAGATAAAATAAAAAAAACATATTATATTGGAACAAATGCTTGGATTGAAAATTATAATATTATAGAAGATTTAAAAAATGATGCTATTAACACAAATAATTCATTATTTCTTTTTATGGCTGGACCATTTGCAAATATTCTAGTATTTGAATTAAATAAAATAAATCCAAATAATACATATATTGATCAAGGAAGTTGTCTTGATTTATATTTGTTTGGACAAAGTGATCGAGGATATTTAAATGGAAGTAGTACATTAAATAAAGTTTGCATTTGGTAAAAATTAATAATATGAATTTAGATAAATATAATAATGATGGTTGGGGTATTTCAAAAACCGGATTTGAAAAAATTCTTGAAATTCTCAATTCTAATAAATTTTCAAATATTGAAAAATATAATATTGTTGAATTTGGTTCAGGATTTTCTACAGAATTTTTTGTTGATTACATAACAGAAAATAATTTAAAAAATGTTTTCGTAACATCATTTGAAAATGATACTAAATTTATGACGAAAGCAAAGCATTCTCAATTAAAATTATGTTTAAGAAATTTAATAACATGTAATGATGTTGATTATAATAATATGTTTACTAATAAAACATTTAATCCATGTAAAGTATCTTATTTAGTAAAACCGCCAGAATCACGTCAGAAAAATTGTTTTTATAATATTGAAGAAAATGATATACCTGATTCAGTAGAATTCATGCTTCTGGACGGTCCTAGCGGAAATGGTCGAAATTTTGCATTTCTTCATTTGTTGAATAAATTACATAAGGGTTCAATTGTATTTATAGATGATTATAATCATTATGATTTTGTTCAGAAATTTAAAAGTTTATATAATTGTGAAGAAATTTATGAGAAAACAGATAATTATGGTTGTTATATAATATTTAAATTAATTTAAAATGAATATTACATTTTGTCATAACGTTTATAATAGATTAAATACTTTGAAGGATACTATTATTGTTGAAAAGAATATTTATCCTAATGCTAATATTAGTGTTGCATATAATGATAGATTTATTAATATTTTTCAAAACATAAGTAATTTTTCAGCAATACATTTCAATGAAAGAGAACATAAAATAGGATGTGTAAATGGTTGTATTTTATCAATAAAAGAAATGTTAAATAAAGATTTTGATGTTTTAATATTTTCACATGATGATGTCAGAATAAATATGAATTATATTGATGTATTTAAATCGCATATTGATAATATTATATCTGGTAAATATGATATAATATGTAGAAAAGCTGAAAATTTTGGAGATTATTATATGATGGAATGTTTTTATTTATCAAAAAAAGCAGCTATTGATATATTTTCAGATTTAAAAATATTAAAAAATGAAAATGAAATTCCTGTTGATTATCGTGGAAGTTATTCTCCAGAAGTTTGGTTATTTCATTTATTTTCAAACAAAAATTTAAAAATTAATGAAATAAAACATATTAATGAATTAAATAATTATAATAAAACACTTGGTTTACAGCTTGGATTCTATCATCATAGAGCTGGAGAACGAGGATGGAAGGAATAGTATGACAAAAAAAGAAGATTTTATTAATTCATATTACAAAGGATTTAACGATTTAACTAATGTTAGTTTAGATGAATTTGAATCTTATTATAATGAATCAATATATTCAGGTTTTCCATATGAACCCGGTGGTAGTGTTTGGGAAAGTGAGGGTAAATCAATATATGTGTTAATACGTATTTTAAAACCTAAAAATATATTAGAAATAGGTAATTTTTTAGGTAGAAGTAGTAATCATATATTACAAGCTGTTGAAAAAAATGGTAGTGGTGAAGTGACATTATTGGATATTCAAGAACGTTTAGAATATAATAAATTACATTCAAATAATTTTAACAGAATATTAAATGATTCTTTAGATTTATTATCTAAACCAATGAATTTTGATTTAATAATACAAGATGGAGATCATACTTATCAACATGTAAAAAAAGAAATTGAATTAATTTTAAAAAATAGCACAATAAATAGTTATTATATTTGGGCACATGATTATTGGCAAAGAAGTAAACCTGAACAATGTTCAGTATGGCTTGCATGGGATGAAATGCGATTTAATTTTAATAATTTCAGAGATTTTAAGGATTCAGTAAGTGATTGTGGATTTTCAATAGCAAATAAATTATAAATTTATGATAATAGAATTTAATTACAAAGGTAATAATATAAAAATTTCTGCTCAATCTAATGAATGGATTGGTAATAGAATTAATACAAATAAAATGTTTTATGAATTAGATTTATTGGAATACATAAAATCTAGGTTTAATGGTGGTGCAGCATTGGATATTGGAGCAAATATTGGAAATCATTCAATATTTTTTTCTAAATTTATTTTCGATAAAACGTTTGCATTTGAAACAAATCCTACTAATTTTTCGTTATTAAGTGAGAACAAACAAATAAATAATATTGATGATGAAAAATTATTAACATATAATGTTGCATTATCTGATGATCATTATCAGTATATAAATAATGATTTTGTTGGAAATATGGGACGTAGTTTTATTACAGAAGGAAATGGTGAATCAATAACTAAAAAATTAGATGATTTTGATTTACCTAAGATTGATTTTATTAAAATGGATGTTGAAGGACATGAATTAAAAGTGCTTAAAGGTGCTATTAATTTAATTAACAGAGATTACCCAAATATTGTACTTGAATGTAATAATTATACAGATGATTTTGAAAAATTAAATCCATATATGATATCAATTGGTTATACATGTAAAAAGGTAATTGATAATATGTTTTATTATGAATACGAAAACATTTCAAAATGAATTTTATAAATTTAATAAATTAATAGAAAAAAATATTAATTTTACATTAACAAGATTTGGTGATGGTGAAATGACTATTTTATTAAATGGTTATGCTGATTTTACTAAAAAATTTAATGGAGAATGGATTTTTGATCCTTCTGACCCCAATCATCAATATTTTAGAAGTAAATTAATTGAAGCAATTCGATATAAAGCTAATAATTATTATATTGGAATAGTTCCACCTAGTTTAGTTGGTTGGGAGAAACATAATAAAATTAAAGAAATTGCTGAACAAGATGAAGAAATGCTTACATTTTGTACAATATATATGCGAAGTAATTATAGTTTGTTTTTAAAACACACATATCCATTAATAAAAAATTATAAAACAATTGGTGTTTTTCATGAAAAAGCTAATTTTAATGATTTAGATTTTAAATTTAAAAAAATATTTAATGTTGGAATTAATGCTTGGATGAATAATTATAGTCTGGTTGATGAAATTTCTAAATATATTATAAATAATAATATTAAAAACTATATGTTTCTTATTGCTGCCGGTCCTCTCTCACCATTAGTAATTAAAGCATGTCATGAGGTAGAACCTGAAAATACATACATAAATATTGGTTCTACAATGGATTTACTTGTTAAATTAGGTGGAACAAGACATTATTTAAGAGGTGAAGCAAATGAAAATATCAATATGGATGATTGGTATAATGATAAAATGTTAAGTTTATGAAATTAGCAATATCACAAAGTAATGCTATTAAAAACATTAATAAAAGATGTTTAGAATTTAATTATATTTTAACAAGAAATTTTATTTATAAAGATGGTAATAGTAGAATATATTTAAAGTGTTTGAAAGATAATTATGAATGGAATACTAGCTATAAACATTTTATATATTCTAAAAGTGGTTGTCCTAAATGTTGTGAAAATGTTGTAGACATAAAAGAAGTAAATAATAAAATTAATAAAAAATGTTTAGAATTTAATTATGAATTAACAAAAGATTTTATTTATTCTAATGGTTGCTCAATACTTTATTTAAAGTGTTTGAAAGATAATTATGAATGGAATACTAGTTATAAACATTTTATTAATAGTAATACTGGTTGTCCTAAATGTGGCGGAAAATTAAGATTAACACAAGAAGAAGCTGAAAATAGAATACATAAAAGATGTTTAGATTTTAATTATGAATTAACAAAAGATTTTATATATAAAAATGCTAAAACAAAAATATGTTTAAAATGTAATAAAGATAACTATGAATGGAATATTTCATATGCCGATTTTATTATAAAAAAAACTTGTTGTCCTAAATGTAAAAAAGTTTTAAAACCAACGCAGGAAGAAGCTGAAAAAAAGGTAGAATTATTTTGTAAAAATAATAATTATACTTTAATTAATTCATTTAAATATATTTCAGCTATGAAAACATATTTAAATTTAGAATGTAATAAAGATAAACATATATGGACTGTAAGCTATTTTTCGTTTGTTGAAAGAAAAACTGGTTGTCCTAAATGTGGTATTAGCATTAGAAATGAAACTAAAATAAAAAAATATGGAGAAATATGGAAAAATCATATTCCATCATATAATCCAAATTCAATTATTTATTTAGATATGATTTCAGAAAAACTTGGATTGCCAATTCAACATGCTTTAAATGGTGGTGAAAAAAAATTCGTTAGATATTGGGTTGATGGATATATTGAGCAATATAATATATGTATTGAATGGGATGAACAAGGACATAATTCAAAAAGGCAAAAAGAAAAAGATATAGTAAGAGAACAATATTTAATTGAAAATTATAATTGTCATTTTGTTAGAATAAATCAAAAAGAATTTTTAAATGATATTAATAATCATATTGATATCATTGTAGAAAAAATAAATAATATTATTAATTTAAAATAAAATGAAATTAGCAACAGAAGTATTGGTTTTTGGACAAGATAAATGGATAATGAAAAATATTGAAAATTCTTATCCACATGTTACAAAAATATATATACTTTACTCTAAATTACCTTGGAATTATAATCCACAAGCACGACATGTATATAAAAATTCTTTCGATATTAATATTATAAAAATTTCTAAATATATCGATAAAATACATATTATTGAAGGAGATTGGTTAACCGAAGAATCACAAAGAAATGCATGTGTCGATCAAGCTAAAAAAGATGGTATAAATTATTTAATGATACATGATGCTGATGAATTTTATTTTTATAATGATTTTATTAAAATAAAACAGTATATTGTTGAAAATCCAAATTTTGATGTTTATAAATGTCCTTGGCATAATTTCTGGAAATCTTTTAAATATTTAACATTAAATACAGATGGTTCAAATATTGCAGGTTATCCTGAAATTATATTAAATCTTGATAGAAATGTTAGATTTGAGAGAAAAAGAAGACCAACAAGTACATATAATACAATAATTTCAAATGTTTCATGTTTTCACGCATCATATGTTTTAACAGATAATGAATTACGTGAAAAATTAAAAACTTGGGGACATCATAATGATTTCAATGTTGATAATTGGTACAATAATATATGGCTTAAATGGACACCAGATATGAAGAATTTACACCCAATATCACCTTCTGTTTGGTATATTGCTTCAGAACATAAACTTGAACTGCCTGAAGTATTGAAAAATGTTGATTTGTAATAACTAAATAAATTATATATGAAAATTGCTAACATTGTTTATGAAAATGAATTGGTTAATCACGTTAATGTCGATTATGTTAATTATTATAAAGGGAATTTTGAATATGATAGTTTAGATAAAACATTACCTACTTTATATGTAGGTTGGTCATTCATGAAAGCATGTAATCATAATAATGATATAATTAAAAATGCTGATGTTCTTGATAAAAGAATAATATCAAATGAATTATATTGGGAATGTAGTTTTAATGAAAATAAACCATCTCATATTAATGGTATTGAGAGTTTTATTAATTTAGTACCTCAATATTATTTTGTTCCTAAATATCATTACATTAATTTAGACCCAGTGTTTTTTCAAATAAAAGACATACAGGATTTAATGGATGTATTACCTAAAACAATTGATTTTTTATATAATTATAAAAATGAAATGATTTATATTTTATCTGGAAATCATATAACTGGATTAAATCTAGGAATGTATTCATTTTTTAAATTTGATATATTAGAAATTAGAATGGCATTATCAAAAAGAACTACTGATTTATTTGAAGATATTAATGGTATTAAATATCAATCGTATTATAAAATATTTCCAAATTTTACATATTTAAAAAGATATATAATTGATTTAATAAAAAAAGATTATGAATGAAAGTGATAAGATTAGAGATAATATTATGATGCAAGTTGAAATAACTTGTACTAAATGTGGCAGAACTGATACTGATTTTAGTGATGAATTTTATTTTAGTGAAAAATTAATTAAAGAAGGTTGGCGAGCAACACTTAATAATATATATTGTCCTTATTGTGCATTAATATTAAAACCTAAGAAAATAAAAAAAGTGTAACAATTTTCATTTTTTTACGTATATTAATTATTGTTTAACTAAAACCTAAAAAAATGAAAACATTAATTAAATTAGCATTATTGCTTGTAGTAATTTTTGTTGCTTATACATATTATGAACATGTGAGTAAGCCAACAAATAAATCTTTTTCAACTGAACTTGGTGAACATGCCAAAAAATTAAAAGAAAATGTTGGAAAAAATGTCAATGAAATTAAAGCTGGCTACAATAACTCTCAAACTGCTGAAAAATAATGGATATAGAAAATATTGGTTATAAAAAAGATATTGGTGGAAATAAAATGTATTATTATAAGTTCATTTTAAATTTTAATATCGAATATTTAATAGTTGATACTATTAAATTAGGATTAATAGATATGATGTGGAGTAAAGATAATAAATTCATTAATGGCAATTTATCTAAAAGTGTATTAAATTGGATTGAATCTGAAATAAAATTTTTACCAAAAAAAGATGTTGAAATAGAAATCGAAAATGGTGAAAATATTTTTTTTACACAACATAAAATAATTGAAATAAAAAAACCTGAGAAAATTAAAAGAAGTGGAAATATATATTCACATAAAGAAATAAATGAAATTTTAAATGTATTAAACGAATTTGATTTTTTATATAATGAAAATAAAATTAAAATAATAACACAGGAAATTTCTGATTATTCTAATGAACATGAAAATTATGATGATTTATTTAAAGAATTAATTAATTATAAATTTAGTTTTGAAACTGATGGAAGTCATAAAACAGATGGACAAATGGTCAGATATACTTTTACTTTTACAAGTTCTAAAAATGAAGAAACAATATTTTCTACTGAAATGTGTTTAATGTGCGGTTGGAATTGTTCTGATAGTGTAATAATAAAATAATGAAAATTGAAATCGGTGATGAATTAATAATATCACATGATATTGTTGATATAACAGGTAATATTATCTTTAAAAAAAATCAAAAAGTTATTATTAAGGATATTGAAAAAAAATTAAATCCAAATGGTCAAATGTTTTCAATATGTATACAAAGGAAGAAATATTAGGTGTAATATTGGAAGGATATTATGGAATTTGGATGTTATCATGTTTCGAAAATTAATTAAATTTTTTATAATAAAAATCCCTTGATTCTCTTGAATTAAGGGATTTTTTGTTTCATACATATTCTTAATGAAATTTAGCTAATTATTTAGTATTTATAATAAATAATTTAAATTAAAATTATAAATAAAATGGAAGAAAATTTAAAAAATAGTATTGATAATTTTTTATCTGATGAAATTGATAAAAATAATGATGCTAATATTAAAAATGTTAAAAAAGTTATTTTAAATAAATGTGAAGGTTTAATTGAAAGGTTTGATCCTATTATACTTATAGATGAATCTGGTAGACAATTATTAAGAGAACAGTATTAAAAAATTCATTCAATGAAAAATGATAAAAAGAAAATTCTAATGGAGGAACAACTTAGAAAGATTAGATATTATAATAACTATAGAATAAACGAATCTCCTAGATATAGACCATTAGTTGATAATAATGAAGAATTTGATAATCTTCCTGTCGAAGTATATAATACCGATGATGGACAAGCAGTTCCTCAAAGTCCCTCATTTACCAATGAAGCTGGTGATCAAGAAGATGCTATTAAGCCACAAGGTAATGAACCACCAGCACCATCAAATGATTTACCAATAGAAACTGGAGAACCTAATACAGGTGAAACTGATGCTAATGAAATTCCTGATGATTCTATTAATCCAGAAGATACTGAATTAAATAATCCAGAATCTGTACAATCAGTACAGCCAGAACAAAATGTTAATGATATTCAAAATGAAATAATAAAACATAATATAGCTGCAATGCAGAGTATTCATGATGAATTAGAAGGTCTTAATAGTACAGTTCAAGGTTTAAATAGTAAATTGGAATCATTAAATACTGAAGTAGAAGAGGTTAGAGAACCAACTAATTCAGAAAAATTAATGAGTAAAACAAATGTATCATATCCTTATTATTTTAATTTAAATGATTTCTGGAAAGGCAATTGGTTTAATGAAAAAAGAAATGAAGAAATGGAAAAGGGTGTAAGAGAATTACCTGACGGTACTTTTATTGCTGATTTCGATGATTTACCTGAAAAATCAAAAACAGACGTTCAAAATTCTTTTAACGAATTTATTTAATATGAAAATAATTAGTAATGTTAGTAGTAAGAAAAGACTCTTTGAAATAATGCAAAGGGTTAATGGTATTAAGTTAAATGAAGAAACATTACAAAATGAAACAAAAGAAAAAATTATAGCTGAATTAGTAAAATTTGCTGCAGATAAATTAGGTTTTTCTGATGATTTACCAAAAATTATTGTATCATATGATGAAAAAGAAGCTGAAAATATGAAATCATTTGGAAAATATACTCCATATAATGATGAAATAAGAGTTGTTGTTGCAAAAAGAAATTTAGCAGATGCATTAAGAACATTAGCACATGAATTAGTACATCATAAACAAAATAAAAATGGAATCTTGACTCAAGAATCAAATGAGAGTGGTAGTAATGAAGAAAATGAAGCAAATGCTGTTGCAGGTGTAATCATGAGAGAATTTGGTCAAAAACATCCAGAAATATTTGAATAATAATATATTAAAATGAAAGTAAAAACACAAATTGGTTCAAAACAAAGATTCATTGAAATGATGGAAAGAGTTAATGGTATTAAATTGAATGAAGATTTTGATAATACCAATAATAATAGCAATAATAATTCAATGATGATCTTGGCTCAAGGATTCAAAGCATTGCAAAATGGTGAATTAAGTATTCAAGGCGGTGGTGGTAATAATACAACCGTTCAAATGGATGATGATAATAGTTATATTGAAATAAATGGTGTTGATGATAATAGAAATAATTATAAGTTTAGCTTTAAATTAAGTTATAGTGAAGGTGAACTTGATAACACATATAATGTTGGCTCTGTTAAATTAACTAATTTTGAATATAGAAATTCAGATGGTTCTCAAACATTTAAATTAGATGAAAATACTTTAAATGATTTTAATTCAAAATATAGTAATGAACTATATGATGTTATTAATGATTATGTAGATGTTAAAAGTCCTGCAGTACAATCTGCAGATTTAGATGAAGCAATATCTATGATAGATGCTATTAAGATAGATTCATATCCATATGGTGGTGGATCAGAAAGAATGCAAACCAGAATTAATTATGTTGATCAAAAACCAACAAATGCTAAATTAAGAGTAAAATCTCCTGAATTAGATAAAATTGTTGAAGGTGATTATCCAGATGCTCTAGGTAAAGAATTCAGTCCAGAAAAGAACTATCCTAAAGAAAAAAAGAAAAATAAAATTAAGAAAGTAAAAATAAGTGAATCAACTGATCAAGAACAATATGAAAATGTTGTGTTTTTACAGGGTGATGAAGCATATCAACCATTAGAAATATTAAATGATAAAGGTGAAGATGCAGCATTAGAATATTTAAAGCAATGGCATTATCCGGGTGAACATGAAGGTACTGATCATTTAGGACATGGTAGTAGTGATCATGTTTATGAAAAAGATGGTTATATTATGTCATGGAATAATGCATTAGGTTATATTGGATTACAATATGATTTGTCTAATATGGATGAAAATGAAGAATTTGGTAATAGTGAAGATCAAATGTCACATCAATCATTTGATGATGAACCACATGAATCTGGAGCTTATACTCAAGATGGTATGCCGGGTGAATTAGATAGAAATGGACATCCTATACCAGCAATTGATCCAGATTTTAGAAAAATGGGGTTAACTGGTGATAATAATATTGAACAATTAGAAAAAGACAAAGAAGAAGCTGGTGATATGATTCAAGGTGGATTAGCTGATGATAAATCACCAATAGAATTTGATCCAGATCAAATATTGAAAGGTATGGAAGTTGAAAAAGAACATACAGATAATCCATTAATTGCTATGGAAATTGCAATGGATCATTTAGTAGAAGACCCAGAATACTATAGTGTAAAAGATAATCCAGAAGATTCTGCTCAATATAATGCAGCTGATGATGCTGAAGGCGAAGAAAATAATGAATATGATATGACAAATCCTGATAATGGAATGGGATCACCAAATGATGATAAAGAAGAAACTGATATATTATTAGGATATAAACCAAAAAATGTTGGTGAAAATATTGAAGTTCCTAATAACAGTACACAAAATGATTTTAAAAAATATTCTGATTTTAAGAAAAAGAATTTTAATGATTTAAGTGATGAACAAAAGGAAGAATTATTTAAATTATATCAAAAATATAAAAGTCATAAATAATAAAATTTATATTTTAAATTTAAAAAGATTATCATTATGGTAATCTTTTTTATTAGTATTTATATTAAAGTTAACAATGAGTTTATTTAGATCATATATTAAAAAAAATAATACTTTAATTAGTAGTAATTTAACTAATAATTCACAAAATCCAGTAACTGAAATATCTTATGGTACTCAGAATAAGATTTTAAGTAGATTTATTTTTGATATTGATTTTGATTTATTAAAAAGTAAAATTTCTGACGAATCAATAAATCCTAATAGAATTATTAGTCATAAATTGCATCTTACAAATACAATTAGATATGCTCCACAATACATTGGTAAAAAATCATATAGTCTTAATATTAATCGAGCATCTGCTTTTTCTTTAGATTTATTTAACATAAAACAAGATTGGTCAGAAGGTTCTGGTTATGAATTCACATATTCGATTAAACAAGATTTATTTACAGAACAACCATTACCTGAAATTCCTGAACAGGCATCAAATTGGGTTAGTGGACAAACAGGTATTCTTTGGAGTGTTCCGGGTGCATATATATCTGGAGTATCTGAAATAATTGGTAGTCAAGTATTTCAGATTGGAAATGAAGATATTTGTATTGATGTTACTGATTATATTAATCAAAGATTATTTCCAACTGGTCATACAGGAACAACAGGTCATAGTGGAACAACTGGTTATACAGGTGTAACTGTTTTTACTGGTGATTCATTTGGTTTAGGCATTAAATTTCCCGATAATATAGAAATTTTATCAACAGAATTTTTAGAAGCAGTAGCTTTTCATGCAAAGCACACAAATACAGTATATGAACCATATATTGAAACAATAATAGATGATACAATAATTGATGATAGAAATTATTTTTATTTAGATAAAGATAATGATTTATATTTATATGCAAACATTGGTAATTCAGCTCAAAATATTATTGTTAATAAAGTAGATATTCATGATTTTGAAGATAATATTATAGCAACATATACAGGTAATTCAATTGTAAATGTATGCAAAGGTATATATAAAATAACTTTAAATGTTGATTCATTAACATATCCAGATGCTGTTATGTTTAGAGATGATTGGGTACTTACTGTTAATGGAAAAGAATTTATTGTTGAAAATCAATTTTATTTAATATCTGAAACAAAATATTTTACATTTAATCTTTCAAATCAAATTGATTTTAGAAATTATTATTTTAATTTTTGGGGAATAAATGAAAATGAAAATATTAAAGCGGGTACTATAAGAAAAATAAGATTAAGTATAAAAGAATTGTATGTAAATCAAAATAATTTTTTACCTTTAGATATTGAATATAGATTATTTTCAACTGTTGGTTCAAAATATGAACTTGATATAATACCATATACATCTGTAAATAGAACTATTAATGGATATGAATTTGATTTAGATACAACATGGTTAATACCTCAAGACTATAAATTACAAATAAGATTAAAAAATGGTAATTACTATGAAAATAAAGAAACATTATCATTTACCATTATTTCTGATGATATTATGAATAAATAAAATAAATTTTGAGTAAATTTCAAAAATCCTTGTATTTATAATAAATTGAAACTATATTTGTATTGCAATTTTAAAATTGAAAAATAACTTTAACTGTAAAATTTTTAAACAATGGGAAATCAAAAACAAGAAGTCGCTAATGGCGAACAAGTAGATTACAAAAATCAATTCGAAGTCTATCGAAAAAGACAAGAACAAGGCAATAAAACAAGAAAAACTGGTGAAGAAATTTTAG
>Ga0187861_10003867_pt1 | contig 12934 bp, 9 predicted proteins | sample June2016WEW_10_1_3_FD_132986 | JGI IMG/M metagenome (GOLD analysis project Ga0187861, IMG submission 132986) | Peatland microbial communities from SPRUCE experiment site at the Marcell Experimental Forest, Minnesota, USA - June2016WEW_10_100 | ecosystem: Environmental > Terrestrial > Soil >...
CACAGGGCCAACGCCATGAGCCACAAGCTGGGCAGCCAATAGCGAATGTACGCGGTCTGCGTCCAGAGGAAAGCGGTTGCCATGATTCCGCTGACTGCAAAGGCTCGGGCGGAGCCGCGACCCCTCCAGAAGATGGGAACCAGCAGGACCAGCAGCACGAGCAGCCCGAGACCCAGCTTGCCATCCGCGCCTTCAACAAATCTGCTCGTGCGGAAAGTCAGGTCGATTGGCCATGCAAGCCAGCCACGCCAGCCCGGCGGCAGTCTGAAGGTGTCTAGGTTGGCGAATCCGACGCCGCGCGGCCAGAGAGAAGAAGGGAAGACTCTCAGAAGAAAAGGGAAGACCGGGTTACCGGTCTGGCGGTAGCAGCGTACCAGCCAGGGGATCAGCGTGGTCAGTGCGGCGGCGCATGCCAACAAAAAACCGTAGAGCGTCTTCATCAAGCCCCGCGCGCGGAAACTGCGGAAGCCGGCGATCGCCACCAGTGGCGCGGCGTATGCCAGGGTGGAATATTTGGCCGCCCATGCCATTCCCACGCACACGCCAACCGCAGCCCAAAACGTGATCGACCCGGGCTTTTTGCCCTCCACGCAGAGCAGTGCCAATGTCACCACGGTGATGGAGACGAAGACATCGAGCATGAGGGAGCCAGCCACCCATAGAATCACCGGGCTTGATGCAATCACGAGAGCGGTTGCATACCTGAGGCCCGAGGGTGCATGGGTTCCGCGCCGCACAATCATCCCGATCAGCGCGGCCCATATCAGCGGCATTGCCAGCCGAACAGCGTTCTTACCCAGGAGAATCAGGACCGCCGCGCCATACGTCACTCCAGCCTGCGGAATGACATAGGCCCACTGTTGGGGCGCGTCAAAGAAGCCGGCGTAGTGGCGCAAGAGCTTCATGTACGGCCAATAGAAACGCAGCGCGTCGGAGTTGGTCTCGGGTGCCAGGGCCGCGACAAAAGTGTAGATCCCCAGAAGAAACAATCCTTGAAGGAACAACGCCAGGGATACGTCCCACGTCGAAACAAAGCTTCTCCAGCCGTCCCGGATTTCGGAACGCAGTCCCGTGGCGCCCGGGAGCAGACTCGGGGCGAGCATGGGTACAATCAACAACGCAAGCGCCCACCATGTGAACAGGTGCATCCACGCCAGAAATGCGCCGGCCGCGGAGAGAGAGAGGGCGCCAAGGGCGATGGAAATGGCCCAGCCCTGTGACTCCTGTGGAAACAATTTTCGCGCGAAGATCCCGCCGATCCTGCAAACCACAAAACCGAAGGTGATGATCAGGAGGAAAGCCTCAGTGTGCGCCCAACCGCCCGATGACAGCAGCACTGCCGCAGAGAGGCTCCAGAAGATCAGGGCTCCGCGTGCCTGGATCTTAAAACCAAGAACAAGCAGCAGATAGAGAGCCGTGTGGACCAGGGCGGCAGGCAGTAACACCGTGAAAAAGTAAGGGAAAACGTCCGGCCGCCTTGAGATCCCAGCGAGCAGGTGAAGGTAAAATGCAAAGGCAATCGACAGCACGGCAAGGCCGCCTGCAAATGCGATCGTTGCATTTCGAGCGCCGGGGGAAACCGGCTGTTCTGGCTCGAGAACCGCTTCCGGCATTTCTTCCTCTGACATCCGCGGGCGCCGCTTGTTTGATTTCGGCCCCAAAGCCCGCCATTATACACAGGCTCGAGTTTCCGCAACATCGCGCTAAATGATTGATTTCTGGACTAAAAGGTCTAAAATTAAATTTCGCGCTTGAATTTGGCGGAAAAACCACTAAATTATCGTGCGAAATTCTCCGAACTAGTTGCGGTGAAGGCTTGTCTGTCCGAATCGCCGGGCGGGAATCACGATCGATGCCGAGTAATCGGCTAGTCGAAGAAGTTCAATTCTATTTAAAATAGCGGAGGACCCAATACCATGTCTTTCAAGATCAATGAAGAATGCATCAACTGCGGCGCTTGCGAACCCGAGTGCCCCAACAAAGCGATTTATGCCGGCGGTGAGGAGTATGAACTCAACGGCCAGACTTTCCCGGCCCTTTCCGATGAGTACTACTACGTCGTTGCGGACAAATGCACGGAATGCGTGGGCTTCCACGATGAAAAGCAATGCGTCTCCGTGTGTCCCGTGGACGCTTGTGTCGAAGACCCGAATCACGCGGAGACCAAGGATCAGCTGATGGCGAAAGCCAAATCCCTTCATCCTGACAAGACCTTCTAGCTTCGGCGCATATCTCGGATATGCAGGGGGACTATCTGCCCATCCCCGGCGATAGTCCCCCTTGTTTTTTGGAGGCTGTATGAAAATCGCGCTGCTCGGGTATGGCAAGATGGGGAAACTCGTCGAAGTCCTCGCCTTGCACGAAGGCTGGGAAGTTGGACCGAAACTCGACGTTTTTGGCAACGTGGGAGGCAGAGGCATCACGGCATCCGCCATGAAGGGAGTGAAGGTGGCGATTGATTTCTCGCAGCCGGATGCAGTTTTGCCGAATGTCGAAGCGGCGGCGCGTCTGGGTGTCAATCTGGTGGTCGGCACCACCGGTTGGATGGATGCTATCGACAGTGTGAAACGCGTCGTCGCCGATTTCGGAATCGGCATGGTTTATGGCGCCAATTTTTCGCTGGGGATGAACCTGTTTTGGGAAATCGTTGAGCGCACCTCTCAACTCATGGGAAAGCTGCCGCAGTACGATCCGTTTTTGACCGAGCAGCATCACCGTGCCAAGCAGGACTCCCCATCCGGGACTGCCATTCGGCTTGCAGAGATCATGAGCTCGCATTTTTCCGGCAGGACGTTCGCCATCGGCAGTACGCGCGCGGGTTTCATGCCAGGCATCCATACGGTAGGCTTCGACAGCGAGGCCGACACGATTCTGTTGGAACATCGCGTCCGCAATCGACAGGGTTTCGCCGAAGGAGCGATCCTAGCAGCCAAATGGATAGCAGGCAAAAAAGGGCTCTACGATTTTCACGATGTGTTCAGCCAAATACTGGGGATCTAGGATCCTGTCCGAAACAGCCGTCCTGGGACCGCCGCGCCCCCGATTCTGATCCTGCCAATTTCGCTCAGCGGTTTCTTTCTGTGTTAGACTCGCACCTATCATGAATTCGAAACAGACCAGGATAGTGTTTCTTGTCGTGGTTGGTGTGATTGTGTGCTGGCAGAGCACACCGCCCTGGGGTGGTAGCGCCGGATCGCAGAACGATCTGCAGGAGTCCGGTGCCGCAATCCTCTTTAATGCAGACGAAGCGTATCGGACCACGAAGGAATTTGTCACCCGCAATCCCAGACGGGTTTTGGGAAGCCTGGAAGCATGGCAGGCGGCAGCAGACATTCTGGGCGCGTTCAAGAGGCTCGGATATGATGTGCGCGAATCCGATTTCGATACCGTAATTGCCGGTCGCCGGCAGACAGGACGAAACATTCTGGCCTTCAAAGCCGGAGCATCGCCCGAGATTCTCGCGGTGGTCGCGCATTATGACACGGCGCGCACGACCTTCCAGGGCGCCATGGACGACGGTGCGGGGATAGGCGTCCTGCTGGAGCTGGCGCGGGTGTTTGCGCAGTCGCCGCCGCGCCGGAGCCTCTTGCTCATCGGCTCCGACGGCGAGGAATGGGGCCAGCTCGGTGCTGCGGACATCGCGACTCATTACCCCGAGCGCCAACGCATTGCCGCTGTCCTTTCCCTCGATGGAGTGAGCATTGGCGACTTGTCCAAATTCCGGCTCGATGAAGATGGACAACTGGGCGGCTTCACTCCTCTATGGCTCCGGCTTATCGCATGGCGAGCCGCGGTGTGCCAGGGTCTGCGCGTGGTCGGTCCTTCCGGCTGGCAGGAATTTATCCAGCGCGCGTTTGCCCTGTCGCTCGCTGACCAGGGCCCGTTTCTGAATGCCGGCATTCCCGCGATCAATCTTGGCAGTGAGTCCGTGGACCTTACACGAGCGCGCGCAATCCTCAATTCCCAAGACGACACGATCGATAACCTGAAGACAGCCAGCATTGGGGCGTATGGGCAGGCAGCGGAACGCATCCTGCGCTCCATTGACGGGCTTTCTTCAACATCGTTCACGATGGACGAAGCCTTCGCCTGGAGCGACTATGAATTTGTTCGGGGATGGGCCATGCGCGTCCTGCTGTATCTCGATTTTCTGCCGTTGCTCATGATGTTCGTTTTCGGTTGTTGGAACTGCCGGCGATTTCTCAGCGCCGAAAAGTTGTTAGTGGAGACATTATTATTCGTGACCTGGCTGGTCCCTTTTATGCTGGGTTATTCGATGATTCAGATTTGCCGGATCATGCACTGGCTGCCGCACACAAGCTTTTATCCGGCGCCTTTCAAGGATCCAATTCTCGCCAACCCCGCATGGGGAGTGCTCGCCACTGTTGTCGCGATCTCCGCGCTCTTTGGGATCGGTCTGCATCTGCTCGTGAGATACCTGACGCGCTCCCATGAGCGCACTTTTGCTTTTTCGCAGGCGGCGTCAGTAGCGATCCTCCTGATTGTCGTGGCGATTTCCTTGCAGTACAGCCCTTATTGGGCCGTGACCTTTCTGGCTCTTCCGGCGCTGGTCTGGCCGGCGTTGGGTCGAGGGCGGCACGTGGCGGCGCGCTTCAGCGGCGCGCTGGCGATTGTGGCAGCCGGCACGATATTGGTTGTAGCGGCCTACCTGAGCCGAGAAGGCCTGAGTGCCGGCGCAAACGTCCTTTGGTACGTTGCACTAGGCTTGAGCAGCGGAATGCTGCGGTGGCATGGATTCCTCCTGGCATCCTCGGGGATGGTGCTCGGAATGCGCTTTATCGCACTTCAGTTTTCGAAGCTGCCCGACTGATCAGGCCTTCTTGTTGCTTCCGGGTTGCAGAGGATGATACAGGAGGCGCTCGACGGGCCTGCCGCCTATGAGGTGGTCGCGGAAGATCTCTTCCGCGTCGTCGGCCGTGACGCCGCAGTACCAGATGTTGTCGGGATAGACCACCACCATCGGTCCGCTGCCGCATTGGCTCATGCAACCCGCCTGATTGATGCGAATGCCGGATTCACGGCCGGCTTGGCGTACCAGCTCTTTCAGGCGCGCATGAACGGCCACGGAATCGCCCTCCACGGGGCACACCTTCCCGCCCGTGCAGACGAATACATGTTTTTCATAGGGACTCATACTAGCCAGGATTGTACCATCGGGATCCGGCCGATAGAATATATTCAAATCGGAGGGGTCTTCCATGCCGTTTGCCACGCCCTTGTACGAGATAGAATCCGCCGCCGGCGCCTCGTTCGAATCCTACTGTGGCTGGGAGGTTGCCGCTCTGTTCGGCGATTCCCGTGCGGAATATGACGCGTTGTGTGCGCAAGCCGGAGTCCTGGACATGTGCTTTCTCGGCAAACTGCGCGCCACTGGCAGGGACCGGCATCGTTTCTTGAACAACATGCTCACGAACGACATCAAAAACCTGGCAATCGGGTCAGGGTGTTATGCGGCGCTGCTGACGCGACAGGGATTGATGGAATCCGATCTCTGGGTCTATGCCTGCGCGGAGGAACTCTGGTTGGAGTGCCCACCATGCGCGGGGCAACAGGTGCTGGCGAGTCTCCGAAAACACATCGTCAGCGATGCCGTCGACCTTGCCGACCGGACATTGCCCATGGAAATGGGGCTCGACGCTGCGATCAACATGAAAAAAGGCTGCTATCTCGGGCAGGAGATCGTGGCACGCATCACGCTGCGGGGCCACCTGGAGCGCAGGCTGGCCGGCATAGTGGCCGATCGTGTTGAACCGCCGGCGGCAGGCACGGAAGTGCATGTGCAGGGATCGAAGATCGGCACGGTAACCTCGGCAATCCTCTCGCCCCGCCTCCGGAAGCCGCTTGCTTTGGCGGTGATCAAGACTGCCTTCTTGCAGCCGGGCACTCCCGTGGAGCTTGCCTGTGGAGAAGGAAAATGCCGCGGAGAGGTTGTCCAATTGCCGCTGCCTCACCCTTGGCTTTAGTTGGGAGATGCCACGACTCTTCGGAGTGTCTTGATGTGGGCCTGGATATAGGAGACGTCCTCGGGAGCATGCGTATGCTGGAGGTAAAACTCGAGGTCCGCGAGGGCCTTGGAAAAAAGGCTCGTCTGCATATATAACAGGCCGCGATCGCGGATTTCCGAAGGGGTGCCGGGATTGAGCATCAGGATTCTGTCGACGACCGCGAGCGCTTTTTGATGCTCTTCTCTCTGGTAGTAAATCCCCTTCAGATTATAAAGCATGCGCGTGATGACGGCCTTCTTCTCCATAGGGCTCAGGTAAGCCGGTTGCACAGGAATGGCGCCTCCGTAGATCCGGTCCAGCAATTCCTGGCAATCCTTGATGGTGAGGACGCGGCCATTGTTAAAGGGGTCGATGAAGATCTCGCGCTCCCCGTCCATGCATCTGACGAGGAAGTGCCCGGGGAATCCGACGCCCTCCACAGGCAAACTGATCCGGCGCGCCACTTCGATGTAGATCACCGAGAGCGAAATGAGAATCCCCTGCCGGCGATCCAGGACCTCGTTCAGAAAACTGTTGCGCGGGTCGTAATAATCTTCGGTGTTGCCTCTCAGCGCCTCCTGTACGAACAGCACTTCATGCAGGCACTCCAGGAGGTTGCCTACAGAACGATCTTCGCCTGCGAGCACCTCAGTGCGCATCGCAAGAGTGTCAAGCCTGCGCAGATAGTCGCCGATCTCGAGGGTGGGGTATTCCTCGAGCCCGATCGCCAACGCCGCCCTGTCCAAAGGGAAAACCGATTCGTCCAGCGCTGCCAGTTGTAGAAATGTATTACGGGCCATGAGGGATTCGGCAATCACCGCGGTTCCTCGAGAAGCTCCAGCAAACTCAACCAGAAGGCTACTTATATCAGGCAGGTCTCTGTGCAGCAAGCTGAATCAGAATACCCAATCAGTGCTGGGGGGTGAGTGGGGAATCACGCTCTCGCTGGCGCCTTTGAATTGCACTGTGACGTCAGTTTTCTCATGCCTGGTTTCGTAGGGTCACAAGGCTCAACAGAAAAGCAAGGCCCATGAACAGGCCGCCCGTGATGAAAGGCGCCGGCACGCCGAGGACATCAAAGGCATAGCCGCCCCAGGCCGGTCCCAAAATCCGCCCAAGGCTAGCCATGGACTGCGCAATCCCCATGATTCCTCCCTGTTCATCGATGCCGCTGGACTTGGAAAGCAAGGCCGAAATCGATGGGTTGTTGATGCCGGCACCGAACGAGAGAATCGCGAGTATGAAGCAATATGCGGGCATGTTCGGGGTGAAGGGCATCAGCCCCAGGCCAAAAATCATGGTGAAAGTCCCGAGGACGATCAGCCACCTTTCGCCGAGCCGGCGCGCAAGCCGCCCTACAACCAGGCCCTGAGTCACGCTCATCAGAATACCGATTAACGCGAATAGATAGCCCGTGTCACGCGCCGACAGCCGGTAGCGGTGTTCGTTCAACAAACCGAAGGTGCCCTCCATGTTGGCTATAGCGAAAATCACGATCAGATACATCGCCAAAAGCGGAGCGATGCGCGGATGAGAAAGCGCGTTTTTCAAAGTTTTCAGGTCGAAGCGGCGACTCTGCGCGCGGCTCCTCGCCTCCGGGGTCAGCGACTCGGGCAACCTGAAAAAGGCGAACATCAAGTTGAGGGCCGCCATCAACGACGCAAGGAGCACGGGTTTGTCATAGCCATACGGCGCGAGGAGCCCGCCGATCGCAGGACCAAGGATAAACCCCAGTCCAAATGCCGCTCCGATCATCCCCATGCCTTTGGCTCTTTCCTCGGGAGCAGTGACATCCGCGATATAGGCGTTGGCGGTCGGAATGATGGCGCCCGCAATGCCCGCGACCATGCGGCCGAAAAACAGCATCGGCAGCGTGCGCGCCAGGCCGAAAATCAGAAACCCGATGCAAGAGCCGGCGAGGCTGATCAGTATCGGAGGACGCCGGCCGTAGCGGTCGGAAAGCCGGCCCCATATCGGCGTGAAAATAAACTGCATGAGAGAATAGCTGCTCATCAACAACCCGATTGCACGGGAGGAGGCATGATAGGCTTCCGCATAATAAGGAATCAGCGGGAGCACGATGCCGAATCCCAAGAGGTCGATAAAAACGGTCAGAAATACAATGACCAGCGGAGAGCGTTTCATAAGCGCTAAACGATATCAGATAAGTGCCGGGTGACGAATGAAACATTTGAAGACTGATCACCAACAAATGGTGATTCAATAATCCCGGGTCGCCAAATCTTTGTTGCTGCGGCTAAACAGTTACGATGTCGGTGAAGACGGGAGCGAGGGCGGCATCCCCGAGAGCCCAGTTCCGATTTTGTAATGCATCGGACCGGAGGACGTCGCCCTCACATCAGAAGCAGGGACGATGCCTATCGGCGTCCCTGCTTATTGGATGCCGGCTGAAGGCCGGTGGTTCAGGACAATTCGAATGCGAGGAATTCAATCTGGCCCTGCCGCACGATTTTCAAGCGGACCGTGTCGCCGCTCTTCAGGTTTTGCGTCGCTGCGACTACATCGGCGGCGCTGTTCACAGGCGTTCGATTGATTTCTCGAATCACATCGCCGGACTGTAGACCGCCATCGTCCGCCGGACTTCCCGGCCGGACTTCCGTCACGAGTGCACCAGCCGAAGACGAAAGATTCAACTGACGCGCCACTTCTGGAGTAATGTTCTCAACCGTGACTCCCAGCTTGCCGTGCTCCTGAGCCTTGGAAGACTGGAAGTTGTCCGCCACGTCCGCGGGCCTTTCTCCTATTTTCACCTGCATTTCCTTCTCTGTACCGTTGCGGAGCACCTTCAGACTGGCTGTGGAGCCTACTGCTGTCTCAGCGACTGCGAGGGACAAGTCGTTCGAACTGTGGATATCTCTGCCGTTGTATGCGAGGAGAATGTCTCCCGACTGCAGGCCGGCATTTGCGGCTGGGCTATTGCCGGTGACATCGGCTACCAGGGCACCCTTGTCCGGGCTCAGGTTATAGCTCTTTGCCAGCTCCGGCGTCATGGTCTGGATGGTAACCCCAAGCCAGCCGCGAGTGACCTTTCCTTGCTTGACGATCTGGCTGTAAATCTTGTTTGCCATCGAAGCCGGAATGGCGAATCCAATTCCCTGGAACCCACCACTTTCGCTGGCGATCATGGTGTTGATTCCGATGACCTCTCCATTGAGGCTTACGAGCGGGCCGCCGCTGTTACCGGGATTGATTGCCGCATCGGTCTGCAGGAAATTGTCGTAATTGCCGGCGCCAATCACTCGCCCCTTGGCGCTGATGATCCCCGCGGTCATCGTCTTCTGCAAGCCGAACGGGCTGCCGAAAGCGAGCACCCAGTCTCCCACCTGCGCCTGATCAGAGTTTCCCAGCTTCAACGTCGGGTAATCCGAACCCTTGATCTTCAATACTGCGAGATCGGTCTGCGGATCGGTCCCAACGACCTTCGCATCCAAAACGCGGTCGTCGTTGAGCTTGACCTTGATCGACGATGCGTTCTCCACCACGTGATTGTTCGTCAGAATGTAACCGTTCGGGTCGACCAGGAAACCTGAGCCCAAGCTCTTCTGCTTAAGATCCCGCGGCATCTGCCGTTCGAAGAAACCGAACGGATCCTGGCCGCCGAAAAACTGACCGAACTGGTTATCCATGGGGGCCGCGGTGTTGTGAATGATCTGTTCCGTGTTGATGTTGACCACGGCGCCCTCGACTTCCTTGGCCACCGCTTCAAATCCCTTGCTCAATTGCTCGGGGGCATTTGTATTTGCAACCGCAGTTGCAGAGACTGCATGCGATGCACCCGCGTCATACGTCGCGCGGAAACCCAGCGCACCCCCCAAAAGGAGCAACAACACCGCCAGGCCCATCGCAAATCCTTGGCTGAACCCCGGCAGCATGTGCTTTTTACCCTGGAACATCTTTTTCGAATCGAACATTTCTCTTTTCCTCCCTGACACTCTCTCGGTCGGGCCGTGTATCGGCCGAACCCGCATTGTATATAGCAAGCTGCGTGCCAATTGCTCATTGTGACAGTAAGTTATTGTCCTTCTGCGGCTTGCTGGCTTATCCCGAATAGGATATGCGGTGGATGCTTGTCGCAGCCATGCGTGCTGGGAGGGAAGGATTCCTGTAAGTCCTTGAAAGAGGGGCGACTTTGGATAGGTGTGTCAGTTTTGTATAGACTGTGGCGGATTTGCCTGGGCACAGGGCAAAGTTCATGGCAGTACGGAAAAGCCGACCTGGGACCGCCGCGCCCCAGCGCGCACTCTCGACCCTCCCTCGTAGCGGTCACCTTCCCCTCCAAAACCTCCTGGAATAAAGCATCCGCTCACCCCACTCGAGAAGCCCGCCGGGCGGTGCTGATTGGTCGCGTGGTGCTCCGCCGCGCTGGGGAGCGGCGATCCCGATCCCAAGCCTCAGCCGCCGCGCTCCATCCGGCGATAAAGCGTGCGCCGGTCAATGCCGAGAATCTCAGCGGCGCGGGAAATGTTGCCTCCCGTCGCGGCAATCACTTCTTGAATGTAGTGTTCCTCCATCTCCGCGAGAGTCAACCAGGCGCCCTCATGCGGCTGGGGCATTTTCCTTTTGGATGCCTGCATCTCCTCCGGGAGATCTTCGATTGCGAATACGCCGGAAGTGTTGAGCGCCACGGCGCGCTCCACGACGTTTTCCAGCTGGCGAACGTTTCCCGGCCAGGAATAGCCTGCGAGAAAAGACAGAACCTCCGGGTGGACTGCCAGTGTCTTTCCCCGCCTGGCGGAATACCTCTTCAGAAAAAAATCGAACAAGAGCGGCAGATCCGACATGCGCTCGCGCAGCGGCGGCAATTCTATCGTTACGACCTTGAGGCGGTAGTAGAGATCCTCGCGGAATTCCTGCTGTGCCGCCATTTCCGTCAGGTTGCGGTGAGTCGCCGCGATGATGCGCACATCCACGTGGGTGGTGCTGTCGCTGCCTACCGGCATGATCTCTCCCGACTCCAGAACACGCAAAAGCTTCGACTGCATTGCCTGGGTCGTGTCTCCTATTTCATCGAGGAAGACTGTGCCGCGATTGGCCACTTCGAAGATGCCCCGCTTGGATCCACTCGCCCCGGTGAACGCGCCTTTGACGTAACCGAACAGTTCGCTCTCGAGCAGGCTCTCGGCGACGGAGGCGCAGTTGACCGCCTGAAACGGTTTGTCTTTGCGGGCGCCCAGTCGATGGATCGAGCGTGCCACCAGCTCCTTGCCGGTGCCGCTTTCTCCCTGGATTAGGACGGTTGCATCAGTGGGAGCTACCTTGGCAATGGTTTTGAAAACCTCCACCATGGCAGGGCTCGAGCCGATGATCTCGCCCTGCAGATCGCGGTTCTGCTCCTTTTCGCGCAGGTCGCGGTTCTCATGGAGCAGCCTCGAATACTGGAGTGACTGGCGCACCTTCAAGCGCATCTGGTCCAAGCGGAAGGGTTTAGAAATGTAGTCATAGGCTCCCGCGGACATGGCATCGACCACGGTCTCCATCGAAGCGAAACCGGTCATGACAATGAGAACTGTCTCCGGGCGCAGCGATTTGAAGGTGCGCAGCACCTGCAGTCCATCGACGTTCCGCATGCGCAAGTCGGTGATGACGACATCAAACTCCTGCTCCCGCGCGAGCCGGGTTGCGTCCTCGCCGCTCCCTGCAAGCGTGACCTGGTATCCTTCCCGTGTCATCGCCTCACCCAGCGAAGCCAGGGACGCAGCATCATCGTCAACGATCAGGACTCTTCCCGTTGAATGCGAAATCTCATTCACGTCGTGCCTACCTCCTGTGGAGTTTTTGCTGCTGGCGCCTGGGCGGGGAAGCGAATCGTGAAGGTGGTTCCTTTGCCGGGTTCGCTCGCCAGAGCAATCGTGCCCGCGTGCTGCCGAACGATGCGCGCGGCAATGCTGAGTCCAAGTCCGGTGCCGCCGCGGAAGTCCTTGGTTGAAAAATACGGTTCAAAGATCCGCTTTTGTTCCTCGAGAGCGATGCCAACGCCGCTGTCGGATATCGCCGCCGCAACCCAGGCAATGTCTTTCTCGTCCCTCTCCAGCCTCGTTTTCACTTGGATCGTGCCCCCGTCCGGCATGGCGTCGGCGGCATTGTTCAGCAGATTGAGAAATACCTGCTGCAACTCCTGCGGATTGGCTTCGATCCGGGGCAGGTCGGGCTCGAAGGAGCTTTCGATCCGGATTTGGTGGCGTTCCAAATGTTGGGCCAGGAAGAGCAGAAGCTGCCTCAGAATGTCATTGAGTTGGACGCTGCCGACAGCATGAACGGCCGCGCGCGTCTCCGACAACAAATCCTCGACAAACCCCGTAATTCGATTCACCTGTTCCCGAATGAGCCGTACGCGCCTGCACGCTTCCTCGTTGCAGCCCGCTCCCTCTTCCATGAGCTCGAGATGGGTCGAGATGGCGCTCAACGGCGAACCGACTTCGTGAGCAAACGCGGCGGCCATCTGACCGGCGACCGCCATGCGCTCCGAGCGTGTCAGGCGGCGCTGCGTCTCCATCAGATCCTGGTTGGCCTGGCGCAACTGAAGGTTGGTGGCGGAGAGTTCCCGCGTCGCCTCTTGAACCTTCCCCTGCAACTGCGCGTTGAAGGTCTTTTGCTCTTCGAGAAGCCGGGTTCGCTCGCGTGAAGTTCTTTCAATCTCGTCCATGGTTTCGTTGAAGGTTTGCGCGATGACGCCGAGCTCATCGTGGCGAACCACCGGCGCCCGATTCTCCAGTGTGCCGCCGCGCGCCTGGATCATCGCCCTCCCCAGGCGGCCGATTCGTCCCGTGAAAGAACGCGTGAAAAGATAATGCAGCAGAAGGGCAAGGGCAAGCACCGATATGGGGATCAGGACCATGTCGATCCGGTCATAGACTTGAATGACCAGGTCGGCCTGTACCAGCGAACTTGTCACGCTCACACAGCCGGTG
>Ga0187861_10003869_pt1 | contig 12929 bp, 12 predicted proteins | sample June2016WEW_10_1_3_FD_132986 | JGI IMG/M metagenome (GOLD analysis project Ga0187861, IMG submission 132986) | Peatland microbial communities from SPRUCE experiment site at the Marcell Experimental Forest, Minnesota, USA - June2016WEW_10_100 | ecosystem: Environmental > Terrestrial > Soil >...
CACCTCTTCAAATGTACCTACATCGTGGGTATGGTCATTTGGAGACGGGGGCATCTCCTCGGTGCAGAATCCCTTGCATACTTTTACAAGTGGTGGGAATTATACTGTAAATCTGACTGCATATAATGCTGCTGGAAATTCCACCGTGACGCATTATATTAATGTGGTGTCATTATCTGGGTATACTCGTCAGGATCTTGTGATGACTTCACAATATACGCTCACAATTAACTTCGTGGATTCATCTACCAATATGGCTATTCCTGTTGTTAAAGTTGTTAATGCTGCTGATGGAACAAGCGTTAATACAACGACCGGTGTTTATACTGGAACCTTTGGTTACTCGACGGTTGTGTTATACTGCTACAGTGATGGATATACTGCAAAATCTGTTTCATACGTAGTTACCGGGAATCTGGTAGAAACAGTTCAATTAGTTGCTTCTCAATCAACTACTTCATCCACCACCACGTGGTACACTCCAAAAACAGTTGCCTTTACTATTGTTGATGTCTACGGTAATAAATTAACCGGTGCTACAATGAATGCACACTATAATTCGACAACTCTTCCAAGTGGGGTTTCGGATCTGCTTAATAATTATGGTATGAATGCGAATGCAGCAAATGATGCCTTAAATGGGACTTTAATTATGAGTGGCTCTACAGATTCGATGGGAGTGGTTGTATTCACAATGATGAGCACTATTAAGTACGATATCACAGTGTCTTACGGTGGCAATACGAATACATATTCGTTCTATCCACAAGAACCACAATATCAGTTAAAATTCATTGTTCCTGTCGCAACTGATAATATTTGGAATGATTTATATGAAAACGGAAATACAAAAGTTTGGGCAACGGAACCAGACACCAGTAATGTTACATTCCACTGGTCGTTCCAAGACACGACATCGTTAACAACAAAAATAGATTTTTATCTCAAAGATGTTGATTTGAATACAACGGTGTATACAACAAATGTGTCATTACCAGTTGCCGGTAACATTTATCAGTTAAATTATAATGTGACAAACACGCGAGGCAAGAATTATATTGCGTGGGAAAATTACACGAGGAATGTATAATGATTTCGTTACAAGGAAAGATAGGATTATTCTTATCCAGCATTTCACTGTTTGTTGCTTCGGTATCTGCCACGAGTGTTAGCCAGATTGCCGCTGGTAGTTCTGCTACATTACTTGGTGCTGGGGGATATCTCATTGATCTTGGGATAGAAAATGTTCCGGGTGTAACGACCGCGCAAGCGAAATTTTATTATAATATTATTTCTATCGCATTGGTTATGTGGCTTGCATGGGTAGCAGACGAACCTTCATCAGCACAGTTTTGCGTGATTGGTGTTGGGATTGCGGCGTTCTGTGCGTATGCAAGATGGTTCACAACCCCAAACCCCGGGGGGGAACGGGGTCTTATAGTAATGTGCGCGCTTCTCGCTGTATTGCTTTACATGACGGAGAAGAAAAGGATATTGTATGGTATTAACGGGGCGGGAGATCCATTAGTACAACTTGTAGTGTTTTTATTGATTCTGCAATCCACAATCGGATTAATTAATGGTACTGGTATATTTACTGAACCCGGAGCAACAGTTGCTACTCCGTCAGAGTGTGCGAATGGAAGTGTTACATATACAAGTTGCACAATAAACGGGAATGTTGCATTATCTAATATCCAGACATCCAGCGGAACAGAAAATATTATTGGTCAAACATTTAGTGTATTATCGACGATTGTAACAATGGGATGGAACCTATTGGTAATGATAGTTCAGTTATTTATATCCGTTGCATGTTTCTCGTATGTTTTATATTCAACATACCCGTGGATTGTTGGTTCCACGCAAGCCGTATTATTGGTCGGGATAATGCAAGTTCTTATATGGTTGATTTATATGCTGGCATTGTTCAGGTATGTGTTCAAGCCTATGCCGCAAGATGCGAGGGGATAAGTTATGTCTTCTGGGGCTTCACAAGGATTTATCATCAACCTTTTTGCATGGGGTACGATATGTATGGCGATAGGAAAAGCATGGGATCTGTTAGGAAAGACCATGAATAATTTAAATTCATTGGGCCTGACAACACAGGATTCCATGAATACTTTTAGTCTGTTGACAATATGTTTCTACGCAATGGGAATATTGTTTCTTATAGCATCCGGGTATAATTTAATTGTCGAAAGCAAGAGGGATAGGAGTAGGAACGTATGAAAATAGAAGGTTTAATATTTTTAATAATTGGTTTGGCATTATGTATAATTGGGACAATATATACCACGGATTGGACATTGGTTGGAATGTGGGTAGGAGGATTTATTGTGGTGGTTGTTTCGGTTGCAATAATGTTTCCGCAACAAAAGGGAGTGGGTATTGAATGACTTCGGCAGGTAGAATGTTAATAGCAGGAATTTCCATGTTGGCGGTTACGCTGGCGTTGGGGATTTATACAATTATATTTGGAACGTTGTTTGCGAAGGTGATTCCGCTGTTTAAAGCGTATACTCCACCCGCTTACTGGTCTATGTTAGGGGGAGATCAGATAGTATGGATGACTGCGTTTGTATGGGTATTGATAATATTATGCGAGATATTTATTATTGTAAGATTATGGAATGAAGCATCGAGGACAACTTCATACAATTCAGGTGATGATTGGAGTTGAAATATGCCTGATTTAAAAAAATATATACTGAAGATCGTTACAACAATATGCGCGTTTGTCGGTGTGGGTGTTGTTAGTGCCGATTCCCCACCATATATAACAATAACACCTACTCCCGTAATTAGCCCATTGCCTCTCACCACATTTGGAAACGCGTTTAACAATCTTACGTCTTCAAACTTCTCGATCATATATTTCCCGAGCAACGTCCTCTCCCCCTACGGATGGACAACAATGGGAAATTTATCAGTTCCGGCATTTCTGATTTTCCTGTTTTTGTATTTGGGAATGTGGTTAAGTCATGCAAACTTACGCCTTGCTGCCATAACCGGTCTTTTATTTTCAGGCGCTTTTTTATTTTCAGGAGGTATCGGTGTGTCTTTACCCGTCGTAATTCAACCCGTTGCATTCGGTGCTTGCGTTGCAAGTATTGCGGGCATAGTAATTTCAGCTTTCAAAAATATCGGATAAAAATATTTTTTTTCTTCTAAACCGAAACCTTTATTATCTAAAACGCTTATGATATATTAATGTTACCCCCACCAACCTTCCCAAAACTTGCCGCATTAACATCTACGGTTCCAGTAATGAATGTTCCGAATCCGAATAATGTTGTTATTCCCGGAGTAACACAACGACAGGCTGCATACCTTGTGCAAGCTGTAGTTGCCCCATTACCACAGTTCCCAAAAGACCCGTACGCGCGCAGGTAATTTAAATGAGTATACTGGATTCCATTTATGGAGCGGCATCTGGTGTAGCAAGTGCGATAAGTCAAGCTGTTTCTCCTGTTGTTTCAGCAGTAACAAGTATTCCGGCGGCTGTTGTGAGTAATATATCATCTGGTTTATCTTCTTCTGGTCAGTCTTCATATAATACTGTTTTGGCATCCCAGCCAACGACCCCCAATGGGGAGACATATGTATCAACACCACAACCTGTTTATATCCCAAGCCCGGTATCTAATGCGTTTCAGAGTTTTATATCTCCTGTTATTGCACCCACTATCCCCCCTGTAAGTATTCCATCTGTAATTGCAGGTGAAGGAACACAACCACTTTTATCTTCGCTCCCTCAATATGCAGCGCCACAGACAATCCCGGGTAAAGTACAAGATCTCAACGCAGAAATTCAAGCAGCCGGTGGAACTATCACAGATATTGGTGGAAAATTATATGGCCCCGCCGCAAAAGGATATCAACCAGTTACACCAGTTTATACTACCCCTGCATATCAAAGTTCATTAGCAATTAAAGGCATGGGGGAACCGATAACACAGGAGCAGGAGATTTCTTCTGATGTTACTTCATATGTTCCTTATGGAAATTATGCCCAAACGGAACTTAAAAATACAAAAATTGTGTCTGAACCCACGGGAGATGTTGATATTTATCAGCAAACTCATCCCGGGTCGTCTTTGTGGAATTTGGTAAGTAGTGGGAGCCGTGCTGCATTGCAATCCGGGGCATTTACAGTTGGTGCCCCGGAGACGCCAATTGTTTATACACAGGAAAGTGGTGGGACAAAATTAGCATCATCTGCTAGTGTTTCGGAAGCAGCAAAAATTTTTGCTAATCCGACCAGTTACAGCAGACTTGGATCGGAGGTTTATGGTGGATATGTTCAACCCCTAACCGGAAAAACCGTACAAGAGACAGGGGCGAAATTAAGTACATATGCAAACCCATTGAATCTAGCGAATTTGGTTTCACCCACGGCGGTTAATCTTTTGAAAGCGGAATTGCCCACCGTTCCCCCTCCGTGGAGTATTTCAGCGAGTTCGCCAGCGATACAAGAATTGACAGAGAGTGGATTGAGCGGGGGAGTTACACCACGATCTGCATCTGTTGCAAGTGCAATGCCGACACAGGATATATCCACATTACCCGCACCATTCAAGTCAACAGTAGCAACAACCCCGCCATCATCGGGCGGTGGCCCAATTGAAGTTCTTGCATCCAATTTATTCCAAGGAAAATTACCAAGTGTTGGAGAATTATGGGCGTCAACCCCTATTGCGCGCATAGCATCTAATTGGACTTGGAAAACACCATCTACAGCAGAAGGGTGGGTAAAGGGATTGACTAGTGCCCCCACTGTTGGAACACTTTCAGATCAATACCAAAAAACAACTATACCCACACAGAAATTTTTGGATACCTTATCTATAATTCCGGGCGGGAGTGAAATAAAAGAAGCAGGAGCGGTAGAAGAGGCAGAACAATTAATTCCAAAATTTTCTATGAATATTCAGGATATTGGTAACATCCCGAAACAATATTTCAATGTAGAAGAGATGATTCCCAAATCCAGTTTAACGGGGGTTGAAGAATTAAAACTTTCGAGAGGTGTAGGTGGTGCATTACCAACTGAAGCGATACCAGTCATAGGAGCTGCTACGCTTGGTGGTGGTGCTTTGGCATATAGTAAAACATTACCGAATTTACAGCAGGTGATGAGTGTCCCACCATCACCCGGAGGGGCAACTACCGGCAATGTTTTAACAGATACATTAAATGAAATCGGAGGAGCATACAAAATGGCAAGTGGATCACTTCGTTCCCTAGAACCCGGTGGTAGTATTGGAACACCAGTTGGTGCATTTGCACTTGATAAATTGATTGGATTACCGTTGTCTATAATTTCCCCACTGACTGGTGGTAAAGTGTGGACACCCGGCGCGGATTATATGGCAAAAATGGGATTATCCGGTACAACGGAATCTAAAGAATTTAATACACAACAAGCAAATATTGAAGCGCAACGCCCATTTTATGACGCGCTTGGGAAAACAATAGAAGAACAAAAGACACAGATTGATACTCTCACTGCTGGTAAAATTAATGCGCAGGGACAATTTACTGGAACCGATGCCGAATATGCAAAAATTCAAGCGGTGCGGTCGAGTTTGCAATCAAATGTAGATAAATATAATGCCTTCCAAAATAAAAGTCAGGATGTTCTCACGAGTGGATACAAATCCGGAGCAATTATTAAAACATCGGGGGGATATGAAGTAGCACCAGAAGCAGAGCGACCTTACGGTTTGTTTAGTGATTGGTCGAATAGTGTCCAGAAAATGCTTGCTGGAGCAACACCGAGTCAGTTCGAAACATATGAGGCAAGTCCGGCATTTCAGAACGCGAAGCCATATGTAAACCAAGATATTTTAAATTTGCTTGGCCCTGTGGGATGGTTGGCAGGAGCAACAATTAATAAACCACAATTTGGAGAGGGCGCATATAGGACAATAACAAACCCATCAGAAGTTATTGGTTCTGGTATTCAGGGTCTCGAATTATATGCTGGTGGTGAAGTATTAGGAGCAGTTGGTGGTGCTTTCGGTGCTGCTGAAGGTGTTGCTCCCGTTGGAATCACACAGAAAACTATTAGTATACTTTGTTCACCGGCTTTAAAATATGGGGTGGGTGGTACATTTATTGGATTGGGCATAAATAGTGCCGCCGGTGGGTTTAATGCGGATCTTACTCCCAAAGTCGGAGAGGCGAAATTTGCATCTAATCTCGGAAGTATGACAACAAATTTATATATGATGGGTGTTGGCGCTGCTTCTCCGGGTATAGCATCGCGGGCAGTGGATTATTTGCCATCGGTGGGTGAGGGGGCACGCAGAGTGTATGAAGCGACAAACTTCCCAAATACCCCTGATATTGGTGGTTGGTTAAGGGGAAGGGTATCCGATATATTCACATCTGGCCCGAAAGTAAGTAAGAGCGGGTTGTCGTATGATTATGATGTGACGCCAACTCGTGTTGCGGAGACCGGGAAGGGTTATGAATCGGGGGGTATAAATCAATATCTCGCTTTACCAGAAACAACTACATTTCCTCGTTCTACCGAACCCATTGTGGAAGAGAAGGTTGGGGCGGTTGGGAAAGCGGCAGTGAGTTCTCTCGCTTCAAAAAACATACCTGATATAACAGAGGGATTTACAAGATTGTATAGAGGTGAGACCGCAACGGGAGAAGCAAAAGCAATCCCAGAATGGTTACAACAAACACCCGAAGTGAAATCGACATTAGAATCAACCGGAAGGTGGTTTACAAATTCTCTTGCTGATGCAAAATGGTATGCTAACGAAGGTGTTGGAAAAATATCATATTTGGATGTGCCGACTTCAATTGCTAATAAATATAATGTTGGCAATTTGGGCAACACAGTTTCTGATTTTACCGCTGCTGGCAAAGAAGGATCGGAGTTTTTTTTACCAAAATCTATAGCAGAAACGAAGTTGCCATTGACTCATGACTTGGGCGCAATGTCCACAATGGCAATGGATATTAGCACCGCAAAACCTAGGGTTGGTCGCACCCCCACCCCCGAAGAAATTTCATACTACACTGGAAAGTATGGAACAAAGCCGATGCAGTTGGAGGGGGAACCGGAAAAAGGTAAAATAACATCAGAAATTGGTTCTTTCAATTGGTTGAAAGAATCCGGTATTGTTCCTCCAAAAGAAACGGGGCCAACACCAACATGGGAATCCAGCGCGCTTTCTGATTATCTCGGTCATTATTATAGTGGTCTTGTTTCCGAAGTAAAAACAGCAGGATTTGCTCCCGAATCTTCGGAATATCTTCCACAAATCAGAGCAATGACAGAAGTTGAAAGCGAGAGAATAAGTAAATTGCCACCGTTGGAAAGATATGACATTTTGAAGGGGTTTCAAGAAACGAGTGGTATTGGTAAAGTTCCCGAAGGAATCGGGGAAGTAACTCCGCAAAAAGGTTCTTTGAGGTATCTACAAGAAAAGGGTATTGCATTCTCTCCGCCATCGGAAAAAGATATTATAAATCTTGGCAGAGCGGAAGCCTTAACCAATGAGATATTTAATATTAAAACCGAAGGTGGAAAGGAAATAGTAAAAGCGGAAGAGGGTAAAATAACCCCACGGAAGGGTTCTTTAACTTATCTACAAGAGAAAGGTATTGCATTTTCTCCCCCATCAACCGAAGATATTTTAAGATCAAAACGTGCCGAAGCGGAAACAGAATCTATATTCAAATTAAAAACGGATGTTGTTGGTGCCGAAATAGTTAAACCATCATTGGGAAAACTTGTACCGCAGAAAGGTTCCTTCAGTTGGTTAAAAGAAAAGGGAATAATACCTGCAAAAGAGACGGGGCCACTAGAAACTCCGGAAACTCGTCGTCTTTCAAATTATTTTGGGAGTTATTATGAAGGTTTAGTTAAAGAAGTGAGAGGAGCTGGATTAACTCCGGAAGCACCGGAAATTTTATCTCAATTACGAGCTGCAACAAAAGTAGAAGAGATGCGTTTAAAAAAGATCCCTGTTTTAGAAAGAATGGATATTCTTAAAAATTACGAAGATATGATTAGTGGGGGATCTATAAAAAGTATAGATAAATTAATTCCGCAAAAAGGCTCTCTTAATTGGTTGAAAGAACAAGGTTTGATATCTTCAAAAGAAGCTGGCCCTGAAATAACAACTTCAAAACAAACACTTACTGATTATATGGCGAAATTGTATGATAATTTGATTTCGGAAGTAAAGTCTGCTGGATTAGATCCAAATTCACCAGAAATGAAAGTAAATATAAATGCAGAACTTATAATACGCCAAGAATCTATAAAGAAACTCAATCCGGTTGCTCAATCCGATCTTTTTAGTGGGCGGAAATCGTTGGAGGAGCTGCTATCAAATTCAAATAATGTTATTAATACACGTCGTGTGGTAATCAATAAAAAAACTTGGACAAATAAAGAATTAGCAGAACGATTGAAACCAAGACGATGGCCATCAACAAAGCAAGAAGGTGTTGAAAGTGGTAAAGGTGGGCAGGTTCTTATACAAAAACTTGCACAAAAGGTGGAACAGACTTTAAAACAAGAATCTAAACAGATTGCGAAGCAAGAATCTAAACAAATAACAAAACAAGAAGTTAAGTTGGAAAAGAAAAAGAGGTCTGTGTTGGAAGAAAAATATCAGTCATACATGGTTCCATATAACGTAAGAGATTATGATATGGCCAACGCTGAATTGCTTTCAGAATATCACTTGGCTGCCATACCAAAAGTTGCTTCTCCACTCTCCGAAATGAAATTGGTTGCCACTCGCACAATCCCTACTATTGGTATTTTAAGTCAGCCGAAGCAGGGAGTGGAATTAGAACGCGCAATCAAACAATCACAATTAGGTATTGAAAAGGTAACGCCATCAACAAAAAGTATTTCTGATATTGTGCAGAAATCACTACAGGATATATTAACAGTTACATCTCAAATTCCATCTGTTGAAACAACACAAACACTGGAAGGGGCTACAATACAAATTCCATCAGAAGCAACTATTCTGACACCAGATAGAATTGCCACACAATTACCACGTGTTGCCTCGATTTTAGATATATCGCAGATTCCGGATGTAACGCAAATCCCTGATTTAACACAAAAACCAGAAGTCAAGCAGACACCTATAGAAGAACCAAAACCCAAACCATTAATTCCAGTTCTCCCGCTATTCGGCGGTGGTCTACCTCCGGGAGCCGGTGGTGGAGGGGATCATAAGAGGAGATTTAAACCCCACGAGCAAATTTTCGAATATAACTTCGATCCCTACTCTGCAGCACGCATTACTGCCAAGGCATTAAAGGCGGGTTCTAATGTTGTATTTGGTCAGAAATCTTCGTTGCCTACGTTTTTATTACAATCCACACAAAGACCCGCCCAAGTGCAACAGAAGCCTCCTGTTAGGATGATGGCACCACCGCCAACTCAAAAGAAGTTATCAACACCACAGTTTAAGATGCCTATTATTGGTGTAGCTCCACGCGTTATGCCAAAGGTGTCGTTGCCAAAGTTTAATATTCCTATGCAACAGAGACCCGTCAAATCAGCCCCGCGTGTGGCTATAAAGGTATCAACTCCGCAGTCCGCGCAATTTAAGATGCCGAGTATTAAAACTAGTTCAAACACCGGACTCAAATCAATGTCGTTACCTTCTTCGTTACCGAAGAAGAAAAAGGGAAAGAAGTGAGAGCAATAGAAAGGTTTATAAGTATGAAAGACTACACATATATTATGTTTCGTATTATACAAAAGGTGATTCGTTGGTAAACTCTAGCAAGTTCATGATAAAATTTCCGGGTCAAAAAACATGGATCGGACTCGAAACTTTGGAAGTAAAAAAGTTGAAACCAAATACAATGATTGAGATTAAAGATATTTCTTGTGGAAATAATCACAGGTCACAGGAATATAGCCCGAAAATTGGTAGAATCCCACTCGAACTTGCTAGGTTGAAATATTCTATAGATATTTAATAAAATAAAAAAGTTAATCTCTTTTCTTTCTCAAAAACAATGGCGACTCAAATTTTTCCCAATCTTTGTTGTGTATACTTGAATGCGGGATTCTCATCCGTATACTATCCATAGTGTTCATATATCCCATGCTACTGGGAATCGTAACACCGAGTTTTACGTGTGGTAATATGCTACTGTGTCTTTTTGGGAAGGTTTTCATGTAACCTTCTTCAATTGGTTCCTCTTCCTTTTCATATTCTTCTTGAACTTCTTTTGATGTTTGGCCGTAATGTGTCATTATCAATGCCTCCGACTTAAACTCGTATCAAAACTCTTCAAATCAATATCTCCTTCCCAGAAACCACCCTTCTTTTTCTCTCTACCTTCTAACCCATCGAGGCTTTGTTCCAACCGCGCGCGCATCTTATGCTTGGACGCGCTAGTATAGTCGTGAACAAAGGCATCGAGTTTAAGATCCAAGTGTATTTCATCTATATTATAAGGAATATATATCCCACGTTCACCCACAAACACATAAGCATCTGTATCAAGATATTTCACTTCGGCGTGATATTTATCAACAAGTTTTTGGAACATCGGTATCTTTTCTTCGCGCAGTGCTTTAAGTTCAAGCGCGCGCTTAAGTTCGCGGTCTTTTTTTTGTTTCTTTACCGTGCCCATAGTATAAGAAATTCTGTCTAATAGACCCATATAAATAGATTGTGTAAAAGAGTATTTAAATGTATCTATTAAAAATTATGATTTCTTATTCTTAACTCTCATCCCGAACATCGTAAAATCATGCGGTGAAACCGTAGCATGGATTTTTGGAATAATAGATTTCTTCGTTATGGGATCTTTATTGGGATTATAATTTGTAGAGGGATAAATACTATTCATGACAACCAATGGTATATTTTTATAACCTTCACCCATTCTGGTAATTGGTTTATTGGGTTCCCGTTTCTTTTTCTCTCCAAGTGTAACACCCATGAATGTCATCGGAGCTGGTGCCACTGCGGTTTTTTGCACAACATGTGATGGCGCGCGTGGAGGCATAATTGTTGTTTTCGGTTTCATTATTTGTGGTGTGGCATTTATATTTAAACCAATTCTCGGCATTGGGCCGGACATAGGTGCTCTGCGCGGAACGGGTGCAGGCATAGGTTGTTTAGGTTGATATGGCTGCCGTACCATAGGCACCACCTGTTGCTGTGGAGCGGGTCGGAATAAAGAACCGCGCGCGCTTTGTGGAAGCGTGTTGGGGAAACCAAGAGATTGCCATTTTTGTGCATTGAATCGGTCTGGTTCTCTTTCTTGTGGCGCGGGGATGGGGCGTCGCGGGGTTAATTCTTCCACGGCGGATTTAACTGGCTTTCTAGGGGTAGGTTCTTCAACTATGTTCCCCCCAACTGTGGGTTTATATGCTGGTTGGTATGTTCCCGTTCCCATCTCTCCTTTAAAGACAGATTCGTAGCCCTTCTTTCCCATGCCTCCGCCATATGCAGATTTGTAATCACCGGGTAGAACCTTTTGTTTGGATGTTGCTTTATGTAGTGCAGTTATATCTTCGTCGTCTTCATCTTCAAAATTAAAATCCAAATCATCTTTTAAAGATTTCTTTTTGGATTTGGATTTCTTTTTAGGTTTCTCGTCTCCTTCGTCTTCTCCTTTTCTTTTTCTTTCAAGTTCTTTTAATTTCCTGTCGATGCCTTCTGTATCTTTTACATATCCAGCGGTCTTTTTATTAATAATATCAAGTGCTTTCTTTCCTACTCCGACTGCTTTGGAAATGTGAGGGTGTTTCTCTTCGAAACTATCCTCTCCTGCATCGTATCCTTCATGCCCCCCGAATTCAGTTGCTTCACCAGCAGGCTTGCCGCCTTTTGCTGCTTGCATTTGTCCCGCTTGCTTACCTTTTATACTTGGTTTGGCAATAGGTTCTACTTCTTCATCGGGTTCTGGGGATTTTGTAACTTCTGGATGCTCTTTTATATAATCTGTAAAGTCACTACCAACGAGATTTGCTGGAACTTTTTCATCTACGGAATCAATTTTTACCATTAAACATCCCCTTTAAAAAGGATTCTACCATAGTAGTATCTCGTTACTTAAATCTTCTGTCCCATAATTGTAGTGGTTTCTTTTGCTTTTACACCATCAATGCGAACAACTTTGGGGTCTTCCTTAATAAGTTCCTCGCCGTTCATTGTAACACCGTGTGAATTGGCGCGCTTGTTGAGTTCATTGTGCTGTACCTTTAAAGTTTCGTGGTATAGTTTCATTACTTTTTACACCTCTTATTATATTTAAATGTATTCGTTCATTGTTTATAAATGTTTCTATTTAATACGCGAATGTTGTAGAAACTATTATATAGTTTTAGTGTTTATGTATATAATAGTTGGGAAATCATGATAAGAAAAAATAAAATTGTAGAAGAAATAGTGGTGCTGCGATGACCCGTCGCCACTACGCCCGCATAATCCTCGCGTTGGTGCTGCTGGTGGGATGTTTGACCGTGATGCCAGTGGGTGCAATGTCTTACGCCATTGTAAAACTGCCAGATAATCAATATTTGGCATCGACATATCCAGACCTTGAAAATTACACATATTCTTATATCCAAAGTATAAAGCCCACATACAATATTAGCCTTATTATAAACACAGGGGATATCGTAGATAACCCCAATCAGGCATACCAATGGCAGAACTGGAAGAATGCAAGAACCTACACTACGATCCCGGAACTTGATGTGGCGGGGAACCACGATCTTGTGGATTATTACGAAGGAAACGGTCTCCCCAACTATACAAATTTCTCCGTAAATACCGCAGCAACATTGAGTGGTGGAGCTATTAATTGGACGTATGTTTACCAGAACTTTGTATTCCTCGGTATCGGGTGGTCGAATGGTGCAACCACATCTGCTTGTCCAAATAGTACGCTTGATG
>Ga0187861_10003876_pt1 | contig 12906 bp, 9 predicted proteins | sample June2016WEW_10_1_3_FD_132986 | JGI IMG/M metagenome (GOLD analysis project Ga0187861, IMG submission 132986) | Peatland microbial communities from SPRUCE experiment site at the Marcell Experimental Forest, Minnesota, USA - June2016WEW_10_100 | ecosystem: Environmental > Terrestrial > Soil >...
CGAAACGTCTCCACAACGGGCGACCGAGCCCTCATCGGGGACGCTCATGTCTCTCTGCAACGAGCAGATTGAGTACACAACAAGTGTTATCTCCTGTCAGCGCCATTCGCAAGCAGTCGCTCTTGTCCGGTGCACTGACTGTCACTAACGGGGTCATGCAATATCGGTCTTCCGGATTTGAGGAGGTGAATTCGCGAAGTTCCAGTCAATAGCCAAAGGAGGCGCAACATGCGCAAAGCCTGTCTAATGACAGTATTGTTAGCAACCACGTTTATCCTGCCTTTTGCATCGGTTGACCCCCAAGGGAGGAGACAGACAGCAACAATGGAGGTGCCACAAGGGCTATCTTTCTACCCAGATGTAGTTTGTCTTATTGGAGCTGTCTCTATAGCAAGGGACCAACAAGGAACGGTCTATGTGGCAGTCGACCAGTTCATTGAAGGAGCCGTAACGGGGGACGGCGTCACAGACCAACTATTCACATTTCGTCCAAGAACCCTCGATAGCTCATCCACACTACCGCTTCGCATCAGTGCCGCAGAGTTGTACTACTATCCAGGTCATCTTGTCGTATCCTCTGCGGGTGAAATAGTTGTCGACTTTTATGTGCGACGAATAGCCCAAGACGAAGCCTCCCACGGGGTAATTGGCGACCGCTCGCAGCAAGTCATCGCTTCGCAACATCTGATTTCATCCGATGGAATGTCATTGGCGCGCATCCGGTCGAACTTTTGGGCAGATGATCTGACTCTTGTTCAGATCCTTGCAAATGGAGGGACACTCTCTGAAGTCATACTTGCACCCGTCCCACGGCAAAGTTCCAGCCAGATTCACACTCTCGACGATGGTGATCCAACGTGCATGGCCGGTGGCCCAGGCAGTTCTCAGTGCAGTGTGACGTGTACGGGGGATGGAGGATGTGGTGTCACGTGCGATTCCGGATACTATTCATGCTGCAATTGCCAACCGAGTAGCTGTCAGTGCATCTCAAAAAAGGAACAACAGCATTGATGCCGTACTGGCCCAACAGCGTCGACTCAGAAGAACCTTCTCATCGGCGTAGTTCAGATGTCGCTATATGCAATAAAAGATACCAACGATAGCGGTTCTTTGACAATCAAAATATGTCAACTAATTTCCGGAGGGACGAAGCCGTACGTTCCATTTCTTACACCAGCCGACGTTATGCCGCGCTGTAGGACAGCATAGACGATGCAGCAGAACGATTTTCGTGTTAACAATTCCATGTCCAAGCGACCAACATACTCGTGCGCGCCCCAGAGACATAGTACTCACAAATTGTCTTCGCATGGAGATGTAGCGCCTAAATTTGACTGTCTTCTGTCTTCTGCGGCAAAAAGGGTTGTTTGCTTTAGATGTGTTTTCGTATTCTTCGCCATAACCTGTGTGCCGCCAGGCAGTCTGCCGACCATAATGGTTAGAACCGACTCGATCTCCATCGTGCTACACATACTTGTAATGTGGGCGACCTGAAGCAACGCCTCAGGAACACTTGCCGGACATAACTGTGCGATACGAACAATACAATGTAGCGACTCTTGCAATCTGTTACATGGACTCGATCGAACAGGCGATAGCGCGCATGCTGCCGATTAACCCAGATTGTTCATGAATCTCTGCAGCAGACGCTCAATAGCCTTCACATCTGCAATCGTAACTGATCGGCCGGAATTGCGTGAATCGCGCGGCGCGTGACATCCGAAGGCACACGCGCTCGGCTAAATACGCCGCAGACCGCTACACGATTGTTGCCTTCATCAATGATCCAGGTTAACACTCTGGGATGGTTGCAACATTATCTGATGTCTATATCACCTGTTGCAACATCCGAGTCGGCGGAGCACGAGCTTTATAAAGATTAAAACGGACGCATGATCACGTGGCTTTGAACACAGCAGAGTGCAAGTCATGGCACTCACTTGTTTTGAACAGTCGCACATACACTTCGCATGCACAGGCTATCCATGATCTGATTGTAATTGATTGTCAGCCGCAGTACTGCTTAACGAAAAAGCCGTTCCGGTGTTTAGCAGGATAAGAAAGACAATGCCATTCACAAACAATGTTCATCTAATCCGGGTAAGCAGTTTTCCACCGATCTTAAGTGCGAGCGATAATAAACGTTGACAACATAATTGCAAAGTCGAGCGCCCAAGCATGGGAGAGGAAGAAAGTGCGGTCGTGTATGAACAATGATTGTGAAATGGGATTGCGGGGTCCGCTAAATGTCTATGGAATGGTAACATGTCTTATCTGTTTGCTTCAGGCGCCAGAGAGGCCGGTTATTGTATTTGACACGCTAACAAAGGACTTCGGATCAGTGTTTGAGGGCGAAACACTGACACATGTATTTACCTTTACCAACACCGCCAATAGTACTGTGCAGATAGAGGACATTAAACCCACGTGAGGCTGCAGCGTTGCTTTGCTGTCAGCAAAGCAGGTACCACCCGGTAAACAGGGACGCATCAAGGTGAACATCGATACCAGTGGCAGAGTGGGGCCATTAGATATGGAAGCAGAAATCGTCATTAGCCACCCCAAGGCGACAAGGATAACATTGCAGACTAAGGCTACTGTGGTGTCGGAATTTGTAGTATCTGAACGATCGTTGTTTATGGGAATTGTCTCAAGAGGAGATAAGCGCAGCAAGGAGATTTTTATTTCCGCGCACCCTTTGAGACCTGTGCGACTCGTTTCCGCTAGTTCTACAAACGCTTCATTTGGCATCAAGCTAGTGTCTGTATTTGACTCTCATGGGAAGACATGGAAGATTATTGCTAGCATAGTACCGGACGCGGCAGTGGGATATCATCATGGTGAGATTCTTGTTCGCACATCAAGTGGATTGAAGCCAATGATCAGGATACCAATTGTTGTCATGATCAAGGATCCGAATGAGCGGAAATTTGTATGAACGTGCATTTCTATGGTGCTATTTGCTCGTAGTAGAAAGAGTGACCGTAACGCGGCTCTTTTGTTTACAAAGAACTCACAATTAGATGTAGCGCGATCTGAAGCGCTTGAATGATGTGGATACGTGATCCCGGGTTAGACGCGGTTGGTGGAAGTTAGGAGCAGGGTGTTGATAGTTGTTGTATTATGAAAGAATCTTTACAATCTTAATGTGCATACTCTGTCACGAGGAGTTATGGAACAGATAAAAAGGATCGGCATTGTTATTGTTACATTTGTGAGCGTGTGTATTGGATATGCTGGAGCAGAGGTATCCGTGACGAAGCGGTCCTTGCAAAACGATTGGTGTGCCCTCGGTGACGCGGGACTTGCGTTTGATACCGAGGGAAATATAATTGTGGCTGTTGATCGTTATGTCGAAGGAAGCTCGCGGGGGGACGGTAACGCTGAGGATGTGTTTGTGTTTGCCCCAAGAAATGGCCGAGAGTTGTTAGGTGTGCGCAATATGCTTGAGAGGCATGCCTTAGTTATGTACCAACGGGGAAGACTGGAAGTAGTGAATATGAACAATGGGATTAAGTTGGTGCTTTTGGTGCGCGGACGTGACAGGCGCGAGGACGGCGGCCAAGATAGTGAAAGTGGGGGGACGACCATTATTGAGGGTATAGCTCTTGTGCACCAAGTGATCAAAAATCCAACGGATATGGAATCGTTATTGACAAGGGGCATAAGCAGGATTTTCTCGCCTATCAGAAGGATTGAGGATGCAAGCGATTGTGCCTCTGGCCTTCATGGCCCCTATTGCGATATCATGTGCGGAGATGATGGATGCTCAGTTAGTTGTGAGGATGGATATGACGCGTGCTGTGGGTGTATGCCAGGGCCAACATGTTATTGTGTTGCGCCATCAGGCGACGAAAAGCTCCTATCCCGTAAGCGAGATAATCGTTAAGGGTCAGTTGTGAGTAAAGGGAGGGTGTTTTCGCCAAAGCGTCGTCGGCTTGCATTTGGAGAAAGAAGTCTCGCGCTGAATTATCACAATCGCTCCCGCAGGGTCGCAAAACTCGCGGTACGCAGCACGTGCCAACATAGGCCTTAGGATTCCCAGGTTGTTTTGGATTTTCGCGGACCACGGGCGATGTTCGCAAATTATCTCACGGCAACGAGGGCGGCTCGCATCCACCCTGTTGAAGCATTGTGATGTTAGGGAGCTCAAGAGATTCCGGGCACAGTAGATCTCCGTAACTTGTCAGTTGGTCCCCCACGGGCCTATTCATTCCGAAGGCATTCCATTGGATCCGTGGTGCTGGCGCGTAGTGCGGGAAAAAAGCCAGCCAGCGCGGTCACCAAGGCTATAATTGTGGTTGTGACAATCAGGGTCAGTGTATCGTGCGGACCGATACCAAAAAGAAGGCTTGCTAGGAATCGTGTCAAGGCCAAGGATAGCAGCAAACCGATTGCTAATCCGAAGAACATTGACGTCATTACTTGCGCCAGAATCATCCGAACGACTTCAGTTGGACGCGCTCCCAGAGCGATTCGAATCCCGATCTCATGTGTCCTGAGGCCGACAGAAAACGAAACGATCCCATACACACCGACTGCCGCCAGCAAGGTCCCCAGGACCGCAAAGAGTCCAACCAGCGTGGAATAAAACCGGGGTTGATCCACGGATTCCCAAAGGATGTCTTCCACGCGCTGAACGCGCTGGATCAGCGCCGTATTGTCGACATTCAAAATCAACCTGCGTATTTCCGGTATCAGTTTGACCATATCCGACCGGGTTTGCACTATCATGGAAAAATAGCTGCCTCCTCGATATGGCCGGTAGAGTGTAAATCGCGGTTCTTCCTGCAATCCGTGCTGTTTCACGTCCCGCACAACTCCGACAACCGGGATCCAGGGAAGGGAACGAGACCCTAAATGGAGGCGTTTGCCGATCGGATTTTCACCGGGCCAGAGCAATCTAGCAAGCGACTCGCTTACAATCAATTCTGCCGGCGAATGGCTCTCTGATTCCGTAAACGTTCTGCCTCTCAAAATCTCAAGACCTATGGTCCGGAAGTAGCCCGAGCTTACCGACGCATTATCGACATCATCAACGGTGTCACCCAATCCGGCCGGGAGAGCTTGCTCCAAAAGGCTTTTTGTGCGCAACGATGAAGAAGCCGCCATTCCCGTCAACGGCAACGAACCGACTATGCAAGAGGACACCACCTGGGGGAGGGCATTCACGCGACGCAAGATATCTTCGTAAGGCAATGACCCGCCGTCAGCCCGTGCGACAAGCGAGAGCTGAAATATAAGTAAGTTTTTCCGCTGGAATCCCGGATCGACCCTCATCAGCCTAACGAAACTGTTGATCAGCATGCCAGCGCCTGCTGCTAGAACGAGTGCTAGAGCGATCTCGGAAATCATAAGGGCATTGCGGTATCGACTAAGGAACTTCCCTCCATCGGCATGTGCCCGTTTCAATGTCGAGCTGAGATCCAGCCGCCAAGCGCGCGTTGCGGGAGCCAGGCCGAACAGAACGCCCGTCAATACCGAGATACCGAGAGCAAAGGCGAGAACCCGGGAATCGACGTCGATTTCGTCGACGCGCGGAATCGTTCTCGGACAGGCAGCGATGATCAGATTGATGCCGCACCTCACTGCCAGGAAACTGATCGCTCCTGCAACGAGGGCTAGAACCCCGCTTTCGATCAACTGCTGCCTCAGAAGTCGCATGCGACCGGCGCCAACCACCGCACGGACAGCGAATTCCCTTTCTCGCTCAAGCGCTCGGGCGAAAAACAAATTCGCGACATTGGCACAGGCGATCAGAAGCACAAGCTCCACGGCTCCGAGCAGGAGCTTCATGCGCCCCTCAACATTGCCCAGGATTTCTTCGTGCAGCGCCGCAACCATAACGCCTGACTTGGCTGCGCCTTTGGGTCCACGATTTTCCTGTGCCAAATGGCTCGCGATCATGTCCATTTCAGTGCGGGCCAGCTCCAAAGGCACTCCTGGCTTTCTTCGTCCCACTACCTGCAGCCAGCTAGTTGCATCATCAAGCGATCTCCGTTCATGCGACAATGAAACCCACACTTGGGGTTGCTCCATTCCCAACTCTGGCCGCGAAAGCCCAGGAAGAACTGGACGAAAATAAGGGGACAAGATGCCTACAACCGTGTAGCCCTTCCCATTCAGTTCAAGTCGGCGTCCGAGAACGATGGGGTCAGCTCCGAGGCGATCTTTCCAGAATTGATAGCTGATGACGACCACAGGTATCGCGCCTGTCTGCTCGTCTGAGGCAAGAATGGTTCGACCAAAAGCGGTCTTGATTCCAAGCGTCGAGAAAAAAGTGCCAGAAACGGTGGCTCCTTGAATCATTCCTTTGACGCCCGACTGATCATAGACGAAGCCTCCGGAGCTGTAGGCCGCCATGTCCGCAAAGTTGTGTGTCGCTGCCCGCCAATTGCAAAAGTTGAAGTAAGAGACGCGCTGAGTCGTGCCGCGCCCGAGGTCTTTCTGCCAAACCATGACCAGCGAGTCGGGATCTCTATATGGCAGAGGCCGAAAAACAACCGCATTAACCACGCTGAAAATTGCAGTGTTTGCCCCAATCCCCAATGCCAGCGTGATGATAACCAACATGGTGAAGCTCGGATCTCTTCGCAATATGCGAACTGCGTAACGCAGATCTTGTTGGATTTGATCCAATAAACGGATTCGGAGCGATACTCGGTATTCCAACTTTGTCTGCTTCAGCCCGCCGCGTGCAATTAGCGCATGTCCACGCGCCTCTGTGGGGGTCATGCCCCCATGGAGGTTTTCTTCGATTTCCATCTGGAGGTGGAACTCCAACTCTCCACGGAGCGACGGATCCGATCTCCTCCGGCAAAAGATGTGACTGAGTCTCCACAAAAATGCTCGAAGGGATGCTAGCATTGTCGCCCCCTACATGTTTCAAGTACCCTATTGTTACTAATGAGTTCACATGTATGTCGACACGATGATGCGCCGGAACCCAGTCAAATCAATGCTCGCAGAGCATCCATGTCTACTAACCAGTGAACTGATTTGTAATTGCCATCATATAAGCCCAACCCCTAGCGCGAAGACCATAATGTTGGCCATAATCCCGCCTCATTGTTCATCACAATCACGCTTAACAATGCAGTTGAGCAGCGGACGCCGGAAGCTGCGGACTTCTCCAACTACATGTTAAATGCCACATTGTCACTTTACGACGCGCGCCGCACCCGGATATCCGTTGCTCGGTTTATCCTCCGGTGAATCGTCGGATTAGTTCGTGAACGCCAGTCACAATCTTACTCGCTAGCATCCTGGTGCGATCTTCGTGGAACCAATCGTCGAACTCTCTATCAGGCTCGAGGGTGTCGTACCTGCGAAGAAGCCAACTTAATTCCTCATGTCTTTCAGTAATCAGCTCAGAAATTGTTCCGCCGAACCACGCGAGTAGGATCAACGGGCGCGTCCTTAGATCCAGGGTTGAGCCCTTGCGTTTATGTTCGACGAGTAGCCGTTCGACTTGCTCTCGCGTACCGCTTCTCCCCGCGAGTGCCACAATCGCGGAGGAACCCAAGGCTTCGTCGAGTGTTCGTGATTCCCTGTCCGTACACTCCCACGACTCGAAGCAGGGTGGCTGGTATCCGAAACCGTGTCGTGCAGTGCGATGCCAATACCAGCGGACCTTTGGCTCAAATGATCGCATCTGCTCCCGCGACCAACACCTTAGCTTCTCCGCATAGGCGTCGAGGAAGGCTCGTCTAAGTGGCTCAGCTCCGCAAGTGTTGATGCACAGCGGAACGCGTTCGAACTCGGCAAACAGCTGTTGGTAAAAGCGGGCCAGTGCCTGGGTCTTGGCCGCGTCGCGCTCAATCTCGCTCGTCGTACTGCAAATCAAGCCGACCCTGTGCTCGTTATAGCCTGCACCGGCTAGGAGCGAACGGATCCAGGGAAGCTGGCGGCGGAGGTTTTGAGTAAGTTCAGTGTGGCTGGAGTACTCAATGCGATCATAGCCATCAAGATCAGAAGGCGGACGGGAGCCGGACTTAAGCAGCAGCACACAGGGTTTGCGAATCCCTTTGGCAAGGCCGTACTCAACGAATATGCTAGCTCTCGAAGGGTCTGATATCTCACAGAGGAATAAAACGCTGCGTTCAATCTGGGGATGGATCTTCCGATCGAGGATGTGACCATCGACGAGCTCTGAGTCCGCATAGAGGGGCTGGAACTCCGTGCCTTCGAACGCCGAATCAACTGCGGCCCTGAGATCGGTGAGGGCAGCTGATACAAAGGCATGCGCTACGAAGACGAGTCTCTTGGCTCTCATGGTAGTTACCTCGGCGTTTAGCTTGAATCGTACCAGCCTTGCTAAAATTGATATACCGCCGAATTTGGCGGCGTATCTCGCCAGACAGCAACGCTCCATCGACAGATGAAGTAGATATCGTTTAGTTTAACATGGACAGGCAACCGCAGCCTAATAAATAATCCGAGGAGTTGATGTCGTTCTCCAAAAAAGAGGCCGATCTTTTTGCGGTGAATTGCGATACTTTTGGTCTCGTTCCATAGGCCTATGCTGTATGCCAAGTGTGCGGACTGCTGATTCATGGCGCGATGTCCGCGCATTAGTGTCTTCGGATGGTGAATCGGTGGATAGGGCGTTGCGTTCCAAATGTTCTGAAACGGCGACTTGAAGCCAGCAGAGCTACTCAGCTCGCTGTCTGTGCCAAAAATTCCATCCGAGCGGCATTCGATTAATTCAAGTGAACTCCTGGCAACTACTGGATTTCACAATACCCCAGACCTGGCCGACTGGAGGCAACAGGGAATCAGGGATAGGTTTTCAAGGAACACCTCTGCGCATCAATCCGCAATGCAAAACCATTCAACATGGATTAGAACACGGGCGATCAGGCCGCGCGTCGTTCATAACGATGATGAAGTCCACCCACTTTGGGAATCTCGACGATTCCACCCATTTCAGGAGGTTGCACTTCTCTGGCAGTCGGTGAATCTTTATTCAGTGCGAGATGACAGCGGGAATCGTGGTAGTACTCGGTATAGGATCGAAGCGTCCTACGAAGTGATTCCTCACGCAGCACGACAATGTGATCCAGACACTCGCGTCGAATCGACCCGATCAGGCGCTCGACATAAGGCTATTGCCAAGGTGATCGAGGGACCGTAAGGACTTCTTTGATTTCCATGCTGCTGACCTGCCTGCGAAACGTGTCTCCATAAATGGAGTCACGATCGCGGATCAGATAGCGAGGAGCGGTATCCCATGGGAAAGATTGAAGGGTTTGATCTGCGGTCCATTCAGCAGTTGGATGGGCCGTTAAATTGAAACGTAGCACGCGTCTGCGATCGTGAGCCAGGACGAGGAATACGAATAGGACTCGGAAGCTGATAATCGGAACCACGAAGAAACCGACAGATACCATTGTCTTGACATGATTTTCAAAAGGTGCGCCAGTTTTGTGAAGGTGGTTTGCGGCGAGGAACCATGTACTTCGAGACCATTGTTTGCGATACGTCAATGCCTGACTTGAGCAGTTGGCCATGAATTCGCGGCGCTCTCCAGAGAACAAAGTATTGAGTTCAACATTTCCCGCTCAACATAAAATGGGTTCGCCTCTACCCATTTTCCGGATCAACTCCCTGATCTCTCTGCTGGTTCCTGGACGGCCAATAGGATTCCCTCTCGAAACCCACGTCCAGCAAAGGGCAAGTCCCTTCCGATGCCATCGAACGACCGTATGGGATTTGACGATGATCAGCGACTCGCGCCACCTTTTCCAGATTCGAGAGACCCAAACCCAAAACAGCCGATCCGTTCTTCGAAGCCGCAATGGTTTGTGATTGTGGTTTAAAACCGTGAGTGGCTGAAGAAGCGCGAGATTCTCGATCGCCAATTCGCGACGTTGCTTCAATCCAACGCTCAGCCGGGAGATCATGCAGAACAGTGCCTTGATCGTGGCTGTCCAGCCTACCACCGCGAGACCAGAACATCCATGTCATGAATGTGGACGGGGTATTGGCAAAGCACTGGCCTGACCCATGCTGACCGTAAGGTCAACATTTTAAATTCGGACGAAGTTTTTGTGCAGCCCAATCTTCGACGGTCACAGTTCCCAGACGGATTTTCTTTTCCGCTTGTACCCCCGAATGGAAATGCCTATAAGATACCTCGTCGGCTAAACACCAGACGCATGAGAAACAGAAGAGCCGTCAATGGCTTGGACGAATGAATACGGGCTCCGTGCGCCGCTGCTTGGCACGCAGGTTGCGACACGAGGGCGCATACGCGTTGGGCCCATTTGTATTGACCAGCAAGCCTCAGCCGAGCCTATGTAGTTGCCTCGACGTGGTTTAAGCACTTGGAGCTGACTATGTCAAGAGAAAGCAAGCGCGTCGTCGTCGTCGGTGACTGGTTGGTCGATGATCACTGGGTTGTCGCAGAGGCCCGTTCGCCAACAGCCAGCCGGGTCGGCAAGGTGCTTTTCAGGAGTCTTCAGGGTACAGTCGGAAGTGCAACATCCCTCTGTGGCGCTGGGCGCACTGCATCCATACTGGCCGGTGCAACCTGGGAATCACCTAAAGAATCGGCGTCTCCACATATCGCCAAGCGCAGCCCTAAAGAGAGAAGCGACCATCCTTTTCAGGTTGCAGGCATCGGCACCTGGCACGTGCGCGATCAGGAGTACATGCAAACCCTGTTGGCCGCGTATCGGGAAGATGACTGGAAGTTCACATCAGTGTTTCAGAGAAGCCCACACAACAGTCAGCCGGCGGATGGCTTGACGTTGTTCAACCTGGCAACGTTGATGTCCCCGCAGGAGGTTGTAGGCACCACCAGCACGATTCGCGTCTATCAAAGGTGCGAACAGGATACGCAGCTGCGCGAGCGCATCGATTTCGAGCTTCGTGCGCCCTATAGGACCGGCGAAACCGCATGGCTTCCTAAGGATCTGAAGATTTCAGCCAAGAAACCACTCATTAACTTCTGTAGCTCCCCTGTTGACGCTGTCATCGTCAAGGACTTAGGTAAGGGAACGGTCTCAACCAACCTAATTCAATTGCTGGCCAAGCGCCTGCCATCGGCACCGTGGTTCATATCTTCGAAGAGCTGGAATCCACCGTGGCTGCAGAAAGTGCCGAAGGGGCAACTCCGGCTGTTAGTCATTCCGGAGATGGCGAGTCGAGATGCCGTCCGCAGAGAAAGGGTATTAGCTTGGACAACGCCGTGGGGCGCTCTTACCCGGGATGCACTTCATCGGCTAGATATGATGTTCACTGGCCCGCCTGACGAACGAAATGACGAGGCGAAACTGTCGGCGTTTTGGGCTGACGACGCGGCGATCTTGGTTAGCTTCGACGACCTCAAGGTACACTTGCTTCTCAACAAACGCCCGGATGGTTATTTGCTGTCAGCCCGCATCGACGAGTCTTCGCGACGAGAATTTACCCCAGGGCTACCGTTCTCCAGTGTCCTACAACCCGCCCTTGTGGCCTCCATTCTGCATGGAGCTAATTGGCACGATGCGCTTGAGAAGGCGCTCCGGTTCACATCGCTCTGGCGCAGAAAGGAAGCCGAGCGAATCTACAACCCAGCCGACTGGGATAGCCGAGAGTACCGCTTGGCGGTTTTAAGCAGAGCGGGCCCCGTAGAAGGCGTTAGGCTTGAGAAGCCACGGTCCTCAGTCAAGGAGTTGGAGGATTGGACTGCGGCGATGAACGGGGATGGACGTGGGATCGTCGCCGGCGATCAGGGGGGCATCCAACTCTGGCGGGCCACGTCAGATTTGGAAGACTACGTCTGCTGCGCGAACCAGTGGCGAACTGCCATACATCGGATCCTTAGGGGTATCCGCGAGTTTCTCAACAGCGGGGCGAAGTACCATAGCGGGTGCGTATTGGTCGCTCCCCCTGGCAGCGGCAAGTCATTTCTCATCAAATGCATCGCGAGCCGAGCCAATATCAGGATGCTGGAGCCGTTCAACATAACTCAGCTACCCGATCACAACGAAATCCACAAGCAGATCTTTGATAAGATCCACGAAGATCAGCAGAAGGCTCCGGATGTGCCGCTGTTGGTCTTTGTCGACGAAATCAACGCCGGCTTAGACCAGCAAACCGCAGCATACGATGCGTTTCTCGAGCCTCTGCAGGATGGCAGCTATGTGAGTGATCGCAGGCGGCGGAAGCTGTCGCCCTGCTACTGGATCTTCGTCAGCACGAGATTGCCGAAAACTGAAACAGATGGCAAGTGGAGTGACTTCCAATCACGACTTCCGGACGGCGTCATCTCTTTGTCCACGGAACGGGACGAGCCGGCCCCCCATGTCACGACAACTGCGAAAGATGCCCAAGAATTGGGCACCGAGCTGGACGCGCTAAAGCTCGAAAACGTCTACCTGGGCCTCCGAACTATTCGTTCTGCCAATCCATGGATTACACACGTTACCCGTGCTGCACTCGACGCACTGTTCAATCTGCGTGTCGTAACGCGATCCCAAGACGGTCAGAACTTTAGCCAGAGAGCCATCGACAATCGCACACTTATTGCCCACCTGCGGGCCCTCTACGTCGCTGGAACCCTGTTGAGGCACGAGCACCTGGGCGAGAAGTGGCTCAAAGAGTGGTCCGATCAGGTGGAGAATGTCGACCAGGAAAAAGACAGGGCGCCGGTTCGGGTGTGGGCAGTTCCGGGCGAAGTGCCGTGATTTTATGAGCACATTAGAACCCCGGCTTTGAGATAGTCACAGGTGTCAAGACGCTTTTTGTGGCGCTATAGATCTCGCACTCTATTCTTTTCAGTTGAACGCCCCTTCCTCACCGTTCATACCGATGGAGAAGATGATCGTGCACGGATTCATTGCGGCAGCGAGCATGAAGGAGGCCGGAAAAGTCAGCGACATCGACGCGCGGCTGATCGTGACCTCGCCGTCCTCGAGC
>Ga0187861_10003878_pt1 | contig 12896 bp, 11 predicted proteins | sample June2016WEW_10_1_3_FD_132986 | JGI IMG/M metagenome (GOLD analysis project Ga0187861, IMG submission 132986) | Peatland microbial communities from SPRUCE experiment site at the Marcell Experimental Forest, Minnesota, USA - June2016WEW_10_100 | ecosystem: Environmental > Terrestrial > Soil >...
AGCGCGCCAGAGCGGCAGCCCCGGCCGCGTACAGCGCCACGCCGCAAAGATGGTACAGCGGCACGACGCCGAGGAAGTACGGCACAATGGCCAGGGCGAGGAAAAGCGCACCCCCGGACGCCGCCGCTGTTTGCGGATCAATATCCCATTTTTTGATGAGACTGGCGATAAATCCGCTCCCCAAGGCCATTGCCAGGACCAGGGGCGCACAGTCGTTCTGGAGCACCAATTCAGCCACCGCGGAGAAGACTGCGCCGGTCCAGAAGGGGCTCAGCGGCAGTTCGGCAGCTTTGGCCGCGCCGGCTTCTGAAAGGACCACGCCCGGAGGACGTTCGAGCCGGTCCCAAGGCTTGATACTCCACAGCCCGGCGCGAGCGCGCGCGGCCTCGGAGTGCTGGGAGGCAAACGCGGACAGAAATGCGCCGATGGCGCACCAGGCCATGAATGCCAGTGCAAGCCCTATTGCAGATCCTTTCTCTGTGCTGACGACCATCAGCCCAAGAGCCGCGGCCAATCCGGCCGTGATCAGGCCCGCCACACCTGCGAGGGGTGCGCTTAAAAGCATGTCGAGGTTCCGCGCCGTGATCAAGTGCGCCGTCAGCAGCCCGCCCAGAGCCGTCAGTACGACGAAGGGCACGCCGGACCCGCCGCTCAGCGGCGCCACCAGCGCGAATGAAACGGCGCCAACGCAAAGCGCTCCGATCTTTGCTTGCAGCCTCAGAGCGGCGTTGGCGGCGACAAACCTGGCCTGTTGGTCCCGTTTCTCGAGCACTTGCTGCTGGACCTCTTCAGGCAAGCGCTCAAAGAAATCGCCCTCTGCGGGCTCTTCAGGCCTTTCCGTTTCGTTCACGAGTCATACTTTTCGCCTTTTTCCAGCCAGTATCAAGCGTAGACGGGGGAAAGAATTTTCGATTTTCGATTTTGGATTGGGCCGCCGGACATGCCAAAATCGAAAATCGAAAATCTAAAATCGAAAATGTCAATGGCCCGCATGTTTCAGCGGCCTGGTGTGAATGCCGCACTCGCCGCCGCACTTGCTGGTGCCGATCCAACGCCCGGCGCGCTCGTTGGGACCGTTGGCGATCTTTGTGCAAGGCCCGCAGCCGAGCGAGCGGTAGCCGGCGGCGTAGAGCGGGTTGACGTGGAGCCGGCGGATGGCGATGTATTGCCAAATCTCGCGCTCATGCCAGACCAGGATGGGATTGAGCTTGAGCAGGCCCACGTCGCGCTCTTCGCGCTCCTGGTAATCGGTGCGCGTGCGGCCTTCCGTGCAGCGCAGCCCGGTCACCCAGCAGGCGACGTGCATTTCTTCGATGGCCTGCCGCGTGGGTATAACCTTGAGCAGTTCGCAGCAGCGGTCGGGGTGGGTTTCAAAGAGCCGGTCGGGAATAGGCTGGTCGTTCTTGAAGACGCGCAGCTCCGGATACCGCGCCAAGGTCTGTTTCATGAACGCGAGGGTCTCGGGCGGCTTGAAGCGCGTGGTAACGATGAAACCTCTGATGGCAGGACTGATACGCTTGGCGAGGTCCCAGACGACGACCGAGTCCTTCCCCAGGCTGTGTGCGACAACCAGGCTGTCGCCGAACTCCTGGTACGCCTCGTTGATCAAGCTCAGCGAGCGCTCGACTTTCTCGGCAAAGTTCAGCCCGTCCACCAAGGTCTTCACATCCTCCTGCACGGCCTCCAACATGGCATCCTCCCTTTCTTAACTCAGCGCCTTTCCGCGCCCGATTCCCTAATTGCCCATCGGCAAACTATGATTTGCCGAAACAAAAAACCAAGTGGCTATTTCACGACCACGAACGCAAATCATACTGAGTTTATAGGATAACTATGATATGTCAATAGGAAATCCTGGAAAAATCGCTGAACGGCGGTCTGGTTATCTGTTGCGCTTTGGCGCGTGGGGCTTATCCTGCACTTTGGCGGCTGTGGAGTGCGCACGTCTTATGACGGCAATCCTGGGCATTTCGGCGTTCTATCACGACTCCGCCGCCGCGCTGCTCGTGGACGGGGTGATAACCGCAGCCGCGCAGGAAGAGCGCTTCACTCGCAAGAAGCACGATGCCGGTTTCCCACAGCACGCCATTGACTATGTGTTGCAGGAGTCCCGCCTGAGCCCGGCGCAGTTGGACTACGTGGGCTTCTATGAGAAGCCTCTGCTGAAGTTCGAGCGCATCCTCCAGACCTACCTGGGTTGCGCGCCGGCAGGCTTCGGGTCCTTTCTCGAAGCCATACCGTTGTGGCTGAAGAAGAAGCTGTTCATGGCGCGCGAAATCCGCGCCGGCCTGGGCGGCGCCTATGCCAAGCAGTTGGTCTTTTGCGAGCACCACGAATCGCATGCGGCCAGCGCGTTCTTTCCTTCGCCTTTCGCGGAGGCCGCCATACTCACGCTGGACGGCGTGGGCGAGTGGGCCACCGCAAGCTACGGGGTGGGACGCGGCAACAAGGTCACGCTGCACCAGGAACTGCACTTCCCGCATTCGCTCGGCCTGCTCTATTCCGCGTTCACGTATTACTGCGGCTTCAGGGTCAATTCCGGCGAGTACAAGCTGATGGGTCTGGCGCCGTATGGCCAGCCCAAGTACTACGCGGCCATCATGGAGCAGATGCTGGACCTGAAGCCCGACGGCTCGCTCCGCATGGACCTGTCGTACTTCAACTTCATCTCCGGCTTGACGATGACCTCGGAGAAGTTCCACCGGCTTTTCGGCGGGCCGCCGCGCGACCCGGAGGCGCTGCTCACCGAGCGGCACATGGATGTAGCCGCTTCGATTCAGAAAGTCACCGAAGAAATCATGTTGCGCATGGCCCGGCACGTACATCGGCAGACGGGCTTGCCGGACCTGTGCCTGGCCGGCGGCGTGGCGTTGAACTGCGTGGGCAACGGCGTGATTCTGCGGGAAGGGCCGTTCCGGGACTTATGGATCCAACCGGCGGCGGGGGACGCCGGCGGCGCGCTCGGCATAGCGCTCTTCATCTGGCACCAATTGCTCAACAAGCCGCGTGCGGCCGGCCCCCGTGACAGCCAGCAAGGCTCTCTGCTGGGACCGAGTTTCAGCGACCAGACGATCCGCGGCTTCCTGGACTCCAAGGGCGCGAAGTACCGGGAGTTCACGGCTGAGGATGAGTTGTGCGCACACGTGGCGGAACTGCTGGAAGCGGGGAAAGTGGTGGGTTGGGTGCAGGGCCGGATGGAGTTCGGCCCGCGCGCTCTGGGTTGCCGCAGCATCCTGGGCGACGCACGCAGCCAGCAGATGCAATCGCTGATGAACCTGAAAATCAAGTTCCGCGAATCGTTCCGCCCCTTTGCGCCTTCCGTGCTGGAAGAACGCGCCGCGGACTACTTCGCCATGCAACCCGGGGAGCAAAGCCCCTACATGCTGCTGGTGGCGTCGGTTCGCGAGGACAAGCGCCGGCCAATCGAGCCCGCACAGACGCACTTGTCGGGCCTGGACAAGCTGAAAGTGTGCCGCTCCGAGGTGCCTGCGATCACACACGTGGATTATTCCGCGCGGCTGCAAACCGTGGACAAGGAGCGGCACGGCCGCTATTACAAGCTGCTGCGCGCGTTCGAGCAGAAGACCGGCTGCCCGGTCATCATAAACACCAGCTTCAACGTCCGGGGCGAACCGATCGTGTGCAGTTTGGAAGACGCGTACCGTTGTTTCATGGCCACCAACATGGACGTGCTGGTGCTGGAGAAAACGGTGCTGTACAAGGAAGAACAGGCGCAGTCCAAGAGTCCCGAGCGGGCGCAGTACCTGGCGCAGTTTGGGGTGGATTAGCATGAACTGTTCACCACAGAGACACAGAGGCACAGAGAAGGAAAGGAATTGGACGATTGGCAATGTTTCGGCAATCCAAAATCTAAAATCCAGAATCCGAAATCTTTTCTCTGTGTCTCTGTGGTGAATGAAGTGGGCTGGGAGGTGACGTATGGCTCTCCATGAGATCAATTGGCGTCCGTCAGCGCGCCAACTGCGCCAGTTCTCTGCGCTGCTGCTGGTCTTCTGCCAGTTGGCTGCAATGTTCCTGTACTGGAGAACGGGCGTTCCGCGCGTGGCGCTAGGTGTGAGCTTGGCGGGAGCGCTCTGCGGCGCTGGCGGACTGGCTTGGCCCAGGGCTGCACGGCCGGTCTACCTGGCGCTCGTGATACTGGGCTTTCCGGTGGGCTGGGCCGTTTCCCATGCAGTCCTGGCCGTATTTTACTTTGGAGTATTGACGCCACTGGGGCTGTGCCTGCGGTTGTCCGGCCGCGACCCCTTGGCGCGGAAATTCGATAAGGAGGCCCAGAGCTATTGGCGGCCGCACGAGCCGGCGCCTGAGAATGCCAGGTACTTCAGGCAGTTCTAAGACACATCATTCACCGCAGAGACGCGGAGAGCGCAGAGAAAAGCAGGGGAGGTTGGTTTAATGGGCATTTGGTTCATGAGTTTACTCTGCGTTCTCTGCGCCTCTGCGGTGAGTAGTTCAGTCTAAGACGAAAGGAGTTTTCCGTGCCCCAGGAAGCACCCACGCCGTCCCCAAACCGGAACGCGGAGCCGGATAGCGCGGCTGCGGAATTTGCCCGGCAGGCGCAGGAGGCGCCGCCTGGCGCATTTGCCGAAATCTGGAGTTTCCTCAAACAGAACAAGAAATGGTGGGTGACGCCGGTGGTCATCATTCTGCTGCTGCTAGGGTTCTTCGTCATAATCAGCAGCACGAGCGTGGCGCCATTCATTTACTCGCTCTTTTGAGCTTGCTGGGAGCGCCGGCGTCCCGCCGGCCTTGCCCGAGCGCGGCACGATTCATTTACTCGCTCTTGTGAGTGGCCGACCTCTATGAACACAGCGCAAACCAAAGCCGGCGGGACGCCGGCGCTCCCAGCCGCGCGGCTGGGTTGGCGGAGACGGCTGCGCCTTTACATCTTGCGCGGCCTGTTGGCTTGCGGCTCAATTGTCATTGGCCTGGTGATTTGCGAGGTGGCGCTGCGGGTGCTGAACATACCACCGCAGGACAGTGTTCCTCCAGAGCTGAAAGTCCACTTGGCGGAGTTTGGGCGCGCCCACAATTTCAGCCTGGGCTTTGCCTGTTACCCGCCTAACATCACCGTGCCGGTGTGCACCAGTGAGTTCCAGACTTTCAACCAAACCGATAATCTGGGCTACGTTGGAGTCGGAAAGCCCAAGGCGGAAGCGCGCCCGTTGCTCGTCTTCGGTGACAGTTTCGCCTACGGCTACGGTGTAAATGCCGCGGAAGCGATCGCCGCACAGTTGGACGCTTACAACGCCGGACTATGGGGCACTTCCTTCCCTTTGCACGCCCGCGCACTGGAGCGCGTCGCAGGGGTGTTCAAACCCAAGCGCGCCTTGTGGATCCTTTATCCGCCGCACTTGATAACGGTCTGCAAGAATAAATGGCGTGCACGCGGCGTGGTTGACCCGGTGGACCATCCCTGTCTGGCTTGGGGCATTGGGCTGTATAACCGTACGCGGTTGTCACTGGCGATCATGAGCGCCACGGGCTGGGGTTTCAACCGCGACGATTACTTCACCTTGGAATGGTCGCTTTACGACCCCGCGGACACTCTGGTTGACTCCGGGTTTGACGCATTCGAGCAAGCCGCGGCAGATGTAGCCAAAGTCGCACGCCGGGCCAACATTCAGATCATCCCGGTGTTCATACCCTCGAAGGCGCAGTTGGCCCTCGCTCTGGACGGCAAGCGGCCTGTGTTGCTGCACCGCTCCGCAGCCCTGGATCCCAGCCTGGCGGTAAGGCGCATGCAGGAGATTCTGGCCAGGCAAGGCATCGGCCCGGAGTGCCATATTGACGTGCTGGAACTCTTCCGCTCCGGCTCCCTGCCCTGGCGAGAGGCGTATTTCCCCATTGACGCGCATTTGAACGCCAAAGGCAGCCGGGCAGTTGCCCAATTCCTCGCTGAAAAGCTGAAGGCGCTGCCCCCGCCCTGACTTACAGCGCCACTCTCAGCACGAAAATCAGTGGCAGGTAAGCCAAGCTGTAACGGAACAGCGCCCGAGCGCTGGCGTCGTCCCGCTGGCGGTACAGCCTGAAGCTGAACACAACCATCACCACACTCGCCGCAGCTATACCGGCTGTGCTCTGCCAACTGGCCAATTGAGTCAGCGGCAGGCACAGCGACAGCGGCACGAGCGCCAGGGAATAGAGGAGGCAGAACTGGCTGGTGCTGCGCCCGGTGCTGTCCAGCAGCGGCAAGATGCGGAAGCCGGCGCGGCGCAGGTCAGCGCGATGCAGCCAGGTCAGCGCCAGCACGTGAGGAATCTGCCAGACATAGAGAATGACGGCGAGCAGCCAGGCCCCGGCCTCAAGCGAACCGCCGGCGGCGGCCCAACCCAGCAACGGCGGGATGGCGCCGCACACGGCGCCCACCAGCGTACACAGGGTGCTGCGTTTCTTCAGCGGCGTGTAGACCAGCACGTATATGGCTGCGGCACACGCTCCCAGCGCCGCCGCGAGCACATTGGTCCCGCAGGCCAGGACGCACAAGCCGCACGCGCACGCGCCGGCAGCACCCCAGAAGGCGTAGCAAGTGCGAAGCTGTTGCGCCGGCAAGGGCCGGGCCGCCGTGCGCCGCATGAGTCTGTCGAGTTGCACCTCCCACCACTGGTTGAGGGTGCTGGCGCCTGCGGCAGTGCTGGCGGTCCCCAGGATCGCCCAGACAAGGTGTTCGAGGCTGAGACCGCGGGGGCTGGCCAGCAGAAAGCCTGCAGCCATTGTGAGGACGACCATTGAAACCAGGGCCGCCCTTGAAAGACGCAGGCCAATGCTCAGCCAGTGTGAAACACAGGCCGCGGCCGGGGCTTTGTTTTGAACGAACCAGAGTGGCATGCTCTAACTCCAATGTTCGACAATTTGCCAAATTGTCGCGTTCGACATTTCGCCAAGTTGTCGAACAGCTTGCTCAAGCCAGATGAGAGACTATCATCTGGCTCTTTCAGGTGAAGGGGAGAATGAGAAGCGAACGAACCTGTGCGGATATACTCACTCTGGGCTTCGGCACCAGCGTGGCCATGTGGGCGCTCGGTTTCTTCTGCCGCATTCCCAGCGGGATCATTGGTGAGGACCTGGCGGCGCCGCCGCCGGCCACGGATTTGGCGTCAGCCGGCCTCGTCCCCGCGAGCGCCCTCTTCGTGCTACTGGTGCTGTGCATGCTCGGCGGCGGGTTCTTGGCTGGACGCTTGACAACACGCGGCTGGCGCGGGGGCTTCTTTGCGGGCACGCTCTCGTCCGCGCTGAACCTGCTCGTTGTCATCGGCGCACTGAGCGCGGAAGAGAGGAACACGCTGGCGGCCTCGGCGGTGTTCTTCGTGCCCGGCACGCTGCTCGCCGGCGCACTGCTGGGCGTTTGCGGGGCAGTCGTAGGCGGCTGGCGCAGCGGGAACAGCGGGGACAGCGGGGACAGACAGCCAATTTCCGAACAGCCGGAAATTGGTGTCAGTCCCCGCTTGTCCCCGCTGTCCTGGCGCTGCGCCTTCACAGTGGTGGCCGTGTGCGCGACGTTCCTGCTGATTCTCGCCGGGGGACTGGTAACCAGTCTCAAAGCGGGCTTGCAGGTGCCGGACTGGCCCAACAGTTTTGGCTACCTGATGTTTTTCTACCCGCTGTCAAAAATGAGCGGCGGTATTTACTTTGAGCACTGTCACCGGCTCCTGGGCACTCTCGTGGGCCTGGCCACACTGGTTCTAGTGGTGTACACTCTTGCCAAGGAAGAGGGAAGCTGGCTGCGCATTTTTGCCTTGGGCGCTTTCGGGCTGGTGCTTCTGCAAGGGCTGCTGGGCGGACTGCGTGTCACGGGGCGTTTGACGCTGAGTGCCGCACGGACTGACATGGCGCCGAGCAGCGCGCTGGCCGTGGCACACGGGATCGTGGCGCAGATTTTTTTCTGTGCGCTGGTTGCGTGGAGCGCGTTCAACTCCCGCGCCTGGCGCGAGCCTGGAACTCTGGCAGCGCGAACAGTGCGCACCGATTGGGCCATCCACAGCGCTTTACTGGCGCTGCTCTTCATCCAGTTGGCAGCGGGCGCCGTCCTGAGGCACACTGCCCACCTCCTCCACCTGCACGTCACTCTGGCGGCGCTGGCGTCGCTGGCAGGCCTCGCGGCCGCCGCCAGGGCCTGGGGCCTGTATGGGCAAAGCGAGATTCTCAGGCGGCTGGCCAAAGCTCTGCTGTTGTTGGGCGGATTGCAGGTGCTGTTGGGCGTGTGCTCGCTCTTCACGCTGGGCTTCGTCCTGGAGCGCCGGCCTTCGATGCTGATCCAGGTCATTGTCACCTGTGCCCATCACACTGTCGGAGTGTTGCTCCTGGGCTGCGCCACACTACTGAAGGTCTGGGGGCGGCGAGTGCTCGCGCCTGAGCCCCAAGGTGGGTAGTCATCAACGAGTTCGCGTCTCTATTCGGGCTGCAGGCTCACTTCCCCCCTTTCCACAGCTTGTGTCTGTAGTGATCCAACACCACCGCCGCGACGATGACGCAGCCTGTAATCAGCCGCTTGGTGGGTTCCTTGGCGCCCATTTGCGCCAAGCCCGCGCCCAGCACGGCGATAATGACCACGCCAAAGAAAGAGTTTATCACCGAGCCGCGCCCGCCCATCAGGCTGGTGCCGCCAATCACTACCGCGGCGATGGCCTGCAATTCGGCGCCCGTGCCCGCATTGGGGTTGGCGGATTCCGAACGGGGGATCTGGATCACCGCGGCCAGGCCGGCAAGAAAACCGCACAAGCTGAAGACGGCCAGCTTGATGGGCCGCGGGTCAATCCCCGAAAGGCGCACCGCTTCTTCATTGGTGCCAATCGCCACCATGTAGCGCCCCAAAACAGTACGCGACAAAACGAACTGGCCAATGAGCACCACAGCCACGGCGACCACAAAGGGCAGCCACCGCCCGAACACTGCATTCTCCGCAATCACGGCAACGGGCGCGCCGATGTACTGCGTCTCGGAGTTTGACACCATGTAGGCGCCGCCACGCGCAATCTCCATCATTCCCAACGTGACTATGAATGACGGCAGCCCCCAGGAAGTGGCCAGCAACCCATTCGCCAGGCCACAGGCGAGTCCCACGCCCAGGCACACGACCACAGCCGCGCTCAGCGGCCACTGGTGCCGCGCCATGCACACGCCCAGCACCGCGCCGCTCAGGGCCAGCACCGAACCCACCGACAGGTCAATGCCTGCAATGATCAACACGTAGGTCATGCCCACGGCGATGATGACGGCATCGGGAATCATGTTGGCGATGCTATGGAACGTGGTCAGCTCAAAGAAATGCTCGGTGCTGAACCCGAAGTAGGCAATCAACCCCACGAGCACCAATACCATCCCAAGGTAATCAGCGACCACGGCGCGCCAGGGCAGGCCGCGGCTCGCAGGCAAAAGTGGCAAGGGTGCGGTGGTCATGCGGTAGCCTTTCGTTTACCCTCTCCCCTGTGGGGAGAGGGTGGCGCTTTAGCGCCGGGTGAGGGGGCCACGCCACGCTCGTCCTCGCCCCCTCACCCCGCGTTCGCTTCGCTCACGTCGGCCCTCTCCCCACGGGGGAGAGGGGATCGTACCCTCTCCCCTATGGGGAGAGGGTGTCCCGACTTGTCGGGACGGGTGAGGGGGCCGCTCTGGCTTCGTATTTCACACTCTTACCAGATAGCCGCCATCACCGAATCCAATCTTTCGTAAACCTCCGAGTTCCAAAACCGCAGGAGCTTCACGCCCTGGTCCTCAATCCACCCTTGCCGTGCCTCGTCCTCCACTTCCTTGCCCAAATGTGTCTGGCCGTCCAGTTCCACGCCAAGGTGCAGTGCGGCGCAGTAGAAGTCCAGGATGTACGGTCCCAGCGAGTGCTGCCGCCGGAACTTGAAGCACGCAAAACGCCGACCCCTCAAACAAGTCCACATGATTCTCTCGGCGGGCGTTGCCTCACGCCGCAATTCCCGCGAACGGGCTTTCAGAACTGGATCTCGGTGCACGGCCACCCCCTCACCCCGCGTTCGCTTCGCTCACGTCGGCCCTCTCCCCACAGGGGAGAGGGGGAACAGTGTTCAAGTAGCCGCTCAGCGCCGCGGCCATGATCTTGTCCTGGGTCCATTCGCCGCGCTCGAACACCGCGGCCAGCCGTCCGGCCGATATCACGGCGATGCGGTCGCAGAGCGCCAGCAGTTCCTTCAGGTCCGATGAGACCACGATTATCGCCTTGCCTTTGGCCGCCAGGTCGTTCAGCAAACCGTAAATTTCAAACTTCGCTCCGACATCAATGCCTCGGGTCGGCTCATCGAAGATGAGGATCTCGCAATCGCGGTACAGCCACTTGGCGATGACGACCTTCTGCTGGTTGCCGCCGCTCAGTTCGGCCGCGCGCTGTTCCGGCCCCTGGCAGCGCACGGATAGCGCCTGGGTCTGCCGCGCGGCCGCGTCCCGCTCGGCCGCCAGATTGATACAGCCGCCCCAGCCACCCCAGCCGCCCCAACGCAGCGAGGCGCGCAGCTTGGCCAGAGTTATGTTCACCCGCACCGGGAGAGGCAGAAACAAACCCTGGGCCTTGCGGTCCTCGGGCAACAAAGCCAGGCCCTGGCGCACGGCGTCGCGCGGTGAGCGGATGCGCGCGGGCAGTTCCGAGCCGTACAGGTACAGCGCGCCGGCGTCGGCGCGGTCGGCGCCGAAGAGCAGGCGCATGGTCTCGGTGCGCCCGGAACCCATCAGCCCGGCGAAGCCGAGGATTTCGCCCCTGTAGGCCTCAAAACTCACGTTTCGCACCGCCGCGGCCCGGCCCAGCCTCTCCGCGCGCAACGCCGGCGCGCCGCGGGGGCGGCGTACCGCGGCCTGCACTGCGCCAAGCTCGCGCCCGACCATCAAGCGCACGATTTCGTCAATGCCTGTGTCCGCCGCAGGCCGGGTGGCCACGTTCTTGCCGTCGCGGAGGACGGTGATGCGGTCGGCGATGCGTTTCAGTTCCTCCATGCGGTGGGAAATGTAGATGATGCCTGTCCCTTCCGCCTTCAGCCTGGCGATCTGCGTGAAGAGGAGTTCCGTTTCGGTGCCGGTCAGAGCGGCGGTCGGTTCGTCCAGGATCAGCAGGCGGCAACTGCGCGACAGGCCGGCGGCGATCTCGACGAGTTGCTGCTGCCCCACACCCAGGGCGCGCACCGGCGTGGCGGGATCAATAGACTCCAACCCCACCCGCGCCATGACCGTGCGCGCCGCGGCGTTCAGGCGCGCGAAAGAGACCACGCCACAGCGGTGCGGGAGATGTTCGAGGAAGATGTTCTCCGCGACGCTGAGGTTGCCGATGAGGTTCAACTCCTGCATCACCATGCGGACGCCGTGGAGTTCTGCGTCGCGCTTGCTGCCTGGCGTATATGCTTCGCCGTGGAGAGACATGGCGCCGGCGCCGGCAGGGGTGAGTCCGCATAAGATGCGCGCCAGAGTGCTCTTGCCCGCGCCGTTCTCACCGACCAGGGCGTGCACCTCGCCCGCGCGCAAGTCGAAATCCACGCCGTCGAGGACCTTGGCGGAGTAGGACTTCGACAGGCCGGAGACTTTGAGCAGGCTGGCTTCCATCGCAAGGGCTCATTCACCACAGAGACACAGAGGCACAGAGAAAAGAAGGACAGGAAAAAGCAGTTCTCTGTGTCTCTGTGTCTCTGTGTCTCTGTGGTTGGTAGTAATGTCTTTCACTTCCCGCTCTCCCCCGTGATCAAGTCCACAGGCGTTTCCTTGTCCGCTGGGGCCGCTTTCTTGGCGAGAATCTCCAGGGCGTACTCGATGCCGAAGACGGCGATCTTGTCGGCGTGCTGATCCACGGTGCAAAGAATCTCGCCCTTCTTCATCATTTCCTGAACGGCGGCGATGTTGTCGAAACCGATGACAATGGCGTCCTGCAGCTTCCGCGCGGACTTCAGTGCGGCGACGGCGCCCAGCGCCATGCTGTCGTTGGAGCAGAGGACGGCCTTCAGGTCCGGGTGCTCGCGGATCATGCCCGCGACCACTCCCTCGGCCTTATCCGTTTCCCAGTAACCTGTCTGGCTGGTAACGATCTTCATGCCGGCGGCATTCATGGCGTCTTCGAAGCCGAGCTTGCGCTGGATGCTGTTGAAGGCGTTGGGCGCGCCCTCGACGAGCGCCACGGGATCGCCGGACTTCAGCTTCTTGGCCAGGTGCTCTCCCGCCAGGCGCGCGCCCTTGCGGTTGTCCGGCCCCACAAAGGGAATCTGGATGTTCTTGTCGGCCAGGACCGCCGCGTCGAATTTGTTGTCAATGTTCACGACGACGATGCCGGCGTCGCGCGCCCTCTTGCACACGGGGATCAGCGCTTTGGAGTCCGCGGGCGCGATGACCAGCGCGTCCACGCGCTGCGCAATCATCTGGTCCACAATGTTGATCTGCGCTTCCACGTCCGTTTCGTCCTTGGTGCCGTTGGCGAGCAGGGCGTATTCGGAGGCGTGCTGCTTCTGATGGGCCGTGGCGCCGTCCTCCATCGTCTTGAAGAATTCGTTGGCCAGGGACTTCATCACCAAGGCTATCTTCGGCGGGCCTTTCGGTTTGCCGGCGCCCTGGCCACAACCTGCGGCCAGAAACACTAGAACTAAACTCGAAATCCGAAATCCGAAATTCGAAAGAAGAGAAAAAGAAGAGAAACAGCAGTGGGTCAACGCTCCGCCTGGATTTTTCATGGGCCCTCCCTCCCTTGTCCGTTGCCGCGCCGGGAAAGAGATGAGTAAAGAGGAAATGAGGGAAAAGTAAAAGGGAAAACGTGAACGTTGTCTGTTGTCGGGTGCATGTCAGCAAATGTACCGCGGGCGTCCCGCCCGCCCGTGGCAGGCCGGCAGGGCGCGAGGACGAAGGCGGGCGGGACGCCCGCGGTACGCTCTGGGCCACGCATTTACTGACAT
>Ga0187861_10003913_pt1 | contig 12810 bp, 10 predicted proteins | sample June2016WEW_10_1_3_FD_132986 | JGI IMG/M metagenome (GOLD analysis project Ga0187861, IMG submission 132986) | Peatland microbial communities from SPRUCE experiment site at the Marcell Experimental Forest, Minnesota, USA - June2016WEW_10_100 | ecosystem: Environmental > Terrestrial > Soil >...
CTTGATCCCTTGAGACCGTCGAGCCCGGGCAACGGCCATGGTCCCGAATCCCGAGAGATCAAGAACTCGACTCCCTCGATACGCGATGAGCCCTACCTTGTCGGAGGCCACAGGCTGATCCGCGGAGCAAGTTTGCGCAAGTTGCGCCGCCTGGTACTCCTGCTCAAAGACATTCCTCGCCTCCGTGGGAGTCTTCATACTATCGGTGATACCCCGGCTAACGAGAGGAAAGAGCAACACCAGACCCAACAGGGCCGTGATCGCTCCTGGAACAAACTGGCCAGATCCCCGGCTTAGGGTTGTCTCCTGAAGAATCCCGCCCAGGAGGGGCAAGGCGGCCCACCACCCCAGGAGAATTATGTAGGCGTCATAGCGGTCGTTTGGGTTTCCGATCAAAGTGAAATGAAGGATGGCCGTGAGAAGGAACAGTGCGACACCGGCAAACTCACGGTCCCACACGGAACGAACTCGTCCCTGGACAGAACGCCAAACCAGCCCCAGCATCGGGATCAAGACCATTGCGCGCAGGTCGGGGGCTTGGTCGATCACATCGAAGAAACGAGTCAGCACCCCAAACCGCTCCCTCCAAGTGGATGGGAACAAGGGGGCCCGCCGAAAATAGACTGTGTTCGGGACCGGAAGCCAGCCGTGGCGAACGGAGATAAGCGCGTAGATTGCCACCGGCAGGACCGACAGGATGCCGAGCGCAAGGGACAGGCGGATCTCTCGATGCGCCGCCAGGATCAGGCAGGCGACAAACACAACCAACAGCCCCTCATAGCGCGTCACAGAAAGCCCCGCCCCGAGCAAGGCCAGAACCGCGAGGTCACCCCGCTGCGGAACACCCAGATGATCCATCAGCCGCTCCGCAAACAAGAGACAAAGCACCAATTGGAGAACGTGTTCTAAACCGCCCGTGACCAAAGGGGCCAGCGGAAGGGCGATCGCGAGCAACACAAGCGCCGAAGCTTTGAACCATGAAACATCGGAGACTTTGCTTACGATCCGATAGGCCAGGGCGACACAGAGCAGAGAAAGCGCAAGATTGAGGGCAAGAGGAATCCAGACCTGGGCTCCCAGGATGAGCACCAGGATTGCGTTAAGCAACGGCCAAGCGATGGAACCGCTTACGGATGCAAACTCGCCCGGGTTCAGTCCCCAGGTGGCATGAGTTGCCAAGTTGCGCGCGATGGCCAGACGAAGGTAGGCATCATCAGAGGGATAGATCAGATTTCCACCTGTGGCCGCGAGCTGCGCAGTAAACAACCAGGCGGTAAGTCCCAAGCTGAATGCCCATCCCACCCAAAGAGGCCAGTGCTTTGTAAGAACACCCTGAAATCGATCCCTGGTTGCCAAGTTCATTACCTCTCTCGCCGTTGGGCGGATCAATGTGTCACGGCCACGTCCTGGACACTTCGGGGGAGCCGTCTGGAGAATGCCTCAAGCTCGGATTGCAGCGGCGCGGCCTCGTCGCGGGACAGGGCATAAAAAGAGACCGTGTCCTCCCCGCAGACATAGCAGTCCTTGTAGTGCCACTCTCGGACCTTCACCCAGGAGGAGGGCAGACCGATTTGGGCGAACCACAGGTCGTAGACAATGGCGACCCGGGCATTCTGGTCCGTCGTCACGCGCTCAATGACAGCCGTTGTGAACTGACCACTGAGCTTGGCCCGCGCCACATCCATCGAGGCCAGTCCATACAGGTCCACCAAATGCAAGTCCGCTAGGTAATCAATGGCCCCAATGTCATTGGCGGCCACCGCTTGTCCGCTGTGGTACTGCTTGAGGAATAGCCCCATCTGATACTGCATTTCGTATATGTTGTAGGAGGCAACCGGCGTGTCCAGGAGCGCCCCGGTCCCTCTGGCAAACAGCGGATACAAAAGGAGCAAGCCGCAAACCCCTGCGGAAAGCGCGATTGGGGGGGTGCGCCTCGGGATCACTTGAGGCACACGACTCGTTGTCGCTTCCAAGGCCCAAATGCCCAGGACCACCAGGTAGGCTCCGTGCCGATAAAACCACTCGATGTCGATCAAAGTGCCATGTTGCAGTACCACCATGAAGAAGAAAAGACCCGGCGCGAAGAACTGAATCCCTCGCCTGTTCCGGGTCCAACCCAGGAACCAAAGCACAATCAGCAGCGCCGCCAAGCTCAGCATATAGTCCTTGCCGCTGAGAAAGCGGATCGGCCGGGTCAGAGTCATGGCCGGCGTCTCTGGGATGATATCCGAGAACGGCGCACTTTTGACCAGAACCGAATTGGGGAGTGGATACCAGCCTTTCATGACCGAAAAGGCGGCCCAAGCGGCCACCGGCAGCAAGGCTCCTGCCACCACCATCAACCCGAGTCGAAATCTGCGGCGCCACGCGAGAAGCAATCCACCGGCCAGAGCAAGGAACAATCCCTCATAACGAACCAGGGTCAAGCAAACCGCCAAACCCACAAGTGCAGATTGCGAGAGAGTTATCGGCTTCGCTCGATCGAGAGGAGGCTTGCACAATTCCGACCACAGCGCTTCAGCGAACGCCAACGCGAGAAGCACCTGCAGAACCGTCTCCAGTCCTGCGAAGACAATCGCGGTAAGAGGAGCAAAAAAAATGATTGCAAAGAGGGTGGCGAAAACAATCCACGAGGAAGCGCCATGCGCGCGCGCGATTCGAAATGCTACCACCAGGAGTATCAGAGAGAGGACCAAATTCAACGCCAGCGGGCTCCATTCGTTGCCGCCGAAAAGCCCGTAACCCGCGGCCAGCAGGACGGGCCAGGCCAGGGAACTGGCCGAGGAAGTAAAGCCATACGGGGTGACTCCCCAAACCCCATGTCGGACAAGATTCCTGGCCATGGCCATGTCGATGTACACGTCGTCCGAGGCGTAGATCAGGCGTCCCCCCGTCTCTCGCATAATGCTCAGGACGGTCAAGGCCACGATCACGAGCCACAGGAGGCTCGCGGCGATCAAGGGCCACCAGGAAGTCCAATCCCCTCGCGCCTCCGGCTGGACGGCTTTCTCTTCGCCACTCAAGCCTCACCTCGCTCCAGACCCAGCAGGCACCTCAGACCGAACCACATCATGTGCGCCTTCTCGATCCAGCTCGGTTCTCGTGCCACGCTTCTCGTCAACCACGCCAGGCCCAAGATATTCTTTCTGGCCTGAAAGTATAGCCTTGCCTGTCTGAATAGAAAGGCCCGACTATACGCACGTTGCTTGAGGCTCTTGATCTCCTGAGGCAGGTCGGCCCTTTGGAAGGTCACATCCAGCACACGCCGGTACTCCGCCCCGAAGCGGGCCGCATTCTGGCCGGTCTTCGATTGCGTCCAAAGGCGGGAGGCAGCAAGCACCGCTGGAAGGTATACAAAATCCCCCGCAGAAGAGGCCAGCCAGGCCCGCAGGAAAAAATCGAAGTCCAACGCATAGTGCAGGCTCTCGTCAAGGCCGCCCAGCTTTGAATAGGCGCGGCGCGATACGAAGACCCCGGGCTGGCCCATATTCTTCCCCAGGATGAGCGATCGGAGGTCAAAGCCCGCCATTCTCTTTGTCCTCACCAGACGGCCGGCCGCATTGATCTCCTGCACGTCCCCGAAGATGAGAGCCGCCCTGGGATGCGCGAGGTACGAGGCAGAAACTCTCGCCAGAGCGCCCGGCGTCAAGAGATCATCGGAGTTGACCCAACCCAACACCTCTCCGCTCGCTCGGGCCCATCCCTTGTTGACCGCCTGGGCCTGGCCTTGGTCGGGCTCGCTGACCCAGTAGGCCAGCCGGTCCTCGAGCTTCTTCAGGATCTCGAGGCTTCCGTCGGTGGAGCCGCCGTCGATTACAAGATACTCGAGATTCGGGTAGTCTTGCGCGAGGACGGAATGGAGGCAGTCGGGAAGATACTGAACCTGGTTAAACGAGGGCGTCACAATGGAGATCCTGGGAAGGTTCATATCAAATGCGGCGCTCGGCCCCGCGCCGCCCCAAGATCTCCTGGTACCAGTGAAGGTATGCGTCCACCTGAAGGTCGAGGCGGAACCTTTCCAGGACAATCTCGCGGCCGCGCCCTCCCATCTCCCTCCGCAGCGCATCATCCACCACCAAAGCCCGCACGCGCGCCAACATGGATTCCGTATCCCCGGCCCGCACCAGGAATCCGCTGCTATGGTCTTCGACCTGTTCGGGTATCCCTCCAACCGCTGTGGCCACCACGGGAAGCGCCGAACTCATGCCCTCGAGAACCACGAATGGAAAGGTGTCCGCCCGACTTGGATGGAGGAGAATGTCGGCTCCCTGGTACAGGCGTGCCATTTCTTCCGCCCTTCCGATCTTCCCGACAAAGGTAAGGCGAACATTATCCCATTGTTCAGGTTGTCCTTCGTCTCCCACACAGACAAAGTCAACCAGGGAACTCAAGTGTTCGTTCGAAAGGCGGATGGCCGTCTCTCGAACCCAATCCAACCCCTTCCACGGGTTCGACCGCAAGTGATTCCCCACCACCAGGACAACCTTGCTGTTTATGCCAATCCCCAAGGCCGCACGCCCAGCTCGTTGATCGCCCGGGTGGAATAGGTTCACATCTACGCCGTTATGGATCACCCGTCGGTCGACGAACTCGATCCCGGCTTCCTCGAACATCTCCATCAGCCACTTCGAGGGGGTCGCAAGGTGGAGACGAGCTCGCTGGTAGATGGACCTCTTGCGCCGCAGGTTGTATGCAGTGCCATCGCGGCGAATGGCAGGGTAGATGGCTAGGTCAGGACAATAGTTGCATCCGACCCGCCAGCGGGGGCATCCCAGAGGGTGTCCGCAGTGACCCGTAAGCAGCCAGGGATCCTGAGGGGCAAGGATCGTCGGAATTCTGGCACTGAGCGGCACCAGGGTTTGGAGATCAAAAAAACCCTCCCGGCGCAGCCAGCGCGCGTGGAGATTGTGCAGGTGCAGGACATCGGGGTGGTGAGGAACAAGGGTCAAGATCTTGCGGCTGCCAGGATGGGAAAAGTCCTCATAGCCTCGGTAGAGATCCCAGGTAAGTCGTGGGAAGGCAACTGTCTCAAAGAAGGGGAGCAAGCGTACTGCCCCGCGCCCTCCACTGACCCTCACCGTGATGTTCCGAAAGCCCCAGATCCAGCGTGCCCACAAGGCCGAATGCCATCGATCCGGGATCGGAAGGACATCCTCTTGCGGGAGACCAACGCCGCGACCTAGGAGCAGCACGGAAAGGCAGCCTCGATCTCGATAGGCTCTGTGCAAACGAAGAGCAAAAGCCTCCGCGCCTCCCCCCTCAAGGGAAGGCGAGACTTGGAGCACGGAGAGAGAACAAGGCCCATCCCCAGCGGCTAGGGCGCCCAAGACTAGATGAACCTCCCCTCGATGACCCGCCAAGTAAAGGAGCGCTGTTCCACTTCTTTACTGAGGATCAATTTTGTGCTGTAGGCCACCCCCTCGGGAAGCCAACGGACACACGCTCGTGGCAGTCGGCGAAGCAAGCGAAGCACCATCGTCTCCGACGGGCCCGGCTTTCGCAGGCCGTATCGCTGGAGCACGATCTCAGCGTCGCGAAGGTAGTCCTCAAATCTGAGACTCGTCTTTTGCTGCTTTTGGATTCGGAACCCGGCCAGAGGAACGCCCACCCCATAGAGCTCAGCCAATTGCCAGAAGCGCCCCCAAAGCTCGAAGTCACAGGCCAGTGGCAAGGTGACGTCCAACCGCGAGCCGGCTCGCTCCCAAAGCGATCGACGCCAGAAGGTCGACTCTTGCTGAATGAAACCCGTGTAGAAAAAGCGGTTCAGAGGCACGTTGCGGCCCCGATAGAAGGCGCGCCGGTTGAATCCTTCCAGGCGACGTATTTGAACCGCTAAGCCATCTTCGCTCAAGAGAAGGGGGTACTGGCTGGTAATCCATTGAACCTCGGGCAAGGTTGCGAAGATCTCGCCCACCACGCGCAGCGTCCAAGGCAGGTAAAGATCGTCAGAATTGAGCCATCCCATGATCTCCCCGGTGGCGCGCGCGAATCCCTTCTCCACAGCCGGGTAGTTCCCCTGGTCCGGCTCACTCACCCAAAAGGAGAGCTGCTTTGCAAATCGATGGATGACCTCCAGGCTGCCATCCTCGGAGGCACCATCAATCACGATGTATTCCAGATTGGGGTAGCCTTCATCCAACACGGAACGCAGGCAGCTCTCCAGAAAGGCAGCCTGGTTGAATGACGGCGTGATGATGGAGATCTTTGGCCAATCGATGGGGCCCGTCATCGCCGCAGCCAAGGCCCAGCTCTTACACAAACCAACCGGGGCGCACGGTCCAGGACTTATTCCTGCCCGCATGCTCAATGATCTTGGCTGGGTACGCCAATCCCGGAACTCGCCGCAAGCGAGGGGGAAGAATGCGCAGCGCCCTGCGGAGATGGACCTCCGCCCAGGAGGGCTCAGGCAGACCATACCGCTCAAGCACAGCCTCACACTCTTGGCGATACAAGTCCGCCTGCTCAAAGCTCAACGAGGTCCCTTGGAAACGAAAACAGGCCAGAGGGACAGCCAAGGCATACAGATCGGCGTGCTCAAAGAATCTTGCCCACAATTCGAAATCTCCAGCCACCTTAAGCGCCTCATCAAGCCGTCCCCCCGCTGCTTCCCAAAGCGAACGCCGCCAAAATGTTGATTCCTGCTGGATCACGAACGAGTAAAATCCGCCCTCACGCCGAAGGTTCCGCCCGCGATAGAACGCGGTGCGATTGTATCCCTCCGTTTGCCTGCACGAAAGAACTCGATCCTCCTCGTCCATGACGAGCGGAAACAGGGTGGTCAACCATTGAACCTGAGGAAACTTTTTGAAAACGTCGGCGATCACTTGAAAGGCCCAAGGCACGTACTTGTCGTCGGAATTGATCCAAGCCAGGATCTCCCCGCTGGTCTTGGAAAAACCCTCGTTGAGTGCGGCCAAGTATCCCGCATCGGGGGCGCTGCGCCAGAACCGGAGCTGGCTCGAATACTTCCGGATGATGTCGGGACTACCGTCGGTGGAACCGCCGTCGATCACAATGTATTCCAGGTCAGAAAGCCCCTGATCCAGAACCGAGCGCATGCAACTCTCAAGATAGCGTCCTTGATTGAAGGAGGGTGTGACGATGGAGATCACGGGAAGATCCTTGTTGAACTTAGGGACGCGTTGGCTGCGTCCCGTTGGGCAAATCAGCAGACGGAATCCCGACGAGCCGATATCGAAGCATTCCGGAGCCGGCTTCTCGTCGAGCCATGTCTTCCAGCCTCTCCCGCGCGTATCCACACCGGGCCACCCCCTGTGGCTTTACCCGCTCGCCGCAACCTGGCGGTCCCTCAGACTCCCAGTGAGTCTCGGGACTTCTTGACTATACCAGCTTCTCACCTGAGCAATTGCATTGTCTTCAAGACACGGTCCGGGTCAATTCGAAAATCGTCATAGGTAACATAGTCCGTGTGTCCCTCCCGATCGCCGACTACGTACCCATATCGCAGTCCCACTGCAATCGCTATTTCATAAAAGCAAGCATTTATGTACCGAGGGGCAAAGAGCTCGACCACGCGTCCTCCCACGGGAGCAAAGAGGAGGTTGGTCAATCCGGCACCATGGGGAGCGACGACGTATTCCACTCTTGAGAACAAATCGACCTGCGCACGGAACGAAAGGCCTTCCAGAAGGACGGACCGAAATCCCTCCCTTGCCAGCCTCTCAAGCATTTCCTCCTCATTGACCAACCGCCTCCACCTCGCATCCGCTCGGCTGATATACAGTCGTTCTCCCTTCGGTTCAAGATCTTCCACTGCGAGTCGCCGACGAAGCCAACGTGCGGACCATGGCCTCACGAATCCCGGCTCCGCCACGAACGAGGGCACCAAGAGATGTTCGAATTCCCAATGCGCATTCCCGAATTCCGCGTATCGAGATCGGCTGTAGCCGAGTGCCCCCAGGCTCTCTGCGTACCAATCGTGTTTGGGGGGAACAATGAGCGTCGCCTCATCCGCGAGCCCGGCTTCTTCCAGCACGGCGAGGCGCATGAGGGAGTCGAGGATCCAATGCGCATAATTGCGGGCGGCACCCGGAGAGATGATTGTCGCCCAGGTGCCCACCTTATGCTCCAGTCTTGGCAACCGGGCACGTCGAAAAACCGGATGAGTCAGGATCGGCTCGCCATAATTGTGTGTGAAGGCCTCGAACACACGATCATCCGGCGAGATGACTGCTCCCTGGGGCAGCGCCATGCGCGCCTCTCGCAGGTGGGTCACACTGAGCTCGGGAGACCAGCACCGAAAACGCTCACGAAATGCCGCATCCAATTCGGGTTCCAGGGTCAGGGGAGGCCTACCGCTAACCCACTCGCGGTCTCGGACTTTGACCATCCAATGACCCTTGCCGCGCTCGGTCCAGGGCTGTTTGGCCTCCCACGTTCGGATCCAATCCTCGAGGTTCCAGATGACGCCCTTGGGTGGTCCGAGCTTGCGCGAGGATACCGGCAGAGGACGAAGGACAGCCGCTATTCGAGCGTGGAACCATGGCGAGAGGGTGTCGACCCACCCGCCGATCATCTTCCGACGAAAGTTAGTCCAGGATGGCATCGCAATAAGCCTCCAGTAGGATAGGCTCCCAGGCCATGGCCAGGGCAAGGGGCCTCCGCTTAGCCTCTTCGGACGAGGTTGGGCCGATCTGCGACCCCACCCAATGCCAGGGCATCGGACCACACGCCGGCGTGCATCAACCGTGCAGATCGAGAGCTCACCACCCGAAGCGGGGTCCCAACTGCCTTCCCTCCTCGGAAGACCGCTATGGCTTAAGGATCCGGATCGCTGCCGCAATGACTTCCAAAGGATCGCCTTGGCATGTGCCGCCGGATGGAACCGGGTTGTTTGGCCAAGCTTTTCCCGGCACCCATTCGAGTATGTCGGCCGGCACAACCTTTGTGCCGACGAAGCCCATTCCTGCGGCGAATCCGTCGAGACGCCCCCGACGGCGTTAGCAATCGAGCTCCTCTGGAGAGAAACCCGGTCCAAGCTCACCCCGGTCACCCAAAGGCACGTCCCCAACAAGTCCTCGCGGAGGGAAGGGAGGGCCGGGTGGATTGACCCGTCCTCTCATCACAAATGGGGAGTCTCCATTCTCCTTGCCGGATCTTGAGGATGGCGCCTGTTCCAGACTGAACCGGACCGTTTCGCCAACCTCTTCCGAGGCTCGCTGCGGCAAGTGCGCCACAGTTTCTGCCAAGTTGATTTTCCGAGGACTGTCTTGAGCCAAGAGCATTCGAGGGTGAGACGAGTGCAAGCAAGGGATCCGGCCATCAGGGTAGCGCCGATCATCATGAAGCCTGCAAGACATGCACTGCCTTGGACAGCGTGTTGGTCGGCACCTCGAGGTCTTCCCGCCAGCGTTTCGGCCCCGCCGGGAGGGCGTCCAGCCGAGCACGATGTGTGCCGAGCAGATACATGTATCGGTGACCGACAGCCGAGGAGAGAGAATAGTAACAAGCATTAAGATACCGGGGAACAGGGGACATGAACTCGATTACGCACGTTCCGGAAGGGGCAAACAAGGCGTTGGTCAGCCCCGCCCCATGCAGCCCAACGATGTACGCTGCTTCGGAAAAGAGCGATATTTGTTCTTCCAGCGTCGCCCCCTCCATGGAAACACTCTCGAAGCCCAGGGGGGTTAGTACCTCAAGCACCTCCTCCTCATTCGACACTCTTCGATGACCTGCACGGGCTCGGCTCACGTACAAACGCCGCGTGCCCTTTTTGCGTTCGGGGACGCCCAGCCGTCGACGCAGCCAAGTCGCGGCCCAGGGTCGACACATTCCGCTATAGCCGAGCAACGAAGGAACAAGGAGACTGTCGACTTGCCAGTGTTCCTCACCAAATTCCGCCAGCCGGTCCTGCGAAAAGCCGAGCCTCTCCAGAGATTCGGTTTGCCAGGGAGCCATGCCGCGAGGAACAATCAAGAGATAGTTATCAATTCCAGCCTCCTCAAGGATAGCAATTCGAGGGAGAGTCTCCACCAGCCAATGGAAGTAGTTTGGAGCAGCGCTGCCCGGTGACAGGATCGTCGCATAAACCCCGGCCTTTCTCTTCAAAGGCGGCAGGTGCAATCTATGGAAGATCGGAAGTTGGCGAGGTGCCCTACCCCAGCAGTAAGAGAATTCATCAAAGACACGGTCATCCGTGGATATCACCACTCCTTCCCGCAGCGCTAAACGGCCCAAGCGCACGTGAGCAAGATAGAGCGGTGGATAGCGATAGAGTTGCGCCTCCCGGTACGGCTCAGGCATTTCGGATTCCAGCGACAAGGGCGGACGCGACTGGATGACTTCCGCCTCTCGAACCGGAATGAACCAGTGGCGCCATCCCTTCTCCATGAACGGCAGCTTGCGGTCAATCGCCTCGGCCCAACCGCGGAAATCCCAGATCAGCCCTTTGGGGGGGCCAATTTGGCTGGAGGAAAAAGGGGACCTCTTGAGCATCCCTGCCGTGAAGGCTGTGGTCCATTGCCGCAGTCTGCGGATTACGGAGTCGGGCATCGGGTCCTCATTGGGGATCAGCGCTTTCTGATTAGGCGGAGCGGGGAGGCGACGACCTTGGCCAGTCTTCTCGGCCAACCCCGGGACACAAGACCCCGCTCCACTCGCATGGAGGAGGGGAGGACAGGGCGCGCAAGTAGGTCGATCTGAATTCCCTCCTGGCGGCAATACCTCACCGCCTCCGGGTCCCAGTATCCCCGGACAACAGCCGTCGTGAAGTAATTGAGCGGGAATCCTTTTCCTTCCAGAAGAGACAGGAAAGGGAACTCCAGATCGCCGGACCGCAGGGAGCCGCGGACCTCAAACTGCCAAGGGGTTTCTCCCTGCCTCAACAGAACCTGGAGGACCTGTTTCTGCCACCAAGCCGCTTGAAGAGAAACACGGTAGTCGCTTCCTTTGGGAAGCACCCCGATGTCTTCCGAGTCAGGACACGCTGCCTCGGCTCCCGGGATCGGCATCAGCCTCATGCAACCCGCTCCCTTCCGCTGGGCGTACGCCACCAAGTCCCGCACACGGGGTGTGTCGACAACGCCAGACAGTAGAAAATCCTCCTGCAGCAGAAGGCAGTCGGGTTGGGGCAGCTTCTCAAGCATCCGGAGTAGATTGGAGGACCAATCTTGATCCGGGCCGATCAAGATGGGCTGAACCCTGTCGCTGGGAAATGTCTCCTGGTTCGCACCCAGATAGACCGGGTATGGGCAATCCGGCCAGTACCGAAAGAGGAGTGTGAAGAAGGGATCCCACACATCGCGATAGCGATCACAAGAGACGACCAGCACAGCTGTGGTGGCGCTATCCATGATGCCCCTTGCTCGTGGAACTGGAATCTAGCGTCGCATCATGATTCAGATGCGTGGATCCACCGACGGTCCCCAAGGCTCCATGCCTCAAGGCCCAAGGATTGCCGGAAGGACTGATAGCCTCCAGCGGATGGAAATCAGACTCCTCCGGTCCTGGAATCACAGGATCTCTCCGGCGGCTGCCAGCCAATTGCCCCCCAGAACCCAGCCCTGAGGCCGTCTTGACCCACCCCGACCTGATCACCATCAGCTCAATTATCCTCCCGAAGTGGTTGGCAGTTGTTCTCTCCCCTTCCAGATTGATTGCAGGCCCCTGTTCCTGAGTCTCGTCGCACGATTGGACGGCAAGACCGGAGATTGGGTTTGTCTCTCACTACCCGAGAAAATGGATTTGTCAGTTACGTTCGCGCCAGTGACGCAAGACGATCCGAATTCCCCCAAGAATCCTTTTCCTTGCGTTCCCCAAATTCCTATCCAGCCTTTGGCCGTTCTCTCTTCCAGCCAGTTCGGGGCCTCGGTTCCCGTGCCCAACTCATGTGGATCTGACCTCAATGAGTTCTCCGAAAAACCTCAAAAACACCAAAACGTGCCACCAATTCAAACCCAGGCCAGGGGGGCCGTCCCGGCCAATTCCCATCTCCGATCTCAATCACGCGAAACTCGTCCGCTGCGGTTAGGCCTTCGACGGATGAATTGAGATTGTGTATTCCCTCACGCGATTCCAAAAGGAAATCGAACCATGTTCCCGCGCGATATGTGGGGTCGACCGTGGTCTCAGTATTGAACTGGGGCCATAGCAACTGATAACCAATGGTCATATTCGAGGAGTCCTCCTGCCGGGCCACGCTCCCGAGGAAGTCAACCGTTTCTAGTTGGCCCGTGCTCTTTCCTGCGTAACCATTTGCCAGCCAGTCATTCACTTTCTGCCCGTAGAAGCCGGTATTGATCATCATGAGGATGAGAACGGCGGCCAGCCCTGCGAAAATGGGCCGGGGCCATCGCGTTTGTTGAGCGAATAGGTCTAGCGCCACCGAGACCAAGAGCACTTGCATCGGCCAGATCCACCAGAATCGGTCAGCACGGGCTGTTTCCGAAACGACGACGAGGAGGAGGTATGGAACCAGTACTAGGATGCCAAGCAATTCCCTCCCCTTCCAATTGCCCTGGGTATTTGCCGCAAGATACAATCCCAAGACCAAGCCGATCCAAAGCAATGGAAGAGCACTCTGCACCTGCTCAACAACCAGGCTTGAGGCGTGGGAAAGCTTACCATCAGCAGTGCAGCATTTCCCCACAAGGGGTGGGCTGAACAAGACATAGAGAACCACCGCACCTAGTACCGCGAACGCCAGCGCCTCCACCATCTTCAGGCCAAAGAAACGTTGAGCGAACCGTCTTGCCCTGATTCGACGGATGAGACCCGAGCCCACCGAAGCAGTTGCTGCAATCCAGAACAGTGTCAGAAGGAAGGCGTTGGGGAACCGACTCGCCCCGA
>Ga0187861_10003915_pt1 | contig 12805 bp, 7 predicted proteins | sample June2016WEW_10_1_3_FD_132986 | JGI IMG/M metagenome (GOLD analysis project Ga0187861, IMG submission 132986) | Peatland microbial communities from SPRUCE experiment site at the Marcell Experimental Forest, Minnesota, USA - June2016WEW_10_100 | ecosystem: Environmental > Terrestrial > Soil >...
AAAAGGAGCGGATGCAAGACTGTTGATTGCAGAAACCTCCACAGATACCGCGGGCGCAAATGGTACGAGACGTAGGCGAACTCGCGCAGGCGGTGCAATTCCTCCGACGGAATCTCCGGGTGCCGGAACACGCTTGTCCAACCGTTGTAGTGCTCCCAATTGCGGTCGAATATCCTGCTCTGCACGTTGCGATAGAACTGGGTTCCGGGATAGGGGGTAGTGACAGTGAATTGAATCGCAAAGGTGTTCAGTTTTTTTGCGTAGCGGATCGTGTCCTGGATGCCATCGGCGGTATCGCTCAGCAGGCCGAGAGTGTAATTGGCAATGACCCGGATGCCGAGCCGGTGGCAATGATCGATCACGCGTTCCTGCTGCGTCTTGGGGATTGCCCGACGCTGATTGGCTCGCAAAGTCGCTTCGCTCGCCGATTCCACTCCCACCTCCACGCTGCGCAGGCCGGCGCGATGCAGGAAAGTGATCAACTCAGGATCAAGGCGATCGGTGCGCGCCTCCATTCCCCAGCGCACATTCAGGCCGCGGCTGAGGATGCGGTCAGCCATTTGCCGCGCACGCTCCTTGCTGTGTGTCAAGTTGGGGTCGCGAAAGGCAATGCCCTTGATGCCGTACCTGCCCATGAGATGCTCGATCTCATCCACGATGTTCTCCGGCGTTCGGATCCGGTATTTCGAGTAGACCAGATAAGGGCAGTAGTTGCACGTGTCTGGACACCCGCGGCTACCCAGCATCGGGATCGTGATCCCGCGGTTGGTGACGATCTGGTAACGGAGCCGGCCCAGGTCGAAGTGGTCCCATTTTGGATGCGGGAGCGCGTTTAAATCCGCTACGAAACCGGCGGAAACCATCCCGCTTGGAATCTCTCCACGCGCCAGCGCCGGAGCGATGTTCTCGATTTCTTCCTTGATGACGAAGTCCGCGCTCTCCTCGAAGAAATCAGGCACGGTTGCCGCGAAGGGGCCGAAGTATCCGACCCTGCTCCCGTAGCGTCGCCGGGCTTCCAATCCTATTTCCCGCTCAAAAGTGCAGTCGACGATCGAGGACGCAATCAAATACAGATCGGCCGGCTCGAGCTGATCCAGGCGGCGCACCTCGAGCACGCGAACCTCCGCGCCATGTGCTTCGAGGATGGAGTGGAGATAAGCAAGCGTGATATTGGGGATGGAAGCAATGCGGCGCTTAGCAATTTCGAGAAGCCGGGCGAAGGGAGAATTCCCGACGGTGAAAACCGTCCCAAATCCTCCCGCTACATCTTTGAGTGTGCAGTTCTTCTGTCGGCTGGCACTGAGTACGACAATCTTCATAAAACCCCTTGATGAGTCATTCGCAAAATCCGGGGCCCCACCCACTCCCGATTATAGCAGCATCCGCAGCCACAACAAACTTCCGGGGCGTTCCACCTTACACTTGGGTATGTACGGAAGAATGAGTGAATTGTTACGGGCCGGGATGTGCGGGATGAGGGTGGAAACCAGGGTAAATCCAGTTGAGTTTTACGTACGCGTCTGTTACCTTGCACTCGTACTTTGCACTCGGGTGCAATCATGAACTGCCGCCGAATATTTTAATGGAAGAACAACTCATCCCTCCTCCCGATACCTCAAGCCAGCCTGAACAGGCACCTTCCACGAATTCTGGCGGCAATTTGTTTTCAGAATTGAAGTCCTGGCTTCGCGACATAATCTTTGCGGTTGCGACTGCCATATTTATCGTGATCTTTTTGATCCAGCCCGTGAAGGTCGAAGGAACGAGTATGCAGCCGCGCCTGGTAGACCAGGAGAGGATCTTCGTTAATCGATTCATCTACCGCTTTGAGGATATCCATCGGGGCGACATCGTGGTCTTCTGGTACCCCAGGGACACCGATAAATCGTTTATCAAGCGCGTCGTGGCTATCCCCGGTGACCGGGTCGAAATCCTCAGTGGTGTTGTGTTCGTGAACGGGACCAAAATCGAGGAACCTTACCTCAAGGCTGAGTTTCGAGATCACGACTCGTTCCACAGAACCATAGTTCCTCCGGACCAGTACTTTGTGCTCGGGGATCACAGAAATTCGAGCAACGACAGCCGCAACTGGGGATTCGTACCAAGGAGTCTCATATACGGCAAGGCGATTTTCCGCTACTGGCCCGTTTCGCGTGTGGGTATGGTGGAGTAGCTCCGGAGATTCTTCGAGCCTTTTGAACCTTGGAGGTTGGTCGTGTCGTTATTCCGAGGACACCAAATCCTTGTCGCTGCCTCTAAACGGTCACCGTCACAGAAACTAGGATCCGGGAAAGACCGGACGGGGCAGCCAGTTCGGCGCTGACCTTCGCCCTCTCCAGGCGGCTTTCCGCGCAACGATGATAAGAGTGATACTGGCACTGGAAGATGGCCGCTCCTTCACTGGCCGCTCCTTTGGCGTCGAGGGAGAGGTATGTGCAGAGGTGGTTTTCAACACCTCTCTTTTGGGCTATCAGGAAATCCTTACGGATCCGTCCTATGCCGGCCAGATCGTTGTCATGACTTGTCCCCACATCGGCAATTACGGAATGAATCGGGAAGATGAAGAGTCGGGGCGGCCTTTTGTCCAGGGGTTTGTCGCGCGCGAGTTCAGCTCCTTTACATCCAACTGGCGCGCGCGCGAATCGCTCGGTGAATACCTGAAGCGCCACGGGATCGTGGCCCTTTCAGATGTGGACACACGCGCGATTGTAAGACACATCCGCACTTTCGGGGCCATGCGCGGCATCCTCAGCAGCATCGATTCCGACATTCCCCGACTCGTCTCGCGGACGCTGCAGGCTCCCCGCATGATAGCGCGGGACCTGGCTTCATTCGTCAGTTGTCCGGCGCCTTACACCTGGACGGATCCAGGTGGAGACGAAATCGATCGGTTCAGGGTGGTCGCCTATGACTTCGGCATAAAGAGGACGATTCTGGCCAACCTTGCGCTTTCCGGCTGCGACGTCACTGTCGTGCCCGCGCAAACGAGCGCGAACGATGTGCTTGCGCTGCGCCCGGACGGGGTGTTCCTTTCAAACGGTCCGGGGGATCCGGCAGTGCTGAGCTACGCGATTGACAACGTGCGGCGCCTTATGGGGAAGACACCGCTTTTCGGGATCTGCCTTGGCCACCAGGTGATGGGACTGGCGTTTGGCGGGAAAACATACAAACTCAAGTTCGGACATCGGGGCGCAAACCAGCCGGTGAAGAATCTCAACACGGGTCGCGTGGAGATCACCGCTCAGAATCACGGCTTCGCCGTAGACGAACACTCCCTGAGTCCGAGGCGCGTCGAGTTGACGCATGTCAATCTCAACGACCAAACGCTTGAGGGTATCCGCCATCTCCAGGTGCCTGCTTTTTCGGTGCAATACCACCCGGAAGCTTCGCCTGGCCCGCACGACTCCCACTATCTCTTCAAAGAATTCAAACGATTGATGGCGGAGTTTCGCAGGTAGCTCATGCCCAAGCGCACCGACATCCGGCGGATACTCATCATTGGGTCGGGTCCAATCGTAATAGGCCAGGCATGTGAGTTCGACTACTCAGGCACGCAGGCCTGCAAGGCCTTGCGTTCCGAGGGATACGAAGTGGTCCTGGTAAACTCCAATCCCGCTACGATCATGACGGATCCCGATCTGGCCGATCGAACTTACATCGAGCCGCTCACCTGCGAATCGGTTGGCGCCATCATCGCACGCGAGCGGCCGGATGCCCTGCTGCCGACTGTGGGAGGTCAGACCGCGCTAAACGTCTCGGTTGCGCTCGAGAAGGAGGGAATCCTGGCGCAGTATGGGGTTGAAATGATTGGCGCGAAGCGGCGCGCGGTCGAAATTGCAGAGGATCGGGAGCTTTTCAAGGAGGCCATGGCCGAGATCGGGCTCCAATCCGCGCAATCACGGGTGGTAAACAATTTGGAGGATGCGCATGGTTTCCTCGCACTCGCGGGCCTGCCTGCCGTCATCCGGCCCAGCTTTACCCTGGGCGGATTCGGCGGAGGAATCGCGCGCGATCTGGATGGGTTCGATCGGATCGTGGCTCGCGGACTCGATGTCTCTCCCGTCCATGCGGTTCTTGTCGAGCAGTCGCTCGTTGGATGGAAAGAGTACGAACTGGAAGTGATGCGCGATCTAAACGACAACGTGGTCATGATCTGCTCGATCGAAAACTTCGATCCGATGGGTGTGCATACGGGCGATTCGATTACTGTGGCTCCGGCACAGACTCTGACCGACAAAGAGTACCAGCGCATGCGCAATGCGGCGATCCGCATCATTCGCAAGGTGGGTGTGGAAACGGGAGGCTCGAACATCCAGTTTGCCGTGAACCCGCAGACTGGCGACCTGGTTGTCATCGAGATGAATCCGCGGGTTTCCCGCAGCTCCGCACTCGCGTCCAAGGCCACTGGATTTCCCATTGCCAAGATCGCGGCCAAACTCGCTGTCGGCTACACTCTCGATGAAATCCCCAACGACATCACCAAGATGACTCCGGCGTCCTTCGAACCCAGCATCGATTATGTCGTGGTGAAGATTCCTAGATGGAATTTCGAAAAATTCGCGGAAGCGGATGCCACCCTCGGAACTCAGATGAAGTCCGTGGGTGAAGTGATGGCCATCGGGCGCACCTTCAAAGAGGCGTTGCTGAAGGGAGTGCGCTCCCTTGAGAAGGGAAGAGTCGTCTATAAGCCGGTTGCGGAAAATCTGGCGCATAACCTGGTGACTCCGCTGCCGGAGCGACTCGACAATCTCCTGTTTGCTTTGAGGAACGGTTACACACTCGAGGAACTGCACCGGCTCACGCGGATCGATCCCTGGTTTTTGCATCAGCTCGCAGAAATCGTCGCGCAGGAGCAGCTTCTAATGAGAAAGACCCTCGACGCGCTCGGCGCGGATCTGCTTCTTGCCTGCAAACGCACGGGTCTTTCGGATGCGCGGATTGCCGCGCTGCTTTTGCCGGGAGATGGCATCCCCGTGACTGCGGATCAGGTGTCACGATGCAGGCATGAGCTTGGAATCCACCCCGTTTTCAAGCGAGTGGACACGTGCGCGGCGGAATTCGAATCCTTCACTCCTTATCTATACTCGACCTATGAGGGCGAATGCGAGGCAGCTCCTACCGATCGGAAAAAAGTCGCCGTCCTTGGGAGCGGCCCCAATCGGATAGGCCAGGGGATCGAGTTTGATTACTGCTGCTGCCATGCATCGTTTGCGCTTCGCGAAATCGGCTTCGAGACGATCATGATCAACTGCAATCCGGAGACGGTGTCGACAGACTACGACACCTCGGACCGGCTTTATTTCGAGCCGCTCACATTCGAAGATGTGATGGAAATCATGGAGGTGGAGAAACCCTTTGGCGTGATTGTCCAATACGGCGGTCAAACCCCTCTCGATCTCGCTCTCCAGCTCCAGGCGGCCGGCGTGCCGATCCTGGGGACATCGCCGGAGAACATTGACCTGGCGGAGGACAGAGAGAGATTCGGCCGCCTACTCGGAGAACTCGACATTCCGCAGCCGCGCCATGGGACCGCCCGCTCGCCGGAAGAGGCTTGCCACGTTGCCGCCGGCATCGGATATCCGATTTTGATGCGCCCATCCTACGTTCTCGGCGGCCGCGGCATGGCGATTGTCTACGACGAGGATGCGCTGAATCACTACATGGCGACCGCGGTCCAGGTCTCTCCCGAGCATCCGGTCCTTATCGATGAGTTCCTGGAGGATGCCTTCGAATATGATGTCGATGCTCTGTGCGACGGCGAACGCGTGGTGATCGGGGGCGTCATGGAACACGTCGAGGAGGCCGGCATCCACAGCGGTGACAGCAGTTGCGCTCTGCCGCCGATCACGAGCGAACCCGATTTGGTCGAGCGCATCAAAGACTATACACGCCGGCTGGGACTGGCGCTGCACGTCGTCGGCCTCATGAACCTTCAGTTCGCGGTGAGGAACCGTACAGTTTATGTGCTCGAGGTCAATCCGCGTGCCTCGCGAACCGTTCCCTATGTCAGCAAAGCTACCGGCGTGCCGCTCGCCAAAGTTGGAGCGCGCCTGATGGTTGGCGAGAAGCTCAAGGATATGGGGCTGCCGGATGAACTGCAGGTGCGGCACTGCTTTGTGAAGTCACCGGTCTTTCCGTTCAACAGGTTTCTCGGGGTCGACACAATTCTGGGTCCTGAGATGAAGTCGACGGGCGAAGTCATGGGAGTCGCCGAAAGCTTCGGCGTTGCTTTCGCGAAAGCTCAGATTGCCGCGGGCGCTCCACTCCCACAACAAGGCACGGTGTTTCTCAGCGTCAACGACAATGACAAGAAAGCACTGCTCCAGATTGCACATGGGTTTGAGGCTCTGTGCTTTCACCTGATCGCAACCTCGGGTACTGGCAGATTCCTGAATTCGGACAGATTGGAAGTGGATTCTGTCTACAAAGTCGGAGAAGGGAAGCCCGACATCGTCGATCTGATCAAGAGCCGCAAAGTGGATCTGATAATCAATACTCCTTTGGGCCGCAGATCGCACTTCGATGAAAGGGCGATCCGCCGTGCAGCCACGCAGTACAACGTTCCCTGCATCACGACCCTCTCGGGCGCGCGCGCAGCGGTGAGCGCCATTCGGGCTCTTCGGAGCGAACCGATCCTTGTGCGCAGCCTGCAGGAATATCACTGCTGACGCAACGCCACGATGGGATCTACTTTTGCGGCCTGGTGCGCGGGTATATAGCCGGCGATGAGGGCGACGGCGAACAGGACGATCACGGTCGCTCCGATGGCTGTCAGATCCATCGGACTTACCTGGTAGAGCACCGTGCGAAGAAGGGAACTGGCGACCATGGCAAGCGGCAGGCCAATTGCCACACCGAGGAACACAAGCCAAAGGACCTGCAGGAGAACCATGCGAAGCGCGTCGCTGCGCTGTGCGCCGAGGGCCATGCGCAGGCCGATTTCGCGTGTGCGCTGGCTGACCGTATACGAAATGATGCCGTACAGGCCGAAGGAGGCCAGGCTCAGGGCCAGAAAGCCGAAAGAGCCCATGAATGTCGCCATCATTTCCTGCTCGTACAACCCCTGGCGGATGGTTCCCTTCAAGGTGCCCAGGGAGAACGGCGCCACATTGTTGTCGATGGCTCGTACAATCTGCCGGAATTGGGCCGCCAGAGTTCCCGGATCTCCGGAGGTGTCCACCATGAGCGTGAGCTCGCCTCCGAAACCGCCCACGAGCGGCTGATACATGTATGGCTCTGGTTCTTCTCCGATCCGATTGATCGGACCGTCCTGGACCACGCCTACGATCGTGAATGCTTGCGCTCGGGGCTGATCGCCAATCCGAATCATTTGCCCAAGAGGTTCGCCGCCAGGCCAGAAGCGCCTGGCGAACGCCTGGTTCACAAGAATCACTTTCGCGCTCGAGGCAATGTCTTGAGACGAGAAGCCGCGACCTTTCAAGATGCGCGTGCCGATGGTCTGGAAGTAATCCGATCCTACCTCGTTGTATTTGATGTTTCGGGGAATCTGCTCTCCGGGTAGAACCACAGGCTGATTTCGTCCGCCACCCGAGAGACTCAGAGGCACTCGCCGCGCGAGGCTTACGTGCTTTACGCCGGGCAGCGCCTGGAGTCGTTCCTGCAAGGTCTGATAGAAGGCGCGAGCCTGGGTGTCGTTATACTCGTAAATGCCCAACGCAAAGTCCGCGAGCAGCATGTCCTTTTTCTCGAATCCCACGTCTGCCTGCAAGCTGCGAATGAAGCTCTTCACCAGGAGCGCTGACTGGGTCAGGAGAACAAGCGAGATGCAAAGCTGGCCTACCACGAGACCGCTTCTGCCGAGATATCGGCGCCCGCCTTGCGAAGCCGCGGCTGACTCGTTCAGCATCGGCACGAGTTCGATTTTCGAGGCGTGAAGAGCAGGGATCAGTGCGAAAACCAGCGTACTGAGAAATGCCAGGCCAATGGTGTACCCGAGAACCCGTGCGTCGGGAGTTATCTCGGGGATCAGTCGCATCGGCATCGCGGGCATAAGTGACGGAAGAGCCCGGACTGCCCAATGCGTCAAGAGCCAGCCGACCAAGGCCGACGCCAACGACAACACGAGGCTCTCCGTGAGCAGCTGGCGAGTCAGCCGCAAGCGGCTGCCGCCCAGTGCCAGACGGATGGCAATCTCCTTGCGCCGCGCTTGGGATCGTGCCAGAAGCAAATTTGAAACATTCACGCAAGCCAGGAGCAAGATCAACCCCGTGACAGACAAGACGAAATACCCAAGAATGCCTAACCTGTCGAAATAGTCTTTGGATTCAAAGGCAAGGCTTGCTCCCGTGATTTTGTCTGCCGCAGGATTGCTCGGCGTCAATCGACGCACGACCGTATCGACCTCAGCCTGAGCCCGCTCAAGGGAGACGCCGCTTGCCACCCTGCCGAGCAGATTGAACTCCTCACTCCTCGGTCCCGTGAGAGAAGAACTCCATGTCTCTGCCGGATACCAGACATCCGTGGTGGTGGCTGGCCGGTTCGTGCCTCCGAACCCTCTTGGGGCGATGCCGATGACAGTGATTTGTTGTCTGGTCAACTCGATCGCCTTGCCCACGATTGATGGATCTCCGCCGAATCGGCGCTGCCAGAGACCGTAGCTGATGACCGCGACCGGCGTACTCGCGTCTTTGTCATTCTCCTGGAAAAACCGTCCCAGGTGAGGTTTAATGCCCAGAACCGTGAAGTAGTTTGTGGTGACGACTTCTCTCGGCACCAACTCCGAGACATCTCCGTTGCTCAGGATGGCTGCATGGCGCGCGGAGCCCATGATGCCGGATAGTGCCTTGCATTGGCTTTTGAGCTCGAGATATTCAGGATAGGGAAGGGAGAAAGTCGACCCTCCTTTTTCCATATGAAGCTTGATGATCGCCAGTTCTTCAGGCCGATCGACCGGCAGTGGCTGGAGGATCATTCGATCCACGATACAAAAAATGGTCGAATTCAGGCCGATCCCAATGGTCAGTGAGAAAATGGCCGCGGCGGTGAAGCCGGGATTCTTGAGCAGCAGTTTGAATCCGTAACGGATATCTTGCCAGAGGCTATGCATAAATGCTCCCGGTGATTTTCACGACACTGCTACGGGTGGAGTCTTCGGTCTAATAACGCATGATGCCCGGGAAAAGTTCGCGGCGAAGAGGAATCCTATTACTTAAGAAGCTGCTCAAGGCTATCCTTCACTACAAGATATCCTAGGCTGCCATTGACCCGTTGTTGGCGTCCGCTCTGTGAGATGATGAAAAACGTCGGTGTCATGGTGATCTCGCGACTTTGGCCTAACTGGACTTCAAGCCGCACGGCCTGCTCAATCGATGGATCCGTAACCAGCTTCCTTACGCGCGCCAACTCCGCCGGATTCAAAACCTTCGAAAGTTCTCCTTCGATGTTGCCATTTTGGGACCACAGTTCCTGATCCTGATAAAGCACATCGATGACCCTCAGCCATGCTTCGCGGCTAATCTGCTTCGCCGCCAAGGCATAACTCGCTGCCTTGCGCGCGTTCGGATGCATATCCAGGGGAAAATCATGGTAGAGGATGTAAATCTTGTCGATCCTCTTCTCTTTTGTAAAATCGGCAATGAGGGGTTTTAGGGTATCCAGGTAAAACTCGCGACAGTGCGGACACTCAAAATCCGAGAAAACTTCGATCCTCACCGGTGCATTCGGCTGGCCGCCCAAACAGAGCTCTTCAGGCTTGCCGGCGCTGCCTTGTCCGGTTGCCGAGAGCACAGCGGCCATCAGAATCCAACCAGCCGCGCCCGCAATGTTTATGCCTCGTTTCCTTAGTGGATTCCGTTCTGGCGCCATGTTGATTTCCGCTCCCATGTTGTAGATGTGCTGAGTATAAGCTGGAGTGTTGATTGCTTGAAGTCCAAAAAGCTATTGCGTACATTCGGGAGGGCAAACCCCGTATTCCGATCGACACCCTGGATCGGTCCTCCTCGACAATTTTTATTCCCTTCCCCTCAGAGTAGGCTGCACTACCAGCCCGCCGAAAAAAACAGCCCTGTCGAATTCCCAGTCCTTCTAAATTCACAAAGACGTCAGGAGCTGAATCGTTGCGAATCCTCAAGGCGCAAATGCCGGGCGGTATATCCACCACCGAAAACCAATCGTAATATTTTGCGACCAAATCGATGGCACTTGGTATCAGAATGTGAACGAGAACAAATTTCCTGGCGAACTTTTTGGGCTCCTGGCCCGAATCTTCGGCATTCCATTGGGAACCTTAAAGTCGCGTTTATTCGCGGCAAGGGAGGAGTTGCGCGAGCTATGGAACGCGAGAAAAAAAACGCACCTAACTGCCATGCACGGTTGGCGCTGGCCGGCTTTTCTGACCGGACGTACCCTCATTCCGCGCTCTGTGGCCGCGGCCGCCGCGCTTGTCATCGTTGGGCTAAGCATTGGTTTTGCTGTGTTCATAGTCCATGCGCAGGGTGAAGGACCCTGGGTTCAGCTCTCATTCACCGTAAACCCTGTTCGCGTAGATGGTGTTCGCGGGATGACCGGAATCGTACAATCAGCCGGAATGGCGCGCGGCGCATGGGTTATTCGTGGAACTACGGAAGCTGTCGCTTTCACGCTGCGAACAGTTGATATTCGCGAAGCAGCGGCTCATATCGAAGTAGCCGTTCGGGGCTTCTCGGCACCGATCGACGTTCGGACCGCACAAGAACTCGTCAAACAACTACCGCATATTTTCGCGGCAGGCGATTACTGGCGGCGATCAGCCACGCCACATCTGGATCCGGCACGATGCCGGCTACCTGCCATCTGCGCACGGCGGCGATGATACAAGAGCAGATCTCAGCGGGGGAGGAATCGAGAACTTACAGTAGAGTCGAAGTCGGCAAAATACTTGCGTACTTCGCTAAGGCAAGCCAGCACAACATTGAGGCGAGGCATCTGCACAGTGATCTCAGCAATAAGAATCGAGGCGATATTGGACTACTGAGCCGTTGCCGGCTATGCGGGAGCGACTGGTAACCTGGCTGTGGCACATGTTCTTCTTGCACTCGTCCACTGGCCGTACTATAAGCAACATAAGAGAATGAATATCATTTCTTGTGCCTTCCTGATTGGATGCCAGCTGGAGAGCGTGTTCAATGTAGTCTGCCCTTCTTACCCCGTAAATGCTGTTCGGGGCGGCAACGTCGTAGCGGTTCTCGAAACCTCCATGGGTCTTGTCAATCGCGTGGTGATTTTGCACGGCGATGAACCGTTCGTGGAGCCGACGCGCTCGGCCCTGGTTCAATGGCGGATGCCGACCGAGTTGGGGGATAAGTCTGCCCTTGTGGTCGTGAATTTCAGGGATCCATACCTTACTATGCAGAGTGCCGGTAAGGGTATTGTGCTTGGGCCGCAGAGCCATACAATAAAGGCAGCTCCGTATCCAGGCGGCGTCGCGGTTCCCACCCTGGTTGTTGATCCTTTTTACCCCTCCGTTTCCATGGTAGTGATGGGAGCTGCCGTCCTGCACCTGAAGATCACATCGTCGGGCGCCGTAGGGGACGTTCATGTAATTCAGGAACTCGGAGACCTCACTCAATCGGTGATAGACAGCACGAAGAAATGGAAATTTATTCCAGCCAGGGATCAGGCGAATAAGGCGATCGCGTCAGATGCCTTTGCGGTTTGTGTATATCGGCCTTTGCAGAACCCAATCGACAAGGGCGAGCATTATCGGGACGTGCTCTCTTTGCCTGCACAACGATAAAACCGCACCGAAGGCGATCCGGGACGGTGCACTCAACACAAGCATCTCTCTTCACCCGAGTTGATTTGGAACGCGGTGCCGGTGAGGCAGCCATGGCGCACGGGAGAACAACAGGAATGCAGCGCCGCCCATGATCAACAGCCACAGGAGGCAGCCATGGAATACCATGCCTGGGTTCCCTTGGTTCAGCCAGGATAGGGAAACGCGGGTGACGGATAGCGTCGCCGTGGACAACACATACGCCGCATAGTTGTCGCGTAGAAAGATCAGGATCAGGAGTGCCGCCAGCAGAACCAGTAAGGCGGAAGACGAGGCATCCAGAACGACTTCCGAAAAGCGGCGGGCTGTAAAGGGGAGAAAGCTCCCGAGCAGACCCGCGATGAGCAGTACTCGCAGCCACAGCCGGCTTGCCAGGCTTTTCCAGAGACTGATGCTGAAAGCGAGCACGGCACTGAAAAGCAGTGCACTCAGGAAGACCTCCCGGATGCCGCTGATCAAGAGCACATAGGATCCCAGCCCCGCGGGAAGCGATAGGAACGGCGCGAGAGCCAACCGGCTGGCATGGTACTCGAGGAGCGTCGTCCACCACTGCAGCACCAGAAAGGCGCCGAGCGTTGCCGCGGCGGCGAGGACGGCATCGCGGCCCCAGATGGAACGGTTCTTCAGCTGCAGTACCGCAGGCGCATCCGCATAACAGGACATGATGAGCGAGGCCGCAAACGCCGCTGCCAGGCCGATTCCCGTCAAGAGCAGCATTCCTTCCGCGAATCCCGAGAGCATGAAAATATGGGGTAAGACCTGGGTGTCGTACCTGAATCGAAAGGCAGGTATCGAATTGACCATGTCCAGGAACTCGATCAGCATAGCCAGCGCGGCAATCCAGACAACCAGTCTCCAGCGAATGATGCCTCGCCGTATGCCGCGTACCAGGCTGACGAGAGCGGCGGAGAAGAGCGCCGCTAGAAAAATTCCGCGTACCGCCATGGCCGCGATTGCGTACAGGCTCTCACGATCGCGGATCCGCTCCCACTCCTCCGGCACCTTGATAAAATCCCGCCAGACTCCCACCTT